>Ga0051984_10000046_pt1 | contig 48051 bp, 43 predicted proteins | sample CryGey02umfilter_2_FD_56240 | JGI IMG/M metagenome (GOLD analysis project Ga0051984, IMG submission 56240) | Groundwater microbial communities from aquifer in Utah, USA - Crystal Geyser 4/10/14 0.2 um filter | ecosystem: Environmental > Aquatic > Deep subsurface > Groundwater | place: USA: Utah...
ACCAGTTGCTCCAGAAGCACCAGTTGCTCCAGAAGCACCAGTTGCTCCAGAAGCACCAGTAATGTAATTTGCAAAATCAAAGCCTGCGAAAGCAGGCTTTTTTGTTGTGTTTATGGTATCATGGTTCGGCTTTATCATTAAATCAAAGTAATATGACTCATCCGTGGCATGGAGTAGAAGTAGGGGACGAGGTTCCTGAGGTGGTAAATTGTATTATTGAAATCCCGAAAGGGTCTCGGTTAAAGTATGAACTTGATAAAAAAAGTGGGCTTTTGAGGCTTGATCGTGTGCTTTTTTCTGCGGTTTTTTATCCTGAGAATTATGGATTTATTCCACAAACATATTGTGATGATAATGATCCTCTCGATATTGTTTTGATTTCTGAGGCGCCTATTCAGCCTTTGACTATTGTTGAGGCGAAGGTGATTGGGGTTATGCAGATGCTTGATTCAGGGGAAGCTGATGATAAAATCATTGCGGTTGCGTTGAATGATATGAGTGTGAATTATATCAATAATATTGATCAACTTCCTCCTCATTTTATTGTTGAATTGAAAAACTTTTTTGAGGAATATAAAAAACTTGAGAAAAATAAAGAAGTGAAAGTTCAAGAATTCCAGAATAAAAAAGTGGCATATGAAATTATTCGGAAAAGTGTTGAGGCGTATAAGAAGAAGGGGTTTAAGGTTTAGTCCCTATCTTAATTCTTCTAAATTCAACAATTCATTTAAAGTTATTTGTTCTACGAATTCCGGCATATGGGAAACTAGAATTATTGCACCTTCGTAGTCGTCGATTGCTTTTGCAATGATTGGTAAGTGGCGAAAATTGATGTGATTTGTTGGCTCATCTAAAATCAGTAAACCAGGTTTTTGCAAAACGAAACGAGCATAGCAGAGTAGGCCTTTTTGTCCTTCTGAAAGTGATCCTATTTTGTTTTTCATTAATTCTGAAGTGAGTAAAAAGTGTGCGCCTGTTGCGTAAATTTTTTCGTTTGATGGATCGTCTGCGATTTCCATTAGTGAATCGTAAACTGTTTTTTCAAAATCTAAACCTGCAAAATCTTGCTGATAGTAGCCAACTTTTACTTCTTCAGTTATTTTAGTGCCTGCTGATTTTCCTTCCGCTAATTCTCTAAGCAGTGTACTTTTTCCGATACCGTTTGGTCCGACAATTCGAAGTTTACTGCGATTGAAAAGTTTCATCTCTACTTTTTTTGGAATTTTTTTGTTGTTTTTTATTACTCCGACTGAAGAAATTCTTACTATAACATCAGACCATTTTTGTGAGGGAATTATGAAGTTTCTGATTGTTTTATCGTCGCGTTTTACGTCGACCATATTCTCTTCGTCTTCAGCTACTTCATCTCGTAGTTTGCTCGCCAGTTTGCGCATTTTTCCTCCTTTGTGTGAGAAGAAATTTACCTTATCTTTTCTATCTTGAATGTTTTTTTCCAGTTGTGCATTTTTTCTTTGTTCGCGTTCAATTTGGCCTGCGATCTGTTCTATTACGTCAAAATAATCCCCGACATATTGTTCAACTTTTTTTGTGTAAACATCCAAATTTAAAACTCCGTCCGTGAAACAATTTAAGAAACCTGCATCATGCGAAATTACGATAACTGTCTTTTCATATCCAATCAAAAATCCTGTGAGGTGATTTATGCCTTCTGTATCAAGATTATTAGTTGGCTCGTCGAGAAGTAAAATGTCCGGTTTTTGGATAATTGCGTATGCGAGTAAAAGTCTTGCGAGTTGTCCTCCCGAAAAATCTTTGATTTTTTTATCAAGTGGTGTTGAAAATTGGACTACTTCTAAAACATCTTTTATTAATTTTTCGATATTGTATGTTTTTTCTGAGAATGCTGTTTCGAAATATTCCAAAACAGTGTGTTCGAAAAATCTTTTTGGCATTACTTGAAGTCCGATACCGACAGAGGCTTTATTTAGTATGTGTACTTTTCCTGATACTGGTTTAAGAGTCATGTCGGCCGTGATGTCTTCTTTTACTCCTGCGGCGCCTAAAATGAGTTTAAAAATTGTGCTTTTCCCCGCACCATTTTGCCCCATGATTGTAATTTTTGCATTTTCACGGACAGAAAAACTTGCCTCATTTAGTATGGGTTTATTTTGGTCGTAGTGAAAACATACGTTATCAAATCTTAATACAACATTTCCTTGATTCATTTTTTTTGCAACTTTAAATATTTAGTGCTTAAACTAGAGGTTTTTTGGAGAAAATACAAGGGTTTAATATGTCACGTCTACGTGTCCTTCGTTTGTGTTGCCGAGGTAGAAATGGAAATTCATAGTCAATCCTATTTTTGTGGCTGTGAAATCTCCGTTATCGTTTTTGTCGAGATTGTAGCCAATATTCTTCAATGCAGTTTCTATTTTTGCGATGTCATTTTTAGTTACGAGTCTGCTAAATCGATATGAAACCCATCCACTAATATCGTTGTCCCATAATTTTACATCTTTAAATACGTCTTTCAGTATAGGCATTATTTCATCGTCGACTATTTTCCCTTTTGTTGTTGTGGCTTCTATAGATATTGTTTCGTCGTACTCCATTTGGGCTCGTGTTTTTGTGGTTGGTGTTGTGCCATTTGTTGTTGTGAAACCGCTTGGTATCTGTTCACTACAGATCTGGGCTTTGTATGTCATTGTTTCTAAAGTTGTTGTATTCGCTTGAGAATGGGGCTTCTGTGCCTTTTCTTATGATTATATTTTCTTCCTTTGGTGTGAGTTTATTCAATTCCATGTTTTTTTCTTTTTAATGAAAAGTCTTTTGATACGGCTTTGCCGATAGTTGTTCCTATGAGTGCTCCTGCAAAAAAATCTGAAAACCAATGAATGTTTGTTGAGACTCCGATGCCAATGTAGAAGGCGTAAAGCATGGCTAGGTATTTAATTCTATTTTTTGGATATAGTTTCCAGATTGTGACTCCGAAGGCAAATGCGGCTGCTGTGTGGCCTGATGGCCAGCCTTGGAAGACTCCTCCTCTCATAAATCCAAAATTGAAAAGATGGCTTATGTCTGTGCGTAGACTTGCGTCTGTCATGTGAGGTGGATGAGCTCTGCCTGTTAAAGCTTTGTAAATCGTTATGATTATTATCGAGATTAAAATGGCTTGGATTAGGGCAAATGTTGTGTTTAGCAGTTTTTTATTTTTTGTGATGATTGCTGTTAATAGAAGGATTATTAGTATTGAAAATGTTCCTATGCTTCCGATTATCACTGTTGAAAATGTGAATAATTGCAATTCTGGCGATTGTGTCGCGTTGAAGTAGAACCAGTCAAATCCTGATTGTACTGCGATATATGTTATGATCGCGCCTACGACGTGGTAGAAAAAATTATAGCCGGTGAAGCATCTTATTATTCTGACAAAAAAATCACGGATTGAGGAATGCATTTTTATTTTTGAATGTTATTGTGAAAATTCCGATTAATATTAATACAAATCCGATGATTTGGAAAATGGTTGGGATTTCTTTTAATAGAATTATTGAAAAAATTATACTCAAAATTGGACTTGCTCCAAGGCTTATTGAGGTTGCTTTTGTGACATCGATGCGTTTTATTCCTTCGTACCACATTAATTTCGAGAAGTGATAAATTATGATTCCGGATAACAGAATTAGTGGTAAATTTGTTTTTATTGATTGAATTGGTCCTGTGTTTTTTTCGAATAAAAGGCTTATTGCAATCAAAATCAGGCCTCCAAAAATATTTCGTATGAAAAGGATTATTGATGCTCCTGCAAATAAAATTGGCGGCATTATTTTTGTTGTGTGTGCGATGACGACCGGAAATATCGAATAAGTGAGTGTCTCTCCGACTATCATGAGTTCGCCGATACGTTCTTGGCTGAGGTTTTTCATGGTTTTATAAATTGTAAACAGGGGGTACTTCTTTGATGAAGTTTTGGGCGAATGTGTATGTGTATGCGCCTTGGAATGGCATTACGATGATGTCTCCTTCTTTTGGTGTGTTCTTTGTGTAAAGGTAATATCCCCAAATGTCGTCTGGTGTGCAGAGTGAGCCATAAGTTACGAATGGAATTTCATTTTTTTGATCGAATTGTGAAAGGTTGAATAGGGGAACATAGTGAAAAAATTGATATCTTTCCCATCCGATCATGTTGTTGCTGCCGTCTGTTATGCCAAGTCTTGGATTTTTGATGTCGATGATTTTGAAAATCATGTGCATTGCGCTGTGACAAATATATCGACCAGGTTCGGCATAAAGTGAAATATTTGGAAGAAGTGGAAGAATTTCTTTTTTATAAATCTTAACAATTTCTTCCGCGAATTTTTCTATTGGATCGACTTTTATTGGGATGTATCTTTTGTTTGGTTTTGTTTCAAGGATGTCTTTTTCGTCTGGTGTGTCCATACTGTTTTCGTCTGGATTCCATGGGTGGATTCCCTCAAATGGTTGCGGATAAAAGCCTCCTCCCATGTCGATGTATTCAAATTGTTTTCGTTCGTTTTCTGTAAAATTTTCTTTGAGATATTCAGCTAGTGTCTTGAATGTTTTTATATATTTTTCTGGAGTCTTGTTGTAGCTAATGTGAAAATGAATTCCGCAAAAATTTATTGATTTATATTTTTTTGCAGTGTCAAAAAATGTTTTTAAATTTTCTAGTGATGTGCCGAATTTTGTCCATCCAGTTTGCGCTTTTGTATATATTCTTAGGCCACATTGCACTTTTACTTTTTTCTTTTCTGCCATTTTCGCTAGTAATATAAGTTCGCGAATACTTTCTAAATTTACTGTGATTTTATTGTGATATTTTAAAATTAATTCGAAATCTTTTTCTGTTTTTCCAGGGCCTGTGTAAATTATTTTTTTTGCGCCGGCTTTTATCGCGAGTTTGAGTTCGCGCTGACTAGAGACGTCTAAGCCTTCTTTCTCTTGTACGACAGTCTTTAAAAGTCCTGGATAATAATTACTTTTTGTCGCGAAAAATATGTTTATATTTAGGCCTTCTTTCTTGAATGCGTTTTTGAAAGTTTGTATGTTTTTACGAGTTTCTTCTTTGTCGTAAATATAAAGTGGAGTCCCGATTTTGTTGGCGATATCTAAAAATCGTGGTCGTAAGGTTTTAACTTTTTGAAATTTTTGTTTGAAATTTGATGATTTTTCCAATTTTTTGTTTCTATTATTTATATGAGTATTATAATGAATGAGCCTTTATATTAAAAGATTATTTGAATTTATGAATGTAAAATTTGTTGAAGAGAGAGGGGAGTGTAAAAAATTATGGGAAGAATTTTCTCCGCATTTGTCTATCTTTGATGAATGGGATTTTCGTTTTTCGTTTTTGAATTTTTTCGAGTATAAGCTTCATTTTGTTCTTCTAGAAGATGATAATCAGAATGTTGGTCTTCTCCCTCTTTGGTATATTTCTGAGCAAAATAAATATTTTTGGTTTGGAGATATTGGTGATGGTTTTAATTGGCAGGAGGAAAATTCTTTTTGGGTTAAGGATAAAAAATATTTAAAATTTTTGATGGAGTCTTGTCCTAAATCTACTGTTTTAAATAGTTTGAAAGAAAATGCTTGTGATTTTTTGATTGGTGATGAAAGACTTTCGAGGTCTAATCCTAAGCAACTTTTGATTATGGATGAAATTCATTCTGTTGATGATTTTTTGATGACTGTAGATAAAAAACTTCGACAAAATTTGAGAAGGGATAAGAAAAGAGTTGAGGATTTAAATCCGGAAATTGTGTTTGATCATTTTGAAGATTTTGAGGCTCTTATGAAATTTAATTCTGATAAGTTTTTAGATTCGCCATTTAAGGATAATCGCATGGTGAAGACCTTTAACCATGTTATCGAAAATGGAAAAAGTGGTGCAAAATATAAAAGTAGAATGATTTCTGTGAAAGTTAACGGTGAAATTGTCGGAGTTGATTTGAACTTTATTTGTGGGGACATCTATTACACTATGCTTTGTGGCAATGATACGGAGAAATGTCCAGGAATTGGGCATTTTCTTACAATGCTTGATATGCAGGATGCGCTTTCGATGGGGGTAAAGTTAATAGATTTCGCTGAGAGTGACGAAGGTTCGTATAAAGAAAAATTGTTTAAAACCCTCCCTCAATTTGTTATTACTATTTAGTGTTCCCAAGTAGTAATTTTTCTATTCCTGATAGGATTTTATTTTTGTCTTTTATCAAAAAAGTTTCGTGTTCTATTTTTACAATCGGTTGATGAGTGATTGCCATGCCATAGTCATCTTTTTGGCTTAAAACCTTGTTTTTTTCAAGTTTGTGATCTATGAAAACAACGTTTTTTTTCTCAAAATCTTTCATCTTGTTCGACAAATATTTCAGAGTTTCATTTTTTATTTCGTACATTCCGACTTTGTGAACTCTTTCAGTCTTTTTTCCGCTCAATTGATTTTCGAAAAAATCTAAATCCAATGTGCATCCTTCGTAAGTTGTGTTTGGAATAAATGGTTTATTTGCTGAAAGTTTTTTCCTGAAAAGGCCTTTTATGAATTCTTCATTAAAGTCATATCCATGTATTAGCTCTTTTCTCTGCGATATTTGGATGCTCGACAGTGAAAGTCTTGGATTACATTCAATAACGAAAACATCATTGTCTCTTATGATTACATCGATGCTGGCTGTTCCGTAAAATTTTAATTTCTGTAAAACTTTACCTATTGATGCAAGAGTTTTATTCAGATTTTTTATTCCTTCTTTTTTGAATTCTGAAGTTTTCATCCATTGAATTCCGAGATATTTGTTTGTATTTTTGCTGTCTAGCATTATTGCTTGTCCTCTTATGCTAGAGAAAATCATCTCTTTTTTGCTCAATACCAATGTTACTCCGATTGGAATTCCTTTTATGAATTCACGATATAAAAATGGAAATTTTATTTTTTTATCTTTGAGTAGTTCTAGTATTCCTTTTTTATTTTTTACTAAAAATGTTCCTTGAGATCCATGACTGTATGGGACTTGAACTACTCCCGGAAATTTTGTGATTTTATCTATGTCTTTTTCTTTTTTTGGAATTACGCTATTTGGAGCTGAAATTTTATTTTTTTTCAAAAGTTTGTCGAAAAATATTTTATTTTCGAGTTTTTTTTGAAGGTTCCAAGTAGGGGATAATAATTTTATTTTATTTTTCTTTGCCCATGAGTCTAAATGGCTTGAGGAAATGCTGTTTAGGTAGTATGCGTTTATCTTTTTTTCTCTTAATTTTTTTAGGAAATCTGGTCTTTTTATTAATTCATTTTCAGAAAGTGAACTTTCTTTTGAATCTATGTCTATAATTTTATTTTTCGGAAGATTTGTGACGAAAAAATCTCGTCCCGGATTGTTTTTTAGCGTGATGAAATAATACTTATCTCTGTTTTGAGAGAATAAGATTTCATAGCTTTGGGTCGAAACTATATTCATTTTTATTCGATTATGATTTCTATTTTTTTTAAGGCTTCATCGGTGTTTTTTTCTGCTTCTTCTGGGGTTTCTCCGCTTCCGGAAATATATCCTACGTAGTCAAATTTTTCTGGAGGGAGCGCTACTTTATCTCCAACATCCAACAAAATTTCGATATTGAAATTGTTAGGATCATGCTGTAATTCATCAGGAATGTATAGCTTTTTGATAGTTCCTTTGTTTTTTGGGATGATATATTTCAAGACTTTGTGTCCTTTATTTTTAACCTCATAAATCCTTTTTTTTCCTAGAGCAATCATTATTGATTCGAACATTAAATTGTATCCTGTGAGATTTAGCATGTCGTCGTGAAGATTATCGCCGCCAATACGGCACCCTATTTCTACTATTTTTGGACCTTGTGATGTGAATATTATCTCAGTGTGTGTTGCTGAATTTTTTATTTTCATTGCTTTAATTGTAAGCTCTATTAATTTTTTAATTTTGGCTTGTTCTTCATCTGAACAGACATATGGTAGACGTGCGGCCAATTGTACAAAATATGGCGGATCCATTCTTACTTGATCTTCTGTTCCAAGGATGTGAGATTCTCCATTTTGGACTAGTGCATCTACGCTTATTTCATGTCCATCCATAAACTCTTCGACCAAATAATCTGTAACCATATCTACGTGCCCGTCTACTCCGATTAGGTCCATTTCCTCTTCATTAAAGGCAAAAACGTCACTGTCGATTGCTTTTTCTTTTAGGAATTTTATAGAGTTTTCGTAATTTTCTTTTAGAGTTTTTATGTCTTCTTCGTCTTTAATCATGAATGTTCCATAGCTTGCATTTCCTCCGACAGGTTTTGCAACACATGGAGTTTTTATCTCCCTTATGCCATTAATCAATTCTTCATAATTTTTACAAAGTTTGAATTTTGGGATTGGAACATTCCCTTTTTCAAGACATTTTCGCATGTGATATTTGCTTCTACAGTTGAATGCGACGATTGGTTCATTGCCGATACATCCGTATTGTTTTGCCAAAAGTGCGACTAGTGGAGTAAGCCATTCTGAAGTTTTTATTGTTATTGCGTCAAATTTTTCAGGCTTATTTTTCATGTATTCAAGTGTCTCTTTTGTTTTCCTAAGGTCATATCGGAAATGTTTTTCAAAAACTTCAGGTTTTGGTTCAAAAGATCCATCACTTAAGAGATATAATTTGTGTCCGAGTTTTTTTGTGTCATAAAAGGCTTGATATACGGCATCTGAGTATTCTGAGCCCGTGACTATCAAAATATTTTTAGCCATTAGAATTGTAGGTGATAGAACGGTGGTTTGTCTTTGTACCTTTGTATTGCCATCCAAAGTATTTTTTCTATCAAATCTTCATAGCTGTATCCTGCGAGTTTTGCGGAGATGGCTATGAAATTATCTGTTTCAAGTGGTGGATTTGGATTTAATTCAATCACATATGGGTTTCCTTCTTTGTCGACTCTAAATTCTATTTTGCCATAATCGTGACAATCAAAAATATTATAAACATCGAGAGCCATTTCGCTTATTAATGTTTCGAGTTTTTTGTTTATTTTTGCAGGTTTTTCAACTTTGATTGTATCTAATATGTATTTGTTTTTTCCATCCCAAAGATCTGATGAATAGATGTGCCAGTGATTTTTTTGTACTTTATCAAAAGTAGAGCGAATCAATGGAAGAACTTCGACATCTTCTTCATTTCCGATGAGGGATACGTCAATTTCTGTTCCTTCGATGTATTCTTCTATAAGTGCCGGTCTCTTGAAATCTTCAATGATGATTCGTAATTGTTTTTTTAATTCTTTTTCATTTGTAACGACAGATTGATTGTCGATTCCGAAGAAATTATCAGAATTTGCAGGTTTTACTATCAATGGATATTCGAGTTCATCGCTTATTTTATCGTCCATGCTTTCTACATAATCCCAATCTGGAGTTGGAATATCGTGATATTCAAGAATTTTTTTGACTTTTATCTTGTCCAAAGAAAGAGATAATGTTCCTGGATTTGAGCCTGTGTAAGGCAATTGTAGCATGTCGAATAATGCGGCTGAGTGCGATTTTAATAGTGGAGAATTGTAGATCGCCTCACATAAATTCATTACGAAATCCAGATTTGCTCGTTGAATTTTTTCGATAGGTAATGCCGATTCTCCTACGTCGAATAGGCTTACGTTATAGCCTTTTACTTGAAGTATATTTTTTATGTTTTCTCCTGTGAAAAACTTTTTTGCGTTTTCGCTGTAGATTGTAATTGTTGAATTTGCGACGATTCCAATATGTAATTTTTTTATTTTGTTTTTATCTACGATTCTAAGTTTTTCTATTTTTGAGGCCTTGATGATTTGTTCACGAAGAATTGAAGCGGAGGATAGGGAAGACTGTCTTGTTGTTTTTCCGAGTGATGAATCTTTATGGAAGCGTGTTACGTTTATTTCTATTTTACTAATGACTCTGTTCATTAAAGTTTCCGCTTCTTGATATGTGCGTCCTTTTACAACTGCCCATCCTGCGTTCTCAAATCCTTCTGGTGGAACTAAGATCGCATCTCCTACATTTTTTGTTATTATTAATTGAAGAACGTTTTTTATTTGTTGTGCTTCCTTTATTCCTTCAATATTTGTGATAATTCCTGAATGATTCGGGATGAAATAGCGGCAAATTACGCATCCTTTTGCCTGAGTGTTTTTGTAATTTGTGGTTACGCCGCATGCGATTCTTATTCCTATTTCAACCATATCCGTGTCCCAAACATTTTTAACGTTTGTGTAAATGTCATCTCCTCCCATTCTGGATCCGACCTCGACTATTTTTGTGCCTGTGGAGGTCATTTTTATTTCTATGTGAGCAAGACTGTTTTGTACACCCAGTGCAATTAACGCTGATTCTGCTAGTTTTATTGCTTCAGCTTCTATTGAGTCTTCTAGTCTTGCCGGAGCGATATCTCCGTATTCTATGAAGTATGGTGGTTTTATAGGTTGTTTTTCATTTATTCCTATGACGTGTGGAATTCCGTATTGAGAAAAACATTCTAAACTGATTTCCATTCCATCCATGTATTCTTCATACAAAAAAGTTCCGTTGTTGTATTTAAAAATTGGATTGAATTTTTCGTTACAGTTCTTTTGTAAATAATCTAAAGTGCTTTTTGCTTCTTCTTCGTTGTTTACTAATATTACGAATTCACTATCTGCTCCCCATGCAGGTTTCATTACTGCAGGGAAACCTATTTCTTCCATTCCCTTTTTTAAATCGTTTTTGGTTTTTATCATTTGAAAAAGTGGACTGCCGAGATTTGTTTCGGCAAGTCTTTTTCTCATTTCGTGTTTGTTTCTTGTTCTGATTGCAGTTTCGTAGCTATTTCCGGGGAGTTTAAATTCTTCGCATACCTTAGCCAAAAGAGGAACGTCGTCTTCCCAAAAAGTTATTGCTCCGTCGAATTTTATTTCAGGATTGTTTTTTTGAAAAAGTTTTAATTTTTCGATTACTTCTTTGTGGTTGTAGGTGTCAGCTTCTATGAAATATGTAATTATTTTTTTGTTTGTATCTAATTTTTGATTAACCAAAATGATGTTTAGGCCTAAGCTTTTTGCTTTTTCAAGTGTGAATTTTTTTTTCTTACCACCTGAATTTATGAAGATTATATTTTTGCCTAGCAAGTCTTTGTTTGGGGGCATTTGTGGTTTTTATATATATGTAAAAACCATAATCTTATTTGGAAAAAACACAATAGTTTTTTCGTTAAAAAATGTGTAATTTCTACTTAAGTTTTGTTTGTGAAAATTTCCCTTTTCGTTTAGAGTTGATATTGTCTTTTCTATCACTATAAATAATTTATTTTCATGTCTGCTCAGAATTATTTATGGATTTTTTTGCCACTATAATGGTGGGATTTTTGGTCGTGGATCTTGGCTATTTTAATAGGAATCCGCATAAGATAGGGCCTAAATCTGTGCTTATATAAACAATCTTTTGGATTTCTATTTCTCTTGGATTTGGAGCTTTGATCTTTGTTTTCTTGGGAAAGGAATTGTTTGCGCAATTTTTGAGTGCTTACCTGACAGAAGAAATGTTATCGATGGATAATCTTTTCGTTATTATGCTTATTTTTAGCTTCTTTAATCTTGAAGAAAAATATCATCATAAAGTTTTATTTTGGGGAATTTTGGGAGCTGTTGTTTTTAGAGGAATTTTTATAACTGCCGGTGCTGTGGTAATACATCAATTTTACTGGGTGTTATATATCTTTGGAGTTTTGCTTATTTATACTGGAATCAAACTTTTTTCTGATAAAAAAGAAGAATATGCTAATTTTGAAAATAGTAAAATTGTTCGTCTTGCAAGAAAATTCTTGAGATTTACTCCGAATCCTCATAATGGACAATTTATTTCAAAAGAAAATGGAAAGTGGCATTTTACTCTTCTTTTTATGATTATGCTTCTTGTTGAGATGACTGATGTGATTTTTGCAGTCGATTCTATCCCTGCGACTTTTTCTATATCTCAAAATCCTTTTATAGTTTTTACTTCAAACATTTTTGCAGTAATGGGGCTTAGGGCAATGTTTTTCTTGATTGAGAATATTTTGTATAAATTTCATCATTTGTAGAAGGGTTTATCTTTTATTCTTGTTTTTACTGGAACGTTTGATTCTGTACATCGTGGTCATCTTGAGGCATTAAAGAGAGGTTTTCACCATAATCGTGATGTAAAATCTGCATTTGTTGTTGCCCTATACTGGAGGTCAAGGGGTTTCTGTAAAGGAGCCCTATTAGTTCTTTTTCGGTTAGGCAGTCTGTTGGGGGTGGATCTATTGATGATATTCGGCATTTGCTTGTTTCTAAAGTTGCTAGTGAAATCGAAGAGGGGAATCATTATCGATAAAAATCTTCGGGATTTGTTTATAATTGTGTGATGTACTATAATGGCATGAGTTTTTTATAATTTAATGATAACAATATGAAAGGATATAAAGGAGCAATAGAACAGCTTACTGTTGAGAATGATAATTTTCGAAAAGTTCTTTATACTGGAAAACATAGCCAACTTGTGGCGATGAGTCTTAAGCCAAATGAAGATATTGGAATGGAGGTTCATGAGGAAAATGATCAGTTTTTTCGTTTTGAAAAGGGGATTGGAAAGGTGATTATTGACGGAAATGAATATGAAGTTGCGGATGGAGATGCAGTGATTGTTCCGTCTGGAGCTCAGCATAATGTGATTAATACGTCTGGTTCAGATGCGTTGAAGCTTTATACTCTATATTCTCCGGCTCATCATCGTGATGGTATTGTGCATGCGACCAAAGAGGAGGCTGAAAAAGATGATGAACATTTTGAGGGTGTGACCACGGAGCAGTAGTTTGTTGTGACACGCATCTGTTGGCTTAAAAATCGGCAGTTTGTCAAACTGCTATTGACTTTTGGTTGTGTTGCGAGCAAACTGCACCTTGTTATTTTTTAATCACCGTTATGGGAAAGAAATTGTACGTAGGGAACCTACCTTACACAGCAACAGAAGAATCTCTTCGCACTGCATTTGCAGACGCGGGAACTGTTGAATCAGCAGCTGTAATAGCTGATAAATTTTCCGGCAGATCCAAAGGTTTTGGATTTGTGGAAATGTCCACAGAAGAAGAAGCTCAAAAAGCTATCGAAATGTGGAATGGCAACGAGATGGAAGGAAGAAAGCTCGTTGTTAACGAAGCTCGTCCAATGGAAGACCGACCTCCAAGAAGAACTGGTGGTGGTGGATTTGGAGGAGGAGGTTTTAGAAGGAGAGACTCAGGGGACAACAATAGTTTCTAAAGTTTTCGATTTTTAAGAATCATATGAATGGAGCCTGCAATAAAATGCGGGCTCCATTTAGTTTTTTGCTTGTTTTGTTATTGTTGAGGCCTTATCCTTATTTAAGTTTAAATCCTTAAATTTTTTCCTATGGGACTTACTGAGGCACAAGTACAAAAATTGATCGGATTGACGGCTGAAGATGTTGCACAAAATTTGAAGAAACATGGCTTTAATGAGCTTCCTTCTTCTAAAAAAAGAAGTGTTTTTGCGATTATTCTTGAAATAATGAAGGAGCCAATGCTTTCTTTGCTTTTAGTTTGTGGAGGTATTTATCTCATTCTGGGAGATATGGAGGAGGCTATCTTTTTGTCTTTTAGTATTTTGGTTGTTATTGGAATTACGATTTATCAGGAGAATAAAATGGAAAAGGCGCTTACTGCACTTAAAGATCTTTCCAGTCCGCGTGCGTTGGTGATTCGTGATGGCGAAAGAATGCGTATTGCCGGTCGGGAAGTGGTTAGTGGTGATATTATTATTTTAAATGAAGGTGATCGTGTCCCTGCGGATGCCGTAATTTTGTGGGAAAGAAATCTTTCTGCGGATGAATCTCTTTTGACCGGGGAGTCTGTTCCGGTAACTAAATTGCCTACTGATTCAGAAGATGTTGAGTCTGTTCGTCCCGGAGGACAAGATAATTCTTTTGTTTTTTCTGGGAGTTTGATTGTTGCTGGACAAGGAGTTGCTCGAGTTTTTGCGACGGGGATCAATACGGAAATGGGAAAAATAGGGAAAGCACTTCAATCCATTGAGCCTGAAAAAACTGTTTTGCAAAAAGAAACTTCTAGGCTTGTTAGATTGTTTTTTATTATCGCTGTTGTGATTTTTGTCGTAATTATTGCTGCTTTTATTTTATGGAGGGGTGAGATTTTGAATGGATTTTTGTATGGGATTACTGTTGCTATTTCTCTTTTGCCTGAGGAGTTTGCAGTTGTTCTTACTGTATTTTTGGCGCTTGGTGCTTGGAGAATCTCGAAAAAGCATGTGCTTACTAGAAAGATTGGTGCTGTGGAAATTTTGGGTGCCGCTACTGTTCTTTGTGTGGATAAAACAGGAACTCTTACTCAGAATGTAATGTCGATTCAGGAGATTTTTGTAAAAGGAAAAACTCATGATGTTTTAAAAAATAAGAAAAAATCTTTGCCTGAGTATTTTCATGAAATTATTGAATATGCAATTTTGGCGAGTAAAAAAGATCCTTTTGATCCAATGGAAAAGGCTTTTCTTGAGATTGGCGAAATTACATTGAAGGATACAGAGCATTTGCATGCAGAGTGGAGTTTGCTTAAGGAATATCCTTTATCTAGAGATTTACTTGCGCTTTCTCATGTGTATAAATCTGATAAAAATGGCAGATTTCATGTTGTTGCTGCGAAAGGAGCGCCTGAGGCTATTTTTGATCTTTGTCATTTGTTTAAAGAAAAACAGAAAGCTTTGGGAAAGAATATAGAGGCGATGGCTGCGAAAGGACTTCGTGTTTTGGGAGTCGCAAAAGCTATTTATCGTGGTGATGATTTGCCAACTTCTCAGCATGAATTTGATTTTGAATTTTTGGGTCTTGTTGGACTTGCGGATCCTATTAGAGAAACTGTTCCTCATGCTATAGCTGAATGTTATAAAGCGGGAATTCGTGTGATTATGATTACTGGAGATTACCCAATAACTGCGAGAAACATAGGAGAGCAAATCGGGCTTATGGATCATGGGAATATAATTACTGGGGCTGAACTTGAGAAAATATCTATTAATGAGCTTGCACAGAAAATTAAAAATGTGAATGTATTTGCCCGTGTTGTTCCTGAGCAGAAATTGATTATAGTGCAGGCATTGAAGAAAGATGGAGAAATCGTTGCGATGACCGGAGATGGAGTGAATGATGCTCCCGCCCTTAAGGCTGCGCATATCGGAGTTGCGATGGGGGAGAGAGGAACTGATGTTGCCAGAGAGTCTTCTGCTTTGGTGCTGTTGAAGGATGATTTTAATTCTATTGTGGCCGCGGTAAAAGTGGGGCGTAGAATTTTTGATAATATTAAAAAGGCGATGGCTTATATCGTAAGCGTGCATGTGCCTATTGCCGGTCTTGCTCTTTTTCCTGTTTTGTTTAATTGGCCAATAGTTTTTTATCCGGTACATGTTGTTTTTTTGGAATTGATTATTGATCCGGTTTGTTCTGTTGTTTTTGAAGCGGAAAAAGGAGAATTAAATATTATGTCTCGTGCTCCAAGAAATCCTGCGGATCCGCTTTTTAGTAAAAAATTACTTGTCAGGAGTTTTTTGCAAGGAGCTGTTTCTTTTTTGATTATTTCTGTTGTTTTTAATGGAACTTTATATTATGGAGTTTCTGATGCTTATGCCAGAACTGTAGCTTTTATTGTTCTGGTTTCTTCGAATATAGGGCTTGTTTTTGTAAATAGATTTTACGAAGCTTCAGTCTGGAAATCTTTGACGGCTAAGAATCCTGCGCTTTTGTATGTCATTTTTGGCGCGTTTTCTTTGTTGATTTTATCTGTTTATGTTCCATTTATGAGAGATATTTTCAAATTTGAGGAAATTTCTATTTTGTATTTTTTGTTAGTTACTATTATTGGTTTTACTGGAGGAATGTCTTGGAAAATTGTGGAATTTTTTAAATTAAAAAAATAATTGAATGATGAAGGATGTAAAAATAAAACTAGGGTGTATTTCTTGTGGTACTTGCGAAAGGATTTGTCCTAAAGTTTTTAAAGTTGATGGAGTTTGTGAAGTTATTACTCGTGAATTTGCATCTTATGGTTGGACTATGCTTTTTTTGGTGATTTTGATTCGTCCTTTGGCTGATGTGTTTCCTGATTTTGGTGTTTTAAGGACACTTGTTTCTATGCGTAGAGAATTTGGAATTTTTTCCGGAATACTTATTTTGAATCATTTTTTTGGATTTCTTGTTCAGGCCAATATGCCGATTTTGGCTTCATTTAAGGAAAGTTGGATGTGGGATTATAAAGGTATTTATTTTTGGAGCGATTTATGTTTATCTTGTTGGATGCGGAAATTCTTTGTCTTATGCTGTGATTGTCGCTGTTTTCTGGGGGTTGTTTCTGTTGAAAATTGAAATAAGATTGCCTGAAAAAATAATGAATTTTTTTTACTAATTAAATTTATGCAACATTTTTTTATAAATCAGGAACTTAAGGAGGGGAAGATCATGATTACAGATCCGGATCTTCTTCATCAGATGAAAACTGTGATGAGATTTGAGGCGGGGGATAAGTGTGTTTTTTTGGACGGGAAAGGTGCGAAGGCGAATGGAGTTTTCGATGTTGTGGCGAAAAAGGAGGCGGTTATTGTTTTGACAGAAGTGACTCACTCTGCTGTAGATGGCCGAAAAGTGAATCTATACATCGCTTTGTCGAAAAAACCTGCAACGCTAGAATTGATAGTGCAAAAGGTTACTGAGATTGGAGTGACGGATATTTTTCCTATTGTTACAAATAGATGTCAGGTGAAGGAAATGAGAAATGTTCCAAGATTTCTTTCTATCATGAGCGAGGCGGCCGAGCAAAGTGAGAGGTGCGTTTTGCCTGTATTGCATGAGGTTATTTCGTGGAAAGATTTTTTGAAGGATTTTCCGAAAGGTGAAGTTTTGGTTGGGGATGCGAGGCAACATGACGTGAAGTTAGGGGAATATTTAAGGGAGAGGGCCGACTTCGTCGGCGTGGTAGGCATGGTCGGTGTTGTGATTGGACCGGAAGGAGGGCTTACAGATGAGGAAATCTCTGAGGCAAAATCCAAAGGTGCAAAAATCTTTTTGTTAGGCGAGAATGTATTAAGAATGGAAACTGCGGCAATTTCTGCTATTTCGATGGTGATGTTCGAGTAAGGAATTGTGGAATTAATATGTCCATTCGCAATAGGTTAAAGCAATTTACCAAATCTAACATGTACGATTTAGCAAATTTGAGTCGGTCATGACCGACTCAAAAGCTTTAACAAGCTATTGCTCACGAACATATCAATTCTACAATTCCTGATCAGTCAAAAAGCACGATAAGCTATTACTCACGAACATATGTGTTTTCCCCTCCCTATTTCCCCGCATAAAATTAGCTTGAACTCATCACCATAAGTTGTTAATATTCCACGCGAACTTTTCTATATATTTAATATTTTTTAATTTATTTAAGATGTCTATGTCCACATATCTTTTTGCTTCGATATTCGGCATTAGTCTTCTTTCTCTTGTTGTTGCAATTTTGTTTGCGCGCCATGTCCTTGCACAGGACAAAGGTACGCCAAAAATGCAGGAAATTGCTGAGGCTATTAGAGAGGGAGCTATGGCGTTTTTGAGAAGACAGTACGTTACAATTGGTATTCTATCACTTGTAATGGTTGTCGTCATTCTTGGTGCATATTCTTTAAGTGGTGATTTCAGCTATGGTTGGCATACTGCTTTAGCATTTGTCCTTGGAGCGGCTTGTTCTGCTCTTTCAGGATTTTTGGGGATGTACATGAGTGTAAAAGCGAATCTTCGAACTGCTGCTGCGGCTCAACACAGCGTAAATAAAGCTCTTAAGATGGCGATTCGTGGTGGAGCCTTCTCAGGTATTTTGGTAGTTGCACTTTCTCTTCTTGGAGTTGGTGGACTTTTCGTAGCTTATGGCGGAGTCGCAAATCCTACAGAAGTTCCTCTTTTATTGGTTGGTTTCGGATTTGGAGCTTCTTTCGTTGCTCTATTCGCACAACTTGGAGGTGGAATTTATACAAAAGCTGCCGATGTTGGAGCTGATCTAGTTGGAAAAGTAGAAGCTGGAATTCCTGAAGATGATCCTAGAAATCCTGCGGTTATTGCTGATTTAGTTGGGGATAACGTTGGAGATTGTGCAGGTCGTGGAGCGGATCTTTTCGAATCTACAGCTGCTGAAAATATTGGAGCGATGATTCTTGGAATCGCGCTTTTCCCAGTATTTGGATTTAAAGGAATTATTTTTCCTCTTGTAGCTCGTGCATTTGGACTTATCGCTTCTATCGTTGGTGTTATGGTGGTTTCAATTAAAGAATCACAAGATCCAATGAAAGGATTGAACAAAGGTTATTTTGTTACAACAATTTTATCTATCGTTGGATTTGGAATCTCAAGCTATTTGCTTTTGACTCCATCAGCTGAATATCTTTTAGCTAATCCTACATCTGCAAATGCATGGATGTGGTTCTTCGGAGCCGGACTTGTTGGTATCGTTGCCAGCGTTGCGTTTGTTTACATTACTCAATATTACACAGAATATAGATATCGCCCTGTAAAAGAAATCGCAGAGGCTTCAGAAACAGGAGGTGCTACAAATATCATCAGTGGTTTCGCTGTTGGTCTTGAAAGCACAGGTCTTCCCGTACTTGTTATTTCTGCATCTTTGATTGCATCTTATTATCTTGGAAATGCTACCGGAATTATACATGGTGGACTTTATGGAACTGCTGTTGCGACTATGGGAATGCTTGCGACTGCGGCTTATATCCTTGCAATGGATAACTTTGGGCCTATCACAGACAATGCTGGAGGAATCGTTGAAATGTCAAAAGCTCCTGAAGAAATCAGAAAGAGAACAGATCGTCTTGATGCTGTTGGAAACACAACAAAAGCTCTTACAAAGGGTTATGCTGTTGGATCTGCGGCTCTTGCGGCATTCTTGCTTTTCTCTGCTTTCCTAGAAGCGGCAAAACTTACAAGTATCGATCTTGCTAAACCAATCGTTTTCGTTGGAGGACTGATTGGAGCTATGTTGATTTTTGTTTTCTCTTCATTCGCAATTCGTGCTGTTTCTCGTGCGGCAGGTTACATCATCAATGATGTTCGTGCTCAGTTTAAAGAGAAACTTGGAATTATGGCTGGAACTGAGAAACCTGATTATGCGAGAAGTGTTGATATTTGTACAAAAGGTGCGCTTAAAGAAATGGTTCTTCCAGGACTTACAGCCGTTGCTGTTCCGACTATCGTTGGATTTACTCTTGGAGTTGAAGCGGTTGGAGCGACTCTTATGGTTGGAACTATTGCCGGTGTTGTTTTGGCTCTTACTCTTAACAATGGAGGAGGTGCTTGGGACAACGCTAAGAAATATATTGAAATGGGAGCGCACGGTGGAAAAGGCTCATTTGCTCATAAAGCAGCGGTTGTTGGAGATACTGTTGGTGATCCGTTCAAGGATACAGCAGGTCCTTCACTACACGTTTTGATCAAACTACTTTCTACACTTACACTTGTTCTTGCACCACTTTTCTTGTTGGTACAGAAATAAGAAGTTTAGTTTGAATTAAAAAAGGAGTCGACGTAATGTCGGCTCCTTTTTGGTTTTAGAGAAAGAATCTGGCGTTTTTTATTATTTCTGTTTGATGTAATATCATCATAGCAGTTTATAAAAATTTCTATGAAAAAAATTTTTGCCATTGTTTTGCTTTCTTTTTTAGCGCAATTTGCTTTTGGGTTTTCGGCTAGCGCTCGCGATAATGTTGATTATTGGTATATAAAAGATTTTCAGTCGGAGATAGTTGTGAATAAAGATTCGAGTTTGCTTATTACTGAAAAGATTACTGCGGACTGTGGATCTTGTTTTAATAAACATGGAATTTTTAGGATTTTGCCGACGGAGACAAATACTACGGCAGGCACTTTTAAAAGGCCTGTGGAGCTTATCAGTATCACGGATTTTGATGGGAATTCGCTTCAATATGATGAGACGAATGATAGTGGCACTGTGACTTGGAAGATTGGAAATCCTGATGTGACAGTGCAAGGATTAAATTATTATAAAATTGTTTATAAAGTTCAGAATGCGGTTTATTTTGGTGGAGAAAATTTTGATGAGTTGTATTGGAATCTGAATGGGAATTTTTGGGATATGGAAACTGATAATTTTTCTGCGGATATAGTTTTTCCTGAAGAAGTTAACGAAGGGAATTCTGCGCTAAATTATTTTACCGGTGAATTTGATTCTGTTTCTAAAGATTTGGCTGAATATACATGGGTTGATGACAATACTCTCCGTTTTTATTCTGTCGGAACACTTGGTTTAGGTGATGGGATAACCGTTTCTGCGATGTTTCCGAAAAATATTTTTACTCCGTATCAATTCACTTTTTTCGAGCTTTATGGTGAGTATTTTTGGTGGATTATTCCTTTTATTGTTTTTATTTTTTGTTTCATTATGTGGAAGAAACATGGAGATGATCCGGAAAATGATAAATCGATTATGCCTGAATTTGGATCACCGGAAGATCTTACTCCGATGCAAATGGGAGTGCTTATGGACGATGGGGCGTTTGATAATAAATTTATAACTGCTTCTTTGATAAATTTGGCAGTACATGGGTTCATTTATATCAAAGAAATTGAGTCAAAAGTTCTTCTGGTTTTTACTTCAAAGGACTATGAAATTTCGTCTTTGAAGGAAGATATACATGTTGGGAAGGGAATTAGTGAAGCTGACGTTATTGTTTATCGAAATTTATTTGAGGTTGGAGCTGTTGTTTCTTTATTTAGTATGATTGCTGGAGGTATTTTTATTGATAAAAAAAATAAAATTTATCCGCATCCTGTTACGGGATTTACAGTGAAATTATCTGATTTGAAGAATCATTTTTATAAGGCTTTGGAGCCAATCAAGAAGCAGGTTCTTAAAGAATTGCACGAAAAAGATTTGTTGGAGAAACATGGATTAATGTTTAAGTCCGCGTTTTTTACGGTGGCGGTGTTGCTTTATTTTGTGTTGGTTTTATTGTTGACCTTGGATTTTTTTGACGCTTTTTCATTGTTTGCGATATTTTTGTCTGCTCTTATTTTTTTCCTATTTTCATTTATTATGCCGAAGAAAACCGTGAAAGGTGTGGAGCTTGAGAGAAGAATAAAGGGATTTAAAATGTATATGAAAACTGCGGAGAAGTATCGTCAGAAGTTTTATGAAGAAGAAAATATTTTTGAAAGATTTTTGCCGTATGCGATTGTGTTTGGGATTACTTCTCTTTGGGCTAAAAAAATGGTTTCCTTGTATGGAGAAAAGTATTTTTATAGTCATTATCCTATTTGGTTTTCGTCTAGTTCTGGAAGTTTTGATCTTGGAGATTTTTCTACAAATATGACTTCTTTGGCAGATAGTATTTCTTCGAATGTTTCTTCTCCGTCTGGTGGAAGCGGCGGTGGTTCTGGAGGTGGTGGAGGAGGAGGTGGAGGTGGTGGCTGGTAGGATTGACTAATTTCCTAAATTGTTATATAAGGACGTCTAATTTATATAATAATTATGAGTGAGCAGGTGGTGCCAGCACAGAAGGTTAAGTTTCATAGTGTGGGATATGTCCTTAGGCATGTTGTTTATTCCAAACTTAAGAAAATCGGATTTTCTCCTGTGCAATTTTTGAAAAGTGGAAAAGGATTTGGTGGAGGAATGGTTAAAAATGGTCTTGATACTCCGGATTCTGTGAGGGATTATATGTTGTTTTTTTCTAAATATCCTGTTCTTCAGAGGGCTTTTTTGGCGGCGTTTATGGCTTGTTTGACGGTGCCTTTTTTGGTGGCGTTAAAGGATGGACTTTTGAAGATTGTGAAAAAAGATAAGCGTCAAGATGGGGAAATGTAGTGTTTTTGCTTTGCACTGAGATGGATTGTGTTATATATTTTTAATATGAAAGAAAGAAAACCTTTTCATTTTAAATCTGATAGTGCTCTTATTTTGGATAAACTTCCCGGATATTTCTTGATAGTTTGTCTTTTGTTTGCGCTTTATTATATGGTTGGGATTTTAGAGCCTTTCATTACTGTTGTTTTTGTGGCGGCGGTTTTGGCGATATCTTTTAATCCTTTGCATAAATCTTTGCTTAAAGCTTTTCGAGGATGGGGGAGGACGGCAAGTTTTGTCTCATGTATTTTAATTGTTCTTATTATTCTTGTTCCTATAGCTGTTTTTATTATTTTCCTTACGAGTGAGGCGTTTTCAACTTATGAAATTGTTCAGTTGAAAATAAATTCCGGTGTTTTTGATAAATATTTACAGTGGAAAAATGGCGGATTTTTCTATGATTTGAAGGGAATGATTTCGCCTCTTGTAGATGTGGATAGTATGGATTTGAAGCAGAATATAGTTGAGATAGCTAAATCTTTGAGTACTTTCCTTGTTTCGCAGACTGCTTCTTTTGTGAAGAGTATTTCTGAAATTATGCTGAGTTTGGTTGTTTTATTGTTTTGTTTGTTTTATTTCTTTAAGGATGGAGCTTCTCTTGTGAAAAGGATTGGGGAATTAAGCCCTTTACCTTCATCTTATGAGGAGCAGCTTTTTTACAAAATAAAAGATATGGTTAAGGCTGTGGTGTTTGGAGTGTTTTTGACTGCTATCCTTCAGGGAGTTGTTGGAGGCGTCGGATTCATGGTTGCTGGAATTTCCAATCCGGTCTTTTGGGGGACTGCTATTGCTTTTTTCTCTCTTGTTCCTGTCGTTGGAACTGCGGTTGTTTGGGTTCCCGCTGGACTTATTTTATTGATGCTTGGAGATTATTATTCTGCTGTTTTCCTTGTGTGTTGGGGAATTTTTGTTATAGGAACTGTAGATAACTTTGCGAGACCTTATCTTATGCGTGGAAATACACATACTTACCCCCTAATGATGTTTTTGGTTGTATTGGGTGGAGTTGTGACGATGGGTCTTAAGGGGGTCGTTGTTGGACCGCTAGTGCTTATCGTGCTAATGTCGTTTTTGCACATTTATGAATTTGAATATAAGAACCTTTTAAAAAAATAATTTAACATTTTATTATGCCTAAAATAGTTCAAAAAAAGAGAAGTTTTCCTCCCAAAAAAATTATTAATCCTAAAGTTTCGGATAGGAAAATGAATGAAATCTCTTCTCGTCATTCTTTTTCGGGAATGGATATGTCTAGGGGTTTTTTAGTGCTTTTGATGCTTTTTGTTGCTGTTTCCGGGTATGCGATGGGATCATTTTCCAGTTCTAATAATGATTATTTAAATAAATTCTATTCTTCTGTTCTTGTAGCGGATGATGAATCTGTGAGTTCTAGCGGTGAGGTTTCGAAGGAAGATGCGAAAAAGCAGATATTCAAGGATGTTCCTATTAATCATAAAAATGCCGCGGCGATTGAGTCTTTGTATAATTTGGGAATTTTGACAGGATATAGTGATGGAAATTTTAAGCCTGATGACACAATAAATCGTGCTGAATTTTTGGTTATCTTGTCTAATGCTGTCGATGCTGATTTTGCGGGAAAGAAGCTTGAAAATTGTTTTGCAGATGTGAAAACTGAATGGTTCGCGGCTTTTGCTTGTTATGCGAAAGATGCCGGGTGGGTGAGTGGATATGCAGATGGCACTTTTAAGCCCGGACAGGTCGTTTCAAAGGCGGAGGCTGTGAAAATTATCTTTTCTGCGACAAACTATCCTCTTTGTGCGGACATAAAGGTTGATCCATATACTGATGTTCCTGCTGACAGTTGGATGGCGCCATATGCGTGTGCGGCGAAGGAAGGGAATATTGTTTCCGGAAAAACTTTGTATACACCATTTTATAGCGTGACAAGAGGTGACACGGCTCAGCTTATTTATAACACAATGGCTAAGCTTAAGCTTTTGGATTAACGCTTACCTGTTATTGAGACTAGGATTAAGGTGATGATTATGATTGGGGGCGTTAGGTAACGTCCCCAATTTTTTGGAGATTTGGTTTTTGAATTAGAGTTGATTGTTTTTGAAGTTGTGTTGTTTGGTGGATTTACTGTTTTTGTTTTTGTTGTATTGCTGTTGCTTGTAGTTTTCTTGACGGAGGTCGTTTTAGTTTTTTTCTTTGTTTCTTTCGTTGATTTTGGTTTTTTGTTTTGAGATTCTTGAATAATTTTATTACTCGGTGTGTTTTGGCTAGTGGTGGCGGCTGATTGTGGTGTAAAAATTGGTTGTGGGGTTATAATTGAGTTTGCGAAAACTCCCTGAGTTTGCCAAATTGAAAATAGTATTATTATTGATGAGAATATTTTTTGTGTTTTTTTAAATGAATTTTTCATGGGCGTTTGATTAATTTAAAAATATTTTTTAATTTAATACATTTGAGCATATTGAGATTAAATTTTTGTTAAATTTTGTTGAAATTTTCTTAATGTTTTCCTAAAAGCTGTTTGACATTTTCGGGTAATGAAGTACACTTTTGCTGTAAGTATTTATTTAAATATTAAGTTCGAGCTTTAGGTTTTACAGAGTTTAGAATTACATTTTTGACACGTACGCTTTAACGGCTTATATAAAGCAGAAACCACGATGATTAACTTGATTTCAAAGATCAAATATAGACCTATATTGATATCCTAGGATTGCTAGGTGTTCTTTTGATTTCAGGCGTTTTAAACTCATGATGACTAAAGTAAGGATTAAATAATCTAACTTTTGTTGATATGGGTATAACATTTTTAATTGCCATCATAGGCGCGGCCATTGGTGGGTACGGAGGATATTTGTACAGGAAAAAAACAGTTGAGGAGAAAAATAAGGATCTTGTAGTGAAGGCTGAACAGATTATGAATGATGCCAAAAACAAAGCTAAGGAGGTTTTGTATGAGGCAAAAAATGAGGCTTTTAAGCTTCAGGATGAAGTGAAAAAGGATGAGAGAAAAAGACAATCTCAGTTGAATGAAATCGAGGAAAGGCTTCTTAAAAAAGAATCCAGCCTTGATAAGAAGGAGGACGATGTTGACAAGCTTAAGGGTGAAATGGATTTGAAAATTACTTCAATCCGTCAACTTAGAGATCAGGTTGAGGAGATTTATAAGATGCAGGCCGCTCAACTTGAGAAGGTTGCGAACATGAGTAAGGAAGAGGCAAAAGAGCTTCTTATAAGGAAAGTTGAGGAAGATTCGAAGGAAGATATTGTTCTTCAGATTACAAAATTTGAAAAAGAATTGCACGATAAGGCGAGGGAAAAGGCTAAATGGATTTTGGCTGAAGCTATCGTGAAGTGTGCGGCTGAGACTACGGCTGAATCTACTTCTACTATAGTGAGTTTGCCGAGTGATGAGATGAAGGGACGTATTATCGGTCGTGAAGGTCGAAATATTAATACGTTTGAGCAAATTACCGGTGTTGATGTGATTGTGGATGATACGCCGGGATCTATTGTGATTTCCGGATTTGATTTGGTTAGAAGATATGTTGCGAAAGTTGCGCTTGAAAGGCTTATTGAGGATGGACGTATCCATCCTGCGAGAATCGAAGAAACTGTTGAAAAGGTGAAAGAAGAGGTAAATATGCTTATCAAAGAGCTTGGAGAAAAGGCTGTCCTTGAGACTGGAGTGAATGGGCTTCATCCGAATTTGGTAAAGATCTTGGGTCGTTTGAAATTCAGGGTTACTCACGGACAAAATGCTTTGAAGCATTCAATGGAGGTTTCTTTCTTGGCTTCTGCTCTTGCAGGAGAACTTGGTGCGGACATCTCTGTTTGTAAAAAAGCGGGACTTTTGCATGATATTGGGAAGGCTGTTGATCATGAGATTTCAGGTCATCATGCGAAAATTGGTGCTGATATTGCACGAAAATTTGGACTTCCCGAGGAAGTTGTTCATGCTATTGAGGCGCATCATGGCGATCCTGAGCCAAAAAGTCTTGAGGCGCAAATTATTCAGGCGGCGAATCTTATTTCAAATTCAAGAACTGGAGCAAATAAAGATAATCTCGATACTTATATTAGAAGGCTTACTGAGCTTGAAACGCTTTGCAATACCTTTGATGGTGTGAAGAAAGTGTTTGCGGTACAAGCTGGAAATGAGGTCAGAATCTTTGTTAATCCTGATGAGATCGATGATCTTGGGGCAATCAAAATGTCTCATGACGTTGCTCGTAGAATCGAAAAAGATTTCCACAGCCCAAATCCAGTGAAAGTTCATGTTGTGAGAGAAACAAGAGCGGAGGAATTTGCGGTGTAAAGGTGTAGATTTTATACTTGACTTAAATAATTAGCACTCTATAATATTGGGTGCTAATTTATTTAAATAACTGTTGTGAATTATGGCGAATATTCAACCTTTGGGAAATCATGTTGTGGTGGAGGCGATAAAGGAAGAGCTGACTTCTTCTTCTGGTATTATAATTCCGGATAGTGTTTCGAAAGAGAAGCCTATGAAGGGAAAAGTTTTGGCTGTCGGGCCTGGGAAAATGGCAAATGATGGAAAGACTGTGATGGCGCCTGATCTTGAGGTCGGAGACGTGGTTCTTTTTTCAAAATACGGACCTACGGAAGTGAAACTTGAAGGAAAGGAAGTTTTGATTTTGTCTGTCGATGACATCTTTGCGAAATTGAAATAATACGTTGAGCCATTTGGATATTTGTTTTTCCTAAGTCGTGTCGCATTTTGCAATTCTAACGTGTACGAATTGCAAAAAGTCTCGTCATCGTGATGACTCGACTGGCGACACAAGGACTTACTTAAAACAAATATCCAAATGGCTCTCATAATCATTATATTTTTTAAATAAAAAAATCATGGCAAAGCAAATTAAATTTGGAGATGATGCAAGACAAAGACTTTTGGCTGGTGTTGAAAAATTGGCAAAGGCGGTGAAAATCACCCTTGGACCGAAAGGAAGAAATGTGGTTTTGGATAAGAAATATGGCTCACCATTGATCACAAATGATGGGGTGACGATTGCGAAAGAAATCGAACTTCCGGATGCATATGAAAATATGGGAGTGCAGATGGTGAAGGAAGTTGCGACAAGAACAAATGACGTTGCCGGAGATGGAACGACGACTGCGACTGTGCTTGCAGAAGCGATTATAAAGGAAGGACTTCGGAATCTTACGGCCGGTGCAAATCCAATGAAGCTGAAAAGTGGTATCGAAAAAGCTGTGAAGCATCTTACTAAAGCGTTGAGTGAAATGGCTATAGATGTTGGGAATAGCAAAGAAATGATAGAGCAAGTTGCGACAATTTCGGCGCAAGATCCTGCGATAGGAAAGCTTATTGCTGAGATTATGGAAATGGTTGGAAATGATGGAGTTGTTCAAGTTGAAGAATCTCAGACGATGGGTCTTGAAAAAGAAGTTGTCGAAGGAATGCAATTTGATAATGGATATATCTCTGCATATTTTGTGACGGATCCTTCAAGAATGGAGGCTGTGTACGATGATGCGAAAATTTTGATTACTGACAAGAAGATTTCTTCAGTTCAGGAGCTTATTCCTGTACTTGAAAAAGTTGCTGGGACGGGGCGAAAGGAAATCGTGATTATTGCGGAAGATGTTGATGGTGAAGCGCTTGCGACACTTGTTTTAAATAAACTTCGTGGAATTTTTAATATTCTTGCGGTGAAAGCTCCAGGATTTGGAGAACGTAGAAAAGATATGTTAAAAGATATTGCTGTTTTGACAGGTGGAACTTTGATTAGTGATGAGATTGGGCTTAAACTTGAGAATGTAGAGCTTGAACATCTTGGAGAGGCGCGAAAAATTGTGGCTGATAAAGATCATACGACTATCGTTGAAGGAAAAGGAAAAAAGAAGGATATTGAAGCTAGGGTCGATGAAATAAAATTTGTGTTGTCAAAAGCGACTTCTGATTTTGATAAAGAAAAATTACACGAGAGATTGGCTAAACTTGGTGGAGGAATCGGACTTATAAAAGTTGGTGCGGCGAGTGAACTTGAGCTTAAAGAAAAGAAACTCCGTATCGAAGATGCTTTGAATGCAACTCGTGCGGCGGTTGCGGAAGGAATTGTTTCCGGAGGTGGAGTTGCGCTTTTGCTTGCCGGAAAATCATTGGAACATTTGAAAGGGGAATCTTTGGATGAAACTACAGGAATTAATATTATAAAGAGTGTTTTGTCGGCTCCGTTAAGACAAATTGCCGAGAATGCGGGGAAAGAGGGAAGTGTTGTGATTGATAAGGTTTTGAGTGCGGAAGATGGCGTTGGTTATGACGCTGATAAAGATGAATATGTAAATATGGTTGAGGTTGGAATTATTGATCCGAAAATGGTGGTTCGGAGCGCAATTGAAAATGCGGCAAGCGTTGCGGCAATTTTTCTCACAATGGAAAGCGCGATTTGCGATATTCCTGAGGAGAAAGATGGCTGTTGCAAAGCGAAGAAAGGTGGAGGGATGGAAGATATGATGTAGAAGAAGGTGAATTCTTTGCAAAAATATTATGACTATAGTATTCTTTGCCTTGTGTAAATTTAAAATAAAAAAATGAATAATAATAAATCTTCGTCTAGGGTTGTTGCTGTTTTTTTGGTAGGGACTTTTTTGTTTGGTTCGATTTATACGGCTATCGGGGCGACTGGAGATGTTCCTGTTTGGATGGGGGATACTGATGAAATTATTAATGCGAATAAAGATTATGTTTTCCCTACTCCTGCGGAGAGGGCTGCTCAAAAAGCTTTAGCGGATGCGGCGGTAAAGGCGGCGGCAGAAGAGGCAGTGGCGGATGCGGCGGTAAAGGCGGCGGCAGAAGAGGCAGTGGCGGATGCGGCGGCAAAGGCAGTGGCAAAGGCGGCGGCAGAAGAGGCAGTGGCGGATGCGGCGGCAAAGGCGGCGGCAAAGGCGGCAGAAGCTGATGCGGCGGCAAAGGCGGCGGCAAAGGCGGCAGAAGAGGCGGATGCGGCGGCAAAGGCAGTGGTAGAAGAATCGACTGGGCAACAATCTTCTGAGGATGCAGTGGTCGCAGAGGAAGCTCAAAAGTTGGTGGAAGAAGTCGCAAAAGCGGTGGGGGAAAAGGCAGCGGATGCGGCGGAAGATGCGGCGATTGAGCAGGCCATCGAAGAATCAAAGAGTGATTATACCGATGAAGAAAAAGGTGCCGTAAAAGAAGGCGTAGCAAGCGCGTTGGCTGAGGAACTTGATAAAACTGATGGGGAGTCTGTCAGGGTTTATTTAGGAAATGGTAAATGGGGAGAAGTTGATAAGGATAATCTAGACGGATTTAATCGACTTGCCGGACTTTATTCCGGTTCAGATAAATTTGGACATGATTTAAATAATAATGGAATTGATGATTCAATTGAGGCAGAGACCGGTACCGTTTCTTTTGATGAAGACAAAAAAGCGGCGGTTGAGGATGAAATTGTTTACGGTATTACAGAAAAAGAATCCGAGAAACCTGTTCTTGTTGCGGCTCCGGCTAAAGACAAAGAGAAACCACAGGTTCTTGGAAATGAGCCTTTATTTAAATTGAAGAATCCTAAGAAAATTTCCGGACAAAAAGTTGTTATTGAATTGAAAGATGAGGTTGGAAATGTTGTTGAATCTATAACGGTTTATACAGATGAAAATGGTGTTGCTGTTTATAAACCTTTAGCAAATTTAAAAAATGGAAAATATTCTATGTCTGCTGTGGATGCTGTGGATGCTGATGGGAATGTTCTTGCGATCAATGATTTTGAAGTTGATTCGGGTAAAGTGCCTGCGGCTCCGAGGTTGACCTTTGGAGACGAGCTTAGTATGGATCCTGCGGAAGATGATGTTGCAAGTCTTAATTATGGACAAGCTTCTGTGCTTGGGGCGGATGTTCTTTCAACAAATTCTTTTGATATTACCAAATATCTTATAAAAGCTTATATCTATAAATTTTTACCTTATCTTGATCCTCGTAATGAAGATATTTTTGCGGCGGCTGGGATTAATGTTATACAGGAAGAAAAACCTAAAGTTTTATATGGTTCTGCACAGCCGGGGACGAAGGTTTTTATTACATGGAAAAGTATCGTGAGGTCTTCTGTTGTAATTGCTGACGCAAATGGGAAATTCAAGGTTGAAGATCCCGTAGGTCCGGGAAATCATGAAGTTTTTGCGTTTGCGTATGATCCGAAGAATAATTTTGTAGGGAATGTTTCCTCAATATTTTTTAAGAAATAAGTGTTGCATAGAGGCGTAAAAATTCTTCACTTTATAAAAGAGATGTGTTAGTCTAAATAAAGATTAACATATCTTTTTATGTATAATGACGATGATATCATTGATTTAAGGGGAAAGCGTGTGAAAAATGAAGACGCCGAGTTTCGGATAGGCCGAGGGACTACTGTCATTGATGAACCTCAAGGGAAAGCCATTGGTGCTATGGGGGCTTCGTCGATTTCCGTTGCGGGAGAAGAGAGTCTTAAGCCTAATGATAAAGTAAAAATCAAATTTGATAAATTTGTGAATTTGATTGCGACGCATGCGTATGAGGATATTATTCGACAACATTCCGATGATGATGTGATAATTTCGACTGATCTTTTGGCGGATATTGCAAATGCTCATGATGAAGAAGAGTCTGATGCTGGGAAAAAAGTTCCGATGATTTTTATCATAGGAATTGTGCTTGGGGTAGCGCTTACGTATATTTTAATAAAAATGTAATTTCTAATTTATCAGAATGTCAAAATTGAAATATAAAAGGATTTTGTTGAAACTTTCAGGTGAGGTTTTCAAAGGAGATCTTGCTAGCGGAATTGATGGAAAAATTTTGATGAATTTTGCAAAAGATATAAAAAAATTGCAGGACATGGGAGTGCAAGTTGGGATTGTAATTGGTGGTGGAAATATTTGGAGGTTTAGAGATTTTCAACATTTAAAACTTGATCGAGTTACATCGGATTCTATCGGAATGATGGCGACGTGTATGAATTCTTTGGCACTTGAGGATGCGCTAAAATATGTTGGTGCAGATGTGCGAGCTGTTACGAATTTTCCATGTGAAAAGGCCATTGAAACTTATATTCCAAAACGTGCGGAAATGCATTTGCGAAAAGGACGAATCGTGATTTTCGCAGGAGGAACCGGTCATCCGTTTTTCACGACTGATAGCGCGGCGGCGTTGATGGGGCTTGAAATGGGTTGTGACGTTTTACTAAAAGCTACAAAAGTTGACTATGTTTACGATAAAGATCCTATGAAATTTAAAAACGCGAAGAAATTTACTAAGATGACTTTTTCTCAAGTGCTTGAGCAAAAACTTGGGGTCATGGATTTGACTTGCGCGAGTATGTGTATGGATGGGAATTTACCGATGATTGTTTTTAATCCGGAAAAAGCTGGAAATATTGCAAAAGCGGTGAAAGGTGAGACAATTGGAACTCTTATTACAAATTAAAATTAATAATTTAACAAAATTTATATGACGACAAATGAAGCTATTTCAAATGCGGTTAAAGAATTTGAAAAAGTTATGGTGCATTTGAAGGAGGAATTTTCAAGACTTCAAATTGGACGTGCGAATGCAGGGCTTGTGGAAGGCGCGAATGTTGAAATGTATGGTGTCACTCAGCCGTTGAAAAATATTGCGAATATTTCTATTCCCGATCCGCGAACAATTATGATTCAGCCTTGGGATAAGAGTTCGATTGTGCATATTGAGAAGGCGATTGTTGGCATGGGGACGGGCTTAAATCCGATAAGTGATGGAGTTTGCGTGAGGGTGCCAATTCCACCTTTAACAGAAGAAAGGAGAACTGATTTAACGAAACATGTTAGACGCTTGGCTGAGGATGCGAAAATTTCGATCAGGACTGCGAGGCAAGATGTACTTGGTATTTTTAAGCAATTAAAAGCCAATGATGAAATTACTGAAGATGATGTGTTTTCTTCGGAGAAAGCGTTACAAGTGAAGGTTGATGAGTTTAATGGAAAAATTGATGAAGTTACCACAGCTAAAGAAAAAGATGTCATGACGGTTTAAACTTTTGTAAATCATTAATTACTTTGTCAACTTCGTCGTTCTTTTCCTCGCTGTACTGCGAGTATAGCTCGTCAATAACTCCTTGTTTCCTCGTACTGAATGATTTAGAAAAGTTTCTTGTATAAAATAACCTCGTTCCTATGTCTTATGTTTTTACCGCTATTGTGTTTGTTGTGATTTTCTCGTTATTGATTTTGATTCACGAGTTAGGTCATTTTTGGGCGGCAAAAAGATCGGGAATAAAGGTTGAGGAATTTGGGCTCGGACTTCCTCCGAAAATTTGGGGAAAGAAATTTGGGGAGACGGTGTATTCTTTTAATTGGATTCCTTTCGGTGGATTCGTGAGGCTTTTTGGTGAGGATAGTTATGATCCGAGTATTTTAAAAAAGAAAAGAAGTTTTGCGGCGGCAAGTTCGAGGAATAGATTTAAAGTGGCTTTTGCCGGAGTTTTTATGAATTTCTTTTTGGCTTGGTTTTTGCTCTCTATTGGCTTTTCTGTCGGAATGAAGCCGCTTATCGGGCCTAATGAAGTTTTTGATTATGTGGATTCCGGACATGTTCAACTTGTTGAAGGATTGAAAATTAAAGAAATAGTGGACGAAAGTTTGGCGCAATATGTTGGAATGAAAAAGGATGATCTTATTTATTTTTTGGATGGGAAAAATGTTGGTGAGGAATTTTTGATGAGAATGAATACAAATCCGGTTGGGGCTTATAAAGTGAAAAGGGGCGGGGAGATTTTGTCTTATGAAGTGACGAATGAAATGGTCGAAAAAACGGGCTTACACTCGCTTGGGGTTGTTGCTGGAGATATTGCTGCGTTTCCAAGGATTGAAGTCTTTAAAGTGGATCCGGCCGGCGTTAATTATGCATATGGACTTCGTGATGGCGATATTGTTTTAAGCGTAAACGGAAAACAGGTTTTTTATGTGGATCAGTTCGAATCTTTGATTCGAGGGGTAAGTCCGCTTGAATATGAAATTTATAGAAATGGAGAGAGGCAGAAAGTGATTGTTGAGGTTCCTCAGACAAGAAAAGTTGTTGTTTCTGATGTGTTGGCGCAGAGTCCTGCGGCTGAAGCTGGGGTCAAACCTAGAGACGTGATTTTGTCTGTGAATGGAACAAATGTGACAGATAGCCTTGAGCTTATAAAATATGTTAGTGGGCATGCTACCGAGACTATTGCATATGCTATTGATAGAGATGGGGAGAAATTGTTTTTTGCAATTACGCCTAACGAGGATAAGAAAATCGGAGTGCTTTTGTCTGAGCTTATGAATTATAAAAATTTTGAGGATATGAGTCTTTACAATGTGAATGTCGTTTCGTCGGTGAATGAGGTGAAAGATGAGAGATATCCCGTACACATAGCTCTTTATAAGTCTTTTACAGAAATGGTGAAGGTGTCGAAACTTACTGCTGAATCTTTCGGGGCTTTTGTCGGAGGTCTTGTCACAAAAGGTCAGGTTCCTAATGATGTTGCCGGACCTGTTGGCATTGCTAGGATGACACATACTTTTGCACAACAAGGAATTATTGCTTTGTTGCGATTCGTGGCGGTGTTGTCGCTTAGCTTAGCGGTAATCAATATACTTCCTTTGCCCGGACTTGATGGTGGAAGAATTTTCTTTATCATTGGCGAAGTGATTTTAGGTAGAAGAATGAGCCGAAAAATAGAATCAAGGATTCATGTTTTGGGATATTTTCTAATATTAATTATGATCTTTGTCGTTACCTATAGCGACATAGGTCGATTGATAAAAGGGGAGTAGTCGGTTTTTTCTACAGTACGTGTCCTATGTTTTCTTTTGTTTATGCGGTGATGCGGGATTTGGAGTTTTTTTAGGTTGCGATGGTTGTCAAATATGTGATGTAGGATTATTGCGGTAGAGGAGATGTGTTGTCTAACTGTGTGGTTTTCCCTAAATATTGTATGTCTGGTGTAGGAAGTGCCTACTTGTAGTGTGTGGCTTATCGGTGAGGAAATCCCTTGTGAAATGGAAGGAAAATAAATACTATTTGGACTGCAAGGATTTTTAGTTGATTTAAGGGCAACGAGGCGAGCGCACGGCGCGAGCGCGAGCAAGCGAAGCGTGTGGCTATGCCACCGCTGAGCGAAGTGAGCTTAGTGGGCTAGGTGGGCATTTAAATTTTTGCGTTTACTATTCTTTAAATTTTCATATCATGACAAATCGTGAGCTTTGGACAAGCGTCTTAAATAGAATCAAGCCTACAATTCAGAAGGCTCATTTTATAACTTGGTTCCAAAATACTACGGTTTTGAAGAATGAAGGAGGGGTTGTGACGATTGGAGTACCTACGATGTTTGCAAAAGGCTGGATTTCAGCGAAATATAACATCAAGTTGATTCAGGCGATGCAGGAAGTGGATGCGACCGTTGAATCTGTTGTCTATGATGTTTGCGCGAGATTGTCTGAAAAAGAAAACAATGAAACTCCGGAGATAAAAACTTTTTTCAACGAAGAAGATGAGAAAAAAGTTAGAAAGGTTCGAAATATGAATGAAGTTGTCGTTAGGAAAGGAAGTGTTAATGGACATATTTCAAGCCAGATGTTGAATAGCAGATATGATCTTTCAAACTTTGTTGTCGGACGCGAAAATATGCTTCCACATGCGGTTTGTACGGCGGTTTCCGATAATCCGGGTGGAATGTATAATCCTCTTTATGTTTACGGAAGTGTTGGGTTGGGAAAGACTCATTTGGTTCAAGCTATTGGAAATCAGATTTTGAAAAATTTTCCCGATATGGTTGTGAAATATATTACTGCTGAGAAATTTGTGACTGAAGTTGTTGAGGCAATCGGCAAAAGATATATGGCGAGATTCAAAGATCAATATAGAAATGTGGATGTTTTTTTGATTGATGATGTGCAATTTTTTGCGCGAAAAGATTCTTCACAGCAAGAATTTTTCTACACTTTCAATGAACTTTATGATAGGAATAAACAGATCGTTTTGACTTCAGATAGACCACCAAGCGAGCTTGATGATTTGGATGAAAGGCTAAAAAGCCGTTTTGGAATGGGAATGGTTGTAGAACTTCTTTTCCCTGATTTCGAGACAAGACTCGCGATTTTGAATGAGAAATGTAAGGATTTTGAAGTGTTGATTGATCCGGAAGTTTTGCATTTTATTGCAAACAATGTCCACCATTCTGTTCGTGAGCTTGAGGGTGTTTTGCGTCAGGCTGTTGCGGAAAGCCAACTTAAAAATAGTGTTCCGACGATCAGATCTGTTGCGGAAATTATCAAGAGATTAAATAAAGCGCAGGAAATTATTGGTTATGATGTGAATGAAAAATCTGCAAAGACTTACGCGAAAACTTCAGAAGATGTTATGAAAATTGTCGCTCAATATTACAATATGAGTTTTGGTGATTTGATGGGGCAGGATAGACATAAAGAATACATGTTGCCAAGACAAGTTTGCATGTATTTGATCAAACATGAACTTGGTGAATCTTACGAAAAAATCGGTGACGGGTTTGGCGGCAGAAATCATACAACTGTTATGCACGCCTGCAAAAAGACGGAAAAACTACTTCGAAATGATGTTCGCTTAGTTCGCGATATTAATGCAATCAAGAGGGAGATGGGGATGTAGTAGGGATTTTTATTGCCATTCTATTGGGCTTTGCGCTAATATGTACGCGTTTAAAGTCAATAAATTCTTCAAATATGTATTATTCTCCTTATCGTGCGCAGAGAAGAGCTCCTTCGAGAAAGGGTTATATTATGCCGTTTTTGGTAATTTTGTGTGTTGGAATTATCGGAGTTTTGGTTTTTAATTTATGGGGTTTTATTTTTGGAGGAAGATCTGTGAATGGGGCGTATTTGCATATTTTGCAGGGGAGTGTTCAGATGAAAACTTGGAATACTCAGGACTTTTTTGGTGTTTCTTCCGACGCTTTGGTGCTTCAGGGAGACGAATTCAAGACTTCTGCTGATAGCAAAATTATTGCGGAATTTTTTGATGGGACGGTGATGAGAATTGCCGGAGGTAGTGATATAGTTTTGAGCGTGATTGATGATGACGAAAATAGCCCTGCGATAAGCCTTCTTGTTGTGAATGGCAAGGTTTGGGTTAATAAGGTTTATGGACAAACTGCGGGTGAGACAATTGTTGAAATCAGAGGCGATAGTGTTATAGCAAAATCTGACAAGCAAAGTATTTTTGATTTTGAAAATGAGACTGATGAGAATTTGAGAGTTGTTGCTGGAGATGCTGTTTCTGTCGATATCTTGAGCGAAACTGGTGATAAAGTTGTTGATAGCGAGATCGTAGGTGTTGGACAGGAAGTTGTTTTTACGGATGATGTCATGAAGAGCTATTGGGAATTTAGAAGTCCTAGTGTGCTTTCTATGCTTTCTGACATGTTTAAATCTGGTGAATTTTATCTTTGGAATATTGGAGAGGATAAAAATCCGACTAAGTTTATTAAATCTACAACTGGTGACGGTCAATTCGTAAGAGTTGAACCTGAGGTTATAGCGCCGGTTGAACTGACTATCGATACTGATGGAGATGGAGTGTTTGATGCTCCTGCACCTGACGTGGCCACTGATGCTACAAATCCGGATGGAACTAAAGTTGACGCTACTGCTACTCTTGCTGATGCTGTGAAAACTGGTGTTGATAAAGCAAAAGAGGTGGTTGTTCCAAAAGTTTCAGGGGTGGCGCCAACTGTTGTTTCTGTTGGAGGTGGACAGCCTGATGACAAAGGTGTGTATCAAGTTACGGCGAATCCTGCGGTGATTGCAGGAAATCCAAATGGTGCGGTTGCGATTGTCGTGAATGGTTTACAATTAAAGAAATTTAGAGTAGGGGATAAGACTTGGTCTTATTTTGCAAATATTGATTATGGTTATATGAAAGAAGGGGATAATGTTTATGAAATTTATGGACTCGATAAAGATGGCAATAAAACGCCAATGACAACGATCAAAGTGTTTTACAAGAAACCTGTTCCGGTAGAGGCTCCTGCGCCTGTAGAGCCAAAACCTGCGGAAGAAAAATCTGTGCAATAAAAATACTTTTCCTCTTAAAGGTATTTTTCTTTGTTTGTGCTGTGTTCTTCGTTTGTTTTGGAATAGATTGTTGTGCCGTTTTTTGCTGAGAGGTAAAACCAGAAGTCTGTGTTTGTAGGATTTAGTGTGGCGGAGATTGCTTCAATGTCTGGATTGCAAATTGGTGTTGGGGGGAGGCCTTTGATTTTTCGTGTATTATAAGGAGAGTCTTTTTGAAGATCTTCTTGAGTGATTTTGTTGTTGTTTTTTTCATATAATAAAGTCGCGTCTGCGCCTAGCATCCAGCCACTTTCAAATCTTTTCCACAAAATTCCGGCTACGATTTTTCTGTCATTTTTCCCGAAAACTTCTCTTTCTACTATTGAGGCCATTGTGATTATTTCCGGAATTGAATATTTTTTGAGCATTGAGCCGTTTGCGGTTATTGCTGTTTGCCATTTTTTTTCGAAATTATCTAATGCTTTATATATAAGGTCGTTTGGCTTGAAATCCGAAGGATCTAAATAATAAGTGTCCGGATAAAGGTAGCCTTCGAGCGGTAATGGAAATTTGCTTAGTGTGTTTTTGTCTAGGAATGTGTAATATTGCCATCCGTTGAAGGTTTTTATGGCGTTATTGAATTCACCGTCTTTGATTAGTTCCATTTCTACCAGTTTTTTGTCGATGTCTTTTATGGTTAATCCTTCTTGAATTGTGATGATGAATTCGGATTTTGATGAATCTATTAATGTATTTGCGATTTCTTCAGGAGTCATTGATTTTGATAAAATAAATCTTCCGGCGATTAGTTTTGAGGCTGTGCCGTGAAGTTTTCCATAAACGCGAAAGGCCAATGAGCTTTTTATAAGGTTTTTATCTTCGAGATTGTTTGCAACTTCATGTAATGTCGAATTCCTTTTTACTGTAAATGAAATTTCTTTGGTGTCGGACTTGTCGACAGGATTTTCGATGTTATTGAAATATGCCTTTGTGAAGACGAAAATATTGATTAGCAATATAGCTAAAATCAACATTAAGGTTTTTTTGTTTTGTTTTTTCATTTATAAGGAATTACATTCCCGGTAAGTTGAAATCAGGGCCCATTACGCTTTTCATAAGGTCTGCACCGATTTGCTGTGATTTCTTGACTGCTTTGTTGAAGCATTTCTCAAGTTTTTTCTCCAAATCTTCCTTTTTTTCGTTTGTGAGTTCCGGAAGTGTCACTTTTACGACGTTTTGCTCTCCGTCTATTACTACAGTTACGCCTTCGTCTTCAGCTTCGATATGCGTGTTTTTTAGTTGACCTTTTATCTCTCTGGCCTTTTTCTGGAGCCGATACATTTGTTTTGCTTTGTCGAACATAATTGGTTTTTTTAAGCGATTTTGGCCAACTATACCACATACTTATGATTTCCTCAAAAATTCTATTGCATGGGTAACTAAATTCGGCTAGACTGAGCCAGCAATTTATTCTTGAATGGTAAAAATTATGGATGCAATAACATTAGAAGTACAAAGCAGAAATGCTGAAGAAAGAGCCAAAGATTTGTTGGCAAACAATTTGATTCCTTTGGAATTTTACGGAAATGGCGTTGAAAATATATCTTTTAAAGTTGATTATCAAACTTTTAGAAGAACTTTTGTTAAAGCCGGGGCAAATACTATTATAAGTCTCGTTGTGGATGGCAAAAAAGGACCAAATGTTCTTGTTGGTGAAGTCCAATATCATCCGGTTAATGGAACTATGATTCATGTTGATCTTAGAAATGTAAAAATGGATCAGGAAATTACGACGAGCATACCTCTTACTTTTGTTGGAACTGCGCCTGCAGTGAAAAATCTTTCTGGAATTTTCATGGCTAAACTTGATGAAGTTGAGGTTAAATGTTTGCCAAATGCACTTGTTCATGAAATTGAAGTAAGTGTTGATTCTCTTGAAGATTTCCATTGTTACGTCAGGGTGAAAGATTTGACTGTTCCTGCTGGAATTATAATTATGAATGAACCTGAAGATGTAGTCGCGGTGGTTGTTGCTCCAAGAGCGGAGGAAGAACCTACGACTGTGGAGGCTGTTCCTGCAGAAGGTGGAGCTGTTCCTGCGGAAGGTGAAGCTGCTTCTGCGGAAGGTGAAGCTGCTTCTGCGGAAGGTGGTGAGGAGCAAAAGGCAAAATAATTCTAATGCGTTTTTGAGGTTTTTGTTGCATTTTGATTTAAAAGTGCAATAATATTAACTGAGTTATTTGTTGTGCTTATGAAGAAAATTATTTATTCAGTTATATTGGTTGCCATTTTCGGCCTTGTTTACGCTGGGTGTTCTGTTTTTGGGGCGAAGGTTGAAGATGTTTTTTCTATTGAGTTTTATATTGATGATGGAAATATTCCGGATGATTATTTCTCTGTTTCCACTCTTAAATTGATTCCAAGTCCGGGAGATAGAACTCTTTCTTTGGATTACGGACGTACTTATCCGAAGGCTGAGGGAAGCGTTAAAGCTCAAAATCCAGATGTTAAAAACAATGGAGTTGTGGGTGGAGAATTTTATGATCGTTTTGAGGAGGCTGTAGCTTTGATTTTGGATGGAAAATTAAAAAATTCTGATTCGTATGATGCTTCTACTGGTGTCGGAAAATTTGCTGTTTCGCTTAATCTTAAAAATGGGAAAAATCAAAAATATGACTATAGTATGATACAAAATGACGTGGAATTTGATCCTGTTAGATCTTTATTCCTTGATGTTACAAATCTTTTTAGTCAGGATGTTTATTAAAATTTAATCAAAACAAAATGAATCTCAAAAATTATGTTATTTCTGAGGCGAAAAATGCTATTGCGATTTTGAAGTTTGATAAGGTTATGATGGCTCATGTTGCAGGGAAATCCGATGCGACCAGAAACGGTATTATTATTCTTGTTGTTCCGGCTGTTTTTAATATTATTTTTGGATCGCTTAGTTTTCCTTCTGGATTTTCATCGATTTTTTCAAGGTTTCTTGTTTGGCCGCTTTTGATTCCGGTGTTTGCTTTTGTTGGAATGATTTTTGGGGTTAGCTATGTGGCTAGAAAATATTTTCATGGAGTAGGAAATGATATTGGATTTTTCAGAGTTTTATCTTATGCAGGGGTTATTTCTTGGCTCTCTATTCCCGTTGCGGTTCTTTCAATGATTGGAGTTTTTGACATTTTTAATCTGCTTAGCATTATTAATTTGGCGGTGGTGATTATGGTTTTTGCGGTTTGTTATCATTTACTTTTGGATTACCACAAAGTTCATAAAGATGATGCTGTAAAGATAATTGCGATCGGTGTTGTCGGATATTTTGTGTTTCAGTGGATTTTGGGGAAAATTTTGGTGGGTAGCGTGTATAGATATTTTTAAAGATAGAAAAGGCAAAATTAGAGTTATATCTCTTCGCAATTTGTTTGTGCAGTTTGGCATATCTAACATGTACGATATGCCAAAAATTCAGGCATCATGATGCCTGAATTGGCACAAAAATAAATTGTTCATAGACATAACTCTAATTTTGCCTTTTCTACCTTTAAAAAAAGGCTGTTTTGTGGTATAATGTTTAGATATAAATTAGCTATAAATGGATAATAAAAAAGGACAAAATGTTGGGATAAATCCGTTTGCAGATGATGCGAATGTTGCAGGTGGGGCTCAGTTTCCCGATGATGCTGTTCCAAATGAAGATAAAACTTCCAAAAAGAAGGAGAAAAAGATGAGAAAGCCTAAGGTTATTGATCAAGATTTGGAGGAGGATAAGATGGAGGTTAAGCATAAAACTAAGAAAAAAATTAAAGGTTATGAGAATGATGTTAAGCAGTATGTGAGTGAAGTTGCGTCAAAGGGACAAAGGTCTGAATTTAAAGATTCTCTTGAGGAGGAAGGCGTTATGGCCGATAGTGATATTGGCGTTAAGAAGAAACGAAAGAGGAAGAGAAGGAAGAAAAAGGTTGTTGCTGATAATATTGAGGAGGAAAATGTTCCTTCTGTTGGGGCTACTGAGGCTAGTCCTGAGGCGGATGATTTTGCCGAGGAAGCTGTCCCTGAAGTTGTTGATGAAGAGGATTCGAAAGATATGGATATTGAGTTGGATGATGAAATTGTTGAAGAACCTGTGGAAGAACAAAAATTTGAAGCTGTGATTCCTAAGGAGGAAGAAGATGTGGCCGTGAAAAAGGCTGTGGTTCCTTCGGAACCTGAGGTCGTTGAACCTGAAAAAGTTGTAGTGCCACCAGTGCCACCAGTGCCTGAAGAAGCGCCTGATATATCGGAGACTTTTAATCCTTTTGGAGACGGTGTTGTGGATGATGATGATATCTCCAAGGAATCTACTGTCGTTGAAGAAAAAAAAGATGAAGGTGCTTCTATAAATCCTTTTGCTGAAACTTCTCAGAAAGAATTGGAAGATCCGAAATGGAAGGAAGAAAAGCCTAAGGAGGAAGTTGTTGAAGAGGTCTCACAAGCGCCTGCTACTACGCCTGAAGTTGTTGAGGCGAGGATAGTGCACGAAGAGCCGAAAAATGTTGAGCCGGAGGTTAAACCTATGTCTAAAATATCACCTGAGGTTATAGCGTCTAGTGAGTTTGATGATGGGGGATTCTTTTATATGCTTGAACAAGCTGGGATAACGAAGGGCAAAATTCTTGGGGTTTTTGTGGCGTTGGTTCTTGTAATCCTTGGAATTATCGGGATATTTTATGTGCCATTTGGAGATATTTTTGGAGGAGGTGAAAAAACTGAGACCTTAGCGGAAGATCAGCAGAAAGAGGAAAAACAAGATGTCCAAAAGCCTGTTGTGGGAACTCCTGAAGTCAAAGAGGGTACGGATGCTTTGAATATGAGTGAAATTCTTGGTAATGAATATGACTATTTGATTCTTGGTAGTAATAAAATTTTGGGTGCGTTTTTTGCATTGAAACTTGGTGGGGAATTCGTGAGTCCTGAGCATAGATTTGCTTATTACATGCGGTATTTGAATGAAATGCAAAATCTATATGCTACTGATATTTATAAATTTTTGGATCAATCGTATGACAGGAGGGCATCTCTGACGAGTTTTTTGACTAAAATGAAGAGTGAAATAGACAATGCCAAGCAAATTCAAAATGAGGTCGCAAAGGCGGCGGCAAATATAAATGTGGCTAGTCTTTCGGCTGGGGAGCAGAGAGATCTTTTTGAGAAAGAATTTTTTGCGGATACAAAAGATTTGAGAGGACAAGATTCTTTCAATAATCTTGAAAAATTTGTAGGGTTTTCGCAAAGTGCAATAAGACTTCGTGCTTATTACAAAGCCTATAATTACATTTCTGACATGTACATAAATTCTATTAAGAAACTTGAACCAAGGTATAAAGATATTTCTGCGAATTTTGATGCATTAGTGAGGGGTATACACGTTTTTGATATACCGGACTCCGATATAAATGCAATTATTCGTTTATCTCAATAGGGAAAAGTAGTATACTTTGTTTGGGTATTTTTTCTTGAACATAGTATGGTTCAAAAGGTTTCAAAAAAAGTGAAATTATTTGATTCTGAGCGGTTTGAGCGTGCGCTTTCTCTTGCGAAGAATCATGACGCTTGTTGTATCTCCGCGCTGGACATCTTGGTGCCTATGAATCCAGATGAGGATACGGTTATTGCCTTGCTTGTGAAGGATCTTTTTCTTAGAGAAATTTTGACGGAAAAAGAGATTGAGGAATCTTTTGGAAAAGTTGTATTGGATCTTATTCTTGCTGTAACCAAGATCGAGACTTTGAGTTATAAAGAAAATGATCGGACTTCCAGACTTGAGATTTTGAGAAAAATGTTTTTGACGATGGCTAAGGATATCAGGGTTGTTTTGATGAGTTTGGCTTGTAGGCTTCATAAACTTAAAGATTTTCATGGAGTTTCGGATCATGTCGCATTTGCAAAGGAAACTCTTGATTTGTATGCGCCTATCGCGGATAGGCTTGGAATTTATAATGTGAAAACAAGTCTTGAGGATCTTTCTTTTAAGTATACGAATCCTGTTGAATATAAAAATGTCTCAGGAAAACTGAAGGAATTAAAGAAGAGTTGTGAAATCTCTATAGCTTGGATTAAGAATAGATTAACGGATTTTTTTGCGAATCGGGGAGTGATTGCTGATGTTTCAGGTAGAATAAAAGGTGTTTACAGTATTTATAAAAAACTTAAAAAGAAAGGACTGAATTCTCCTGAGGATTTGTATGACATTTTTGCAATAAGAGTTGTTTTACCTGAGAAAAAAGACTTGTTGGGGAATTTTCAAGTTGAACATCTGTATTCTGTGTTGGGTCTTGTCCATAGCGAGTGGAGGCCTGTTACAAGAAGATTTAAGGACTACATCGCCGTTCCAAAAGCAAATGGATACAAGAGTCTGCATACTGTCGTTTTGGGGCTTGCTCCAAAGGATATGGATCAGCCTGTTGAAATACAAATTAGAGATGAAAAAATGCACATGGATAGTGAGTTTGGGATCGCTTCACATTGGGTTTATAAACAGAATGGGAATTCAAGTGTGGAGGCGCTTAAGGCTTATTCTGATTGGGTGAAGGGAATTGCTGATATTCGGGAGGGGCTTAATGATTTGGATGTTTTCAAAGATAAAATATTTGTGTTAACTCCGCGTGGGGAGGTTCGTGATTTGATTGCTGGATCTACTCCTATTGATTTTGCGTATAGTGTTCATACCGACATTGGGAATAGATGTATTATGTCAAAAGTTGACGCTAAGATTGTGCCTCTTGATTACGAGCTGAAGAATGGAGAAGTGGTTGAAATTATTACGAGAAGTGATGCAACGCCGAAATTACAATGGCTTTCTGTTGTCAAAAGCGGGTTTGCGCGAAATAGAATAAAGGCTTATTTTAGCTCTTTAAACAGGGATAATAATATAAAACTCGGGCGTGATATTTTGAATACTTATTTGGAAAGAATTGGGAAACCTTTTTTGGATCAGAATTATAGTATTTTGAAAAGATATCTGGGGAAAAATTTGAATTTGGTGCAAAGAGAAACGATTCTTGAGGAAATAGGGAAAGGTGGAAGGCCTGCACATGAAATTGTTAAGAAAATTTATCCTTACGAGGAAGCTGTTGTTCATTCCGTCGTCATGCCTGCGAAGGTCATTAAGAAGCCAAAAAAAGGTGGTCTTGAACAGAGCGTTGTTATAGAAAAACAGGTTTTGATTGGTGGAGAAGAAGGGCTTCCTATAAAATTCGCTGCATGTTGTGAGCCAAAATTTGGAGATAATATTCTTGGATATGTGACGCGCGGAAATTGTGTTACGGTTCACAAAATGGATTGTAAGATGATTGGGGCTCTTAATTATGATAGATTTGTCGCTGCTCATTTTAAAAATATTTCTGACGAAGGGCCGAAATATATTGTGGGGATCAAGGTTGTTGTTATGTCTAGAATAGGGCTTATGAATGAGCTCACTGCGGAAATGGCCAAATTAAATATGACGATAAAAGATATTCAATTGAAGGAACTTGGGGATGCTGGGCTTCATGAGGATTATTTTTTATTGGAAATGGATAATCTGGATAAGTTCGATATTATTATAGATAGGCTTGAAAATATAAATGGTGTGATGAAAGTTTCCAGAGCCAAAAAAGAAAATGAGAAATATGTCGCAAGCGCGCATGGAAGGCGAAAAACTTCTAGTGGTATAAAAAAGAAAGCTTAGAAATCCAATAATTTATTTAGATATTTTGAGATATAAGAATCTTCTTCTTTTGTTGTTTTAATTTTTTCTATTTCTGTGAAAGTTTTTGTCTTTATGAATTCGAAAAATTTGATGTATTTATCTGAAATGTGCATTGTGCTGTCTTTGAAGTTCGGAACGATTCCAAGTTTGTCCATGAGTTTTATTGCGAATGCGGTGTAGATTAAGTGTGGTTTTTTTGATGTCATTAAATGCATAATGGCTTTTCTCATGAGGCTTATCAGGTTTTTGTATTTTTGTTCTTCGAAAAGTAAGGCGTTTGCGATTTCCGCGATTTTTAATGCGCTTTGAAATGTTTCGAGTTTTTCAGCTTTTTTGAGAAGGGTTTCGTTGCTGGAAATTTCTGTTATGATTATGTTTTGTGGGCTGAAATAAAGGGAGACTTCTGCGATGTTTAGCGTTTCGATGTGTCCCGTGAATTTGCTTAAAATTTTTCTTCCTCCTTTTGCGTATGCTTTTATTTTGCCTAATTCTTCCGAATATAAATAAACAAGTCTATCGGATTCTCCGACATTCTTGTGGCCTAAAATTATGCATTTTGTGGTTACTGATTTAGATATTCGTGTACTGCGATTAGAGAACTTGTTACGCTTAATGCGATTGTTGCCAGAATTTCGCCTATGATGATTTTGATGATTTCAGAATTTTGGAATGTCATTGAAATTCCATAGGATGAGATGTCGATTTTTTGTGTGATTAATGCGAACATTCCAAGGCTTAGGACGATCGCAAGAAGTCCATAAATTATGCTTTCTATGATGAATGGAAGTCTGATGAAAGAATAAGATGCGCCAACGAGTTTCATTACTTCGATTTCTTTTTTGCGATTAAAAATCGTGATTTGGATTGCGTTTAAAATGATTAGTGCGCCTCCGACTATGAAAATTGCAATGAGCCAGAATACGATTTGGCCTGCGAAATTTGTGATTTTTACGAGATTTTGTGCGGCGCTTGTGATGAGTGATGCGTTTTCGGAACTGTTCGCTTCAAAGTTTGAAAGGTAGGTACTGTATTTTTCTTGTGATAAAAATTCTGTTACGGTTTTGTAATATTTTGGATGTATGGTTTTTATGTTTATGCTTGCAGGAAGCGGATTTCCGAGGTTGTATTTTTCAAAGGCGCCTGAAATATCCGGATGTAATTTGTTGATTTGGGTGAGAGCGTCTTCTTTTGAAAAGTATGTGGCGCTTTCTACTCCTTCAATGTTTTTTAAATCATTTGTAATTGAAATCATTTGTTCGTAGGATGTGCTTTCTTTGAGGTAGGCGACGATGTCTATTTTTTTATTTAAATCTGAAAGTGCGTCTTGCGAAATGAAATTTACAAGTAAAATTGTGTTAAAAATGAGCAAAATAACCGCTATCACAAATATTACGGCTACTGATAAAAATTTATTTCTCCATACATTCGAAACTGCGAGCGAAAAACCGCGTTTAATCAGGTTGAGTGATGAGGGTATTTGTTTCATGAGGATTTGGTTTACACTGTGAAAGATTATATTTAATTATTGAAGATTTGTACATATCAGGACGATATGGCTTTAGTCTGACGATTTTTGTTTCCAGTCCAAGCTCGATTATCATTTTGTCGAGTAAATATGTGAATGCGAATTGATCGTATCCAAGCGCGATAATGTTGGGTTTGTAATTTTTTATTACTTTTGTTTTATCTTTTGTGTCGCCCAAAATGACTTTGTCCGCCCAAGATGTTTCTTCGAGTGCTTTCATTCTTTCTTTTTCGTTGTGGTCTGGAAGAGCGCCTTTGATTGTTTTTACTGTGTTGTCGCGCGCTATTATTGCGATGATTTCGTCACCAAGCTCGCGTGCTTGTGAAAAGAGATTTTCGTGACCGGCATGCAGGTAATCAAATGTTCCGAAGACCATTACCAATTTTTTTTCTTTTTCGTTTTGCATTTATTTTTTTAAAATTTTCTGCTTATAAAATTGTTGGAATCGCGAGATTTATGATTATTAGTGAGATCAAGGTGATTATTATCAATGATATTAGGAAAATGTCCAGCGTTTTATGTGATTCTTCCGGATTAGTGAGGGATATTCTGAGGGAACATAGTCCATATATCATTCCTGTGAGAATGAATGGAATTTCCATGGTTTTGTTCACGATATAGCTTGTTTGTGCAAATATATTATTTGCTATAAGCATGCTGGATCCGAGATGGATGATTCCTATCGCAATAAAGAAGATTAGGGAAACTCTTTTTATGTTGAGAAGTGTGTTCATTTTTGTTTGTGGCTGTCAATGAAGGAATTTTAGCTTAGTTCTTGCTTTTTGGCTACTTTTTTTGTAGAGTTTCGGCATGTTAACAGAAGAACAGGTAAGACATGTAGCGAAGCTTGCAAGGCTTAAACTAACCGACGAGGAGGTTAAAAAGTTTGCCGGACAATTATCCGGAGTTCTTGAATATGTGGATATTTTGAAGGAAGTTGATACGGAAGGAGTGGAAATTACGAGTCAGGTGACGGGTTTGAAGAATGTCATGAGAAAGGATGAGGTTGTTGCGAGTACGGCTACGAGAGAGGAACTTTTGGCTTGTAGTGAGCTTGAGGTTGATAGCAATCAAGTAAAAGTGATGAATGCAATTAAATAAACTTAAAATTAGTGAGGCGGCAAAAGGGCTTAGAGAAGGTAAATTCTCTTGTGAGGATTTGATGAAAGATTGTTTGGCGGAGATTTCTCTCAAGAATAAAGATTTGAATGCGTATATTTTTGTTGATGAGAAAATGGCTTTAGCTGAGGCAAAAGAGATGGATAAGAGGTTGGAAAAAGGTGAAGATTTGGGGCATTTGATGGGAATTCCTTGTGCGATGAAAGATATTTTTAATACGAAGGGAGTGAGGACTACCTGTTGTTCTCCTATGCTAAAAGATTTTGTTCCTCCATACGATGCGGAGGTCGTGAAACGGCTTAGGAATGCGGGAATGGTGATGATTGGAAAGACGAATATGGATGAGTTCGCGTGTGGTTCAAGTACTGAACATTCATGTTTTGGTGTAACGAAAAATCCATATGATGTTTCGTGTGTGGCAGGAGGGTCGTCTGGGGGAAGTGCGGCGGCGGTGGCTTCCGATATGTGTATTTATGCTACAGGAACTGATACAGGTGGGTCGATTCGTCAGCCTGCTTCACTATGCGGTGTTGTGGGAATGAAAGTGACTTATGGTCGTGTTTCAAGAAGTGGCGTGACTGCATTGGCTTCTAGCTGGGATACTATTGGTCATTTTGCGAAAAGTGTTGAAGATGCTGCAATTGTTTTAAATGTAACTGCAGGAAAAGATGCAAAGGATTCTACGACTCCGGATATAGAGGTTC
>Ga0051984_10000137_pt1 | contig 30910 bp, 35 predicted proteins | sample CryGey02umfilter_2_FD_56240 | JGI IMG/M metagenome (GOLD analysis project Ga0051984, IMG submission 56240) | Groundwater microbial communities from aquifer in Utah, USA - Crystal Geyser 4/10/14 0.2 um filter | ecosystem: Environmental > Aquatic > Deep subsurface > Groundwater | place: USA: Utah...
AAGCAGAACAGGAAGCTGCTAAACAAGTTGAAGATCCAAGTGGTGAAGTTAACGGAGCAGCCCAAGAATCTGCTACTAGTGAAGGTACACAAACATTCCAAGGAGTGATGAGTTCGGTTTATGCTATTGCCAATGTTTTAAGTAAAGATTATTCACCATTAAACCAGTTGTGGGATGACCAACAATGGTATAAAGATTGGAGAGGAGCAATGGATAGTGCCTTTGCACCGTTAATGTTTTCAGAAGCCATACCTTCTGCAATCTGTGAATCGCATTATGATATTCAACCGGAAGGTACAAGAATTATGAAAACAGTCTCTGGAACGTATCAATACGTTGCTCATATTGAAGGAGAAATCTCTGATCGTTCCGCTCCAATATTGTGTCAAAGAAATCCAGACAATGAATCTAATGAAGAGTTTATTTGCGATAAAGAACAAGTTTGTGTAGAAGATGGGTTCTGTTATCAAGATAAAGATGAGAATGGTCAACCTGATGAAGAAAAACCGGTTGAAGGATATATGTACAAAATTACTTGGGGCGTTTCTGCACCACAAGATGAAAAACAAACGCCGTACATTGACGAAGATGGCGTAGCTATTTCATTTAATGTCTGGGTTTATCCTAGCGATGGAAGTGAATCAAAACCAATTTATCAGAATGGCGGTGAGATTGCTGGACCAATAGAGTTAAGGAATGGGGATAGAGATAAAGATTTAGTGATGAGATATACCGGTAAGAATTATGATCGTGTCTGTATTGTTTGGGATAAGAGAATGAAATCATACCTTGGCGCATTTAATTCCGGTGGAGATTATATTGGTAGTGTTTGTAATGATGTTCAAACAGTAACTGCCGGTACTGTAGATTTTAATTCTGCCGGCGGTGGAACTCAGTCAACTAAAGCTTCTGCCGGGCAAGTACAAACAACAAGTAATTGGTAAAAATGAATAAACATCTTAAGAATTATCTGGACTCCTTTAAAGTCAAAAAACAATTCTGGCAAATCTTTTTGATAGATTTTATCTTCTTCTCAGTTATCGGAATAGTTTACTATACCTTTAGCAATTATTTGCAAAATCGTTCATTTCAAGTTCTTGGTGGTAAAACTTCTGCAGAATTACAAAATCTTTTAACAACCAGTACTCCCGAAAAATTGTTACCTTTCTTAACAGAACTAAAATCATTTTTATTTTTCTCCTTAGTGATGATCTTGATTATAGTAATTCTTTCGTTTTTGTACTTTTCTTACACCCGTGCATTGATCTGGAATCACTTAGAAAATAAAAAACTTAACAAAAAAACCTATTGGCGATGGAACTTACTTAACTTGTCATTAATCTTTCCCTTATTATCTTACATAATTGTGGCTACAATTATAACTTTCATCACTAGTTGGCTGTTCTCAAAGGTAATTACCATTTCACCAACGTTTTATGTGACTTATCAAAGTATTATGGAAGGGGTTACTATACTTCTTAACGGTATAGTGAGTTTTTTCTTAGTGTTGTTTTTTTTAATAATTCTTTTCTTTACTTACAAAAGTTTCACTCAAAAGTATCGTATTTGGGAATCGATTGGGCATTCCTTTCAGATGATTAAACAGAATTGGTCAAAATTATGGAAGTTTTTGCTTCAAGCAATAGGAACAGCTTTATTATTAACTTTGATCATGTGGCCGTTAAGAACACTTTATGCATCTAATTTTTTCTTTTCTGTAACGATAAATATGATTATTTCTTTATTATATTTGGCTTGGTTTAGAATCTATCTGTTAAAAACAATAGAATAAAAAATAAAGCAAATTAATCTAATGGCACAATTGCTTTAACCCAAGATCCGCCTTTCTTTTCATCTTCGTGAAATTCCATTTGCATTTTCATTTTGGCCCAACCAAATGCACCTAAATATTTTCTAACTTCTTCTCTAGCTTTGTTTTGAGCTAAAGTTCTGCTCGTTCCGACCATTTTTGATGGATTGTAGACAACAAAACATAATGCTAGCTTGCCACCAACCTCAGTTTTAAAAATACCTGTTTTTCCCCACCATTTATTTACATTCAAATTTGGAGCACTAGCAAGTATAGCAGTATCCTCTTCAAAGATTAATTTTAGATCATTCAGTAATTGTTCAAGGGTCTTAACTTCTTCTTTACCGATCTTAGCTAACTCGCTATTTCCTTCCGATGCAATTAAAGCCTTTAATTTGCTGATTAAATCTTCAATCCCTTTTTTTAAACTAGCATATTCATCGGCATTAAGAAATTTGTCTCCCAAGTATACTTTAACTTTTGGGCTTAAGTTTTGTTTAGCAGCATTGATTTCAGCAACTTGCGTTGCTACTGTTCTGTTTCTTGGTTCTTGAGCTAAGGCTTCAGTTTCAAATCCCTTTAATAACCTTAAACTAAGAGCAAAAACAATCATCCACTTTTTAACTCTTAACATCTTGATGTTCCCCCTAAATTAATATTGATAGTAATTTTATTTAATATTTAATCTTTTCTGTATTCTCATCCTTGCTCAATTTAAATCATATAAAAGATAACTTTTATATACCTAAACTTCCCCCTAAAGTAAGTGATGGATCTAAGAGAACTTAAAAAAGAGGTAGAGTTATTGCCAAGTGTTGATAAGCATCTGAAGGGCTTTCAAGATAGTTGGATCAAACCAATTAGAAGTAACACTAATCAACACATTCCATTCTTGCAAGACCTTCCTCAAGAAACTAAACAAGAGCTTAATAGAAGATTGCAACTTTTAAGCGATTCTTTTCAGAACGTTAAAGATAGCCAATTAATCAACGATAAACTGAAACATTATGCCCGTTATCTTATTGAACTTAAATTAACTACATTTAATGGTGATCAATCAAAATCGAAGATGCTTAGCAGTAGAATGTTGAACGATGACTTTCTTAACATAAAGCAAACGATAACTGAAGTGCAAAACTTTGAGTCTCATGTGAAACATATTGAACAGAACTATCATGAAGTTAACCAACTTTTGCATAAACAACTTTCTTTAGAAGAAGTAGTTTTTTTTATGGAACTGCCACACTTAAAATATCTTAAAGGACTTCTTAAGTTGGCAGATGATCATAAAGTGATTACTAGAGATATTGGTAGGCACCTTGTAGTCTTAACTAAACAAACACAATTGGGAGGAAGAAGATAAAAGATAGACCAAATGACGTTCATATTCACGATTGATTTCTTTATTGGGGCAGTAGGCATGTTTTTCATTTTGCTTGCTTTTATATTAGATGAGTTTGTAAAAAGGTTTAATCAGAATACAATTCAATATAACCTTACTAACATCATTGGTTCGGGACTTTTAGCTTACTATGCTTACACTAGCAAGGTTTGGCCGTTCTTAATCCTTAATAGTGTTTGGTTCATAGTAGCAGCTTACAAAATTATTTTGATTAAAACGGCTCCGCATAAAGTTAAGAAGAAGCATAAATAAATTACCTTCTAAATTAGTATACTGCTTTTTTTCATACTTAAAAATTTTAAGAGAAACTTTTTAAATAGAGTTAACCCAAACGGATTTATGATTCAAAGACCAGTGTACTTGCCAATCAATAAACTAGTTCCTACTGAATGTTTAGTACCAGAAGATCGGTTAGCTGAAATTGCTGGAAATTATGACGGAACAGTTGAGTCAATAGCACCGGCATCTGTTTATGCCTTTGGCGGTAATTATTTGATTGAGAACGGCAATAAACGAGCAGTTTTTCTTCACCAACAAGGTCACGATAATATCTGCAGTTTTGTTAGAGAAGATGATCCACAAGAAGTTAGTAAATTGGTAAGGCTGGCAAGAAAAGCAAGAGACTTTTCCGATGTAAAAACAATCGCTGATTTGGCACAGAAAATTGTTCCTAGGGACGAATATGATTTATTTATGGAAATATTGGACGAGGAAAATTAGTCCTTCTGGTAATACTTACAATATTCTTTCACTTTACATTCTTTACATTTCGGTTTAATCGGTAAACAAACCTTTTGTCCATGATTAACAAATAACATATTTACCTTACTCCATAATCGTCGAGGTAATACTTTCATTAGTTCTTCTTCTGTCTCTTCAGGATCTTTAGTCTTAACCCAACCTAATCTGTTACTTATGCGATGCACATGAACGTCTACGGCAATAGCAGAAACACCAAAAGCATAATTTAACATACAATTGGCTGTCTTTCTTCCCACTCCTGCTAAAGAAATCATTCCTTCTAATGTCTCTGGAACCTGAGAATTAAATTTATCAACTAATTGTTGACTTAACTTTTTAATATTCTTGGCTTTAACTTTGTAAAAGCCAATTCCGTACAATTCTTTTTCCAGCTCTAATAATGGAACCTTCAAAAAATCTTGCGGTGTTTTCCATTTCTTAAACATCTTTATGACAATTGGAATGGTTGTTTTATCTTTAGTTCTGGCACTTAACATTGTAGCAATTAACATCTGGAATTTTGAGCGATCAGAAAACTGTTCCAACATCGTTTCTTGATGGTCTTTCTCTAGAATTTTTAAGACTTTTTGATAATTGGTCATAATTAATTGATCTTCTATTCAGATATAAATTTTTCTAGCGATGGCAAAAATACAAGTCTCTTAACCGGTGCTGTCCAGAGAGTAGAACAGTTGTATACTGGAGCACGGCGCGATGATTTTTTGAGCAGCGCCAATTGAGGGACATTTTTTTAATTTTTAATCATATTACTTGAAACAAAGTGAAGAAAATAAAGTAAATTAAAAAAATTATTGTCCCGTGCCCTGCTCACAAAATGTGCCTCCATTGGCACCAGTATACAAAATAATACCTTTCTGGACAGCAACTCTTAACCAAAATACTTATAAATAGCCATTTGGCGTAAAGCAAAAATGGAAGAAATTTATTGTGGTGTACTCTGTCCTTTACGTGTTAAGGATGGTGGACGGCTGGAAGCTCTTTTAACTAGAAGAAACTTTATTAAACTTAATGGGGAAATGATGTCTTATCCGGGGGAATGGGTTTTCGCTGGTGGAACTATGGAACCTGGCGATATAGATAGAGAAGCAACTGCAATGAGAGAGTTTAGAGAAGAATTGTTTTACGATGGTCCGATAGGAAAACCGTTTCTTCTACGTGAAGCTGAACAACAAGATAATGGTTTCTTGTATAAAATACAATTTTTTGCTGCTTATGGGATTAATCCAGCTGGTTTAAGTTTTCCAGAAGATTTAGGTGGTGAAGTTATCAGTATGGCCTGGTTAACACCAAGGGGTGCAGCACAAATGATGAAATCCACTTGGTTTGCAGATAATCAATTAAGAGAATTTAAAAGACGATCTTTGCTGATAGAAGAAAGACAGTTCCCCCACCAGCAATACAAAACATTACAATATCTAGTAGAGAATCAAGAAAGATTTTCTCTAGATAACTCTATAGCTCACTGATCTCTTTAACCGCATTTACAAATTTTTCAACTTCTTCTTCCGTGTTATAAAAGCCAAAACTTGCTCTTATAGTTCCTTCTTTAAATAGAGACTTTTTGTTTTCTTCTTTATTGAACCAAGAATGAACACAATGAGCACCACTTCTGACCATGATGTTGTGCATATTGTTAAGGAGTAATGAAACTTCATGAACATTTTTTCCCTTAATCACAAAAGATAAGATTCCAGAACGTTTTTCAGCATCTTTTGGACCAAGAATTGTAATACCTTTTAAAGTGGATAAACCTTTACTAGCAATCTCGTTTAACTTAACAACATGTTTGTGGATATTTCTGATTCCTACCTTTTCTAAATATTCAACAGCAGCGGCAAAACCTATAATCCCAGGATAATTTTGTAATCCCGCTTCAAATCTCTCCGGTAAGTCTTCAGGAACGAAATCAACTATTGTTGAATCTTTAACCGTTTCTCCACCTACTAAAAACATGTTTAACTGTTCTAAATTTTCTTTAGTACTAATCAATGCACCAACCCCATTTGGTCCTAATAATTTATGAGAAGAGACAGCAATGAAATCTACGCCTAACTTTTTGATGTTAATCTCTTGGTGCTGAGCAGATTGTGCACAATCCAATAATACTTTAGCACCATGACGGTGGGCAACTCTTGCAATGTCCTTGACAGGATTAGTAACTCCATCAATGTTTGAAGTGTGTACAATACTTACCAACTTAACTTTTCCTTTGTATTCAGTTATTTTCTTGATAAAATTGTCCATGGAAAACTCATTTTTAACACCAGATTCAACCCAGTCGTGCTTAATTTCCCATTTTTTTTCTAATCTTAACCAAGGTAAAAGATTAGAATTATGTTCTTTGTCTGTTGTTAAAACTAAATCTCCTGATTTGAACGGGAAAGCGTTAGCAATTAAATTAATGGCTTCGGTACAATTTTTTGTAAATATAATTGAATGTTTATCAGCACCAAAAAATTTAGCAATCTTTTCTCTAGATTCATCAACAGCCTTCCCAACTTCATTTGAGATAGTATGATTACTTCTTCCTGCACATCCTGGGAATTTATTGTAATACTCTTCCATCACTTCTAAAACCCGTTTAGGTCTTAAAGACATGCAAGCATTATCAAAATAAACAATCGGTTTGTTATTAATCTGTCTGCTTAAAACAGTAAAGTCTTTCCTTAATTCTGTTAATTCAACTTTTTTGTTAAATAGGCTTTCCAAAATCATTTTAATCCTTAACCATCATTTTTGTTTAATTATTTTTCTCTTCTAAAGATTGCAAAATATAACATTATTAAAACAATTACTGCACCTAAAGAAACTAAACCAATTCCAAACCAGTCGGTGTTTGTAGAAAGTTGTCTTTCATAAACTCTCAACGGCTTAGGTCCGATGAATGCTTGTTGATTAACAAAGATTGTTGGAGTTCCTTCCACATTCATTTTACTAATTTCTGTTAATTGCTTTTTGAACAAATCTTCACTTGCTTTTGATTCTGAACATTTGATAATTTCCGTATTATCAAGATCCTTGATCTCTGCTAGTAAACTTAACACTTTTTGACTATCTTTAACATCATCAATTGGCATTTGCATTAAGGAATTGTGGAACTCCCAAAACTTTAGTTTATCTTTTATAAATAAACAGTTTTCAATTTTTGAGAGGTATTCCTGATCCTTGGATAATGGTAAATGTATAAACGTAAATTCTAATGTTTCTTTATTTCTTACCATCAATTCATTGATTGTAGGATTCACTTTTCGAGTATTTATGCAAGTGTAGCACCCTACATAAACTAACGTGTCTTTTTTTAAATTAGGTTTGTAGCTGGGAAATAAACTTAATTCAATCTCTTCAATATTTGGTTCAGCCCCCTCTGTCTGTAATTGTAAATCTTCATTGTCACAAGAACTGATTTGAGCATTATCACCGCTTGGATCGAAAATACATAATCCTTGTTGATCTTCTACACTTGCTCCATTGCAATTTCCATAAACATAATAATTATATCCAGAAATTCCACTCCAGATTAAGCTGCCAATCAGTAAAATCGTAAAGACTCCAGAAATAAATTCAAAATGGTGATAAACAAACTTTCCAGTTTTTGGACTTTTTAATAATAACTTTCCAGTTATTCCACTTTTTAATCTTATGTCTAAACCGGTGTGGCATTTTCTTAAAGTTATCTTTCTGAAAACACAGTCAAACGCTTCTAACGCTAGTTTTCTGTGTGTGGCAGAAAATATTCCTAAAATCCCAAATATAATTAAAGCAATAAAACAAATCATATTTGAGTTTATTTTTATTTTATTTATAAAGTTAATGATGGTTGGTTAACCTAAAAAGAAGGTGAGATTCACTTTAAAAATTACTTTAACTTGCTAAACCAGAATTAATCATATGATGTATATACATGTTCCGATAAGCTTTTAAATCTTTCGCTTATCTACTTATTTATGAGTATAGATAATTGTGTAAACGGAAACTGTAATTTTAAACCAAAAGCCTTAGTGATTGATGATGATCACACACAATTAGATTTATCTAAATTATTTTTTTCATATTTGGGTTTTAGTGTGGACACAGTGGATGATCCTGCCAAAATTGGTGCAGAAGTTCATGATTATGATGCTGTCATCTCAGATACCTTTGGTGCTGGGTGGTACGGTCCAAGAGAGGTTGTTAGTCGTTTAAAAGAATTAAACTATCGTGGAGTTGTTTTGGGGAATTCTTCTACTCCAAACCCTGACGTGGAAAGGGATTGGCAAGTTTCTGGTCATTCATTTGTTGTTAAACCTATGGGGATGGAAGGTTATAAGGCTCAAAAGACTCTTTTAAAACAATTAATTGGCTGCCACTGTAATCCCACTAATTATAAATTCTAATTATAAACCTAAAATAATCTTTTTTTTGTTAAAGAAATTCTAGAATTAAACTAACTAAAATAAGTTAAAATAAAATAAAATAAAATAAAAGATATTTTTAGCTTCTAGAACAACTTTAATCCGTAAGCAACAAACAATGGTGCGAAAACTATCGCTAATGTGTTTATTACTTTAATCAAAGCGTTAAGTGCTGGCCCGGCTGTATCTTTGAATGGATCTCCGACAGTGTCTCCGACAACTGCAGCTTTGTGTGCATCTTTGCCCTTTCCACCATGGTTTCCATCTTCAATATACTTCTTAGCGTTATCCCAAGTAGCTCCGGAATTAGCCATGAATAAAGCCATTAACAAACCAGATAAGATTACTCCTATCAATAATCCGCCTAAAGCTTTAATTCCTAAGATCATTCCTACAGCCAAAGGTGCAGCAACAGCAATTATTGCCGGCACAATCATATTTGCAAGTGCTGCTTTAGTAACAATGTCAACGCACTTACCATATTCTGGTTTTGCCTTACCTTCCATGATACCTTTGATTTCTTTAAATTGTCTTCTTACTTCAACAACAATTTTGTGTGCAGTAGTTCCTACTGCCGTCATTAAGACAGCTGAGAAAGCAAATGGTAACATTGCTCCGATGAACAAGCCAACCACTACAGCAGGATTTGTTAACAAGTAGTTAATAGGAGTTCCTACTGCAACATTGATCTCTTGAGTAAAAGCTACGAATAAAGCTAGTGCTCCTAAGGCAGCAGAACCGATGGCATAACCCTTCGTTACTGCTTTAGTGGTGTTCCCAACTGCGTCTAAAGCATCAGTTGTTTTTCTTATTTTCTTATCTAGCTCTGCCATTTCTGCAATTCCGCCAGCATTATCCGTTATTGGTCCATAAGAGTCCAAAGCGATGATAACTCCGGTTAAAGAAAGCATTGACACGGCAGCAATAGCAATTCCGTAAACTCCAGCTAAAAGATAAGCAGCAACGATACCACCAACAATAACTAATACTGGAAGAATTGTTGATTGCATCCCCACAGCTAACCCATAAATTAAGTTAGTTCCTGCTCCTGTAACAGAAGCTTCGGCAACTTTCTTGACTGGATTGTAACTTTGACTAGTATAATATTCAGTAATTATGTTGATTAACAAAGTAATTCCTAAACCTACTAAAGTTACATAGAAAAGATTCAACGGATTTTTTGTGTAGTATGTAACCGCGTAAAAACCTGCAGCTGAAACAACACCTGCTGCAATAAGTCCTTTGTATAAAGCACCCATAATGTTTTCACTTTTTCCTAACTTTACAAACCATGTCCCCACAATAGAACCAACAATAGCTACACAACCTAACAATAAAGGAAATTCAACAGCTTGATTATACATCTGAGAGACAGAAGGAATCATTGCTAATAACATGGCAGCTAGTAACGTAACAACATATGTTTCATAAAGGTCAGCACCCATTCCTGCACAATCTCCAACATTATCTCCCACGTTATCGGCGATAACTGCTGGATTTCTTGGATCGTCTTCAGGAATTCCTGCTTCTACCTTACCTACTAAATCTGCTCCTACATCTGCTGCTTTGGTATAAATTCCACCACCAACTCTAGCAAATAAACTGATTAAAGAAGCCCCAAATCCTAAGCCAACTAACATAGCTGGATCTTTATAAATTGTGTAAAAAACGCTAACCGCTAACAAAGCTAGGCCAACAACAGCCATACCAGTTACGGAACCACCTTTGAAAGCTACGTCTAAAGCTTCACTTAGACCTTTTTTAGCAGTTTCCGCTGTTCTAACATTAGCACGAACGGAAATACTCATTCCGATAAATCCTGACAATGCAGAAAGTATTGCTCCGAATAAGAATCCTGCTGCTACTGGAATTCCAAAAAGTTTCCAGAGAATTAATGTAATCACTACAGCAAAGACAGCAATTGTTTTGTACTGTCTAGCCATGTAAGCCATCGCACCTTCTTTGATGGCGTTGGCAATCTCTTGCATCTTTTCCGTGCCCGGTTCAATCTTCATAATCTTCAAAGAAAGATAACCAGCATACGCTAATGCAACTAAACTTACGATTATTGCAATAATACCTATCATTTAAATCCACCCCACTATTAGTTAATATAAAGTCTTACGAAAAGATTATCTTTATATATATTGCTATTGTGGAGTAGATATTATTTCTTCTTCGTTTTCTTAACTACGTTAAGTTTGTTGAGTATCAAGAACTTATAAAATTTCTTCACAAGCAGAATAAATGTTTTCAAATAATTGTTTAATGTCTTTTTTAGCAACAGCAGAGAAAGCTATCCTAATTAACTGATCTGAAACGATTACGCCAGTATCATATTTTTCTAATAATATTTGGCGTACTTTCTCAGCAGAAATCTCTTTAACCACTTCAATACACATAAAATATCCAGAATTAAAGGGTAATGCTTTGAAATATTTCTCATACTTTTTATCATTTAAAACGTTCTTAACTTCCAGATAGCGTGCTTTAAGAAGATTAAACTTTTCTTCTTTATCTTTCTGATGATTCTCCTCATTAAGTGCCGCAAGAACTAAACTTTGACTTAGTGTAGAACAGTTAGAAATATTGCTTCTGATGCTTCCTGAGGTCTTGTCCTCTAATACTTTAGCTGAGGCAGAACTTAAATTTTTATTTCCGTAAGTAATGAACCCTACTCTTAATCCCCAAGCAAACTCCTCTTTTGTTGCTCCATCAACTTTAATAGCAAGAACATTTTTGTGCAGATTAGACAATTTAGCAAATAAAGATTCTGGGTAAATATTTTCTTCATAAAATAAACCAAAGTAAGCATCATCACAAAGTACAATTATTCTCTTACCTTTCTCAGCCGCTTCTTTAATCAAGGCCATTAGTTCTTCTGCTTCATTCTTTTGTAGAGTATAACCTGTAGGATTGTTTGGAAAATTAAGTAATAAAATAACTTTCTGACTTTTGTTTCTAGATCACTTTTCTTTTAATCCGGATATATTAAAATTATATTTGTCAAATATATTAAATTTAACAAACTTGGCTTTAAAGTTATTTTCGTAGATCAAGTTATAATTCTCCCACATTTTGTCTGGAATAATAATTTCATCGCCCGGATTAACAAACAAGCTTCCTACTAAATACAAACCTTGAGTTACACCACAAGTAACAATCGGTAAGGATACATTATTATCTTTTAGTGAAGGATTTTTTTCCTTTATTTCCCTTAACCATATTTCTCTTAATTCCTTAAGCCCATAACTTGGAGAATAAGCTAGTGCTTTATCAACGGGTAAAGATATATTTTTTTGTAGTGCTGGTAAGGAGGCTAATACTCCATTATCTTCAATGGCTGTACCGATTGTGGCGTTAATCTTTTTACCCTTAGCTTGAGCCGACTGGCTTAATATCCCTTCTTTTGGAAAATAAATCGCTCTTCCCTTCTCTGAAAGTAACTCGTAAATGATTTTATTATTATCAATTAAAATATTGTTTAACTCTTCAGCTTGTGTTTTTAATGACATGTTCTTCACTTTATTTTTTGATTTCAGTTCCTAAGATTAATTGTCCTTAAGATTATTTAAAGCTTCAATTAGTTCTTTAACATGCCCAGCGGATTTAGTTAAGGCAACCTTCTCTTGATCACTTAGAGAAACTTCAACAACTTTTTCAACTCCATCCTTGCCTAAAACAACTGGTACACCCATGAATATTTCTTTAAACCCGTATTCTCCGTTTAATAAAACTGAGCAAGGTAACAATTTTTTCTGATCTTGAATTATTGTTCCTACCATCTCTGCTATAGCTAATCCTGGAGCAAAGAACGCACTGCCTGTTTTTAGTAAGTTAACAATTTCTACTCCACCATTCCTAACTCTTTCAACAATCTCCTTAATCCTTTCAGGTGATAATAATTCCGTGATTGGTTTATCATTAACTGTACAAGATTTAATAACTGGAACCATCGAATCACCATGACCACCTAAAACTAAAGCTTCAACTTTTTTAACGTCTGCATTAAGTTCATCAGCAATAAATGTTCTAAATCTGGCAGTGTCTAAAACTCCTGCCATTCCTATAACTCTGTTTTTGGGAAAATTACTAACTTGCTGAGCTTTGTAGACCATCGCATCTAAAGGATTGGTAACAATAATTAGGATACAATTAGGAGAATGCTTTACAACTTCCTTAACAACAGAAGTAATGATTTTAGAGTTTATACTTAACAAATCATCTCGAGTCATTCCTGGTTTTCTAGGAACACCTGCGGTTATTACAACAATCTCTGAATCCTTACTTGTTGAGTAATCATTGCTTCCGGTAATCTTAACATTACTTCCTGCAATGGGCATGGCTTCTTGTAAATCTAAAGCTTTTCCTTGAGGAACACCTTCAATTATATCGAGGATTACAATCTCTTTTACAATACTTTTTAATGCTAAATAAAATGCAGCTTGGCTACCAACATTTCCTGCACCAACAATTGTTACTTTTGACATGGTTATTCCCCTCCGTTAGTCTTTAAGTTATGATCATTACACTCTTTTTTTGTCGAATAGTTAAGTATGGTTTATTTAACCTTTTCTTAAGTTGTACATCCTGTGTTAAAACTAAATCTCCTTTTTTAGAAAGATCTACTAATTGGTCGTCGACATATTTCTGATTTTTACTCTCTTTCTCAGAAGGAATGATTTTGATACCTTTGACTTTTAGGATTGCTAGAGCCAGTTTTGCTGCTTGTCTGTATTTCAACCTTTGTTCATCCATGATTTTGTTTAATTCGTCAATCGTTCCCTGTAACACATAAAGTTCGTAATGAAAATCGCAAGTATCTTCTAATGCGGAGATTAAATCTAACTTAAACTCAGCAATAGCCATTAATACATTTGTATCTAAGATAATTCTTCTGATATTCATCTGATTGAGGCATTAGTTTTTAACGGTATTTAATACTTTTTGTTGTCTTCTTGGGTTTATCTCGATTTGGTATAGCAAAACTTAAAAGATTACCTTGTCAAATAGATATTTATGGTCAAATGTTCATACTTTAATCGTTGTCAAGGTTGTAGCACTCAGCATCTAGACTATTCTCTGCAATTGAAAAATAAAACAGCTAATTTGATAAGGGCGATAAATTATGAAAATATAAAGGTCTTTTCTGGCCAGGAATATAGTTATCGTAATCGGATGGATTTTCAGTTTATGTCTAAAGGTTTGGGTTTTCGCGGAAGAAGTGGTTTGGTTGATATTGAAAACTGTGTGATCGCTGATGATGAGGTTAACGTTCTTTTGAACGACTTAAGAACGTTCTTTAATGACAATGATGCCTTTGACTTTAGAACTAATCAAGGAACTTTTCGGGAGGCAATTGTTAGGATTACTCGATTAGGTGATTCATCAATATCTGTTCTGCTTAACCCAGATTCTCCACAAATTACAGCTGCTGTTGAAAGAGTCAGAGCTTTCTCACAGAATACAACGGCTAAGAACGTTTTGGTTGTTCTTTCACCAATAAATACAGATTTTAAGGCAGATTATAATGATAACTTTTTAGTTATTAAAGGCAGTGAAATGCTTGAAGAAGAATTTCTTGGAAAAAGATTTTTTTATCATTCATTAGGATTTTTTCAGAATAATCCGGTAATGGCTGAAAAGATGCATAAATATTGTCATGATTTACTTGGTGTTTATACTAACAGTGTTTATACTAATGCATATGGTCCTACTGCCTCTTTATTAGATCTTTATGGAGGAGTTGGCTACTTTGGAATTATCAACGCTGATTTGTTTAAAGAAGTTACTATCATAGAGAGTGTACCTCAATGTATAAAAGCAGCTAAAGAAAATATTCTCCTTAATCATGCTTCCAACACGAAAGCTATCTTACTTGACGCTAAAAGTTTAAGAAAACTTAAATTTCCTGCTCCTTTGATTGTTTTGACTGATCCTCCTCGGAGTGGTATGGATGAGAAAACGATTAGTTACATTAATGAACTTAAACCAGATGTGCTGGTTTATATTTCTTGTAATCCCCAACAATTGGGAAAAGAATTAAAACGGTTTAAGTCTTATGAGATCAAGAGTGCAGCCCTATTTGATTTGTTTCCGCAGACTAACCATATGGAATCAGTTATTGAATTGGTCAGGAAGTAATTTAAGTTTTATTAAACGGAATATGATTTTATTTCTACTTAATTTAGTACGATGTTGATATTTCTTACCATACATTCATAAACTCCACATTAGAGTAACTCATTCTCATGATTAAAGCTGTAAGAAGTATTGAAATTGCTGTTAAGCCGGTTACTATCCCTGTTATCACACCAGTAATTCCGATTAGTACAAAAATTGATACAAAAAAAGGAGAGCTATTAGCTAAGAAAGCTCGTAATAGTATTGGACAATTTTGCCATGATGAGTGTGGAGCTTATTGTTGCCGTAAGGGATATTTAGTTTTAAGTCAGAAAGAATTGGATCTATTGTTAAATAGTCAGGAAGCACTGGCTGATGAACTTAAGTTGATTAAACAACAAAATAATGGTAATTTTTCTTTGTTTATAGGTAATTCTCAATTCCCTTGTCCTCGATTAGATAATATGCAATGTAGTATTCACAAAAATAAGAGTCGGCCACAATGCTGTAAGGATTTTCCTTTGTTTTTGAAAGACGATAAGTTCTTTCTTTCTCCACGATGTCCAGCAGTTAAGTATGGTAAATTCTATAAGTATGAAACTCAATTTAAGAAATTAGGGTATACCCAAGTTGAACCAGCTTCCTTTTCAGAAATAGAGTTCCAAAACGTTAATTGATTAATCAACTATCCACTTCTCCAATATTTTAATATTCAGTCATTCAAATATTCCAATAAAGTACTACTGGTATGTGACAATAACCAAAACCTTTTTAAATACTTCTCATTTTTCAAATGTATGGTTGAAGAAACTGAAGGTGTTCAAGATATTCAAGGTATTCAAAGCATCGATGAAGTAGTTGGTTCTCTGCAGGGGGCTGGTGCTGTAGAACTTGAGCGATTAAGAGCACAATTTCGTCTTTCTAATGCTAGAACCAATTATGCTTTAGCCTTGTTAGAACGGGGAGAATACACTCCAGAAAAGGTTAGGGAATATTTTTCTCAGAGTTAATTTCTTTTAAACAGGCGATCCAGAATATTCTAGTTAATAAAATTACAACTACAAAAAGTAACGCTGCTAAAACCATTAAAGGTAATAATGTTTCTTCATTAGCAGTATAATAAATCAAAAGTAATCCTAAAAATATTAAAACTAGGTTTATCAACGTAACAATCAAAGTGAAGTAAATTCTTCTGATTCCTACTTTGTAAATACTTTTTACAAATTCTTTCCAGCTCTTAGCGTCAATAAAAGCATATGCTGTTATGATAAAGAAGTATAACACAAAGAATGCCCAAATTACTACTTGCAAGATTATAGAAAAAATTTCAGCTGCCAACTCCATGCCTAAAAATAGTTTTAATAAATAATATGCTGCCAAAAAAAAGGGCACAATCAAAATAATTGATGTTGTTAAAAACTTAAGAATCTGTCCTTTCCAGTTTTTATATCCCAACATTCTTTGCGAGATAATCCATAATGCTCCGTTAAACAAGATAAACAAACTGCTTAACCAGAATATTAATTGCCAGATGTATTTAATCATTGATTTGTATCCTTGGTAGACTTCTAAGATTTCAGTCGTAAAGGGCTGACCAGCTTGAATACTGGTTACGTTAAAATTGGCGCTTTGTAATGGTTCCATAATCTGTTGAGCATTATTAATAATTTTAATCTGATAATTTATAGAAATATAAGTTACTGAAAACAATAATATCAACTGTAAGATAACCATTAAGATAAACAAGCTCTTATGCTGTTTTATTGCATTTAAAGTAAGATGCAAACCTCTTTTTAAGTGACGCATCTAACCTAGAAAAGAGAAATAGTTTATAGAGCTTTCTATTTCTATATGGTTTTCTATTTTTACCAATTATCTTTAAAATAATCTGCCCATCCACGCATTAATCCTTCTGGATGTACTTGACTTACCTTAACAGAAACCTTGTGCTGATCAAATATGAACTCGACTACTTTAATATTATTTTTTTTAGCTTCTGCTATTCTTTGCATAATCTCCGCCTCAGTTAAAGGACAATTTTCTAAACCTAACAATTTTTTTGTTGACATGATTTAATCATCTTACAACTCTGAGCTAACTAGTTAGTTAATGAATTAATTAGACTTACTCGCTGTAATATCCTCTGTTTCCTCTCATCATGCCATCCGAACGAATACGGTTTAATTTAACTTTAACATTCAGCTTGCCATAGCAGAACTCTACTAACTCTACATTATTTCTTTGTGCTTCTGCTATCTTTTCCATAATCTCCCAGTCTTGTAAAGGGCACTCTTCTAATCCTAATATCTTTTTAATGGCCACCTTAACGTCCTCTTTCATCTTTTTCATATCCTTCCATAAACCCGTCTTCATCGTTGTTAAGGACATCTTCGTCAACTAATTTGGCTCGAGCTTTTCTTGAATAAATGTTTTCTTCATCAAGCTCTTCCAGCTCAACCTCTACGTTTTCCATACTTACCACCCCTTCAATGATAGAACAACCTCTATCATAACAAATACATAACATTTAAATATAAATACATTTCCCAAATACTATATAGTGGGCATATGCGCGCGTCAATACAGGGGTAAATTATAATTTAGTGGGGGAATTAATATGGAACATAGAAAATTAATTTCATTTGGTAAGAGTAGCTATGTTGTCTCCATCCCAAAAGGTTGGGTAATTCAAAACAAACTTAAAAAAGGTGATCTGATTTATTTTGAAGAAAGTGGTCCAAATCTTGTTCTTGCTAGCGAAAAGAATCCCGAGAGTAATAAGGAGAAGGTTGCAGTTATTAATGTTGATGGGAAAAGCATTAAATTGATTGATAGAGAAGTTAGTTCTGCTTATATTCAGAATTGCCGGATGATTACTCTTAAAGGAAAAGAAATTCGTTCAAAAGTTAATGAACTTCAAGCCATTATTCAGAATTTGATTGCTCTTGAAATAATGGAACAAACTTCTGAAACAATTATTGCCAAGGATTTTTTGAATATGGATACGGTTTCTGTTCAAGAACTAATCCGTAAAATGGATATTGTAACAAGAACGATGTTGACTGAAACAATTAATATGTTTAATGAGGATAACTCCAAAGGAATTGCAGAACGGGATCGTGATGTCGATCGTCTTTATTTTTTACTTTATCGTTCTATTCTATTTAATTTAGAGAATCCAACTAATGCACTCAAAAAGTTTAAACTTAAGGCTATTCAGCTTTTGATGTATAACACCTGTGGTTTTTACATTGAAGGGATTGCCGATGAAGCTAGACGAATCTCTAGGTACATTAATCAGTTAAAGATTTCTCGTGCAGATAAAGATGAGATTGAAAAGTTGTTAAACAGAATTAATAAATTTTATTTAGAGACTATGAAGTCAATATATAATGGTGAATTAGATCTAGCATTAGCTTTATCAAACCAAAAGAAAGAGATAATGGACTTACTTACTGAAGTAGAAGCAAGAAATATTGTTGTTGATAACTTTGTTAAAGCAATTAGTAGAATGAGGATCCTTACTAGCCATATTCATAATCTTGGGCGAGTAGTTTATACCATTAGTAACTATTAAATAATGGTGAAAGTGTCGAAAGGTTTATAAAGGAAGTTTAATAAAACCTTGCTTATGGCTGTAGATCGTAGACTCGAGACTATTCTTAGAACTACATTAGGAGATAGTTTTAAAACTTATGTTCTTAGTCCTCAAATCCATCAACGTCCTACTTCTCATGCTGATATTTACCATATGATCTTGGTTAAACCAAATCCTAACTCTTGTAGAGCTAATTCTGCACACTTTGCTTTGAAGGTTTTTAAACACGCAAACGATTCTTCTGATGCTGCTTATGAAGAAAGGCACGATCCTGGTAGATTATGGTCCCGAGAATCAAGAGTTTTGTCTTGGATAAATAGAAAAGTTAGATTTTCAACTTCTGTTGGTGTAAGAAAACCTTATCTTGTTCCACAATTTCATGGTGCTTCTCTTGATCATTTTGCTTTAACTACTTCTTTTATTTCTGGAGAAGTTCTAGCAAACTTGTTGTCGCGTGTGCCAGAAACTTCAGAAACCCCAAATCAAAGAGATATCTTTGAAGGTCATTTTATCCGAGGAATTAAAGATGTAGCTAAATTTGATGGTTTAATAAATGCAGAAGAAAACCGGATGGATGCTCCAGATATTTTCAATAAAGAAGCTACACAACATCAGGTTAGAGAAAATCGAGCATTAAAATGTAACTTGATAAGATTATATTATGCTTTTCATTCTGATGCTTTTCATCTTGATCATTTTGGTCTTGAATTTGATACTCAAGAGGTTCTAAATCAGTTAAGAGCTGAACAGATCAGTTTAGATTCTAGAATTTCTGAATTACAACAGCTTAGTAAACGTCTTCATGTTCCGGTTCGCTATCAACATAATGATTGTAATGGTCAGAATATGATCGTTACCGGTAAGGCTCCTTATTCAAACCGTTTTGTTGATTTAGAGAATTTTGGTCCTGCATCTTCAGTTTCTGATATCAGTAGTTATTGTATTGTTCTTACCAGTGGAGGAAATAATCACATTTTTCGTTCAGAGAACTTTCCTCATTATCGTCATGTATATCACTCTTATGAACACGCTTGGAGAAATATGGATTTAGATTTAGTAAAAAGATTAGACTCCTATGTTAATGGTCAGTTTGGAGAAGTTGTTGGTCAGATTATGACCGAAAGAGAGTATGCTGACCTAACTGCTGGATTCTTTGCTGATGCAATTAGTAAAACAGTAAAGTTAGCAGCAGCTGGAGTTAGGTTTGGCAGTAGTAATACTCCTGTTACTTCTCGAAACACTTTTGATGTCTCAACAAGTAGAACCGATGTTGAAGAATTATTCCGTGCAGTGAATTCAATGTCTGGGTTGATAAATACATGTACTGACCCAACCGGGGTTCGTGATTATTTTTATACTTTGGGTAAGACTCTTAATGATATTGGTTATAATGTGCCTAGCGGTGTGTTGGTAGAGATCCGTTCAGGTATAAGTATTGGAAATAATGTTATGGGCCAAATCCCAACATTTAAAAGAGCAGACTAAGAGATGGTGGATAGATGTTAAAGGAGAACAAATTTCATTCATTTAATCAAGGTAATATGCCTAAGGGCTGCCAATTCTGTGTTAAAGGTGAAAAATTAGTACTATTTGTGACTGGAGTTTGTCCACGAAAATGTTATTTTTGTCCTGTTTCTGATGAAAAATATGGTAAAGATGTAATCTTCGCCAACGAACAAAGGTCTTTTACTTCAGAGGATGTCATTAAGGAAGCAGAAAAGATGCAAGCTAAGGGAGTTGGCATTACTGGTGGTGATCCCCTAGCTAAGTTAGATCGAACTACAAGATTTATCAAAAAGCTTAAAGAACACTTTGGCAAAGATTTTCATGCTCATCTTTATACGTCTCTACGTTTAGTCAATGATGATAATTTACAAAAACTATATATGTCCGGTTTAGATGAAATTCGATTTCATCCAGATCTGGATTCAGATTCATTTTGGAAAAGGATTGATTTAGCTACTAAATTTCCTTGGGAAGTTGGTATTGAAGCACCTTTAATTCCTGGTAAGGAAAAAGAGTTCAAACAATTAATTGATTTTATTCAAGATAAAGTTATGTTCTTAAACTTAAATGAGTTAGAGGTTGCTGATAATTCACAATCAAAGTTACTAGAGATGGGCTTTAAAACAAAAGATCAATTTAGTTATGCTATTGAAGGTTCATTAGAGTTAGGTTTAAGTTTGATTAAATATATTAAAGAGAAAGGGTATCATTTAAAGGTTCATTTGTGTACTGCTAAATTAAAGGATTCTGTACAATTAGCAGAAAGAATTAAACGTGAAGCTCAAGGAACAAAAAAAGTTTTTGATCTTGTTGATAATGAAGGTCTTCTAACCAGGGGGGCCTTATACCTTGAGGAACTTAAACCAGGGGTCGGGTATCGAGAATCTCTTAAACAAGATCAAAAAGAATCTATTCAAAAGCTTAATAAGATACTTCTTGAAGTAAAAGAAAATTTGCAATTAAAAGATGAAGACTTGTTCTTAGATACTTGCAAGCCGAGAATTCTTCTATCAAAAAAACATGTTAAGCTAAATAAGAAAAAATTGATTTCCCTCGGGTTAGTACCAGCAATCGTTACTGAGTATCCTACAGCCGATCAATTAGAAATGGAAGTTGAGTTCTTAACTTAATAATTTAATCTTATTTGATTTTATTTAATTGTCTGTCTTGATTTTTTAGTCTCACTTCTCTCAGCAATATTTTTAATCTTCTTTACCTTATTATCAAACAATATACAATGGTGTCTCAGCAGTATCAACAACAATTAGGCCGGCAATACAATATGGGCCTCGCTTTAGTAGTTAATGATTCAACAAATGCAATAAAACTCTATAGCGATAATCCGCAAGCTCATCTTTCAGAAGCAGAAAGAATGAACGATATTGTTCAAGGGTATTTAACTTCAGATAAAGGTCAAGACTTTTCTAATTATGTTGCATCAAGGGGAAAAAGATTTGTGAAAATTAATGGTGTTGGTGCTGGTGATTTGGGTGAGAATACTGTTGCTGCAATTATCCATGATGGATTGGAAGGAGTAATCCTTAGTAATTATAATGGTGTTACTTTCTCTGAGAGAGTTGGGGAAATGGCTAGTACCTACGGGATTGGTCAAGAGGCTATGACTGAATATGTTATTACTCATGAACTTGCTCATGCTGCAGGATGTAAGTCTGAAGCGGAAACGGAAGGGTTTGTTAAAGAGTATTTTGAACAAAAAGCTTTCAAAAGTCAGGGAGAAGATCGTCAAAGGTATGTGAAGTTAGCAGGTATTGCTGCAAAAAGGGAAGCGGAGGCAAGGAACGCAGGTAAATAATTGAGATTTTAATACATTAATCTTAAAATTTTATTCTTAAAACTCTAACTTATCTTTTAATTTTATTGGGGGATATTTTTTTGCTAATTCAATTAAATATTGACATTTGTTTTTTGGTGTGAAAAAAGTGAATGGTCGAAAATTTTCTTTGATCTCCATCACTTCTTTATTCTTATTGAGCAGGATAACATCAATTGGGTAAAGTACAAAAAAGTTGTGTAACGAAACTTTTCTCTCTTTCGGAAAAACCATTATTAAATTCTGTTTTCTTCTTCTGAGCATTAAACCTCGGGCCTGTGACCACATACTCTTACAAATAAGTTCATTATCTGAAATAATCTGTTTACCTCTTTTTATCATCTTTTTGTTATGGTCATTAGTTATTTAAATATTTCTTAATCTCAATAGGACAACCAAGTAACTCCTGGCAAGAGGTTACACAAAGAAAGATTTATAACTAAAAGGGTAAAAAATGATTTATGATGGTTGGAAATTTTTTACACTTTCCCAAAGGAAACGGAAGTTATACTGTGGCTGAGAACCTAGCTAGATATGTTCCCAGTATTTGTAATCCTTGGGCCGTAGGTGAGAATTCATCACAGATATACAATGATGGAACTTTTCCAGTTTTCTTAAGTCATCCTCAAAGTTCAGGAAAAAGATTCTCTAACCTTAACCGCAGAGAATATCAAAGATACTTACAAGAGATTGAGAAAGCTATTTCTGATGTTCCAGAACATGATTTGGCTTTGGTACATCATGGTTTTATCTTAGCAAGAAAGTTATCAGAAAGATTTCCTGTAATTAGTTATTTGCATGGTACTGAAATGCTAGCATTACAATCTGGTCTTCCTGATTATGTCGCAGAAGCCATTCATTCTGGCATTTCTGTAAGTAAAGAAGTTTTAGTGATGAGTGAAAAACAGAAGACTTTGGCTGAGAAATTATTCTGTAAAGATCTAAAGAAAGAGCCTATTGTTGTAACTGGTGGTTTTGATAATAATATTTTTTATCCTTGTCCGGATCATAATTTTTATGACAGAGTTGGCATTGCTGATGAGAAAAGAAAAATTTTGTTTGCTGGCAGAATAACTCCAGAGAAGGGTATTGATGATTTAATTAGAGCTTTTTCAGACCATTCTTTCTCTTATGATAAACAGTTAATAATTGTGGGAGATGGAAATGAAAAGCCCGGGTTGATGGATTTAGCCATGAGGCTGGGTATTGATGCTCGATTTCTGCCTGCACAAAGGCAGGATGAGTTAGCTAGAATAATGTCTTCTTCAGACTTGTTTGTGTTACCATCGCATTATGAATCGTTTGGATTGGTTTGTGTTGAATCATTGGCCTGTGGAACTCCTGTTGTAGGAAGTGATGTAGGGGTATTAGAAGATTTAATTATCCCCGGACGGGGTGGTTATGTCTTTAAAAGAGAAGAAGATTATGAACGTACTGCTAGAAATATTAGGGATGCAATTGTTAAGTCCCTTCATTTGGATACACTGTCATTTAATGCTCATGCTCAAATGATCAGAGAGGTTTATTCTTGGGATACAATTTCGCACAGATTCCAAAGAATAATAAATGATAATAAATAAACCGGTTATTATGTCTAATCAAATCTTTGATAATGCAATGATTAATTATAAACAAATCATCTACTTATGGTCCAAGATTCATATTATTTCAGTAAAGAAAGAGCATTTAAGATTAAAAGTTAAATTATCTCAAGATACTGTGAGCAAAACTGCTAAAGAAGAAAGAGCTGATATTGCAATTAATGCCGGTTTTTTTGATGTAAACACCCTTTTACCGTTTATGGGATATCGTGATTCTAATTATAAGGTTCAAGTAATTAGGAATTTCCCTGGAGTTGTTTTTAGAGATGGTGAGGCTAAAATATTAAAGCAAGTGATAAATGATAAAGAAAATTATTTTCAGTGCGGTCCTATTCTGGTATATAATTATTCTGAAATGTCTGACTATTCTTATTTTATAGATAATAAAAACTTATTTGATAGTTATATTGATGATTCACCTGCTCCCAGAAGCGTTTTTGCTGAGGACGAGGATACTTATTATTTTATAGCTGTTGACGGACGTTCTGATAAATCAAGAGGACTTCACTTTAAAGAATTAACTTCTTGGTTGTTAGAATTAAAAATAAAGAATGCCATTAATCTTGATGGGGGAAGTTCAAGCACTTTGTTTATTAAGAACCAGGTTGTAAATGTGCCTTCTGGAAATAAAAGATTAAATATCCCTTTTGGAAAAGAAAGAAAAGTAAGCACTATTATCCTTGGGTGTATTGTTTAACTTAAATTCCAGAGTTCATCACCAATGTAATGGATGTTTTTGATAACTTTTCCAGAAGTAGCTGCTTTCATCTCCATACCAGATAATAAAGCAATTCCTACAGCTAATGGTTTTTTATTGTTAACATCAACCACAACAATGAAATCTTCTTTTGTAATCATCTCATCAATTTCAACAACACCTGGGCGCATGATGTCTGCTCCGTTGATAACAAACTTAATTGCCCCCATATCTACAATGACTTTTTTCAACAAATCTTTGTTTTGTAATAATCGTAATGTTGGCACAATCCTGTCATTGTAGTAAAAGAACCAAGGCTGTTTATTTACCATTATAATTTTGTATTTTTCGTCTTGTAGCTCTACTACCTGATCCTTCTTATTTAATTCTAGATTGTACTTTACCAATTCTTTGTTTAGCTCTTTAGATTTAATTGGTATTTGTTTCATAACTTTTTGTATAATTTAATAGTATAAAAACCTTCTTTTTGTACCTTTTTAACCAATTATCTCGCCTTTACTATTTATAAACCAAGATAACAAAAAAATAGTAATAATAAATCATTAAGAAGGGTAAAATGCAAAATCGTTATATGCGAAATCGTTATCTTGGAATTGCTGGACTGCTAATGGGAATAGCCTTTGCTCCATTAGCTAGGGCTCCCGCAGCTCCTTCTTTAGATGATATCTCTGCTTATACTTCAAGTGCAAATGTTCCTAAAATAGGTTCTGTTCAATTAGTAGCGACAGCTAAATCAGAATTCGTACCAGAAAATGAACTACCTTCTTTAGATGTTTTATTATCAGCTCCAGAATTAGCAAGTTTAAGACAAACAGAAGTTCCTCTATTTTCTAAACCTTTAGAAGTAGAAGTTGAGCAGAATAATTCTTGTACTTTTCCTAATCTAAGCTATTCTTCAAAGGCAATTGGTGCCCCAAACCGAGGAAGGTTAACAAATGGTTTGAAATTAGAAAATCAAGATTATTTATCTGTGCAAAGCCGAAACAAGTATGGTTCAGCTGAGTTAGTTCAATTGATTAATTTTGCCGGATGTCAAATGGCTCAGGATTATGAAACCCCTTTAGTTGTAAAGGATCTTAGTAAAAAAGGTGGCGGTAAACTTAGTCCTCACCTTTCTCATCAGAATGGTAGGGATGTTGATTTAGGTATTTATGTTCATAAAGACGGAACTTATGGTAATAGGTTTGCTCCATTACATGGTAAGATGAATCCTGAAACTTTAGAAGCAAATTGGCAGTTCATCAAAACATTGCAAGAGGATCAGAAAATAACTTATATCTTCTGGGACCAATCTTATATCAATCAAACACGTAGATTTGTACAGGAAAAGTATGGTCCAGAAGAGTGGGCAGAATTTGGTAAGGTTCTTCAACATGCTCATGGTCATAAAGATCATTTTCATGTTCGAATAGAACAACCAGCAAGTAAATATCTTGCTAAAAGATAGTTCAACAATTTAAAAAATTTAAAAAATAATACTAAACTCACTTAATTTTCTTATATCCTATCCAAATTAAGACTGCTAAAACAATTCCTAAAAGAACAAACTTCAAAACTTCATCAGCATAACGCCAGTACCTTAAAGTTCCGTAGAGAATAACTAAGATTCCACCGCTTAAAAATCCCGTGCCAATAATTTCTTTTCTTAATAAAATTCCAGCAACAATTGCTATTAACCCAATAATGATGCAAGCAATAAAAACAATTTTATCATGTCCAGACTGTATCAAATCATAGTCTCGGTAACACTTCTCTGGAGTTTGGCAAAAACCCTCTTGGCCTTCAATTTTTGGTTCAAGTTGTTGATACTTTTGCCAAGTCCCATTATTCTGTTCACAAGAACTTTGGTTTTTGATATCATAAAGGTTCGGATTACAGAAATCATCCACATTTGGACTATCGTGAAATACTTCAATGCCATACCCTATGAATAATGCAAAAATAACCGCAATGGCAATCGTAATCAAAACCTTTTTTTTATCCATTTGCTAACCTTTGTTTATGTGGTTAATAAACTTTTTTAATCTTTATCTTTCAAAAAACTTAGCTTTGGAAGTAAATCCATTAACTTGATTACCATTTTTGTTTGGAAAAACTTCCAATTTAATCTTTCTAGGCTCAACCATCTGGACTAATAAAGTTCCATGTGCTTGTTGCATCGGTTTGCCAACCAGATTTTTTGTATAGGTAAGTCTATCCCAACTTTCCCCATTATGATAAAATTGATAATCAACTAATTCATACTTGATGATGCCAGAATTTTGATCTATCTCTGCAGGGTCTGGAGAATTTCCTTTAACAGCGAACTGCATTGCTTTATCTGGTTCATAAGTCCCCATTGAGATCATGATTAAGTTTGGATCTAAATTGTTGTAAGAAATACTTAGATGACCGGCCCAATATCTTTCTAGTTTTAATCCTTGATAATGTTTGGTTCCTACTTCAAACCAATTTCCAACTAATTTTCCATCAATATCATAATCAATCTTCCCACCAAAAGGTTCTACTGAGCGTAAAGATTTTTCTTGCATTTTTGTTTTGATGGATTCAGAGAAATAATCAAACGGATCTGTTACTTCTAAAAATCTGCTCCCCTCATAACTACTTCTATCTACAAAGTTAGTTTTGGCATTTTTATCAAAGACATTATAATCAACACTATAGGTATACGTTCCAACTAATTGACCGGCTTTAACAGGAAGGTGAATCTGTACATAATCTTTATCTCCAACTGCATCAACAATTTCTTTTATTGGATAATCAACATGAATAAAGGCACTATCTTTGCCACAAGCATGTTCAATCAAAATATAATAATCATCAACTTCTCTAATCGCACCAGGATCAGCAACTGGTGAGGTCATATGTTGGACAAAAGTTACTTGTCCTTCCGCAGGAGAGTATATCTCAATTTCTGCCTTTTCATCTTTCCCATAATAATATTGGTGGTCAGTTGGCAAAACATGTTCTGCAGCCATCTGGCCTAATGGTGTGATAAATTCTATCTTATCTAAATTTGTGGGAGAATATTCAAACAGATTTTTTCCAATACAGTTAGTATCCTCTACTGCTTGTTGGTTTTGAGTTAATTGTTCTGTAAAGTTATTCTCTTTTTCAATCTGATGATCATCCTGATTAGGTGGATTGTATTCAGATTGATTTGGTGTGATAACTGTATTCTGTAATTGTGGGGGCTCCTCATTATATCCGCATCCACTAATAAAAATAAACAACAAAACAAGTATTAAACCTTGTATCAATTTCATCATGACCTCTTTATTGAAATCTGTTAACACTGCAATCTATAAAAACATTTCTCAAATTAATTTGTTTGACTAAAGGATAAATTTAAATAATCAGAAAAGATTATTTTTAAAAAAAGAGGTGATTTAGAAATGTTTAATCCTTATAGTATGATGTTTCCTGGAATGGTATTTGCAGGAGCTTTTTTTGCAGTGTTTTTGATATTAGGTTTGGCTTTTTACATCTATGCTGCCCTGGCATTGATGACGATTGCTAAGAAGACTAAAACAGAGAATGCTTGGATGGCCTGGGTACCAATACTAAATGTATATCTACTAACTCAGATTGCTGGATTGCATGGGTTATGGACGTTAATAGTACTCTTGCCAGTAATTCCCGTTATTGGTTCTGTAGCAATGTTGGCCGGAATAATTTATATTTGGTGGTTAGTAGCAGAAAAACTTGGTCGACCGGGTTGGTGGAGCTTATTGTTATTAATTCCAATTGTGAACTTGGTAGTTATTGGAATTATGGCTTGGGGAGAAGAAGCAGTTAAGAAAGCAGCCAAGACTGTGATTAAAAAAGCAACTAAAAAAAGAAAATAATTTTTTTATTTATTTCTTATTTTTATTAAATTTTTTAATACTAAGTATTTTAGTAACTATACTTAATCTGGAACAGTAAAAAACTACCTGATTCACCTAGTGTAATCTTGTCTTCATCTTCTAAGATGTGATCTACTCCTTTTGTTATTGGCAAACCATTTACTCTGCTACCATATGTAGAATTATCTCTAATTGTGAATTTACCATTCTGGCCTTTTAATAATAAGGCGTGTTCTCTTGAAATTGAACGGGTTAAAATTTGATCATGGCCAATATCTAACCTATTTCCATTTAATTGTACTGGTTCTCCCTCATTAAAAATTAGTTTTGAGTTTCTTGCTAATAAATATTGTTGATTATGCAAAGGATATGTCTGTTTAAGATCATGTTTGAAGAATACAAACAATGTGGCTAACCTAACTTTTTTTTCATTTGTTCTTTTAGTAAACCAACCCATGTTTATTACAACCTCACAAGGCTATATAAATCTATTCCACTAAAATGCCCACTTTTCCAGGCATTGCACTCTTAGCTTTTTGATTATCAGATTCTTCTGCTAAAATGATATTTATCTTACATGAGAACTCTTTCTCTAAGAAACTTTTTGCTTCTTTAACAGCATTAAACTCCTCTTCTTGTGATGTAACGGTTGAAGGAATCTTAGAAACATCTTTAATTAAAGATTGGACAATTTTACTGACTTCTTTTCCTTTCATCTTTAATTCTTCTTGGTCGAGAACCGTCCTCATTATTTCTCCAACATTTCTAGTAACTTTGATTTCTTTACTAATAAGATTATATAACTCATACAACCACGGTTCAGCAATAAATAAAGTAAAGGTATTGGCTTTCTCTAATTTTGCTAATTTTAAAACATTACGCATACCTTCAATTAAGTCTTTGATTAATTCTTCTCCTGCATTTGCTTTCAAGCTAACTTTATTTTCATCAGAATCTGGCCACGAGCTAACAGATATTAAGTCTTTCTCTCCTAACAATTCATTAAGCTCTTCACTTAAATGTGGAGTGATTGGATTCATTAAAGTCAGCCAACTTTTTAAGAACTCTTTAATTACTTTTTTGTTCTCTCCACCTCTTCTTAGATACCAGCGTAAATCGTCATAAATTGTAAAGTAGACGGTGGTAGATAATTCTCTCAAATTATAATCTTGCATATCACTATTAATCTTTTTAATATGTTGATTTATTTTTGATATTAACCAAAGATCAATCAGATTCTTTTTTCCGTCCTTGCCATCTTTAATAATTGGGATTAATAATTCTTCAATAACAGAATAAATTCTTTCTAAAGTGCTCTTGTAATTAAAAACTGTTTCCTCAGTCCAAACAACATCAATGTGTGGAGAACCGATGTGTGAATAATATAATCTCATCGCATCGACACCATATTTTTCAATAGCTTCAGGAATTGGCACAGCGCCACCTTTACTTTTAGAGATCTTACTTCCCTTACCAGTAACCCACCAATTGACAAAGATGCCTTGTGGCCACTTATCTTCAGGTAAGATGGCAACATGATTCATTAAAAATACTGGGAAATGGACTGTTTTATGTTCCTTGCCACCTAAATTAAGGTTTAATGGATAAAAATAATCAAACTCTTCCTTAACTTCTTTCCAGTTATCTTTTCCCTTACCTTTACTTAAAAAAACATAATCAAAAAACTCTTCCGTAAGGTCTTTAGTTGTTAACCTACCTTCTTTAGTAAATTTAGAAACAATGTAATAAGCGGGATATAATGTTGAATCACTAATTGGTTCTACTGTCCATTTATCATCAAATGGAAGTTTACTTCCTAACCAATTACCTAATCTTGCACACGCTCTATCACCAAACCAGTCTAACACTGATGGCATATTGTCATGATATTCTGGCGGATAAATCTTCATTTCTTTAGCTTGTTCTTTGCTTCTTTCCGTTAACTCTGGGTCAGAATATCGAATAAACCACTGATCATCAATTCTTTTAATAATTACATCTCCACCACAACGGCAAATTACCTCTTCAGTAAGGTCGTGGAAGATGTCAGCATTACCTTTTTCAATTAATTCTGATTTCATTAACTCTTTAGCTTCTTCAACTTTTTTACCTGCATACTTACCGCAAGTATCCATCATTATTCCAGTATGAAAACCAGATTTATAAATCTCTTTAGTAGCTTCTTCTAATTTAGGGTCTTCTAAAGAATTAATGCCCATTTTTTGCACAATCTCTCTGGCTGGAAAATCTCCATAACCTTTTGATTTAATAATTGGTATTAGTTTGATCTGTTTTATTTCCTCTTGATTTAAAGAAAATATTTTACATGTTTCTGAATCTTCTTGTAAAACTTTTAAAGCAACATAATCGTAAGGTGCATCACTTGGTACACTAGTAACTATTCCAGAACCAACTTTTGGATCGCAAAATTTAGCAGGAAGAATAATTATTTCTCTTTCAATACCAGGAGCAATAACTGTTTGTCCAATAAGTTTTTTTATATCAACGTCTTCTTTAAGTAGAACATCATCTTTTTGATATTTCAACTTATCAGCAGCTTCTCTGCTTAATATCCAATTCATTCCTTCAACTTCTACTCTAACATATTCTGCCTCAGGGTTAACCCAAAGATTTGTTTGTCCATAAATAGTTTCTGGCCTTAATGTTGCAGCAACCAAAAAATCATTTTTATCATTACCCAATTTAAATTTAAGTAAAGTGTATTCTTGCTTCTCAGCATTACCACCTTTTGAGATATCTGTTTCAGAAGGATCAACTGCTACAGGGCCGCAATTAATGCAGGCAGTAGCAAAGTAAGGTTTTTGTATCAGTAAATCTTTTTCCTGCAATTTTTTAAACTGCCATTGAATAAACTTTTCATAATCTGGATAAGTTGTGCAAGTAAATCTATCCCAGTCACATAAGAAACCAAACTTTTTCCAATAATCATTAATGTAAACGTGGTTAAAATAATCAACAACCGCTTCTGGTTTAACTAACTCTTTAATTTGCTCTTCAGAACAACCATTATTTTTTAGATAGGTTAACCAGTTCTCATCTTTGTTCTTAACTTTATTTGCAAAACCTAATGCTTGATTCCCAGAAGCATGAGTCCCTACTGGAAATAAAACTTCTTTCCCTTTCAATCTTTTAAAGCGACAAATAGCATCAGTATAAGAAAAACCGCGCATATGTCCAACGTGCAAGTAACCAGAAATTCCTGGATAAGCAAAAATCATCATAAACTTTTCTTTATTCTTTTCAACCTTCGCTTTACCTAACTCTGCTTCTTGCCATTTCTTTTGCCATTTCTCTTGAAT
>Ga0051984_10000159_pt1 | contig 29556 bp, 24 predicted proteins | sample CryGey02umfilter_2_FD_56240 | JGI IMG/M metagenome (GOLD analysis project Ga0051984, IMG submission 56240) | Groundwater microbial communities from aquifer in Utah, USA - Crystal Geyser 4/10/14 0.2 um filter | ecosystem: Environmental > Aquatic > Deep subsurface > Groundwater | place: USA: Utah...
ATAATGCAAACATGCACATAAAAGATAAAACTCTTAGAAAGTATTTTGAGTACTTATTAAATCAGAGGAATCGTCGTAGTTGAGATGCGTCGTAAAGAATGTAATATACTCATGGTTTGGTCGATTATTATTGCTTCTCCTTTCTCATGAACCTCTAATAATTGATTAGTCAACACTTCTATCTTACTTTTAATCTTAATTTGTCTTTTGATTACAGAAACAAATTCTTCTTGTTTAGTCTCAAAATTAGATGGGAAAAACTCTTCAATCTGTGAAAGTATTTTTTTAATATTTTTGCTTTTGTAATACATCACTAACTTTATAAGGCGAAGTTCATGTTTTAATAAAATAGGTAATTCTCTGACTACTTGTTTAATTTGCACTAGTTCTAATATGTTATACTTTAAACTGGCTCTCTTTTTTGTATCAATGATTAATTCATTAACAAAACTTTCAGTAATAATTAATCTTCTTAAAATATTTTTTAACAAACTAATCAATTCGTAGGTGTCTTCTTCTTTTTCAACTTCACATATCTGTTTAAATATTTCTTCAGCCGATTTTAGACAATAGTTAATCTCTTTCTTTGGGTTAACTTCTTTTTTCTCTAAAAGATTGTATATCACCGCTTTATCTCTAGATATTCTAATTTCAGCTCCAGGAACTTTGTTTAATAATGGCTTAACTGTTCTTACTAAATCCAACGGCAATTCAATTTCAGAAATATTATTTAAGAAACAATAGATCAGTTCTTCCTCTATGATATATGGTTCTTTGTTTTTGAGGTAATATCTTTTCAGTTTGTCCTTATCCTTATCCTCGTTAAACTTATTTGCTTTATTAGAGAAAAGTCTGAGGTCATTGCCTAATTCCTCTATTTCTATACTCATACCTTTACTAAGATGATTATCTTTTAACCACCAGTTTGGAAGAGAAACTACTAAAGAACTTGGTCCGGATTGGATTAATTTCCTTGATTCCATTATTTTCACTTTTTATTAATATTAGTGATTATATCTATATAATCAGTATGCGGTGTATTATCTATTGATTAGATATATATAAATGTTTTGTTAACTTTTAGGTATATATGTATATGTCTACGGGGGGATTTAATGAATGAGAAAGTATTACAATTTTTATCTTATTTAAGAAAAGATTCTCGGTTAAAGTTAACTGAGATTAGTAAACAAACAGGTGTACTCATTTCTACTCTTTTTGACATGTTAAAAGAATTACAAAATAACATTATTACAAAATCAACGGTAATCGTTGATTTCCAGAAATTAGGATATCACACTAAAGCACAAATCTTTCTAAGAGTAAGATCAAAAGATAAAAGTCCGTTAGTTAATTACCTTTCTGAACAGAACTGTGTTAATTCTATTTATAAAACTAACAATGGTTGGGATTTAATCTTAGAAACAGTTCATCGTAATCTACGCGATTTAGATAAGTTCGTCGATGGCATACCTGAAAAGTATGATGTAGAGAACCATCAAATACATTATTTAATTGAAGATCTTAAAAAGGAGCAATTTTTAGCAGAATTTGATAATATTAATGGTTCCATCATTAAAGAGACCAAAAGCAGATAAAAAACAAATGAAAAAAAGAAATCAAAAATAAAATAACACAAAATAAAAATTATTCTTTAAACCTTTTACTTGTAGCGTTTTTTGCGTTATTAAAGGTTTTTCTTAAAGCAGTTTCTAAATCCCAGTCATCTTGCGAACTAGTGATGATTCTTCCTGGATACTCTAAGCGCATATGGACAGAGAACTTCTGTTTCCCACCTTCTTTTTCATGGGCTTTAAGATGAATAATTAAGTTTAATTTATTTTTTATCTTTCGTTCTAACTTAAAAGACTCATTGCTAGCAATCTTTTGGAAATTATACTTTTGATGTGGTAAAAGTTTAACTTCCTTCAAGCCAATAAACTTAATGTTATAATTCTTTGGTATTTTTAAGCTAGCCACTTTACGGAGTAAACTCTTGACAGTTAACAATCCAACATACACATTATCTTCCATTACTAAGAGATTATTAATATTGTTCTTAATCATCTTAGGAAGAGCTTTGTTTATTCCTTCACTAGGCATAATAGTCATTAAGTTATCATTAGTACTAAAGTTACTAATTGGCAAAGAGGCCAGATGAGGCATATCGACCGCTGCACTTTTACTACTAGCTTCTTTGTTAAACTTAGTTGAGTTGTCTCTGTTTGGAGTCCAGTTTAAATATTTCCTGATAATATCTTTAAAGCTAACTATCCCATATAATTGACCTTTATCAAATATTGGAACAACATCAATCTTTTCTTCATACATCACTTTTAAGGCTGCACCAATTGGGTCATCTTTATTTAATTTAGATGGTTTTATGAATTTTATATCTGATACTTTAACTTTATTCATCTCGTCAAGGTTTAATGAGGAACCTGCCAAATCCAAACCACTTAAAACACCAATAATTTTCTTGTTACTTTCTACTGGCACATAATCTAAATTGCTTTGATACATCAAATAAGCGGTTTCGATTATATCTGCGTTTTCGTTAATAATGGGGGTCTTTTGCACATAACTCTTTAATTTAGTTTTACTGACATCCAAGCGCGACTTTAATAGCCATTTTTTCTCAATAAGACCTAGATATTTATCTTTTTTAAATACAAGTCCAACTCTTTTCTCAAAAGCCTGTAACTTACCCATTAACTCAGAAAGCATAGCTTCCTCGTCAAGAATTATATAGTCCTCATTTATGAGAGGTTTTATTTCCATTTCATCTCACCTCTAGTTTTATTACTTCTAGTTTTTACTGATAAAAGTAATATTTATGTGTATATAAATCTTCTGAAGATAGCCTTTTTAAAAAAGGCTATCACCCAAAACCTAGCTGTCTTAAACGGCAAAAATTGTCAAGATTTCCTAGTTTTCTAAACATCTCTACCCATAACTGTTTTACGGTTATTTTCTTTAGCTCTTTTGGCAGCTTTAATAATGATTTCTTTGACTTTTTCGTCTAAACGATCCATGAAGTCTGCAGAAATATTATCCAATCCTAACTCAGATTCCTTAAGAATTTCCTTAACTTGAGTTCTTACTGTGATCATATCTTTGGTATGTAGTATGATTTTATAAATATTATTGTTGCTTTTATTATGGCCTTACTACCTTCAGCTTTAAATTGCTGATCCTTATTTCTAGTCTTGCACCCATTTCGAAAGGTATGGAATGGTCTTCATGTGAATCTGGAGCAATAATTCCTCTTGTGTCGTTATAAGAGTCAATTATCAAAACTTTTCCTTTCTGTAATGTGGTTTTTGCTTTGGATTTGTTTTCTCTAAGTATTATTTTAGCAGATTCTTCATCTCTGGCAAAATGATCTGGAGTTGAGAAGTAACATTGATGAATGTTATCATACCAAGAACCTGGTGAAGAACCTGCACCAGTGACAACTAATATGCCTGATGATTTCTCTGGAAGAACTTTTCCTGAAATCTCTGCTTTAAAAATATCGTTTCTTGACATGAATAAATTACTATATTCTCCAACAAAATAATCGCAAACAGCAGGTGTTACTAATCTATTAGAACCATTATTCACTGTTGCCTCTAAGGTTGTCCATTGTTCTTTAGTTATTGTACCCTTTCTAATTCTATCTACAGAACTTAAAAATGAGTTAACATCGTAATTTAATAATGCACCACTACTTCTATTCGCATCTAATACAACACCAACAACAGATTTATCTTCATCAGTATGTGTTTGAAGATAATGAAGAATAATTTGAGAACAATAAGTAAAGTGATTATCGCCACCAACAAAAACAAACGTACCGTTATTTCTAATAACTTCATCAGTTAACTCAGAGCGATCGATAAAAATGTCATTTTCTAATCTTCTTACTAAGTAATCTAAATTTCTTTTCTGGGTATCATGTCCTTCTTTAATATCTCTCCAACGTTCTCTGGCAGCGTATCTTCTAGATGCGACGGCTTCCGAACCATATTTTTCTATCTCTAATTCATAACGGCTTTTACTTGGAACAAGAATTAATTGGTTCATGTATTTACCTTTCCTTTTATTTCAATTGAGGTGGGCCGTTAACAATATATTTTTGCCACCTCTCTTCTGCTTTTTGTCTGTTCCATTGATTATCCCACAGTGGATTCCAACTAACATAATCATATAATCTCAAGATTCTGGAAAAATCTTGATTAAAACTTTTATAGTCAATAATTATATTGGTAGCAATATAAACTCCCCTTCCTTTTAATTCTTCAGCAATTCTCATTGTTTCTAAAGTTGCTGGAACATTTCTACTCATATCTCTTAAAACGGCAGGATCAGCACTTTGTATTGGTGAGTGATATGCTTTCAATAAACCTCTGTCTGCTAAATCTAAGAGTTCATCTTTACAATGTGTAGTTATTACTGGTTCAACATTTCTTATCGAGAAACTCTTACTATTTCTAACTGCAATTTCATGCCAATCTTTAACTTGTTGTACTGTTGGACTATCAGCAACTAATAGAACATCATCAAAGGCTAAAAATTCATCTTCTAATCTTTGTGCTTCATATTGTTCAAACGTTCCTCTAGTAATCCTAATTGTACAATAACTACATCTGTTTGGACAACTTTTACCAATTCTTAAAGGATACATGTTTCTAAACAGATGCCCATCTTTAATTTGATTGTCTTGTTCCTCTTCTTTTTCTTCTTCTTTTTCTTTAAAATTTGGAACCCAGAATGGTTTTTCAAAGTGAACTAATGTTCGGTCATCTAAGAATTGGTACGCTGCCCGAGGAGTTTCTAATCTTTGTAAAAAGTTTGGAAGTTCAACATCAGTTCTTTGGCCTAAACACCCACTGACATAATAATTCTTATCTGGATTTTCTGCTTTAATCCTTTCTGCAGTTCTTAAATCATTAAGAATAGCTAAGTCTGTTACTTGACAAGAGAGTACAACAACATGTTCTGCATTTTCTGCATCTTTAACAATTCTGTCTGTGTTAGCGTTAGCCCAACTTAAACCATCTGCGTAAACAGACATACAAGCGGAACAAGTCATGTAAACTTTTCCTTCTAAGTCATCAATGGTTTTCATTTTGTTTATATCTCATTAAAATGTCGTCATGATCAAAGGCTAACTTTGGAATTTGATCTAAAGAATAAACCTGAACAGTTTTAGCATCACTACCACGTTTTAATTCTCCCATTCCTTTAGCAGAATATGCTATTGACATTCTATGGCCCCTTGAATCTCTTAATGGGTCAGAAAAAACACCAATTAATTTTAGGTTAGAAACATCTAAATTTGTTTCTTCTTTAGCCTCTCTAATTGCAGCTGTTTCTGTACTTTCACCGTAATCAACATGTCCTCCTGGTAGAGCATAACCTTTAGGAGTTCCTGCTCTTTCAATTATTACAATTCCATCTTCATATTCAATGACTAAATCTACTGTTGGTATGGGATTATCATATTTCATTTTCTCTAACCTCCTTCTAGCGTTACTATTTTGTAAGAATTCGTTAACATTATCTGGTACTAAATTACTAATATCAAAACCATTAGTGTACAAATCTCTGAGTTGTGTAGAATGTTGAGCAACTCTTTCTTCAATGGATACAACATGATAGTTTTCTCTTCCTAAAAAACATTGATTAGTATAATCATTTGAAGAGAAAACAGTTACTTCACTTGCTGCAGTATCTAACCCAAATATATTTGAAACGTGGGTAGCATAATTTGGTGGATCATTAATGTCATCAACTAATCGATATTGTAAACTAACATTCATCTTTTTAGCTGCTGCTTGTGCAATCGGTTTAATCATCTGCCAACATTCAGTACCAGAGAAGGGATTTTTATGGTCAATGGTATTAGCTACGCCAATTCCAACATTAAGTTGTTGTAGTCTATGCTTTTGGTAATGGTGTTCAACAATCTGTTCAAAAAGATCAGCGTGATGATTACCAACAAGCTGAAATCTGCCAATGACTAAAGCTTCTTGTTTCATTTGTTTATCTCTCCTGATATAGTAGTGTTACTGGTGCTGCAGGCGGGTTTATAATCTCAGATTTTTTTTGTGCACTAGCATTTCTTCTGATGATATCATCTACAACTTCAACGGATGATGAAAATTTACTCTTTCCAAAAAAGGTTGCATATTCTCTGAAGTCTCTATCTATCAAAGAAGTAACTTGTGAATGAATAGCAATTTCTTCTTTACTAAATCCCTGAGAAACTCCTTCTCCTACAATCTCTACAACATCATAATGGTATCCTAAATCCTTGAAGTCAGATTGTCCTGTTTCTAAACCTGCAGTTGGTTCTCTGTATGCTAAGTCTTTGTCAAAGCCATGATATACAGCCATCTCTCTAACAAGACGTTTTGGAAGGTTAGCAATTGGTCTAATATGCACAGCTCCATCTCCAAACAAAGTATAATAACCAATTCCTCGACCATTATCATCACCGTCTTCATCTCTGTTTCCAGTTCCAGCAACAATCTTCTTCTCAGTAGCAGCTTTAGTATTAAGTACATTAGCTCTAACTCTAGACGTTAAATTTCCACGGTGAAATTGGTTAGAACATGCTTCTGGATTTGTTGTTTCATATGCGTTGATGATTCCTTCAATTCCTATTGTTTGATATTTAATTCCTAGTTGTTCAGCTACTCTAATACCATCCTCGGAATCTTTTGGATCATTTGTGTTAGATGGTAAGATATAACCAACTAATTCTAACTGTTGTTCTGAATTGCCAGCATTGTAATGTTCAAAAGCATGTTTAATTATTGCTGCGGTAGTAGTAGAGTCTACTCCTCCAGACAACCCAATTACACACCCTGTTGCATTAACTGCCAACACTTTATCTATAACAAAATCACCAATCTCTCTTGTAGCCATTTCATAATCTTCTATCTCCGGTAGGAGTATCCTTCTTTCTAAACTGGTTTCTGCAATTGTTTCCTGTTTTGACATTTTATTTACCTCCTAAATATTCTGCGGTTGAGATGTAATTTACACCAACTTGTTGACACATTTTTCTTGCTACAATATTTCCCATGTCCTCACTTTCAATTCCTAATGGGGCATAGACTAAGTGAGTTGCAGCATCAGAAATGATATTTACTGTTGATCTAGGAAAGAGTTGTTTTGTTCCACTAGCACTTTGATAAAGACAGATGCCTGTAACAACTCCTGTAAAATCAAACTCCAAATCTTCACCTTGCCCATACTTCTGTTTAAGAAGAGAAAACACATTCATATCTAAATCTGGAACCCCAGGAATACTTCCTAACCAGCTTAAGGCGTTAGTTCTAGTTCCATCAAAAAGATGTTTGGCATTAACGACATAATCAATCTCTCCATCTAAAAACCTTCTTGGATCATATAAAGGAGTGACACCAAAGGTTTCTGATACTTCATTAATAGTAAAAGCAGGTTGTGGATTCTTTTCACCATTATAATCCTGTAAGAAGACATGTCTTGGAACGATTAATCCACTTCTTTTATCTTTAACTAAATCATAAAGTTTTTCTGTTAATTGTGGACTGACATCCTTGCCTGGTTCTACTGCTAAATCTTCTAAATTCTTCCAATGTTTTTGAACTAAATTGTGTGCTGGATATAAGCCTCCGTTAACTGTAAACTCTGAACTTGTTCTGGAATGTACATCTGATAAGTAAAGTACTAAATCAGAAGTGCTTAACACTTCAGCAGCACGATCTTTTTGTGCTTCTGTAGTTCCACAATAAAAACTTCCGTTGAGGTTAACAAAAGCTTTTCCCCAATCTACTAAAACGTTAATTCTTTTTCTCATTTTGTATATCCTCCTTCAATCTTGAAACCATGTTCTTGCATGATCTCCATTTGTTTTGCCTTAACAGCATCAGAAATAATTACTTGGTAATTGGAGATGTCTCTAAATCTTGACAACTGCTCAATTCTTCTTTGAGAAATTTCGGAAACTGTTGGAAAATGATAAACTTGTTCCCCATCCCTAATTATTGGAATTAGTAATTCTTCTATTGCGTCTCCTTTATCGAGATAAGCTGTTAGATCTTCTCCTTCAAAAGCCACAACATCTTTTTTGTAGTAACCATCCTCTCCAGAGATACGATATACTTGTTTTATTCCTGGTAAGGTTGCCTTACTAAACTCTTCAGATAGCTTTCCGCGAAGATTCCATTCTCCTTTTTCGTCTTTAAAGGCAGCTAATTTGTAAACGGCAGTAACTGGTTTTGGCGGATTAACTACATAAGTTCCGACTAAATATTTGTCAATATCTGCTCCCTCTTCTTCTAATCTTTTTATCTTTCCAGCAGTTAAATCGTCTGAAGCGATTAATGTGTAAGAATCTCTTTTGTAACCTCTTTCTGCTAATTCTGCATGGATCCATCTTGCCTGTGCTAAAAGATCACCACTATCAATTCTAAAAGCAAAATGGTTTAATCCTTCTTCTTCAACAATTCTTAATGAAGTTTCAAACGCTTCTTTGACATTGTAAGTGTCTAATAAAAAACATACTTTATCCCCAAAACTATTTACTTGCGCTTTGAAAGCACTATACTCTTCAGGATGAAGCATAACATAAGAATGGCCATGAGTTCCTCCAACTCTTTCCTCTAATTCCATTCCATAGGCAACATTAGAAGAAGCATTAAATCCACCAATTCTTGCTGCTCTAGAATTAAAGATAGCACTTTGTGGACTTGTGGCTCTTCTACTTCCACCTTCTAATAGAATTTTGTCTAAGCCAACTACTTCAGCAATATCGTTAGCAGTAGTGGCAACATTTGTTTGTGGATTAATTGTGTTTAATAATAAACTTTCATAAACTTGAGCTTCTTCAAATCTTTCATGAACCCTCATTTGGTGTTCTTGAGCGAAGAAAATAGTTCCTTCAGGCATGGCATAAACATCGCCTTGAAACTTAAAGGTTTCAACCCAATTTAAGAAATCTAAGTCGGTAACTCCTTGAACCCTTTCCATAAAGTTTCTGATTCTTTGATTTCCTGTTCCTTCTAAGAAATAAGCTGCTGCTTGTTCTAACCCAGCATTAACTAAAAAATCTCTTTTAACTAATTGATCATACTTTATACCCTGATGTTCAAATTGTCCAACAACTTTGTTTGTTGGCATTCTTCTAGTGATAACATCAAAGACTGATTGCTTACCACTAATTCCTTCTAAGAGGTTAGCTTCTGCCATACTATATTCATAGAAGTCTGCAACTGCAACCGTTAAGTCCTTAGTAAATTCAAGCATATTTGGTTTTTTCATTTTTATTCCTTTTATTGTTGTAACTTATACACTAACTTATCTCCTAAAATATCCCCCAGACAAATCTCCCTGGCTAAAACTAAATTCTAGATAGTCCCCGTCTCTTTGATCAAATTGCTCTTTAACATTCCATCCTTGGGCTCTATATTGCTCTAAGAATTGTTCTCTAAGGTACTGTGGTAACTGACTAAACTCTCTATTTCTGGAGATAATTGCTCGTCTTCCGTCAAAAGTCTGTGCTAAAGCGTCATCAACTTTTTCTTCTAGCCTTTCTAACGCGTTTTTGTTGTTACCAGCTACTCTTCTCATTAGATCTTGTGGATTTATTGCCATTTTATTTTCCTCTTGTTAATGTTGTTTATACACTAACTCTTTTATTAAAAAAGGCGATTCGCGCATTTGTTTGAATCACCTTGATAGTGTAATATGCACACTTATATATAAACCTTTTGGTAGAATACACACTAAGTCTCCACAATAGTATACTTTTTTAGTATATTTATGTTTAATTTTAGCTTGAAGACGGATTATTTAGCTTTATTGCGTATAAAAGAATAAACTGCTGCTGGGCGATGAGCACCTTCCATTTTCTTTTTCTTTAAATCCTTAAGAATATGTAATTCAATTATTTTTTTTCTGAAATTCCGTTTATCTTGTTCTTCATTCAAAATTATTTCGTAAGCTTTTTGCAACTCGCTTAAAGTAAATTCTTCCGGCATCAATTGAAAGGCGAAATCGCTTTCTTGAACTTTCTTTCTAAGTCTGTGAATTGCATATTCAATGATTTTTTTATGGTCAAAGGCAAGTGGTGGGAGATCATAGGCTGAGTTCCAATGTAACAAATTACTTTTTTGAAAATCTATTTTATTTGATTCTACTAATCCGTAATAGACGATAGTTACTGTTCTAATTCTAGTATCTCTTTTTAATTCTTGACCAAACGTATACAATTGTTCTAAGAATACACTTTCAGGTTTCACTCCACCTTTTAATTTTAATGCTTCTTTGGCTGTTGTTTCAATGGGCTCATCATATCTAACAAATCTTCCAGGAAGAGCAAGCTTCCCTAAATAAGGGTCATCTTCCCTTTTTATTAGACCAACCTTAAGATCATGATCTTTGATCGTAAACAAAACTACGTCGACAGCCAATCCTGGCCTTGCAAAGTTATGAATCGGATCTAAATGTTCTTTTGCCATATTTGTGTCGTTGTTTTTATGATTTTAAACATAATAGTGTTATTACAACAAGAAGCAGTATAACAACCTTTATAAATTTTCTTTTCTTTACATCACAAAATGAGTGATTGCATCTTTTGTAAGATTATTAAAAAGGAAATACCTTCTTTCCAGATTTATGAAGATGATAATTTTTTAGCGTTTCTAGATGTTCATCCACATGCTAAAGGACATACCATTATTATACCAAAAAATCATGCACGTTTAATATCTGATCTTGATGAAAAGAAAAGTGGACTATTAATTCCGTTTATCAAGAATGTAATGCAACTTTTAAAAACTAAATTAAATTCAGATGGATTTAACGTTGGGTGGAATAATGGAGAGAAAGCTGGTCAGGTAGTTCCACATTTACATGTTCATATTATGCCTCGTTATTCTGGAGATGGTGGTGGAAGTATGCATTCAATCATCAAGAATCCGGGAGAACTTTCTGTTCAAGAAGTTGCTAAGCTGTTTAAGTAGAAATCTTTAAATAACAACTGTTTATTTTCTGTTAAATTGGCGAAGTGGCTTAGCCTGGTTATAGCACCACATTAATGGTTTAAAACCGTTTGGGTGAAGCTCATATGGTTGAGCGATGAGTCTTCGGACGATGACTAAAACTCAACATATAACTGGGTTACGTGGGGGTTGGGGGTTCAAATCCCCCCTTCGCCATTTTTTTGATTAAATCAAAGAATTTTATTACAAATTATTTCATGTTTTGGATTGATAAATCCGATATTGTTTTTAAATAACTTTAAATTGGTTTTTCCATTTATTTGTAAACGATATAGGGTGTTCCAGTTATTTGAGTATCTTTTAGAAATGTAGATATTTCCGGTTATTTCAAGTGTTTTTAAGAATTTTTGAACTTGCTGAAGCAATGATTTTGATATACTAGAAAATTCTAATCGGGGATATTTAATGCCATTATTATTGGTAATTACCAAACTACCATCTGTAGCAAAATACCCATTAATAATCTCTTTTAAAAATGGTAACATTCTGTCTGGAACTATTAAGTTTGGTCCTTTTTTGCCTACTGGGAAACTTGATTTTAAAAATTGATTAAACAGCTTTTTATCAGAAAAGTTAATTTCAATTTTGCCGTATTTCTTTCTTTCATAAAGTTTGATAGGTTTTTGTCTTAGTTTTTCTAAAAAAGGTTTTATTTTCTCAAGAAAGGCCTTGTCTGAATGAATATTACAAGTTATGGAAATAAAACTATGATTTCTGATTTTTGATAAACATCCGTCCCCCAATAAAACTCCATAAACTAAAGCTAAATCTTTAGTAATCTTCATTCTGAATAATTAACAACTAATTGGTTTATAACTTTTGTCCGTATTTGTCCAGTGGGGAGTGTTAAAGAAACTTATTTAAATGGGGGCCTTTTTTTATCTTAATATTGCCGACGTGGGACAATCTGGTACTCCGCAAGACTGGAAATCTTGTTTCCGCAAGGATTTCCCGGTTCAAATCCGGGCGTCGGCGCTTTTTTCATTTTTGTTAAATCTTCTAAATCATATTAAAAACAAAAGTTTATAAATGTAATAATTTTAATATCTTATTAGATGTACTCGGGTAAAAGGGGGGAATTTGTAGGTGTGGTAGTTGTTGTTCTATTCTTAATTATAGCTTCATTCTTTGTTTTGAATTCAATCGGAGATAATCAAATTACTGGGAATGTTATCGGATTAAGTACAGATGAAGAAGTAGTGGAAGCAGAACCTTTAGCTGTTCCAGAATCAATAATCCCTCCTAAATCAATTGTTGAAGAAAAATTCTTACCTACTCCATCTGATGATTTACTTAATGATGTAACTTTTCAAGACAGAGCAATTATTTTCCAGGACGATTTAAGTACTTCTGAACAGATATCTATTCAATCTAATTGTGGCGGAGCAACATCTTGTAGTTGCGGTGATACGTTAAATGAGTCTTATACGATGGCTTCTGATTTAACTGGGTGTGCAGATTACGGATTAATAATTGGTAGTCCCGATGTGATACTTGATTGTGATGGCCATACTATTAGTGGTACGTCAACAGGTTCTTATTCTGGTGTGTGGATCCAACCTTATAATAATATTACCCTCCGTAATTGTACAATCATTAACTTTGGTGAAACTGCCATTGAGGGCCAAGGTATTTTTGCTAACGGATATAATTTTACAATAGAGAATAATTATATTTATAATTGTAGTGACGGCATTGATATTAATTTAAATGGGATTGTTTCTAACAATATTATTGAAAATTTAACCGGTACTGAGATTACCGGAATTATGGTTACTGGTTCTAATAATAACCTTACTATTGCTAACAATATTATAAGAAACATTAACCGATCTGCGGCGACTAGTATTTATGGAATTCGTCTGGGAGCAAGTAACGTAACTGTCATAAATAATGATATTTATGACGTAGGAAACTCTAATACAACTAGTGCTGGAGTTTATACTCTTAACACAGATGATTCTAATATTAGCTACAATAATTTATCTAGCATTACTGGTTCTGCTATAAGTTTATGGTTTTCGGATTATAACACTATTGATAACAACATTATATCAAACATTAGCTTTTATGGTTTAGGAATAGAAGCTACTTCTAGTTATAATAATTTAAGCAATAACAATATTTCTAATACTCGCAGTTATGGGGTATACTTTCAAGGACCAAATAACTTGTTGTACAATAACTCAATATATTCTATCAGTTCCGGAGGTGTTTATGTTTATTCCACCGATATTGAAATAATTTCTAATAGTATTTATGACACAAGCTCTATTGGAGTGGCAGTTGATTCTGTAGATCGTACTATTATCTCTAACAATACCTTTTACAATAATAGCGTGGCTATATATATTGGTGGTTCAGATTCTGGTCTCATCTCTGGAAATTCCGTTTATGATTTTATGGATTCAAATGTAGCAATTTATCTTGCCTATTCTTTGTATAACCGCTTAGAAAACAATTATATCAATGGTGAAAATACAACAGCGACTGTCGGCATTATTGTAACTACTTCCAGTTATTATAACAACTTAACTAATAATGAAGTTGAAAAGACGGAGCAAGGAATTTATTCGAGTAGCTCATCTCAAAATATATTTGTAAATAATTCTATTCACGATGCCCAATATGGTTTTTATTTAACCAGTACTGGCATGAACCAGTTTCAAGGGTCATTAATAAATAATACAGATAAAGGAATGTATGTCGGGGGAAATTCTGATAACAATTATTTTATCGATAATCATTATAATGATAATAATTATTCTATTGATCTTCCCGGTTTTAATTATAACAACACTTTTGTAAATGAAATCATTCAAAATAGCACCTTTTTTGATTACCAAGGCGGTCATAACACACAATTAATTAATCTTACATTTAACAAAAGTAAGATCAATGTTACTTCTGCTAGTGGAGGTAGCGCTTATGTTAAATGGTTTGTTAGAACTAAAGTTAATAATACTTTAGGAGAGAATCTGCAGGGAGTAAATGTTTCTGCATACAATAACACCGGTGGATTAGAATCAAGTGCAATAACAAATTCACAAGGAGAAGTTTTACTAAACCTTACTGAGTTTGTTCAAGATATTGTTTCTGCCAATTATGTTACTAATCACACCATCAACGCTTCGGTAGGTGGTATTTTAGTTAATTTTACTAATATCAACCTTTCCGAGACAGAAAGCATATCTGTTACATTAACCGGAAATATCTCAATTCCTGTTTGCGGTTACATTAATGAGGGTACAACTTTAATTACCGATTTAACCTCTGCAGGAGATTGTTTTATTGTTAATGAAAGTAACATTGTAATAGACGGAAATGATGCCATTATAACTGGAGATGGTACAGGCATCGGGATCAATATAACTAATCAGACTAATGTTACTATCAAAAACCTGATTATAACAAATTTTTCTGTTGGGGGGTACATGGAGAATGCTACTCTAAATAATCTTACTGGTATTTATATTAACAATGGTACTGACGGATTATATCTTTATCAAGGAGCTGATAGCAACTATATAACTAATAATTATATCCAGAACAATTCTGCTAACGGAACTAAGATTATAAATTCCAACAACAATTCTATTTATAACAATTATTTTTCTAACAACACTAACAACGCTTTTGATGATAGTTCTAATAATTGGAATATTTCAGAGATGTGTGGAGCTACTAATATTTTAGGTGAGAATTGTACTGGGGGAAATTTTTGGGAAGATTACATTTATTCAGACGCAAATTTTGACGGATTTGGTGACGTAGAATATAATATTAGTGGAGGTAATAGTAAAGACTACTTGCCTTTAATTGATATTCCTATTATCAGTTGCGGAGTAATTAATTCTAACGTAACTATACCTCCTGGCCAGATAATTACTGCTGGTGTCGGTGAGGATTGTTTTACTCTTAATGCTAGTAATATTGTAATAGAAGGTAATGGTGCTACCTTGTTAGGTAATACAAATTCTAACACTGGAATAACTGGAACAAATGTTAGTAACATCACTATTAATAATCTTACTATCATAGATTTCTTTAATGGTATTAACTTAGAGGGTGTCAATTATAATCAGCTTAGTTATAATAACAAGATTACTAACAATATCATTAACTACACTTATCTTGGACTACGAATTTTATACAACGACAATATGAACATTAGTGGAAATACCCTCTACAATGATGGTTATTATGGTGCTGGAGAAACAATTGATATACATTTAATGGATTCGGCGAATAACCGCTTTTCTAATAATAATCTGAGCAATAAATTAGATATCTATTATAATTCTGACAATAATACCTTTGTTAACGATATGATTGGAAATTCAGTTCGCTTTTATGATGGCAGTGCAGAGAACTATTTCATTAACGTTACTTTTAATAAATCTAAATTAAGTTCTGAAGCTAATAATTATCTTTATGTTAAATGGTATGTTGATGTTAATGTAACTAATAGTAGTGATGGTTCTATTGAAAATGTTACTTTGAATGGTTATGACGCTACTAACATACTTGACGACACAACACAAACTAGTGCTAACGGAATTGGAACTTTAGAACTTACTGAATATTATATGGAGAACAATATCACTTACTACCTCACTAATAATCATCTGATTACTGCTATCAAAAGTGGTTACACTCAAAACCAAAGTTATCTTAATCTGATTAATACAACCGGAGCACAAATAAACTTGTCCTTACTTGAAGTATTTTGCGGAATGAGTTTAAATTCAGACTTTACGCTTGGTGAGAATCTTTACAGTAACGGAACTTGTTTAACTATTACTGGTGATAACATCGTTATTGATGGTGGGGATTATAGCATCATTGGAAATGGCTCTGGAACTGCACTTAGCTTTAACAACAGAGCAGGGATTAATGTTTCAAACTTAAACATCATAAATTTTAGTAACGCTTTAGATGTTTATAATACCAATTATTCTAATTTTTATTCTTTAAACTTGTCAAATAGCACTTATGGACTTATCTTAAATACTTCTAACAATAATAAAATCTTTGATAGCACTTTTATAAACAATCAATTTGATCTCTTAGCCATTAATGATGGAGGAACAAATAATTCTATTGTAAATTCTTCTATTAACATTAGCCTAATTAACATCAGCGGTACTGCTAGCATTTACAAAAAATGGTACGTTACAGTTAACGTCACTAATAACGAAACTACGCCCTTACAGAATGTTAATGTTACTGCTTATTTAATTGATGCTGGTAACACTGTTGATGATACCCAACAAACAGATGTTGATGGGCTTGCCGTTTTAGAAGTTAGTGAGCTTAAGATTAATCTATCGGGAATCACTTATCTTAATAGGCAGAACATTACAGCTACATACTCAACAGCCTCTGAAACAGTGATAAATAACTCCGTGATTAATCTATCAGAAACTAACAATACTTACTTAAATCTCTCTTTTGTACTTAATTGTACTGTACCTAGTGATAATTTAGTTCTCACCTCTAATACTAATCTATGTCCTGGAACTTATACTATTAATGATAGTGACTCTGGAGGAGTTTTAGTTGCTGGTGCAGATGATTTAGTTATTACTTGTGATAACACTATTATTCGTGGTTATCAAGAGGGTATGGGATTATATAACCGTTATATCGGAACTAATTATGACAATATTACAGTTATCGGTTGTAAATTTGATAATTTCTATTATGGTGCTTATATCATTAATTCATATGGTCATAATTTTATCAATTCTAGTTTTATTAATAACTATTGGCCGGGGATTTATTTTGATCACGTTGATAATGTCACTATTAGTGGAAGTAACTTTACAGGTAATGATTATGGAGTGAATTGTAATGTTGGGAATAATTGGAACATCACTAATAGTGTTTTTGATGATAACAATTTTTATGGGGTCTATCTTTATTATTGTGCTAATTCAGACATATCTTATAATTCCCTTAGTACCGGTTCGGGAGCTTTTGCTATTCAAACATTATCTAACAATAATACTTTTCATAACAATAATTTAACGGGATTTAGTAACGGAATTTATCTTTTGTCTGGAACAGACAATTTATTTTATCACAATAAGATTAGTGGTTCTTCTTCTTATCATCTTAGGACTTCTGATGGTAATTACTTCAATACTTCTGTTAATGTTTCTGGTAATTTTACTGCTCAAGGCAATGAATGGGACGATTATTGTAATAAAGGGACAGATAGTAACAATGATACTTATGCGGATGGTCCGACAACAAACACCTCAAATGATTATCCATACAATAGTACTACATCTTCAAAGATATATCCATATAGCGGAGGTTATGGCGTAGATTATGGGCCAAAGATAACTACTTGTGTTACGGAAGTACAACTTGGTAGCGGAAGTGGGAGTGGCAGTAGTGGTTCTACAGCAGTAGCTGCAGCGGTAACCACTCCAGAAGTTAAGGCTCCTACTAAAACTTCTAAATCAACAGTTGTAACAACAGATGTTTATTCAGCAGAAGATGTTAAAAAGTATTTAAAGTCGGAAGCAGAATCACAACAAGATATTGGAAAAACTGTTGTCACATTTACTTTAGAAAATACCGGTAAAAAAGCGATAAAGTTATTTCCTAATATTCTTCAGCAAGTTGATGATCCTTTCTTTATCGTTAACACTAAAACAATGGGCGGAGAAGATTCAGCATTTTATAACTTGGCATCTTTATCTTATTCCAGTAATTCCATTACAGGTAGATTATTGCAAGCTACCTTAGTTGATCCTGAAGAGATAATTATTCCTCCTGGGGAGAAAGTGGTTAGAGATATTGAGATTAATGAGGGTTTAACAATCCCCAGACAGATTAAAATTCAGTTTACTACTTTTGGTGAAGCTGTTTATGAAAAAGAAGTTTTTGTTGAGAGAACAGCTGTTTCTGGCTCTGCAATAGATTTAGATGTTGAAAATGATCTGATGGACATTTATGTTGTTCTTGCTCCAGAAGAAATTTTTAAAGAAACTGAAGATAGTAATGGCAATAGTAATGATAATAATAATGGAAATGGTAATAGTATCACTGGTGGGGCGACTGTTGACTTATCTCCGGATCTTAATAGATACACTGTGGAGATGAACATCAACAGCAAGGATGGCAAGAAAAATTACTTTAGTGATTTATATGGACCTTATCATGTAAAAACTCAGCAAGCTTTAGTCTTTGCTCAACAATACAAGTACAATCCTTTAATCTATAATGATGAGTATCAAATCCAAACTAAGATCTATAAAGGTGGTATTTTAGTTACTGAAAATGAGTTTAATGTTGAGATGAATGGTGGTAAGCAGGTTACGTTTAAAGATAAATTGTTTAAAGTATTAAGCTGGTCAATTCCAATCTTATTTTTATTTCTCTGTGTTATCTCAATAATTTATTTTGTTAACAAAAAGAAAGGTAAAAAGAAAGGTTTAAAAAAGGAAGAATTATAATTATAAAAAAGAGGTGCATGAAAGAAGATGTTAGTATTTGGCGTTGATATTCCATTAGTTGAAGTTATCTTTGTTCTAAGTATTATTATCTTTATTCTCTTGGTTGAATCAATAGTTGTTATTTCTTTATTGATGAAACAGATGCACAAAACTAACAAATTAGGTGATTTAGTCCAAAAGCTTTCTGAGACTTTATTAGAAATTAAAAGAGCTGAAATTGAAGAGCTTGATAAGATCAGGAAAAGGTAATAATTTTAATTGATTAGTTAAATTTATTTGTTAATCTTTTTATGCTTTTCCGAATATTTCTTGTATATATGCAATCAAAACATCAATATTCATGCTCCATCTAAGTATAGTACCTTTAATAAATCCATATTTCTTTTCTTTAAGCGGTTGAGAATAATCAAATTCTTTATACCCAAAACCACCAAAATACTTTTTTACACAATAATTTAATCCTGCTTCTACTCTATACCTATATTTAAACTGTTTAGGAAGTTCTTCCCAAACAATTCTCCTAAGAGCTCTCTCACCAGAGTTTATTGCAAATAGATGGACAGTTTTTTGCATGAAATTACCTCTAAGTCCGATAAACATGTTATAGTTGCCGTTCTTTACTGGTTCTATAATTTTAGTTACTATTTCTGGTTTTAAATCAATTAAATCAGCATCACAAAAGAATATAATTTCTGCATCAGTTGACTTTACACCTAAGTCCATAGAACCGGCTTTTCCAATATTATTTTTATTCTTATAATACTTAACTTTCTCAAAATTTTTGACTACATCTTTAGTGTTGTCTGTAGAACCGTCATCAATTACTATTATTTCATCTAAGATATCAATATCACAAAGAACTTTCAACACTTCTCCAATCCTTTCTGCTTCATTATATGATGGAATAATGGCAGCAATCTTCTCTTGTTTATCAAGATCAAATAAATTATTTTCCTTGACAAAGTCGCTTACTTCTTTGTATACTAAATTTTCTGTTTTAGAGAAGAAAATGTTATGGATTCTACTTCTAAAAATCTTTTTTCTTTTAATAGATGATTTTACATTATTGTGAATTTCTTTCAATGATTTCTGATGTCCAATCGGATCAGTTATTGAACATATTGTCATAATTGGGCATTTAATTTTATTTATTCTATCCTTTAATTTGTTACTTGCCTCTCTTACTATCTTTATTCCGTTTGCATGCATATAATCATAACTAAAGGTACCTTCTCGTTTTAATTTTTCATCGGTTTTTCTAGGTTTTTTCCAATATTTTTTGTACTTTCCTAAGTGTTCAATACCCTTTACATTAAAGGGAAATCTTAAGATATATGTTGGGCAAATATTGAAAACAGCTCTTACTGGATATTCTGCAGATAAGTGTAAAGCAAAAACAGCTCCTAAACTAAGTCCTCCCAAAATAATTTTTCTACCTTTATTTATATCTTCTCTTAGTGCTGTTTCTATCTGAGTTAATAAATCGTTAAAAGTTATATCATCTAAATCTTCTACTTTAGTGCCATGTCCTTTTAGCATGATTACTCTAACATTAGCATTAAATTTTTTATGGAGATGGTATGGTAACTGATTAAAGTCAGTTGGGCTTCCTGTATAACCATGTATCAGAAAAAACTCATTATCTGAATCGGCCTTTAGTTCAATTGCTTTTGCGTTTTGATCAACCATTTTTTTGTTATTTTTGATAGGAATTTGATTAACAAGGTGAAGACTAACATTGTGATGCCTATTAATACCAGGTACAGAATTAGATTATTTGATAAATCAGTTGCTAAAGAAATTCCTTTTCCAGCAGACCATCCAATCATCATAATAATTGATGTCCAAATAAAATTGACTATAATTGTATAAAACAAGAATGATTTAAAATGCATTCTTTCCCTTGCTAAATACATAATGGTAGGTAAGCGTAATCCATACAGAAATTTTGTAATCAGTAATGCTTGAAAATTGTTTCCTTTTGTCGCCCTGTTCAGTAGTTTATCCCAACGGAGATACACTTTTGAAATATATTTTCTTTTTATCATCCAATCAAATAGTTTTGTTCTTCCAATAAAGTACCATAATAAATCAGAAGTTATAATTCCCATATAAAAGAATATGAATACCGTCCAGACAAGTAAATGACCTTGAGAGGCTAATATTGAAAGAAGGATCAAAGTTTCTTCTCCTCCTATAATAGCTCCTAAAAATGATAAAAGTGGCGTATACTGCAAAAAGAACGATAATATGGTAGTTACCAAACTCATATTATTTATTATGTTTACAAGCTTTTAAACTTTATCTTTTCTAAAGGTTGAGATTATTTTAAAAATAATCTTTTGACCCAATCATAGTTATTATACTCCTTATAATTATCATAGTTGTTGTTACAATCATTAAGAGAGAAGTACTTCTTTTTAGTAACAACTTGTAAAAACATTTATAAATACTTAATTTACCTTACTTAATTATGGCTAAGGAAACGCTTAAAGACATATTATATGAGTTGATAAAAGGAAAAGTTGATGCTGCTAGCAGAATTCTAACGGAAGAACAGAAAACACCAACGCGGGTTGAGTATCTTAACCCAGGTAGTCAACACGTTAATGGGATGTTAGCTGTTGATAAAGCTTGTTTTACTCCTGATATCGCTTATGATGCAGAAGACATAACTGATGTTTTAGCTGATGAAACTGCTATTGGTTTTGCTTTATACCAGCGTAGACCAAGCAGAAAAGGTGATAGAGAAGAGCTTGTTGCTTATGTTTTAGGAAGTAGAGATCTAGAAGAGGTTCATAAAAATGATCACAAAACTTTTTATCTTAACTCTGCTGCCATTATTCCTGATTTAAGGGGCGGAAATACTGGTCTGTTTCCTTCTTTGATGGGCTTGTTTGAAGAAGCGGTAAGACAAGCAGGTTATGATCATGTTATTTTACATGCATTTGACGATCCAATATTAACAACTTGTTATGAACAATTAGGATATCGTAAAGAACACTTTATCAAAGGTTATTATGCTGACGAAGATGAAGCTGTAGTTGATAATGGAAAGAACGATGCTTGGTTAATGCGTAAGAATATTCGCGACCAATCGCGAGTTATTAGGAGTGTAATTGATCCAGGAATAAGGTAAGTTAATAGTTTTAGTCGAGGTGTTTTTAGTTGTTTAAAGTTAAAGATGCATATATTTGGAGCCGACGGAAAAAGAATTGAGGTTAAACCTACTTTTGATTTAGATTTAAGCACGCTCCCTGAAAGTACGCAATCAGCCATTCAGAGAATTAGAGAACGTCTTCCTAGTTTAGAACAGGCTGTTAAAGATGAAGCAGGTTTATATGGTGGTGAAAGATTTTGGAGTTATTCTGAAAGATTTAGAACGGGAAATTTTGATTTAGAAGATTTAGCTAATGAACAATTATCAGAGATTGTTGCTACTGCCCCTGACACAGAAACCCTAAATGCTGGTTTAGCGATTATTAATACTTATCTGGATTTTTATGATGGTACTAAAGAATTGTTAATTCCTGATAGAGAATCTTCTCCAGATGGGCATTATGAAAGAGAATTACAAATTTCTAAAAGAAGAATTGGTTCTGGTGTAAGTTTGATGTTAGAAACTCTTCCCGAGACTCTTACTTTAGCTACTGAATGGCAGATGGGAGATATTTTAAGAGGTTTATTTACTGGTGTTGATCAGATGCTTTATTGGGGAGCTAAAGATGGTAATTTTGATAATGTGCATTGCTGTTTAAGATATTATGTTGTCGCTAAAAGGGGAGAAGAATGGACCCACTTGCCAGAGTTTAAACAGATGCATGATTTAGGTTTTGCTCGTTATATTCCTGCTTTTTTAGCAGCAATTAATCATACTGGGGCGATTGAACCATTACATCTTAGTAGCGCAGTTAAAGATTTCTTAAGTGGAATGGAAAGAACTAAAGGAGAAGTTCCTGTTGAGTATGTGGATGCAATGATGCCTTTACTTTCTAAAGTTGTCCATCATGGTTCCATCCCATATTCTATTGTCGCTGGTTTATTCTGGGGATATGGCAAAGACCATGAAAAAGAATGGCCAGAATTTAAAGATCTGCCAGAAGAAGAGAAACAACGTATTAATGACATTATTTTTAGGGATGTTAATGTTGTTTTAGAACCGATTGCTGACCATTGTCCAATATTATTATATTATCATAGTGGTAAAGACGATTTGTTTAAGCAATATCGACGATTTAAAGAAGCAGGAATTGAAGACCGTTTTTTGGACGTGTTAAGATTTGCGGTAGAAGCTCATTCTCAAGATCCAATCCCGGAGCCAAGTCAAATAAGTCATGAACATCCTTCTGGATTAGTCTTTTTTAGACGCTTTACTAAAATGTATTCTGTCTTAGGAGAAGAATCTTTTGATATTTATAAGATCATTAGAGGAAGGTTTGATGATGATTTAACTGCCAGAGTTTTAGAATCTTTACACTTAGCAGTTAAAGAAAGTAAAGATAATTTAATGCCGTGGTTAGATTATGTTGCTGATGAAGCGAGAGAATTAGACGAGAAAGTTGAAAGAGGTGAAGAAAAAAGAAGGATTCATCGATATTATCGTCTTGGTGAGGTAATCAGATCTAGTGCTTTAGCTTTATCAGCTGGAATGGATATTGATCAATATAAAGAATATTTGCCGCTGGTGGAGAAATACGACTTAGAAGGAAGATTTGACCACGTTGCGGAAGTCTTGCTTTCAGAAGACCTTTCCTTAAGAACAAAAGATCGTAAACTTAGAGAATATTCACTATTAGTTAATTTAGAGGGTATGCCAGACCCAACAGTTGATAATTCATGGCCAGGAAAAGCAGCAGAATTGATGGGGTTAGAATTAGATAGATACAAAGAACTAATGCAAATGGTTAAAGGATTAACCTCTAAAAGGGCAGTTAAGAAAACTATTCAGAAAAATCCTTATCTAGCAGAGATTAGAGTTAAGGGCTATTTACAGAGACTAAACTTATTTAAGAAACTAGAATTAGATCCGCTTAAAGTTTTACAAGTTTATTCTGCCTTAGATGCTGCAGAATTAACTAGCAGTGAACATTTAGCAAGAGTTGCTACAGTCATTAATTCTGATGAGCCTTTAGAAAGAAAAATTGAGTTTTTTTCTAAATTTGACAAGAGAGCTAAGAAGTATCTTAACGTACAAGAACCGAGCAATACTGATTTCGTTGCTTGGTACGAAGGAGCACAACGTGCAGTGAGTACGTTCTTCCAATCTGTACCTAATGCCCCCGGATTAAGATATTCAGAAAATTTTGCTTTAGACTTAATTTGCTGTACTAAAGGAGAGGATGCTAGAGACTTGTTGCAGCAAATTGTAGAGCTAGAGGTACAAGGTAAACATAACAAAGCATTATTTCCTGTTGGAAAGGTGTACGAAACAATTCCTATTGGAACATTAAAGGCGTTAGTTGATTATACAGAAGCAACAAAGTATTTAACGTATGGTTTGCTTTCTAGAAGGGAAGATCGTTTAGCAGAAGCAGGCCAGATATTTAATCCACAAATGTTATCTTCAGCGCGACAATTATTATTACACAGTCATGTTCCACCAGGAGCATTTTATGCCCAGATTAGTAAAAATTTAGAGATCTTACAAATTCCAGATTGTCCACGAGAAGAAAGAATGGCTGCTGCTAATAGTATTCTTTCAGCCATTGAGATGAATTATTTGGTTTCTTCAAAACCATTACCTGGTAGAACTGAATTAAGATCAATGTTTAAACAACTTGTTGAGCTAAAAGAAGCAAAATCTGATCCCTTTAATTGTCTAACTACTAAAATGCAAGACTGGACACTTCATGATTTGGGTGATGGAAGAAGACTACATTGTTGTGCATTAATGTCAGAAGATAAAGAGGCAGAGGAAGTTCATTCTTTGTTTTATCATGCCGATCCACATATCGGAATTATTCATCATAGTCCTGGTTTTAATAGTTCTATTTATCAACCGATTGGTGCAAGTATTTTAGTCAATTGTGAAAACCGTCATGATCAACTGGTCTTAGGTGTTGACTCTTTTGAAGGTGGTGTAGATTTAGACCGAATGGAAGATTTAAAATGGTTAGGTGCGGCAGCTAGGGGAATTGCTGGTTCTGCTATAGACACTAAATCCGAGTATGTTTTTATTAATAGCGGGAGAAATGGAATGAACGGCAAATCTAGAAAGTTTGCTGGGTTTATGGGTGAGGTTTTAGGATTTGGATCTCCTGTAAGTGTAGATTTAGCTAAGATAAGGGGAGATGGGCATCTAAGAATTCCTAAAGAAACACGTTACTTAGAAATGTGGCGGCACGATCAAAGAAAAGAATTAGCCGGAGAGACTACTGGTTTTTATCTCCCTACTGATATGTTTGTAGAAATAGCTAATGCTTTACCACAATAGTTTAATATGATCCAGTTAATCTATAGTTAATATTATAGTTAAGTTTACAAAAGGATGGCAAAAAAACCTAAACTAATTAAATCAGCTAAAATAAGACAATTAGAAACAATAGTCAGTAGTATTTTGGATCAACAAAAATCTAGATTATCCTCATTAGGTGATATTGAGATGCAAGTCATTAATGCACCAGAACTTTTTGCAGCTATGTTAGCTGATGTTGATGCTTCCTTCTATGATAAACACATTGGATATACTGCTTGGGATTTTATTGATGAATTAAGTGATGGTAGTTCATTAGCAATCACGGTTGTAAAAGATGGTAGATCGTTAGGCTACATTATGGGAATGGAAGACGATGGGGATCTGCCAAAGAGATTGCAAGAAGGGACTTTTCGTTTAGGTTCAGTAGCTTACAATCGCGGTTTACTGACAGAGCAAGAAGGAAGTCTTGTTATTAATTCATTATCTGCTGCTTTTCAACAGCTAACTTCTTGTTTTGATTATCAAAGAATCTTAGCTCATTCTGATAATGATGAAGTTATTTCTTTACTACAACAATCTGGCTTTGTTAAAGAACGTTTATACAAGAATTATTATGCTAGAGGAAGAGGTGCATGGTTATTAAATGCAGAAGTTGCTGCTTTACAAGAAGGAAAAAAGTTTGATTTAGAAGCATATAAATTAGCTTTGGCAGGATTTAATGAAGATCTGTGGAGACTAAGCAGAACATCAACATTAATATTGGACCGTTTTCATTCTGCTATGAATATACTTATCTTTGATCGTGGAGAACGACATTCTGGACAAAACGCTCGTTTAAGAAGACAAGCAGCAATAAGTAGAACAAATATATCTCAACATCAATCTAGTCTAGAACAAGCAACATTAACAGCTGAAACAGAATTATTTGGTTTTGATGCTCATACCATCATTGCTGAACATGGTGGTAAATATATGGGCGTACAATTATTAAATCATTTAGTCAAAGAATTTACTGCTGAACATCCAGAATATTCAAGTATGGTTACAGTTCCAGATGTTATTGACATTCTAGTACAAGAATCTGACTTTAATCAATTCTTCAGGACAATGATGCCTAGAGCAAATTTTCATTTTGATGAAGCTTTAAGAACAGATGTTAATTATAGAAATCAAATCTTAGAACAGTATCTTTCTTTAAGACAAAAATTAAGTAAGGTAGTACCTGAAGATCGTTCTTTAGTATTTCGCTCTTCAGCAAATTATGAATATGGTGGTCCTTCCGGTCAATTGTCAAGCGTTGATACTTTAAGATGGTTTATCCAAAACCCCACTAATGTTGATCGCTTAATTGTATTTTATCTAGATTTCTTATTCCGTCGAGATGTCTTGAAGACTGTGCCGAAAGGAACAGTTATTCATCATTTAGCAATGCCTTTCACTATGCCAGACACCTCTGGATTTTTATTATCTTCATTACAAGGCGATCCAAGTAAAGATACAATTATTGAAGCAACTATTGGTCATGGAAAGGCTATTGCTGAAGGTTTTGGTGGAGTTTATGTTGAAATGAATGCTGGTAAACCTAAAATGGTTACTAAAAGCTTTGAAGGTAATTCTCCAAATTTAGTTTGGATAGAAGGGCCTGATGTTCAATATAGTGGATTTCATAAAGTAGAGGCAGTTATTGAGCAAGCTTGGGAAGAAAGGACTACTATTGTTAATGGAACACGCTGCCCGCACGATTTAGCTACTCTAGAATTGTTAGATAAATTTGCTAGATTTGTTGATGAAAAATTAGGGTCTGCAAAGTTAGAATATTTTGTTAAGGATGGAATGATAAATTTTGTTCAATTAGATCCCAGTGATAGAAAATGTGATCCCAGTATTTCTTTATCTGTTCCCAAGGGAGCGCACGTTCTAGCTAGGACTCCTTATGTTAGTCAACCGTTCAGAGCTCAGGGAAGATTATTCTGTTCACATTATACAACAACGCCAGAAATGTACCAAGCTATAGAACAATATGCTAGACCCGTTATTTTATTAACTGGTTATGATCAAGTTAGTTTAACTGCAGAAGTAGAGCTAGATCGCTTAGCTGAGACTGATAATTTGAGTGCAGTTATCTCTTCACGTAATCTTAATCGGATGTCACATAATTCTGATTTTTCCCGTTCCAGTCAACTTACAGTTAGTGCTCGAGACTTAGGTGTTAATCAAGTTGGTGTAAAAAAGATTGGTTTAGAAAAACTGTCTTTAACTGATACAATTACTGCACCAGATGGCTCAGAAATTAAATTAGATGGAAATACTAAAGCGTCAGTACAGGAAATTTACGTTGATTGTAATGGTAAAGGAGCAGTTGTATATTTTTTCCCTAAGAAGTAATCTCTTTGAAAGAATTTATTTTTAAAGCATAAATGTTTAAATTACTTTTACCATTAATCATCTGAGGTTCCGTTTTTATTAGGATGCCATTTATCTCATATATTTTAGCATTAACAAAACCCTGACATGGTTCTTTAGTTGAAGTACATCCATCTAACAACTGTCCGTTAGTGTTTCTTAATTGTAATTGCTGAGTATAATTTGTTTCTACATCTGTCGATAATACTGGTTTACCCCAGCATTCCATGGTAGAGGCCTTACAATAATCTAAGACATTTAATACATATCCTTTGACGATTATTTCTTTATTTTGGTAATAATCTAAATTATTAAATAACTCTGCTACGCTGATAAAATTAGTTTTAATGGAGCCGGAAGAACTTGCAGGATAGATTGTTTTTGTTTCTGGAATTAAAGTGATTAATATTAAAACAACAATTATTAAAATAATTAAAGCAAAAAAAATGGATTTTATTAATTTCATAACAGATAGATCAATTGATTGTTAATAAAGATATTTGTGTTAGAATATAACTTTGATGAAAAAAATAGAAAATAAAAAATTAAAGAAAGAAGGTTTACTTTTTCTTCTTCTCCTCTTCTGGTACTAGTTCATTGATGATCTGCATTGGAATTTCTGCTTCCATCATTGCTTTCTTAGCTTTTTTAGGATCTTTTTCGAACTGTTTCAAAATATCCTTGGCTCTAGCCTCGTAAAGAGAACGTTTCTTTTCAATATCTTCTTGCAATTTCTTCTTCTCTGCAAGTAATTGTTTCTTCTCTTCTTCAGTTAACTCAGTTTTACCAGATTTAATCTTTTCATCAAATTGACCAGCTGCAATGGCTTTCAATGCATCTTGGGCGGACATACCTTCAACCATCATTCCCATGGATTGGCATGTTCCAACAATCTCTCTGCATCTTGCCTTAACATCTTTACCAAGCAAAACAGACTCTTTCATTTTAGCAATCTTGATGATCTGCTCCATTTTTAAGTCTGCTACACGTTCTTTCAAAGGATTACTAGCACCCTTTTCCACGCCAGCTTCTTTTTTAATCAAAGCTGCAGCAGGTGGAGTACCAATACTAATCTCAAAAGATTTGTTAGAAGGATCAATAGTTACCTTTACAGGAACTTGCATACCTTTCATATCAGCAGTTTTTTTGTTAATTTCTGCTACTACTTGACCGATGTTAACACCGGTTGGACCTAAAGCTGGTCCTAATGGTGGTGCAGCTGTTGCTTTTCCACCTTCAACCATAACGTCTACTATTTGTTTTGCCATAATCTTTACAAAAGATTATCATTCAAAGACATGCCACCTGCGCCAATAAATTGGCTTAGTGCCATAGTCATACATCATGAGATGATATCTTCTCCTCCTTGTGTTAGTGATTTAATCACCTATTATCAGTATATTGTGCGTAACTTTGCTTAAAATAAAGGTTCTATTTATATACTTTATTATTTAGAATTGTCTAACTAGAAAATGAAGGTATTAGATTTACTTTTGAGTTGCATCTATCATAGAACGATAAATTGCACTTCTTAATGGTTTTGCTTTACGTACGGGCGTTGATTTATGATAAACTCGGTTTACTTCTGTTGTAATTAGTTTCCAATCTGGCATGCCTACTCTATGGCCTTTTTGATGCATATAAGTTTGATCTTCTAACAGTTTTCTTAAATAATCTAATTCTGCTACACCGTTAAGAGCTTCTTCAGCCGTTACGTAAGCAACAAGACCTCTAGCTTCAACAGAAGCTTTTCCACCTAATGTTCCTTTTTCACTATCTGTCATTACTGGAATTGTTTCTAATGATTCTGGTTTACGGCGTGCATCATTATATCTTCTTAATGAAGCTAAGGAATTACTTCTACCAATGGTGTCTCTTTCTTCTCCTAATAGATCACCTAAAGCTAACCAAACAGCATTAATAGCCATTGCTTCAGCTTTTGGGCTGTGTAAACCTAAATAATTGACTAAATCTCTACCTTGCACAATCTCTTTTAATGTTAATCCTCTTCCATTTGGATGATAATCATCTGCAATTTCAGGTAGTTCTCTAACTAATGTTTGTGCAGCAATATTACAAATGAACATTCCTCGTTCTTGGGTATCAGTTATTCTATAAGCCATATACTCTCACTACCAAGTAGTTAATTTATAAAGGTTTCGGAATAGGACAGTGCGTCTAAAGCGTCAGATTAATAAATGAGCAGTATTTTCCATTTATTGAGGTG
>Ga0051984_10000295_pt1 | contig 21535 bp, 19 predicted proteins | sample CryGey02umfilter_2_FD_56240 | JGI IMG/M metagenome (GOLD analysis project Ga0051984, IMG submission 56240) | Groundwater microbial communities from aquifer in Utah, USA - Crystal Geyser 4/10/14 0.2 um filter | ecosystem: Environmental > Aquatic > Deep subsurface > Groundwater | place: USA: Utah...
GACAGCCGAGCAAGCTCCCCTGTCTTCTTTAAGAATAAAAAATCCCATTGGTATATGGGATTTTTTATATGTATATTTAAAATCATTATGTTCGTATATGCCCGTCTCCATAGACGACATATTTTGTTACCGTCAAATCCGCAACTCCCATAGGTCCCATGCCGTGTATTTTTGATGTACTGATGCCCACTTCTGTACCAAAACCAAATTCACTCCCATCAGTAAATCGTGTTGATGCGTTTACATAAGTAGCTGCGCTATCAATCAATTTTACAAACTTATTTGCATGTTCCACAGACTGAGTAATAATACCATCGGACAATCCTGTACTATGAGCCAAAATTTCTGAAATAGCATCATCAAAACTCGATACAATTTTTAATGTGATAATCATATCGAGATACTCACCAGCAAAATCTTCTTCTGTCGCAATCTGAACACTATCACTATAGGTTCTTGTTTGTTCACACCCCCGTATCTCTACGCCGGCATCTGAAAGCTGCTCAATAAGAGAAGGGACAATACTATCTGCAATGTTTTTATGTATAAGGACATGTTCAAGAGAATTACATGCAGAAGGATTTGACGTTTTCCCATTCAACACAATCTGCAATGCATCATCAAATTTTGCAGTTTCATCAATAAACATATGTGTTATCCCTTTTCGGTGTTGCAACACTGGCATTTTTGCATCTTTCATTACAGCATCAATGAGGCCCTCTCCCCCACGGGGGATAATCAAATCAATATACTCTGCAAGTCGTGACATGATACCAACAACCTCTCGATCAGTTTGTCGTATGAATTGGACAGAACCCTCTGGTAATCCAACACTCAGGATAGCTGAAGTAATCAAATCAGCTAGGTACGTATTTGTATAAATTGCTTCTTTGCCACCTCGCAACACACAGGCATTCCCAGATTTCAGCGCCAATGCCGCGATATCAACAACAACATTTGGTCGTGATTCAAAAATACAAGCAATAACACCAATAGGAATTCTCACTTTTTGAATTCGCAAACCATTTGGTCGCTCAAAGCCGTGTACAATTTCACCAATAGGATCATCAAGCAACGCAACAGCATCTATTCCTTTTGCAATTGCTTCTATTTTTTCAGAAGTGAGAATCAAACGATTTCGAAAGGCTGTTGATACAGATGTATCAAGAATATCAATGTCTTTTTTATTTTCAACTAAAATATCAGCAGCATGTGAACGGAGTTCTGATGCAATGGCTGCTAATGCGTTGTTTTTTTGAACAGTTGTAACATTACGCAATGTATACGAAGCATGGCGTGCTTGTGCAGCCTGTTCCGTAATGTGTTTTCGGAGTTCTTCAGTGTTCATGTAATAAAAAAATAGAATATATCAGAAACAGAAGTATATAAAAAAATGAAAATATTGTAAATGTGTGAACGGGCGGGACGTAGCTGTGTGCTACGTCCCGCCCGTGTGGCAGATGGTCTGCCACAAGAGGTCAGCTCGCCGGCGGGATACTCCAACCCGACGGAACTGCCCCCCTGTCCGTGACGATCTCACGGTGACAGGACCACGTCGAAATGATCGCCTCCGGCGTACCGATGCCCGCCGCACGCGGATCACCCGCGGATCCGAACCAGTGGTTCTGCGGCGCACCCGTAGTGCGGGCCCGCATCCCCATGTAGGTGGTGCCGTTGAGGGTCGCACCGAGCACCTTGTTGTGGAACGCATCATCGTTGCTCACCACCGCAGCAGTGAGGTGATGCGTCATGCGCTCCATGATGTCGAGCACCATGTCCAGGGTGGTGTCGTCGTACTCCACCACGATCTGGAACGGCCCGAACAACTCAGTCGTCAGCAGCTCGAAGTGCTGCATGAAAGCCGAGAGGGGCACCTGGATCGCCGTCGGCTGGAAAGCACCGTATTCCGCTGGAATCGAATGACCCGAGAGCGGGACACCGCCGAACAGCAGCTCGGCGCCGTCGATCTGCATGACCTTGGCGATGTGGGAACCGATCTGCTCGTTGGTCCAGGTCATGACCGGTCCGATGGTGAGGTCCTTCAGCTCTCGACGCGCAGCTAGGCTGCGCATTTTGTCGATGATGCCGAGTGGCGTCCAGTTCTTGTGGACGAACAGGATGCTCTCGGCAGAGCACTTCTGACCGGACGCCGCGTAGGCATCCTGATCGCACTGCCAGGCCACGTAGTCGAGCCACTTCTTGTCCGCGTCGGGGCCCAGGATCTTCCAGTCGAACCCTGAGTCCTCGATGCGAACACGCCCGTGCATGATCTCACTGATCTTCTCGGCGACACCGGTCGAACCAGTGAACTGGACCAGGCGAATGTCCTCATTGTACTGCGCGAGGAAGATCCCCATGTCCTGACCGGTGCAGTGGAGCGAGATGATATCCTCCTTCGGCAGCCCGCAGGTATGCAGGAGGCGGATGAACTGCTCCACCACGATCGAGACCTTGGAGTCGGCCTTGATCAGCGGAAGGTTGCCCATGTAGAGGGCGCCCATGAGCTGCAGGGCAGGAATCTCGAGCGGAAAGTTGAAGGGCGTGATGATGACGACCGGGCCGTACGGCCAGCGGTAGCCACGCGTCTCCTGCCCCAGATGGTCACCAGGGATTGAGAAGCCCTTCGCGAGAAAGCGCACCTGATCGCCAGAAAAGTTCTCGAGGAACTTCTGGACGACCGTCACCTCTCCCAAGGCCTGTCGATAGGACTTCGGCATCACACGGCGGATGAGCCGCGTGAAGTAGTCCTGGACGACCACGTCCGACAGGAGCATGGCTGCCCGCGCCGAGACCGCACCGAGCATCTTGTAACGCTCGACATTCTGGAACGCGTTGTGGCGCCCGGACTTCGGGCAGCGCCGCAGCGCCTCGCCGAATCGCGAAAACTCGGACGGCGGCGTGGCGGGCAGCTCGTAGAGGGGGTTGCCCGTGAGAGGGTTGACGATCGTGCGCTTCCACTCGGGGGCGAGAGGCTGCCACTCCCCGTCCACCAGGTTCTGCGCGACACCGATCGGAAAATCGGGACGCGAGAAATCACCAAGACACTCATTCAGCAGGCTTTCGCCCAACTTGAGTGTTCGGAAATCTTTCACTAACATGACGTGTCTCCTACAGTAGTTGATGCCTTCGCAGGCACGCTAGTTTTAGCATAAAAAATATTTTCAGTCAACAACAATATCTAAAAAAAAATAGCAAAACCACCTCCCCTCTTGATTTAAATAAAAAAAAATGCTACATTTGTGCCAACCCCTCTTTCTCTTGAGGGGACATGTTTACTCAAAGTACGGAGAACGTTCCATGTACCTCAGCAAGGTGTATCCTAGAACGCGTCGCGAGGATCCTCGCGACGCGACGTCACCCGGCACGATCAATCTGATCCGTGCCGGATTCGTGAGCAAGGTCACGTCCGGCATCTGGACGTGGACTTCTCTTGGGTTGCGCGTGCGCCGCAAGGTCGAAGCCATCGTCCGCGAGGAGATGGAGACCATCGGCGCCGTGGAGCTCGAGCTCCCCATCCTGCAGCCGCGTGAGCTCTGGGAGCAGACCAATCGCTGGGACAAGTACACCCAGGGACGGACGGCCTTCGCGACCACCGACCGGTCCGGCAACCAGTTCCTCATGGCGCCGACGGCCGAGGAGGTCATCACGGCCTTCGCGGCGGCGAACCTGACGAGCTACAAGGACCTACCGATGACCTTCTGGCAGATGAGCCCGAAGTTTCGCGACGAGATGAGACCCCGGCAAGGACTCATCCGCGGACGGGAGTTCCTCATGAAGGACGCCTACTCCTTCTCGGCTGATCAGGCCGGGATGAAGCGAGCGTACGACGACATGGCCCAGGCCTACAAGCGCATCTTCAAGCGTTGCGGCTTCGAGCCCTTCCTCTGGGTGGAGGCCGACAGTGGTGCGATCGGCGGCAGCGGATCAACGGAGTTCATGGCCGTCACCCAGTACGGCGAGGACTTCCTGCTAAACTGTCCGTTGTGCCACTACGGTGCGAACCAAGAGAAGGCCTCGACGGTGTTCACCTACGAGGAGGTGCCCCTGGCCCCCCTTGAGCACATCGACACGCCGAACATCCGTACCGTCGTCGAGCTCGAGGAGTTCATCAACCTCCGTGCGAACCAGATGGTCAAGACCATCGTGCTCGTCGCGGATGGGGACAAGCCTGTCATCGTCTCCATGCGTGGCGATCTCGAGATCTCGGAGGTCAAGCTCGCGAACCTGCTCGGCGCTCAGAGCGTCGAGACCGCACACGCCTCCGTCGTGGAAGAGATCACTCGTGCTCCCGTCGGCTTCGCCGGTCCGATCAACCTCTTCGACCGCGAGCGCATCTTCAACGGGCAACCGGTGCCGTACTTCTTCGACCAGTCGGTCGAGGGGCTGAGGAACTTCCTCTGCGGCGGCAACGAGACGGACGTCCACTACGTGAACGTCAACACCGGTCGGGACTTCCCCGAGCCCGAAAAGTACTACGACCTCTCGAAGGTCGTGGATGGCCAGCGCTGCCCGCGCTGCCAAGGCACGCTCCAACTGAGCAAGGGCATCGAGCTGGGGCACATCTTCCAGCTCCAGCAGGTCTACTCCGAACCCATGAACGCCGTGTTCGCGGACAAGGACAACCAGCCGATCCCGTTCTGGATGGGCTGCTACGGTATCGGGGTCTCCCGAATCGTGCAGGCCATCATGGAGCAGCACTACGACGAGAAGGGCCTCATCTGGCCCATCGACCTCGCGCCCTTCAAGATGGTCGTCATCCCGGCAAACAAACGCCTGATCGAGGACGCGAGTGGTGTGTACAGGGAACTCAACCGTCAGTTCCCGAACGAAGTGATGCTGGACGACCTGGGTCGTTCCTTCGGCGCCAGCATGACCGATGCCGAGCTCATCGGCTACCCCTTCCAGCTGATCGTGGGACGCAGCTGGGATGAGCAGAAGCTCGAGGTGAAGATCCGAGACCAGCGCAAGCTGCCGGATCGCTCCAATGCCAACGTGACCGCCCGGCAACGCGCCGAGCTCATGACGGTCGAGGAGTTCACGAGCTACATGCGGATGTCCTACAACAACGGTCAGAAGCGCTGACCAGATCTCCGCAAGGAGAAGGAGAAGTGAGGTGACTGATTTCAGAGAACCGCTCCCCCCAGGGGGTACACACAACAACCTGAAAATCGCCGTCATTGGCGCAGGCGCCACCGGTGCCATCACAGCTCTCGAGCTGCACAAGGCAGGCTACACTGTGACTCTGATCGACGCCGGTGCCCCAGGCAACGGGTCGAGCAGCCGCAGCGCGGCATGCTTCCGTCAGCAGTTCGGCACCCCGTCCACGGTCCGTGGGCTGGTCTACGCCGGACGCTACTACAAGAACTGGCAGGACGAAGTGGGTGGAGCGACGTCTCCGCTCGTCGAGAGCGGGTACCTCTTCCTCAAGGATTGGAGTGCCAACTTCAGAGCTCTCAGCGACCTCGTCACCATGCAGCAGAAAGCTGGACTCGATAACGTGAAGCTCTACTGCGTTCACGACATCGAGCAGCACTTCCACTACGTGCAGACCGTCGGCCTCAAGGGTGCCACTTGGTGCCCAACCGATGGTTTCCTCATCCACGACCTTGTATACAAGGATGCTATCGACAACTTGCGCAAGCGAGGTGCTCGGATCATCCTGCACAACGGGGTCAAGGATGCAACTTCCCACGAGGACGGACAGATCACCTCTCTGATCCTCGAGGACAACACCACGATCGATGTCGACTTCGTGGTGAACGCGACCAACGCGTGGGCGAGCAAGCTCTCTGAGATGCTCGGTGGCATTCCTCTCCCGATTGTGGCGAGGAAGCGCTACCTGTACCACGTGAAGGTCAATGGAACTCCGGGAGACTTCATGAACTTCCCCATGGTGATCACCCCGACGGGAGCCTACATCCGGCCTACGCCGGATCGCGGCCTCATGATGGGGTGGATCCACCACACGGAAGGGCAGAAGACCACGCCGGGATTCCATCAACAGGATGACATCGAGACCGGCTTCGACCACCATCAGCATCGCTCCTACGGCTACGCCGTGCGTACTGAAATCGAACGCTGGATCCCCGACGTCGAGAAGCTCGAGCGGCTGCACGCCGCGACCTCTGGTTTCTACGCCGACACGCCCGACCACAACCCCATCATCGACTTCGACCCGCAGGTCAAGAACCTGCTCCACGCCGCCGGATTCTCCGGGCACGGACTGATGCATGCCCCCTTCTCGGCACGCATCGTCCTCGAACTCGTCCAGGCTCGCCGCCGCCTGAACGAGATCACCTTGCCCCAGCGGATCGGTACCGTGGATATCTCGACGTACCACGTGGACCGCAAATTCACGAGCGCCGAGGGTATGGTCATCTAGCGCTGATCAAGCGCCCAGACGACTATCCAAAAAGCGCGGGGTGACCAATCTGGTCACCCCGCGCTTCCCAATTCTTTTTCATACAAAAAACTAGCAACATACACTCTTTTTTGATACGATACATATCTTCCTGCTCACAATTTTATGAAAAATATAACCATAATAAAAATAGGATCAAGTTTAATCGTAGACGATACAGGTGCTTTTCGTGAACAAATTATTCAGATCGTACTTCAAAATATACAAAAGGAACAACAAAAAGGAAACCAAGTTCTCCTCGTTTCTTCTGGTGCTGTAGCAGTAGGCAGAAGTGTTCTTCAAAAAAACAATATACCCAATGAATCCCGAGAAATTGCAGCTGCTGTTGGGCAACTTTATTTAATGTCATTATATAAATCGATTGCAGAGACACTTGATCTTACCATCGCACAAATTTTAGTATCCCGTCCTCATCTTGTAGAGCGTGAACTCTTTCTCAAATTTCAACAGACCATAGCCGAATTTCGTGATAAAAACATTTTGCCGATTATCAATGAAAATGATGTTATGGTAACAGATACTGCGTGGGGATTTGGAGATAATGATACATTATCAGCATCGTTAGCTATTTCCTTTGCAGCAAAACGTCTCATTATTCTTTCTCATATCGATGGTTTATATACAGCAGATCCTTCTGTAGACTCAACAGCGACCCTTATTTCTGAAGTCCATGATATCAACCAGGAACTCATGAAGTACTGCGATGTCACCACCTCATCCGTAGGTCGTGGAGGTATGATCTCAAAAATGAAAGCTGCAAGATTGGCAACAAATATTGGTACTGAAACATATATTATCAATGGAACAAATCCTGATGCATTGGCTACTGCGTTTGAATCAGGAAATGTTGGAACAAGATGTGTCGCTCGCATCCCACAAAATGCATTAAAAAATAGAAAAAAATGGGTTTTAGTCGCACGGACCTCGGCCGCATCAATAGAAGTGGATAATGGAGCAGCGAATGCAATTCAAAATGGAAAAAGCTTGCTTGCTGTAGGAATAACACAAGTATATGGTCAGTTCAAAGAAGGAACAAGCGTTGAGATTTTGAACAATCAAAAAGAAGGAATCGCATTTGGTGTTGTTGATATATCTTCCGAAGAATTATTATCAAAAAGTTTTTCTAGTCAGCATGGCGTACAAGTAATGCACGCAGATAATATAGTTCGATTAACTAGTTAACATCTTTAAAAAAGAAAAAAAATGACCCAAAAAATGGGACATGTTTTTTCAATATATTCAATGCATCTTCCACCGTCTCGCAGCCCTGTCGGCATACGGTTCTTCTTTTTCAAGATCTTCTTCAAGCACTTCCTGAAGCATCTCTCGTATTTCCATAGGATCAACATCTTCTATCATTGGCACCCGTACATCTGGACGCATGGCAGATTTTGTATCAAAGAAAATCGTCTGTACCTCCTGAGTATATATCATATAAAAAGCCCGGAATTCATCGTAATTGTAAAATCGATTGCCCAAAATAATACCAAGATCAGTAATCGCAAAATAAACGCGTACAGGCTCAACGGCAGACTGCAAAAACAAAATAATGGCAGCAAGGATAATGATAATGGCAAACAAAAAATTATCTGTCGCCAAGGCGTAGATGACCAGTATAATACCAAATGATATCACAAGAACATGCCACAATGTGCCTCGTACGTGTTGTTCATATTCCACAACATCCCACTCAGCAGAGACATCTCCTGTTAATGTATGATCTGTCAATTTTTCTGGCATATGTGTATGCAATTATTAACCAAAGTATAGCATAGTTAGCCAAAAACCCACAAGATTGCAAAAAGCACATTTTTTGCGTATACTATCCGAGCTATGGAAACCCGCCAAACAAATTTTTTGAACAATTCTCCCCAAGAACCACACATCATCGAACCTTCAAAAAAAAAACGGAAGCGTCTTTTTTTGTTTATAGTTGTTGGTGCCATATTATTCCTTTCTGGATGCGTAGGAAGAGTGTTTATAGAAAACACACTGTCAAATAATCCACTAGCATATGACCCAGTAACGCTTGAGCCAATTGAACCAGAAGGCCTCCTCAGTAAAATAAAACACTTTGTCTTTAACAAAGAGGAGCCTCTTGCAGGAGAAAAGCAAGATAGGATCAATATCCTACTCCTCGGCATTGGTGGCCCAGGCCATGATGGCCCATATCTTACAGATACGATCATTATTGCAAGCATCCAACCATCAACAGGAGAAGTCGCGCTGATGTCTATTCCCAGAGACTTAGGGGTTGACATTCCAGGCCAGGGATGGTACAAGATCAATCATGCGAACGCATTTGGAGAAGCAAGTCAATCTGGGAGTGGATCTGCTTTGGCAGCAAAAGTCATTAGCGATACATTTCATATTGATATTCACTATTACATTCGCGTCGATTTTCAAGCAATCCAAAAAATAGTCGATGATGTTGGTGGTATTACCGTAGATGTGGAGCGAAGTTTTACCGATACTGAATTTCCAGCCGACAATCGTGAATACCAAACTATTTCCTTTCAAAAAGGTATCCAGACCATGGATGGGACGATTGCTCTCGAATATGCCCGCTCAAGGCATGGAAATAATGGGGAAGGATCCGATTTTGCCAGAGCAAGACGACAACAACGAATGATACTCGCTCTAAAGGAGAAAGTACTTTCCTTTGAAACATTATCAAATCCTATACGCATACATAGTATTCTTTCAACCCTCGACAAACATATTTCCACAAACATGCTCTTCTCCGACATTATGTCGATGATGAAATTAGCAAAAGAAGTAAACTTTTCAAATATCAAAACTGTTGTGCTGGATAGTTCTGTAGGTGGATATCTAAAAAATGGCTATAATCCAGGTGGTGCATTTATCCTTGAACCTGTGACAGAAAATTTCGATGATATTTCCTATCTGTTTGAACATATTTTTGATCCAGATGTTATACTACAAAAAGTAGAAAAAATAGATACACCAGAACAAGAACAACCCCAACTGCCACCAACCATTGTGGAAGTACAAAATGGCACATGGCGTGCAGGACTCGCAGCACGAATAGAAAAGACGCTCGAGGATCAAGATATCTCTGTGTCAGCTGTAGGCAATACAGACGAACGTCCTAGCATGGAAAGTGCGATCTATGTTCTCGAACCACTCGGACAAGATGCTGCACAGGCTATCAAAGGTGCACTCGACATTCCTATTAAAGAGCCTCAAGAAAATCTTCGCCATGCGGTGGGGACACAAGTGCTCGTGATCTTGGGAGAAGATTTTGAAGAATAGCATATGACAAAGCAATATACACAAACAAAACCATCACTTCCTACCATAGCACTTGTAGGGAGAGTGAATGTTGGAAAATCAACATTATTCAATCGTCTGATTGAAAGTCAAAAGGCAATTGTTTCTGACGTCCCAGGAACCACACGAACAAACAATGAAGGACATATCATCTGGCGTGGAGAAGAATTTTTACTCATCGACACGGGTGGATTGACATTTACCGATGACGTTCCTTTTGAAAAAGAAATTCTCGAACAATCAAAAGCTGCCATGAAACAAGCTGATGTTATTTTGTTTGTTACAGATGCACAGTCAGGAGTGCTTCCACAAGAATATGAACTAACAAAACAATTGAGAAAGATTGAAAAAAAACCAGTCCTTTTGATTGCAAACAAAGCAGACAACAGAAGACACGAACGAGATCTTACTGACCAATCATGGTACAAACTTGGGCTTGGCGAACCATTTGCGCTCTCTGCTGCCAATGGCCGCAATACAGGAGATCTTCTCGATATCATTGTTGATCTGACAAAACAAGTCCGACATGAAATAGAAACACCAGTTGCGGTTCAAGATTCCTTTGCGGTAGCACTTATCGGCAAACCAAATGTAGGAAAATCTTCATTGTTCAATAAACTCATTGGAGAAGAAAAAGTTATTGTCAGTGATATCGAACACACCACTCGAGAACCACACGATACCGATGTACTATATCAACCAGATACAAAGGAAGAGGCGCTCCCTTACAAAATAACGTTCATCGATACAGCCGGTATCCGTAGAAAAGCACGAGTGGGGACGAGACTCGAACGCGAAAGTATTCACAAAAGTATTGATGCTGTAACAAAAGCAGATATTGTTCTTTTTGTTGTGGATGGGACAGCACCGATCTCCACGCAAGACATGCAACTTGGAGGGCTACTAGAACGTCATGCAAAAAGTGTATTAGTTTTGCTCAATAAATGGGATCTTTCAGATGAAAAAGAAGATACAAAACGAAACGAAATTATTGCCATGATGCGTCAGTGTTTTCCTCACCTTAGTTTTGCGCCTATGCTCCTCGTGAGTGGAAAAACTGGATATAGTGTTCACAAAATTTTTCCAGAACTCATTCATGCATGGCAAGCACGTCAAATAAAAATTCCCGTAAAAGCACTCGAATTATTCCTCAAAACAGCAACAAGTGTCCATGCTCCATCTCGTGGAAAAGGGACTCGCCATCCAAAACTTATGGGTATCAGACAAATTGGTGACACGCCTCCTGTATTTGAGCTCTTTGTCAAATATCGCACATCAGTACATCGTTCTTATTTAAATTATTTAGAAAACCGTCTCCGCGAACAATTTGATTTTTACGGTGTACCTATTATAATAAAACTGACAAAGATGAAACGATAGTTTTACGGATAGAACATCCCTCCCAAATAGTGAGTTATCTTAGAAACAATCTGTATATCTGGATTATCCACATATACATCTACATCTATGAAAGTCATTGTAGGTCTCGGCAATCCAGGAAAACGTTACGAAAAAACCCGTCACAACGCAGGGTTTCTTGTGCTTGATGAATTACAAAAAATGCCCAACATGAACGCATGGACACTGAGCAAAAAATTTAATGCAGAGATCAGCGAAGGATCTCTCATGCATGAATCTATAGTACTCGTAAAACCCATGACATTTATGAACAATTCCGGCCAGTCAGTTGGGCTGATCATGCAGTATTACAAACTCGATCCAACCAAGGATTTAATGGTACTCCATGATGACAAAGATATAACACTTGGTACAATGAAAGTCCAAAAAGATCGTAGTGCAGCAGGTCACAATGGTATCAAATCAATTATAGAGCACCTGGGCACTCAAAATTTTTCTCGTATCAGACTAGGTATTGCTTCAGAACACCAGAGACAAATGGAAGACACAGCTACATTTGTTCTTGGTAAATTTAGTTTGTTTGAAAAAAGAGCTATAAAAAAAATGGCAGAAGATGCACAGAAACACATTACTGACTGGATCACATGAAAAGTGAAGCTCTCTTTGCCTACTTCCCAAAAATGACCGTCAAACGATTTCGAGAAGGCGTGGCTGCATTTGGATCTCCAGATGCATTTTTTTTTGCAAGCAACCAAGAAATTAAAAAACAATTACCGTGGGATGAAAACTTCATCGACCAATTTGTTGCATGGCGTGAAGACCTCGATATCAATCGTATAAAAAAAATATTGGCACAAGAAAAAATTAGCATCCTCACACAAGATGACGATGCATATCCACCACTCTTGAAACAAATTTATGACCCTCCATTTTGTCTTTTTATTCGCGGAACACTTGATTTGAGAAATCAATATCCTATTGCTGTGGTAGGAACACGAAAGTGTAGCAACTATGGCACACAAATCACACACGAAATTGTAACAGGACTGGCACAACATGGCCTTACAATTGTCAGTGGTCTTGCACTTGGAATCGATGGCATTGCCCACGAAGCAACGCTTAAAGCAGGAGGAACAACTATTGCTGTCCTCGGCAGTGGCATCAATCGACATCACATTTATCCAGCAGTTCACAAACAACTGGCAGAAAGGATTATAGAAAAAAATGGTGCAGTAATTTCTGAATATCCACCAGGATCACTCCCTTCAAAATTTACCTTCCCCAGACGAAATCGTATTATAGCTGGAATAACACTCGGAACACTTGTGATTGAGGCAGCCGACAAATCCGGTGCACTCATCACATCAAGTTACGCCCTCGAACACGGCAGAGAAATTTTTGCAGTACCACATCCTATCACATCACCTACAGGTACAGGACCAAACAAACTCCTCAAAGAAGGTGCTCAAATGGTAACGTCAGCATCGGATATTATCGATGTACTCAATTTGAATGAACTAAAAACCTTTACCCAAAATGCCTCTATTATTCCAGATAGTAGAGAAGAAGCAGCTATTCTTGAACATCTCTCACGAGAACCTATACATGTTGATGTACTCACAAAAAACAGTGGTTTGACAAGTCGCGAGGTAAATAGTACGCTCACCCTCATGGAGATGAAAGGAAAAGTACGTAATATAGGAAACATGCACTATGTTGTAGCTAGATAAATTACTAGTGATCAAGTCTTTCTAAAAAGTACGCTATTGATGATCGGTTCAATATTCTGCACTCTATATTTATTATTTTACGCTATGCAAAGTCAACATTTTAAACTTACCATTCTTTCTTCAATATTTATTGCAGGATTGATATCGGCAAATCTTCTTGGCGCAAAAGTGACGACTCTTTTTGGGATAACGATGTCAGTTGCTATTTTTTCTTATCCACTGACATTCCTCATGACAGATGTTATTGCAGAAGTATACGGAAAGAAAAAAGCACAACAAGTAGTGTATGCGGCATTCATTGCACAAATTTTAGTCCTTTTTCTTACATGGCTTTCAATCGTGCTTCCACCAGCAACACGATATACAACAAACGATGCATACATCACTGTTTTTCAAGGCAGCCTTCGTATGATCATCGCAAGCCTCGTCGCATTTATCTTTGCACAAGCACATGACATCTGGGCATTTGAATGGTGGAAGAAAAAAACACATGGTAAACATTTGTGGATCAGAAATAATGCATCAACGATCGTGAGTCAAGCCATCGATACTCTCCTCTTCATGTACATTGCCTTTTATCATATCAATGATAAATTCACCGCAGTGTTTATTCTCCATCTTTCCATCACATACTGGCTTATCAAATCCCTCTTTGCTCTTCTCGACACGCCATTCGCCTATGCACTTGTAAAGTGGCTGAAGCATGGCAAGGATATGACTGAAGAAATGATTGCAAAGTAAACCTCAGTTTTCAACAACACTCATATGACCTTCAAAGAAGCCGAGCAATTCCTTTACTCTCTAACGAATCTTCCACGGAAAGAGTACATGACTGATAGTAAAGACTGTTCGGAATATTTACCTCGCGTACAATTCTTTCTTGACCTTCTGGGCAACCCAGAAAAAAAAATACCTCACTATATTCACGTGACAGGAACGAGTGGCAAGGGTTCCACAGTACACTACATTCACAATATTCTACTGGCAGCAGGTAAGAACGTTGCAAGCACAACATCCCCACACCCAACATCGCTCACAGAAAGGTGGAAGATAGGAAATGCATACATGTCTAAAAAAGAATTCGCTGACATTATAGAAACATTCTCCCCTATTCTTGATATATATGTACGAACATCTCCATATGACATGCTCTCATACTTTGACCTAACGACAATCATTGCACTGTATTATTTTGCTCAAAAAAAAGTTGCGTGGGCCATTCTAGAAGTAGGCTGTGGTGGAACATACGATGCAACAAATATTATTCCATACAAAGACGTTGCTGTGATCACCAATGTTGGTCTTGATCACACACAACTTCTCGGGAAAACAAAAAAAGAAATTGTGGCTAGAAAGGCAGGTATTATTATCTCGCCTCCAGACGGGAAGGAACCTTGCACGGTTATTACTAGCGAACAGAATGCAACAATACGAAAAGTAATAGAAACTCAAGCACACAAGCAACACTCCCCCATGCATCTCATTGCAAAAAAAGATATCTCACATATTGCAATTGATTTGTCAGGGACATCGTTCACGTATAAAAGCACGAAATACCACACCACAGCAATCGGTTCACACCAAAGTATGAATGCGAGTGTCGCGATTGACGTGGCAAGAAGTATTGGTATTGATGAAAAAAACATTGCAAAAGGAATACTACAAACAACCCAGCCACTCCGCATGGAACTACTATCTGACATGCCAATGATTATTCTCGATGGTGCGCATAATGAAGATAAAATAAAAACAACGGTTCAAGCACTCCAAGAAATACGCACAAAACATAACAAAGAGAACCTTTATATCATCAATGGCTTTTCTGGAGACAAAGATATCAAAAAAATGATTGTACAGTTAGCAACACTACGACCAAAAGCTGTCGCCTGCACCAGAAACACGATCAATCATTTTCGCAAAGTGGCATCACCTTATGATATCGCACATGTCTGGAAAAAATTGAGCAATACAAAAACAGACATATTTCTTCAGCCAAAAGATGCATTCACATGGGCACAGAAACATGTCACAAAACATGATATACTGCTTGTTACCGGCTCACTGTTTGTAAGCAGCGAAATAAAGGACTTCTTCTAAAGGCAGGTTGACAAATAAACGATCTTCCTCTATGCTCGGCTTTGTATGAAAAAACTTGTTATCGTTGAGTCACCGACAAAAGCAAAGACTATCAGCAAATTTCTTGGCAAGGACTACTATGTAGAGTCCTCTTTTGGGCATGTCAGAGACCTGCCAAAGAGCAAAATGGGGATAGATATTGAGGGTGGGACATTCGAGCCGACCTATGCCATTTCCAAAGATAAAACAGCCCAAGTAAAAAAACTGAAAGATCTTGCTGCCAAAAGCGATGAAATCATATTCGCAACTGATGAAGATAGAGAAGGAGAAGCCATTTCTTGGCACTTGGCACATATTTTGAAAGTAAAACCAGAAGATGCGCATCGCATTGTTTTTCACGAAATTACCAAACATGCTATAGAGGAAGCACTGGCACATCCACGCACTATTGATCAAAAATTGGTTGACGCACAACAAGCTCGTCGTATCCTTGATAGACTCGTGGGGTACGAACTTTCTCCTTTTTTATGGAAAAAAGTAGCCCGAGGACTTTCTGCCGGGCGTGTACAATCAGTCGCCGTACGACTTACTGTTGAACGAGAACGGGAAATCCAAGCATTTATTCCAGAAGAATATTGGACGCTCGAAGGATTATTTCAAGATGAAAAAAAAAGTTTTCCAGATCCAGTTGTGGCAAAACTTCATGCAATAAAAGGGAAATCCCTCAAAAAATTGGAACTGCATGAAAAAGGAACTATCGATACCATTTTGAAAGATCTTGATGGTGCATCATACGCGATTTCACATATTGAAGAAAGAGCAACAAAGCGAACTCCCCCACCAGCATTTATCACATCCAGCCTCCAACAGGCAGCAAACAATGTATCTGGTTTTTCTGCAAAACAAACCATGCGACTCGCACAACAACTCTACGAAGGAATCACTATCGGTGAAGAAGGAACAACAGGACTGATAACCTATATGCGTACAGACTCTACAAATTTGTCTGAAAAGTTTTTGACAGAAGCAAACACCTTTGTACAAAAAACATACGGTACAACCTATACACTCGATACGCCACGCGTGTATACAAAGAAAGCAAAGGGTGCACAAGAAGCACATGAAGCAATCCGCCCGACAGATCCTGCACGTACTCCTGAATCAATCAAACAATATCTTGATGACCATCAATTCAAGCTGTATTCTTTAATATGGAAACGGGCAGTTGCGACACAAATGAGCGCTGCAAAATTGAATAAAACAGCAGTTGATATTACCGCACTCACATATACATTCCGTGCAAATGGTCAGACATGCGTCTTCGATGGATGGCTTGCCCTCTATCCCGAAAGTATAAAACACGAAATGCTTCCTGTATTATCACAAGGACAAACACTGTTGTGTGAAGCATTGAAACCAGAACAACACTTTACCAAGCCCCCCGCACGCTATTCAGACGCAACACTTGTCAAAGCACTGGAAGAACGTGGCATAGGCCGTCCTTCTACTTATGCACCAACGATTGGGACAATCGAAGCACGTGGCTATGTAGAACGACTCGAAGACAAACGACTAAAACCAACGGACATCGCAATGGTCGTCAATGATTTACTCGTGGAACATTTCAAAGATATTGTTGACTATGATTTCACAGCACTCATGGAACAAAATCTCGATGAAATCGCAACAGGTGAACGGGATTGGAAACCCATCATTGCAACATTTTATCATCCCTTCCATGACAATCTCGTAAAAAAAGAAGAAGAACTTTCCCGCGAAGATACACTCCAAATTCGAGAAGTCGGCATAGATCCAACAAGTGGTAAACCAGTCTTTGCACGCATTGGACGGTTTGGTCCATTTGTCCAGCTCGGTGACAAAGAAGATGAGGAAAAACCAACCTTTGCGAGTCTTGGCAAAGGACAATCAGTACAGACAGTCACGATGGAAGAAGCCATGCATTTATTGTCACTTCCAAAAGTAATAGGACAAACAACGGATGGAAAAGATATGACTGTGGCGATTGGCAGATTTGGACCATATGTCCAGATTGACAAAGAGTATTTTTCTATCAAAGAAGACGATCCATATACAATAACGTTTGAACGTGCAAAAGAAATAGTAAAAGCAGAACAAGAAAAAAAAGCAAAAGCATTGATCAAAACATTTGATGCAGAAGAAACAATAGAAATACGTGAGGGGCGCTATGGACCATATATAAAAGCCGGCAAAATAAATGCAAAAATTCCAAAAGATACAGATCCTACTACGCTCACACTTGAACAATGTCAGGAATTGATTGAGGAAGCAAAGAAAAAACCAAAACGAAAGTGGGCAAAGAAGAAGAAAAGTGAATAATCAACAAAGGTGCATATACGATATGCACCTTTGTTGATATACTCATGTTCTCTATGTAGAATGTGGTAACATCGATTATGATAAATAAAACAAAACAAGAACTACAAAAAAGATTAAAAAATATCCAAGAACGTTTGGGCAAGACAAAAGACTTGGAAATAAAAAAACTTTCAGAACTTGGTGATGACGTATTTGCAGCATTTGACAGAGCGATGCAAGCTGTCAACGCAAAGACAAATATATTTACAGAACTTAAGAAAAAAAGAGGACAATTAAAAACATGGAAAATTAGTTTTCTCGAAAGTTTTTTTCCAATTAGTGTTCCTCATCTTATCAGTATGCCATTTATCTATGGCATGATTATTCCAGCAATACTTTTTCATATAGGCCTTGAGATATACCACCGTGTAGCATTCCGCTTGTACAACATTCCTCTTGTCAGAGCACGATACTATTTTGTATACGACCGTCAACGACTTCCCTATCTCAACTGGTTTGAAAAATTCAATTGCTTGTACTGTAGTTATTTCAATAATCTGATGCGCTTTGCAACAGAAATCGCAGGACGAACTGAACGATACTGGTGCCCTATCAAACATGCAGCACGCATACAAAAATCACATTCCCAATACAATACCTTTGTAGAATATCTCGATGCAGCAGATTTTCGTGAAAAATGGGAGAGTTTACGAGATTTTTCTGATCTCGAAGGAGGGCAAACCTGCAAGACAAAGAAGCCTCAACGTCCGTCATTATAAAGGATATTTTTATAAAAAAAGACTAGAACTTGCAAAATTTTCTTCTCTACGCTAGGATGAATATATACACATTTGTCCTATGACAAAACAAAAAAAACAAACAATAGAAGGCCTACTCGAAAAGGTACGGGAATACGCTCCACAGGCAGACCTAGACTTAATCAAGCTTGCTTACGAATTTGCCTACGATGCGCATGACGGCCAATTTCGAAAATCTGGTGAACCATACATTATTCACCCGCTTGGTGCTGCCCACATCGTCGCTGACATGAAAATTGATCCTGTCATTATTGTGGCGACACTCCTTCACGATGTACCAGAGGATACAGAAGTTACACTCGATGAACTTGAAAAAAACTTTGGTCAAGAAATCAGAAAATTAGTAGAAGGAATCACAAAACTAGGAAAATTGAAATATCGCGGTGTTGAACGCTATATCGAAAATTTACGAAAAATGTTTGTGGCAATGGCCGAGGATGTCCGCGTCATGATTATCAAATTTGCAGATCGCATTCACAATCTTTCTACACTCGATGCACTTCCACCACAAAAAAGATATCGTATTGCACTCGAGAGTCTAGAAATTTATGCTCCAATTGCAAATCGTCTTGGAATGGCAGACATGAAAGGACAACTCGAAGATCTTTCATTTAAATTTGTGTATCCAAAAGAGTACGAGCGCACAAAAAAAATTCGAGAAGAAAAATTGGCAGGAAAAGAAAAGTTTTTGAAGCATATAGAAGATACAGCAAAAAAAGAACTTGCACTCGCAGGCGTCCCAGTCAAAGAACTCTACGGCAGAGAAAAACGCCTGTATAGTTTTTATCAAAAATTACTTCGTAAAGACAACCAGATAGCAAAAATTTACGATCTCGTCGCTATTCGTGTTATTGTACCGACTGTTGCAGATTGTTATGCCGCGCTCGGTATACTTCACTACATATGGCGACCAATGAAAGGACGCATCAAAGATTATATCTCACAACCAAAACCAAACGGGTACAAATCACTTCATACCACGGTGTTTACTCCAGAAGGAGAACATGTGGAATTTCAAATACGAACACAAGAAATGCACGAGGAGGCAGAATTTGGTATTGCTGCACACTGGCACTACGATGAACATGGAGCACGTATGCCAAAAAAGGAAGTGGCATGGGCAAAAGAACTCGCAGAAATTCAAAAAGACATGCTCACAAAACTCAATGACCTCGAAGAAATGAAAGTTGATTTTTTGCAATCACGTATTTTTGTTTTCACACCAAAGGGTGATGTTATTGACCTTCCTGATGGTGCAACACCTATAGATTTTGCGTACCACATCCATACTGATGTAGGCAACAAATGTAATGGAGCAATCGTGAATGATAAAATGGTCAGTCTGGATACAGAATTAAAAAACGGAGATGTCATTGACATTATCCTCGATAAAAACAGAAAAGAACCAAATCAAGACTGGATACACTTTGTAAAAACACATACCGCAAAAACACATATTAAAAATGCAGCAAAACGAAAGCATACGAGCTGGATAAAAAGTGTATTGCCAAATAAGTAATAAGTAGAATCAGCACATATGCAACATACGTAAAAAAAGGCATTGTATAAATGCCTTTTTTTACGTATCCTACTGTTTACGAAAGCTCTTCAATAAGTCGTTTCAACTCATCTTTAGAATAATACGAAATTTGAATAGTTCCTTTTTCTCCTTTGCCACTAATGTGTACTTTTGCACGAAGACGATCTTCGATAATTTTTTCAGCACTTGAGAATTGTTGATCACGACGCACAGATCCCTTTCTTGATTGTTGCCCCTTACCTGCGACAGCTTGCTCTACTTCGCGAACTGTTGCTGTCGTCCCCATCATATTTTGATACATCTGCAGTTGTTCTTTTTCATCCTTGAGACTAAGTAATGCGCGCGCTTTTCCAACAGACAGATGCCCGTTGATAAGTGCTTTTTGTATAATTTCAGGAAGATCCAACAGACGAATTGTATTGGCAATCAACGGACGACTTTTGCCGACTTGATCAGCAATTTCTTGCTGGGTTAAGCCAAATTCATCAGTGAGACGCTGATACGCAAATGCCTCTTCAATAGAATTCAAGTCTTGTCTTTGAATATTTTCAATAAGACCAAGCTCAAGTTTTTCTTGCTCTGTCGCACTCCGAACCAGCGCAGGAATAGTCGGAAGCTCTGCAATAGTAGAGGCACGGAATCGACGTTCTCCAGCAATAATTTCATATCCACCATCTTCTTTTTCCGTCACAGTTATAGGCTGCATCACACCATGTTTTTTAATAGATGCAACAAGCTGTTCCATCTCAGCATGGGAAAATTCTTTTCGTGGCTGATTTGGATTTGGGGTAATATCAGAAAGTGGAATATGCCATACTCGGTCTGCACTATTACCCGAAAAAGAGGTTTCTTTGCGTACCATTTTTCTGTTTGAGTATGTTGGAATGAGGGAATCCAATCCTTTGCCTAGAGCCATATGCTATAAATTTCTAATTCATCTAATTATCTAATTCAAAATAAAATGCAAAAATTCTAATGAGGGATACTATTTTGAAATTTTATTAGGTGAATTAGGTAATTAGAAATTTGTAATTTACATCTGATGCTTCTCCAAAATCTCCCTTGCTAATCTCTCATACGCGCGAGATCCCTTCCCTTTTGGATCGTATTGGAGAATCGTCTGTCCAAAACTTGGTGCTTCTGCGAGTCGTACGGTTCGAGGAATAACGGATCTAAAAATAGTATCAGGAAAATATTTATATAACTGATCCATGATGTCACCAGACAATTTCGTCCGTTTATCGAACATCGTAATAACCGCACCAAGAATCTCAAGATTTGGTTTGATATGTTCTCGAATAAGATGAATAGTCTTCAGCAATTGACCAAGCCCTTCAAGTGCGTAGTATTCTGCTTGTACAGGAATCAACAGTTCATTCGCAGCAACAAGGCTATTGATAGTCAGTAATCCAAGAGAAGGTGGACAATCGATAATAATGTAATCATATGCATGCGTCACTTCTCCAAGGAGGTCTGAAAGCTGAAATTCACGTCGATCCATATCTACAAGCTCAATGTTTGCACCAGCAAGATTGGTCGTAGCAGGTAAAATTCGAAGTCCCTCGTGCGTCGTATTTTGAATAACATCATGCACCCGTTTTTGTTTTGCCAAGGCTTCGTACACACCATATTCCAACTCATGTATACCTATGCCAAGACCGCTTGTTGCGTTCCCTTGGGGATCCATATCCACAAGAAGCACAAATTTGCCAAGTTCAGCGAGGTGAGCGGCAAGGTTCATGGCGGTAGTGGTCTTTCCCACACCACCTTTTTGGTTTACAACAGCAATAATTTTAGCCATAAAATAACTAAATCAAAGTATATCATAAAATTGACAACCCTGCCATTTTTCGCTATAGTATGGACTACTTTGCAGTATAGAAAGCCGCCGTGGTGGAATTGGTAGACACGCACGACTCAAAATCGTGTGGAGAAATCCGTGTCGGTTCGATTCCGACCG
>Ga0051984_10000333_pt1 | contig 20281 bp, 21 predicted proteins | sample CryGey02umfilter_2_FD_56240 | JGI IMG/M metagenome (GOLD analysis project Ga0051984, IMG submission 56240) | Groundwater microbial communities from aquifer in Utah, USA - Crystal Geyser 4/10/14 0.2 um filter | ecosystem: Environmental > Aquatic > Deep subsurface > Groundwater | place: USA: Utah...
TCTAGCTTCGAGCGCCAGAGAATTAACGGAAATATTATCTGCTCGGATAATGTATACCAGCGAGCGCTAACCAAAACTTTAAAAAATCTCGGATTAGTTGTTTGAAAATCATCCCAATTATGTGGCCCTAAATATATATAATACTCATTATCTTGATCAATAATTGCTAAATGATCAATTAATTTTTGGATATAACGACCCAATCCTCGGGCTGATGGTCCGTACATTCTGGCATCAATACCAATCCTCATAGATTTGCCATTAATCTTTTAAATAAATCATTGTACTGTCGAGCTGTTTCCGACCACTGGTATTTTGCCACTAAGGATACTGTCTGATCTTTATTAATATTAAATTTATCATCTACTACCATTTGCATAGCGAGAATTATATCATTGACGTTGTAGGGATTAATCATGACAACCTGGTTTTGCGTTATTTCGGGAATGGCTGATGAATAACTAGTTATTACTTTAATATTATATTTCAAGCATTCAACAAGTGGGAAGCCAAATCCTTCGTAAAAAGTTGGCCAAATTAAAGCCAAGCAGCGCTGAATTAATACTTTTTTTTCCTGATCGTTGAGATAATTTAAATAATGTAGATTCTTAATATTTTTTTGGATATAATTCTTCATAAAACTATTCATACCCCAACCAAATGAACCGCCGATAACTAAGTGAATGTCGCGATATTTATCTTGCTGGACTAATTTTTGCCAGGCAGTTACTAGAGCAACAATATTTTTTCGCGGTTCAATTGTACCATAATAAAAAAAATATTTTGCCGGTAATTCAAATCTTAAAACTTGATTGTTGTCAGCAACTACCAAATCATTGGCGCCAGAAGAGATAACTGTAATTTTATCAGACTTAATATTAAAAAAATAATCTAAGTCTTGTTTAGTATTCTCCGATACGGTAACTATGTGATCTGCGCGAAACAACATTTTTTTGACCGCTTGCAACCAGTGCCACAATCTTCGCTGTCGATCAAACCAGTGTGGATTAATCAAAAAAGATAAATCATGAACAGTCAAAACGTATTTACAGCGCTGAGAAATACTAATAAAATTAAAACTAGGTTGCCAAACTAGATCAAAACAGTGCCTGAGATCAACGCGCGGTCGCTGGCATAACAACTGGGCTAAATTAAATACCTTGGAAGGTACCGAGTAATTAACAATCTTATTTGGTTCTAAGGCCATGATTGATTGGTATTTTTGCCGCCAGTTATTTTGCAAATAATAATAACTCAAATTATCTTGTTGTTGTAAAAAAGCTTCAATTAACTTCTGGGTATAGATTGTGATACCACCTTTATTTTGATCAAAAAGAGAACGGCTATCAATTAAAATTTTGCACATAAATTACAAACTAAGATGTTGGTTGTTTTTTTGACGACACTCGGCAATAAATTCCCTTATCTCCTGACGAAAACGCGCAATATTAAATTTAGCAACTGATTCACGTATAGCATGAGGATTGAACTGGGCAAAGTCGGCTTTTAAAATAGTGTGAACTAAACATTCCCAAGACTGCTCGTTAAAATATACGCCATTTACGCCATCCTGCACGGTTTCTAACGCTCCGCCTTGCGCATACGCAATAATCGGTTTACCCATAGCCATGGCTTCTACGGCAGCAATGCCAAAATCTTCAATCTGTGGATGGATAAACGCCTTGGCCCGAGCTAAATATTTTTTCTTGATTTCTTCGGAAACTTCACCTAAAAATATAATGTTCTTTTTGGCCATTTTTTGTAGTCTGTCTTTTTCTTCACCGTCACCGATAATAATTAAAGGTAAACCCAACTCATTAAATGCCTTAATGGCCAAATCAACTTTCTTGTACGGTCGCAAACGAGAAACGATAATGAAATAGTCATCTTGCTCCTGACTAATTTGATATTCATCAATATTGACTGGCGGATAAATAACTCGGGCTTCGCGATTATAATATTTCTTGATTCTTTGCGCCACAAAATGCGAATTGGCAATAAAATAGTCTACTCGTTGAGCAGCGAACATATCCCACAATCTTAGTCGATGCAATAGTAAAGGTAAAAAAAACTTCACTATTTTTGGTTGTTTTAGTTCCTCGACATAGCTATGCGCATCACTCCATAAATATCTGGTCGGTGTATGACAATAACAAATATGTAAACAATTGAGTGGGGTAATAATTCCCTTAGCCAGCCCCGAAGTAGATGATAAAACAATTTGATAGTCAGTAAAATCAAACTGCTCCCAAGCTAAAGGCATCAATCCTAAAAAATATTTCAAAAACTTCTCAGCATGCGGAATATTTTGCAAAAAAGAATTTTTAATCAGATCACTGGGTCGATTTAATAAATTCTTTTTACTACCGAGCAAAGTGTAAAGTGGCGCTTCCGGAAATAAATTGATAAATTCAGCAACAACTCTTTCCGCACCACCATATTGGACTAGATAATCATGAGCTAGGGCAATCTTCATATAATTAGGCGACATTTTTACGAAAAATAATAACGTAAAAAGTTTTGATCATAATATAGAAATCTAACCAGACTGACCAATTTTCAATATAGTATGAATCTAAACGTACTTCTTCAGAAAAAAGTAACTCTGAACGGCCAGACACTTGAGCTAAGCCAGTAATTCCTGGCTTGATATTAAATAATTTTTTTTGATAATTTTCGTACTTAGCTACTTCGCCGGGTTCGTGAGGACGAGGACCAACAATACTCATTTCACCTTTTAACACATTATAAAACTGGGGTAATTCATCAATACTATACTGACGTAAAAATTTACCGATCTTAGTAATCCGTGGATCGTTTTTCATCTTAAATAGAGGTCCCCCTGCCCGTTCATTGAATTGAATGATGGTATCCTTTAGCTGCTTGGCATTGTTCACCATGGAACGAAATTTATACAAATTAAAAAGATTTCCGCGAAAACCAACTCTGATTAAAGATACAAAAACGGGTCCCGTGGAATCAATAATAATTATCAAGCCAACGATAATGCTAATGGGGATTAAAATTATACAACTAATCAATGAGATAATTAAATCAATAATTCGTTTGGTAATACGTCCCCAACCATCGAGCTTGGTATGTCGTATTTCAATTATTGGCCACTCCCCAAAAGTATTAATAACAAAGTTTGTCAGTCTGGTTTCTAACAAAGAAGCAATGTATTTGAAACCAATCTGATTTTCCTGACAGAAATTAAAAAGATCTTCCTTTTGCCCTAAGGATAAATTAGCATCAGCTTGGATAATCTCATCAATCGCCGATTTCTTATTTAATTGAAATAAATACTCTTTTTCTTTGTTGGTAAATCGGTCCAAATGCTCAATAACTCGCAAGCCAAAAATGGGTTTTTTCTTAATTAATCCGATTAAATTAAATGTATTGGCATCAGCACCGATAACGATAATCTTTTTGACGCCAAAGCCATAAAGATAGAAAAACTTTTTAAAAAAATGAATTAGTGTTCTTTCTAACACTAAAAAAACTATGGCTAAAATCCAGAGAGCTAAAATAATAAAACGCGAAGAAAAAAATTGGGCATTAAAAAAGAAAGCAATAATGATTAACATGGTCGCCGTGGAGCAACCTAAAAAAACTTGTTTTAACTCTTGACCCATACTCTGACGACTAAAAGAATAAGATCCGGAAAGACCTAAAATGATTACCCAAAAGATTAAAACAATAGATGCTACTGATAAATAAGTCGTAAGTGAAAAAGAATAAACAACTGGTTTTAGCTGATCGCTTAAAATATCATAACGCAAATAATAAGCACTGATTGCTGCCAGTAACAAAAAAAGATAATCCAGAGGAACTAAGATGGAGGTAATAATTAATTCAAATTTTTTCATAGGCTAAAAAAATCTAAGAGGGCGATAAGCCGAATTCTGTCGTGAATGATCATCTATCTAATCTTACTATTGCTAGTAAGCTTTAGCACCCAACCCGTTTTCATCTATTAAATGAAAACCTACTTGGGTTTGCACCGGATAGAGTTTACCTAGCTTCCAGTGTCGCCACTAGAACTGGTGGTCTCTTACTATCGATCCGTTGAACCGATAAATTCCTGATCGGAATTACCACCGTTTCACCCCTTACCAAACTCCAAAAAAAGAGAATGGCGGGTTTATTTTCTGTTGCACTTGTCCTCAATAGTCCACTGGACCATTGGGTCGATGTTATCGATTATCCGCCCTTATTAAAAGGACTAAAATGGTGTTCGGACTTTCCTCTGCTACAAAAATGTTGCAGCGATCATTTACCCTCTTAGATTTTCTTAATATACAAAAATTATTAACTTTTGTCAACTAACAATCTTATTTGTTCTTGCATTGCCTGGGCGCACTGATGCCAGGAATATTTACTAGCCTGTCCTCTACTTAACTGACGTAATTGCTCTCTTTTTTCCTCGTGATTGATCAAAAAATTAATTTTATTAGCCAATGAGTTCTCATCCTTTAAACTAAAATATTCAGCAGCAGTGCCAGCCACTTCTTGCAATACTGGTAAATCAGAGCAAAGTACTGGGACACCGCAACTCAAAGCTTCAATAACTGGGATACCAAAACCCTCAAACTTAGTGGGAAAAACAAAAATACTTGCAGCTGCTAGCAACTGATGATACTTTTCATTATCCAAATAGCCAAGTAAATGAATTCTGTTATCTATTTTATGCAGACAAATATAGTCAACTACTTCTTGATAACCATAATTACCCGGTCGTCCAGCTAATAATAGGTGCCAATCATGTTCGGCCATCGTCTGACTGAAAGATTTTACCAAATATAAAATATTTTTCTTCGTCTCAATTCTGCCAATATAAAGTAAATAGTTTACTGGCAAACCAAAACGTTTTTTTGCGAGCTCAATCTGCTCGCTACTTAATGGTTGAAAAACAGTGTGGTCAAAACCATTAAGTATGACCGTTACTTTGGGTAAATACTGAGGAAAATAATAACCAATGTCTTTCTTGGTATTTTCGGAGACGGCAATAATACGATCTGCTTTAGCTAGCATGATTCGATGTTCAAATTTATGAAACCACCGTTCTAGCGGTTGATAAAGCTGAGGTTCACGATAAAAACCAAGATCGTGAATTACCACGATTAATTTACGTAAACCAAAAAAAGGTACTGAGTTAACCGACAAAAAGACATCCACTGGTCTTAATAACAGTTCCCAACTTAACCGTAAATTGGTCCAGAGTTTTTTCCCAACCCAAGGCAAAGATATAAACTTAACATTATTGTTCACCGATAATAAATCGGGATCTAAATGATCTTTAAAATAAATACGGTATTGATTATTCCGATCAATACTCGTTAATTGCTTAATAATATGCCACGCATACCATTCGGTACCTGTTTTTTGCTGTTTACTGGCTCGCGTGGCTTCCAAACCAATTGTTGCCATAATTTATTTAGTGGCTAAAATACTTCTCTTATAAGAATCTAAATTATCTAAAGCAATGCCTGTTCCCTTAGCGACGCAAAGTAAGGCATCGTCAGCCACATACGCAGGAACGCCTGTAGCTTGGGCTAGTAATTTATCAATATTCCGTAATAAAGAGCTGCCACCAGAGAGCACCATGCCTTTATCCATAACATCAGCAGCTAATTCCGGCGGCGTATTATATAAAACTGTTTTGACGGCATTAATAATACCCTGCAAATCATTTTGCAGTGCCTCGGTAACGTCTTCCGAATCAACGGAAATTATCCTTGGTAAACCAGTAATGACATCACGACCCTTCACTTCCATCGTTATCTTATCTTGTTCTCCTAAATACATGGCCGAACCAATGTTGATTTTTATCATTTCTGACGTTCTTTCGCCAATAGCTAATCCGTATTTTTTACGAATAAATTCTTGAATAGCGTTATCAAATTTGTTGCCACCAATACGAACGGATGTATTAGCAACAATGCCACCCAAAGATATGACAGCGATTTCTGAAGTACCACCGCCAATATCAACAATCATGTGACCAGAGGCTGAGCCAATGGGAATATCAGCACCAATAGCAGCAGCTATTGGTTCTTTAATAATATAAGCAGCTTTCGCACCAGCAGCCAAAGTAGCATCAATAACTGCCCGCCGCTCGGTAGAGGTGATACCAGCGGGTACGGCAATCATAACTTCGGGACGAAAAAATTTAACTCCCCCCAAAGCTTTGTTGATAAAATAACGTAACATACTTTCCGTTGTTTTATAATCGGCGATGACACCACTGCGTAACGGTCGTTGCGCGATGATAGTATCTGGCGTTCGTCCAATCATTTCTTTAGCTTCCTCGCCAACGGCCAGTACTTTTTTGTCAATCACAGAAATAGCAACCACCGATGGCTCGTTGATAATTATTCCTCTTTTTGGCACATGTACCAGTGTATACGTTGTACCCAGATCAATACCTATTTTCTTAACAAACATAATCTACTCAATATTTAAAATTTTGTATTTAATATTTCCCGATGGCGTTTGTACCACAACTTCTTCACCCTTGCGTTTACCCAAGAAGGAAAAACCTAAAGGCGATTCACAAGAAATTAAACCGGCGCTGGGATTAGCTTCGGTAGCGCCGACAATAGAATAGATTGATTCTTTAATGCCATTGCTTATTTGAATCTTAGAACCAATGCCCACGATAGACTCATTGCTTTTGGTGACAATTGTCGCTTCTTTTTTTAACAGTTCAATTTCCAAAATCCGACCCTCATTATAAGCCTGCTCTTCACGAGCTTGATGATACTCGGCGTTTTCCGATAAATCACCAAGGTCTCTGGCTTGCGAGATTTTATCTGACAAAAAAGGACGCTTTTTTTTGCGTTCGTCCAATTCGCTATTTAATTTCCTTAAGCCCTCGGGAGTTAATATTTTATCGGTGGTCATAATTTTAGTGATAATATATTGATATTACTATGACAAAAGTACTATGTCAATGATTACTTATCTGCTAATTGAGAAAAATAGTACTCTAATATCCTTTTCATAATTGGTACTGCTAAATCTGTACTTTCACCACCATTTTCCACTAAAACTGTCCAGGCAATCTCGGGATTTTCATAAGGTGCAAAACCAACGAACCAAGAGTGTGTTGGTTTATCAGTTTGTGCTTGCGCGGTCCCTGTTTTGCCGGCAGCTGTGTAATTTGGACTTTTGATTTGTTGAGCACTTCCGGCAAGCACTGCTTCGCGCATACCACGACGCACGATATCAATATTACTAGCACTGAATAAACCAGTTTGATATACTTCCGGATCTAACAAGATGAGTTGTCCATTTTCTTTTATTGCCTTTACTACTTTCGGTTTAAGATAGGTGCCTTGATTGGCCAAAGCAGAAACATAAGCAGCTAATTGAATTGGGGTCACCAATAATTCACCCTGACCAATAGCCATATGCATGCTATCACCCGGATACCATGGTTCTTTCTTGTTTTCCCACTTCCACTCGCGATTAGGAACTAAACCAATTGCTTCACTGGGTAAATCAATACCAGTTTTCTGGCCAAAACCAAAGCGAGTTAAATAAGAGTACATCCGATCAACTCCTAAACCAGTTACTCCATTATATTGTTCAACGCCAATCATATAGAAATAAGTATTAACTGATTGCGCCAGAGCTTTGATAACATTAGTAATGCCATGACCACCGGCTTTCCAATCAGGAAAAAACCATTGATCGTAATGGATCCCGCCAGTGCTATTAAAAGTTGTTTGCTCGGTAACAACCCCCTCTTGCAGTGCCGCGACGGCAATTAGTGGCTTAATGGTCGATCCGGAGGGATATTGGCCGGCAATAGACCTATTTAAAAGTGGTCGCTCATCGCTTTGAAAAATACTATCATACTCCTCACTACTTAAACGTTTACTGAAAACATTGTTATCATAGGTAGGAAATGATAGCAGCGCTTTAATGCCCCCGGTTTTTGGTTCCATAATTATAATCACACCTTTTGTTTTCTTTCTATTTTTTGCTAATTCGTTAAAAACTGCAAAAGCTTTTTTTTGCAAGTCAATATCTAAATGTAACAATAAATCCGAGCCCGATTGGGCATCGCGCCAAGAAATAACTTTCAATTCTCGGCCCTTGGCATTCACCTCAATATTTTTGATACCCACTTGACCGCGTAAATTTACTTCATATTTTTTTTCCAGTCCTCCCTTGCCCAACCAATCAATTAATTGGTAATTTTGCTCTTGTAAAGAGCTATATTCATCCTCAGTAATTTTTCCTAGATAACCCATTAATTGGCTAGTCTCATTGCTATAAATATACTGTCTCACTGACCGTTCTTGCACTTCAAAGCCAGACCATTCCTGTTCTTTAATCTTAAAAGCAATAGCTTGTTGGTCATCTAAATTTTCTACTAAATCCATCGTTTGATAGCTCATTTGTCTGGCGTTTTCTATTTTTTTTAACAATTCAGTTTGTTGCTCTCCTGTCTTATCTGCTATCTCTTTGGTAATTCGCTGAATAACCGCAGTATTGGAACTAACATATGCGGGTGTAAAAAATAGCGAATAGCTCGGTATATTGCGAACCAATAACTGATCGTGATCATCAAAAATTAAACCACGTTTAGGCATAATAATCACTTCTTTCAACCTATTTCCCTCAGCAACACCACGGTAGTAATCACCACGCCAAAGTTGTAAATATGATGTCCTACCTAGTAGTATAAAAAAACTTATAATTAAAATCGCCAGTAAAAAAATTATTTTACCGGGGGTTATATTTTCCCATAACCAAATACTCTGATCATTACTATTAGGTATATAACCATCTCGCCAAATTGACTGATTGGCATCCTTCAATAAATAGCCTTTCACTGGTTGGCCAGATAATTTAATATTAAAAGGGTCACGATTAGCGTTCATTTTTTACTTTTCTTGTTACTGATTAATCGGAAACTATAAATGATTACTAACAATAAAAAGTTTAATAATAAATAATAACCAAACTGACTGGTATTAAATTGATTGATTGTTGTATCGCGCCAAAAATTTAGTAAAACTAATAATAAATAATCCAACCAAAAATATAAGCTGCAAGCTAATAAACCAAATAATGACCAACTAAGAAAATTTTTAAAGACAAACCACCGACTAAAAAAATAAACATTAAATAAATAAATAATTAACAGAGAAATTGTATTAACCGCGGGTAAATTATAAACTAAATCCAGACAAATTCCCGCAGCAATCCAGAGGTAAATATTTCGTGTATCATGATAATGATAAAAAAATAACAATTCCCACAACAATAGTGGCCAGAGAGTACCAAATACACCCCAAGCAGAAATTATTCCCACCTGCATTAAAAAAATAACTACAGTTAATGAGCTGATATAAATTTTATGGTGCATAAACTTATTCAATAACAATCGAAACGTTTTGTATTTTTTTATAATCAACCGCGGGAATAATCTCAGCTTTTTGATACAAATCGTTTTGATTATTAATAATACTACCAATTTTACCAATAATATACCGATGCTTAATTCTTTCCTCTAAACCTGAGCTATAAATCAAATCGTTAACAGCAATCACATCGCTAGCGGGAATCATGTCCATGATTAATCCGAGTCCCAAATTTCCTCTTAATAAACCCTGAGTTTCATGGACATTACCAATAACTGCTGCGACTACTGACTGATGATTACTAAGCAAGGCGACAATAGCTCTTTTCTCATCCATCTGCAAAATCTTGCCAATCAATACGCCATTATCAATAACTACCGCCTGACCAATAGCTAGACCATCGCTCAAACCTTTATCGATCATCAATAAATCCGATTGAAATAATTGTTTACCAATAACCCGAGCAATAATTAATTGGCTGTTATTTTCATTTTTATAGTTAAGTTGCTTACGAAGAAAATCATTTTCTTTTCTTAATTCTAACAACTTAACTTGATCGATAGAGCAACTCAGCAACTGCTGACTTAATACTTCATTTGTTTTTAACAAATTATCCTGAGCAAAAATATTATTAAAGGTGGCATAAGTTCTTTGTCCAACATTAAATAAATAACCCTGCGCGGGCATTAAAAAAAAATTAATCGCGTTTCTTATTGGTTGCCATAAATCAGTTATCGCAAAAATCAAAACACCAATTAAACAAATAATTAATAAACTGATCTTATAAGTCTTTTTTCCTAACATCTCATTAGTTTACTAAATAATTTGTAGGCGGAGCCAATAATGATTTTAAATTATCAAAATCTTCCAGCACGACACCAATACCGCGAACCACGGAGGTTAGTGGATCATTAGTAATATGAACGGGAATCTTTAACTCGTTGCCGATTACTTTATCCAAACCCATTAACAGCGCCCCGCCACCGGACAAAACAATTCCTTGTTGATAGATGTCCGCTACTAACTCGGGTGGTGTTTTTTCTAAAGTATCACGAATATTTTCAATAAGAACCTTAATGTTTTTAATAATTGCTTCTCGTACCTGACCATTACTAATACTTATCTCTCGGGGTAATCCCGTATATAAATCACGTCCCCGAATTTTCTTTTCTTGCGAATCAGTACCAGCAAAGACACTACCAATAGTTATTTTCAAATCTTCTGCTGTTTTTTCGCCCAATAATAAATTAAAATTTTCTCGGACGTATTGAATAATATCTTGATCAAATTTATTACCGCCAAATTTTAGAGAGGTAAAGGTAACTACTCCACCTAAAGAAATAACGGCGATTTCGGTAATACCAGCTCCTAACTCCACAATCATATTGCCACTTGGCTCCTGGATTGGTAAACGGGCGCCAATGGCTGCAGCCATTGGTTGCTCGATCAAAAAGACCTGACTAGCTCCCGCGCCCATCGTCGCATCCTCTACCGCTTTGCGTTCTACTTCCGTAATATCCAGAGGAATACTGACAATAATTTTTGGTCGCGGGGCAAAAGAAAAATTTTCACGATGCACGCGATCAATAAAATATTTGATCATCTTTTCCGATACCTCATAGTCAGAAATAATACCCGCTACCAAGGGCCGAGAAATCGTAATATGAGTTGGTGCTTTACCAACCATTTTTCTCGCATCTTCACCGACAGCAATAATCTGATCAGTTCTATTATTGATAGCCACAATTGATGGATCGTTAACTAAAATTCCTTTATCACAAATATAAACCAGTGTATTGGCCGTACCGAGATCTAAGCCCATTTCCCGAGAAAATTTGGCAAAAAATTTATTGAACATTAGGGCGTTATTAATTTATTAAGTAATTCTTTCTCTGATAATAAAAGAACGTCTTTACTATTGCGCGCTTTATACTCAACTAGGGTGTTGGTCTTCTCACTAATCACTAAACGGATAGGTAAACCGACTAGATCAGCTTCTTTTAATTTACTACCGGGACTTTCGACGCGTTCATCAAACAGCACGGTCAATCCCATCTTTTTCATTTTTTCGTACAGTGCTTCGGCTAAAATTCGTGATGCTTCGCGACGCAAGTCCAATAATAATAAATGAATTTGATAAGGAGCGACAGTAGCTGGCCAAATAATTCCCTGCTGATCATGATGAACTTCAACTATGCTACCCAAAATTCTTGACGGCCCAATACCATAACAACCCATAGTAATAAAATCTTTTTTACCATTTTTATCCATAAAAGATAGATTCATATCCCGACTAAATTTCTGACCCAACTTAAAAATATTACCCACCTCAATAGCCCTACTTTCGGAGACTTTGTGTTTTTTACAGGCGGGACAAATCTGTCCCACGCTGATTTGACACACTTCTTTATTCTGTGCCCAACCGCAGGAACACCAAAAAATTGTATCTTCGCCACTCTCGGTAAGTACTTGGAATTCGTGAGAATACTCCGAAGTAAATGCCCCACCAGAGGCTTCAACAATCTTGGCATCTAACCCGAGACGAGAAAATATTTTAAAATAAGCTACTTTTACTTCTTCGTAATAATCTTCTAAATTATTAACGTCAGTATGAAAACTATAAAGATCTTTCATTACAAACTCGCGTCCGCGTAACAAGCCAGATTTAGCTCGTGGTTCATTTCTAAATTTATCCTGAATTTGAAACAAGGCTAATGGCAAATCCTTGTATGAATTTACTCTTTTGCGTACCAAATCAACAACCACTTCTTCATGCGTAGCACCGAGACACAAATCAGAACCACCGCGGCCCTTTAACTGAAATAATATATTCTTCATGCTTTCCCACCGCTTGGTTTCTTCCCATAATGAACGTGGTTGTAATGCGGGCATATATATTTCTTGCCCACCAACCGTAATCATTTCTTCACGAATAATGCTTTTGATTTTATCTAATACCTTAAGGCCTAGTGGTAGATAAGTATAAACACCAGACATTAATTTATCGATAAAACCCGCTCGTAATAAAAGCTGGGCATTAATTGCTGTTTCTTCGCCGGGAATATTTTTTATTGTTTTTAAAAAAAATTTTGATTGTCTCATAGTATTTTACTAAATGCTTGTTGAATTCTTTGGACTTCTTCTTGGACAACGCTAGAGTCATCATCGGCAGCGTGCGCTTTGATCCCCTCGTGCCGACCCTTTCTTTGATCAAGATGCAGTGTCAGGGAAACACCATTGTCATCTTCCGACTGAGCATAGATGTGAAATCGTGGATAATAATCAGCACCTAGTCTCTTAACGTAGGCATTGTTTAATGGGTAGTAGCCCAAACGACGTAAAACCGTTGGCCAGGGATAGTTATTTTTGGTTATTTGAAAATGCATTAATTTAAAATATTCTTAAACACATTAATGATTCTTTCGCCATATTTTGTTAAGTCTTTGTATGTTACTAAAAACATCACAAAAAGCAAGGCAAAGAAGCCAACATTATGCATCACGCGTTCTAAAGTTTCATTATTAGGCTTGCCTCTGATTTTTTCAATGATGAGAAATAAAATACGTCCCCCATCAAGTGCTGGTAGTGGTAATAAATTTACAATAGCTAAATTTAATGAGAGAAAAGCCATAAACTGTAATAAATAAACAAAACCCATGCGCTTCATTTCACCCGTCAAGACGGCGACGCCAATAGGACCAGCTAATTCCAAAGATGGTCCCTGGCCAACAATCAATCCTTTAACTAAAAGAAATAAAGCGATTATTATCTGACCTAAAGTATAAAACGTCGCTTTAAATCCTTGCCAAATAGCTTGCCACCACGGAAATTTAACGGTACCAGATTTTACCAAATAGACGCCGAGAATGGATTTTTCACCCGAATTTAAATCTGCTTCTTTCACCAAATCTTGACCCTCTCTTTTAATTTGCAAAGTAATAATCCGATCGGGATCATTTTTTATTTGATTGACAACCTGTTCCACTGATTGAACTGGCAGATTATCGATCGCCACTATCTGATCATTCATTTTTAAATCAATCTTTTCCGCGACACTATTTTTTTCAATTTGAATGATTTGGATTTTTTCATTACTAATCGTGGCATTACTTATTGATTGATCAACAACACTTGGTAAACCAATTAAGAAACCAATACTTAATAAAACAAAGGCTAAAAACACATTCATGGTAACACCAGCAACTAAAATGATAAAACGACGGTAAGCTGGCTGATGACTAAAGCTGTCATCATCATCTTTATTTTCACCACCCTCCCCTTTAATTTTCACAAAACCTCCAATCGGTATCCAATTTAAGGAATAAGTTGTTTTCTTACCGGGCCAAGAAAATAACTTAGGGGGAAAACCAAAACCAAATTCTTCCACGAAGACTTTAAATTTTCGCGCGGCCCAAAAGTGTCCTAGTTCGTGCACTAAGACAAGCAATCCTAATATGATTATAAATACAATAATTGTGGATAACATAATTTACTATAAAGTCATTATCTCTTTTTCTTTATACTCAGCCAATTCTTTTAACTTCTCCTGACATTCTTTGGTTTTTTCATCAATCTCTGCCAAGCGTCGGAATTTGTCATCTTCTGATATTTGCCCCTCTTCTTTTAGAGCTATATTATCTTCTCGTACCTTATCTCGTAAACTACGGAGTTTTATTTTTGCCGTTTCCATTTTTTCCTTCACCCTTTTAACCAATTCCAATCGCGCTTCTTCGGTCAGTGGTGCAAATTTTAATCTCACTGTATCACCTTCTACCATCACAGTGGCGTGGAAATCATTATTTTGTAGAGCCTTGTTAATCTCTTTAGTATTATTTTGATCCCAGGGTTTAATCAACAATAAATTTGGCTCTGGTGCAGAAATGGTAGCCAGTTGTAGTAGTTCCATCATAGCGCCATAGCAAGAGACTGTAACATTCTCCACTAAAGATGGTGTAATGCGACCAGTCTTAATATTTTTTAATTCTTGTTGATAAAAATCACTTATTTTCTGCGCCCCAACAAGGAAATCATTTAAATATTCTTTATTCATTTTATTATCTTAACTAATTATTATTTCGCCGCTCCGGCATATATTACTTCTTCCGGACCGGCAATGGTTAATAGAGTGACAAAGTTGGAGGTAGTTGCAATCTTTTTTGTGGCCCAATTTTGACCTCCATCAACTGATAAATAAAAGGTATTATTAGCTAAATAATACATTTTCTTACTGTCTTGGTAAGATACGCTTAAACTGGAAATTGTGACTGCGCTCGGTGGTGTTAATAATGGTAAAGATCGCCAATTCTGACCATCATCAAGAGATTCAAAAATACCATAGTTATTAGCATAAATCACTCGGGATTGATTGTTCGGATCCAATAATAAATCTCGCCAGTTATTCATGCCGCGCCACTGATTTTCTCCAGTATCTGTTACGTTATTCCAAGTGGCTCCCCGATCAACAGAGCGAAAAATACCTTTATTGATAGTGGCTACATAAATAATATTCTTTTTACTGATCAAAATCTCTCTTACATCAGCAGCAAAATTATACAAAGACTTCCAGGATTTACCCTGATTCGTGCTTTGATACAAAGAACCTAAATTATTGGCGGCAAATACTACGTTACTATCATTAGAATCGGTAACGACTGTGGTTATCCGAGCCTCAGGTCGAGATTCATTAAAAACACTCTGCCAATTACGAGTACAATCGGTTGATCGATAAAGCTGATTAACCGCAGCAGTAAAAATAGTGCAATGATCAAAATAACTAACAGCAATATCATTAATACCACCAACGTTTTCCAGTGTCCTTTGCCATCCCGTACCACCATTTACCGTAAAATATAAACCGTTTATTCTACTACCAGCATAAATAACTTTATTGTCTTGAGGGTCTTTAACTAGCAAAACTATATCAGCAGCGGCAAAGTTTTCTTGCTGCCCAACAGATAATAAATTAGAAACATTTTGCCAGTTATCACCTAAATCACTACTCATAAACACTCCTTCCTGACTACCAACAGGGCTCTGATTAACTTTGATAAAGCATCCGCTTAACGGTAATGATATTAAGGCAATGACTAAAACTAAAAATAAATTACGTTTCGACATAGTTATGTCATTAAAAATAAATCTTCAAGTACTAATTTCTGATTTTGATTATAGGCTTTACGCTCTTTCATATTCTGTAATTTGTTAATCAAAGATAGTAAATTTGGCCATTCTAAATCTCGCCCCGCTATTAAACTATCATAATATGATGACCCTAAAATCTTGCGCCCAAGTAGACAACGGGCGATAATAGCTGTCCGTTCAATAATATTTTCCAGCTGGTAAGTACCGTCTTTAATTTTACTTAAATTATCCAATAAAGTCATTTTTTGGGCACTGGTTGCGAGAATTAAATCAATTATTGTTTGCACAAAATTTAATTCTCGCAGCTGGGCCCGAGGGTCAGCAAGTAATTGGATTACTCTACCTGGGCGACCATCAGCGCAATAAACAACGTCTCTTCTGGTCGCTGATAATTCGTTGCAGTCATAAGCGAAATGCTTAAATAAAATTTGATTATTAACCCGCCGCCACCTAAAAAGTTGGCCCCGAGATTTAATAGTTGGTAAAATATTATTTTCATCTATGCCGGTTATAAAAATAATTGTCTGACCAACCGGCTCTTCAATGGTTTTTAATAGAGCGTTAGCTGCTTCCTCACTCATCTTATCCACTTCTTCAATAAAACCAATTTTGTAGGAATTATAAAATGGTTTAGTAGCAATAGATTTTTGCCACTGACGTACTCGTTCAATACTAATAGTGTCCTTTTCGCTATCCGGTAATAATTGATAATAATCAGGGTGAATATTTTTAGCCAACTGCTGGCAGGGTGCACAACTACCACAAGGGGCACCATCGGCGTTTGGCTGAATACAAAGAATTGCCGCAACTAATTTGGATACTAAAAAACTCTTGCCTAAATGTTCTGGTCCAATAAATAAATAGGTATGAACAAATTTACGAGTCCGCAAACAATTTTGCCAATAATGAATAATATTTTCATTACCAATAAAATCCCAAAAATTGTGATAATTTATTGTCATAACTCACACAAATATAACACAGAACGTACTAATTGACAACTGAATATATTGAATAAAAAATTATCTTTTTTTAGCCAACTGACGATCAAGCATTTCATTAACTAATTGATCAGCAGCACAATTACGTTCTCGTGGAATATGACAAAAAGATATTTTCTTAAATTTTAACTGGCAATTCCAAATTTTTACAAATAATTTTGCCAAGGTTAAATCGCGAACTTTGTACTCACCTTTTAATTGTTTAATTAGTAGTTCACTGTCAGCAAAAACATCTACTTGTTCAATATCTAATTCAACGGCTTTTGTCAGGCCCAATAAAAGAGCTGAGTATTCAGCAACGTTATTGGTCGCCTCACCTAAATAAATACTACCCTGATCAACAATTTTCTCCGACGTATCTTTTATAACATAAGCGCCAGCAGCTGGGCCGGGATTGCCTCGTGATCCACCATCAGAATATAATTTAATATGCTTTAACATAACTTAATTTCTAATATCAATAACTTTTAATTGCAGTTCGCGATACCCATGCCACTCATTAACTATAATTTTTACTGCCAAATCAACATCGGACTGACTTTTTAATAATTTTACTTTGTCGGCCATATTGAAAGCAATAGCTTTTCTTCTTTCTCCATTTTGTCCAATAGTCAAGCGCAGATGTTGCTCGTCTTTGCCGACTAATTGATAATTTACTATCTGGGCTTGAGTAATTAAAAAAATCGGTTCTTCATTGTCTTCACCAAAAGGTGCAAAAAGCTGAATAGACTCGAAAAGTGGCCAATCAACAGCAGCCAAAGATAATGTCTGTTCGATAAATATCTGTCCTGCCAAATCATGATTTAATAATAACGATCGACTATCATTCTCTATTTCCTTTTTAAAAAGTTCAAACTTATCCTTATTAATTACTAAACCGCAGGCCATCATATGACCACCGTATTGCACTAAATAATGCTCTAATTTTTGCAAGGCATTAGTTATGTGGTAACCATCGATACTCCGTCCAGAACCAACTATGTCTTGATCGCGATCAGTAAGTACAAAAACTGGTCGCTGTAACTTATCAGCTAATTTACCAGCAACCAGACCCAGCAAACCAATCATTAATCCGGGATGATAAAAAAGCAATGTTTGTTGGGCTATTTGTGAAAAATCAGCTACTACCTCCCCCAAGAACATCTGAACATATTGTTCGGTTAGTTTCTGCCGATCAATATTGCTCTGATTTAATTCGCTGGCTAAAGTAATAGCTTCGGCAATATTTTCTGTGACTAGTAATTGATAGGCGGTATTAGCATGCTTCATGCGACCAGCCGCATTTAACCTTGGCACTAATTGCCAACTTATTTTCTGGATATCTAACTGTTGGGGATCAATATTGATTAATTCCATTAATTTTTGTAAACCCAATCTTTTGGTTCGTTGCCAAACGATTAATCCATATTTTGTCAAAGTTCTGTTTTCTCCCAAAAGCGGAACCATATCACCAATAATACTACAAGCTACTAAATCAAGCAGCCACTTTTCTTCTCCTTCTATTTGCTTAGTACTAATATTAAAATATGGCTCACGTAGTAAGCCTTGAACCAATTTGAAACCCGTGGCACCACCAGACAAATAAGCATAGGGGTAAGAACTATTAGCTAAACGACAATGAATAATAGCTATGGCGTCAGGTAAGAACTCTGGCAAATCATGATGATCAGAAATAATGACGTCCATCTGGTACTGCTGCTGAGCGTATTTGACCTCCGCGCGATTACTAATACCACAATCAACGGTTATTACTAATTTAACTCCTTGTTCCGATAAATAATCAATTGCTTGTTTATTCACTCCATAGCCTTCTTTTTCTCGATGGGGAATGTACGTAATCAAATCGGTAAACCCCAAGAAACTTAAACCACGATAAAGTATTGCTGATCCACAAACTCCATCGGCGTCATAATCGCCATAAATAGCTATTTTCTCTTTTTGCTGATGCGCCTGCACGATCCGCTGTACTGCTCGGGTCATATCCCGAAATAAATAAGGATCGTGAATATCTCGTGAATAATCAGGATACAAAAACTCGTCAATTGATTTTTGCTCTGTCAATTGACGATTGTACAACAGCTGTAAAATATTATGATCTATTTCAGGAAAAGAATTAATAAAATCAGCTGGCGCTACGGTTGCTAAATTCCACTTCATCGTTAATTTATTACTGATCTTTAAGGCTAATGGTAATAGCGGCATCAGGACAAATACTCTCACACTGACGACATTGGATGCATTTATTTAAATCAATATCAATAGCGTTTTGTCCATAAACACCTTTATTCTGTTGATGGTATTGTAAACATTTTTTTGGGCAAATGGCAATACACAGACCACATCCCTTGCACAGAGCTAGGTGATTATTAAACTGCATCTTGTGATTTTCCTTTTGCCAGGTTTGCCAATGAGATGACATAATTATAGTTTATAACCAATGATTAAAGCGTTTTTATTAATATCAACAATTGGTTGATCGTATTTATTGGTAAAATATTCAGCTACTAGCGGCATAGCGATTTCTATATTAGTTAAATTAATTTTTTTTATCAGTAACCCCAAAACAATACTGCTGATTGATTTGGCTAAACCTAATTCGTTAGCCATGGTACTTAACGCATAAGCAGTACTATTCTTCATCTTCTTGATCTCGGGAGTTGTAAAATCACTATTATAATACAGTTGTGTTTTACTATCGATCAGATTTTCAACTCGTTGACCAGATCGCTTAGCTAATAACAAAATATGATCGGCGCTAGAAAATTTAGGATAATCTAAATGTTGGGAGCTAATCCGAATAAAAGCAATAGATGAGCCACCTCTTTGCTCGACGCCATAATTAGGAACATACGTGACGTGGTATCCTGACTGGCGCATTATTTTCGCCAATAATTTACCAGCTGTTTGCACTCCTTGACCACCTTCACCAACAAGACAAACATTAATTATTTTTTGTTCAGCTACTTTCATAATATTTTAAAATTCACCTAAAGGATATTTTATTTTTAACTCTTTTAAATAAGCTAGGGTCGCACCAGCATTAGTGTGCCAATTAGTTGGACAAAATGATAGTATTTCCACAAACGAAAAACCCTTTTTTTGCTGTTGCCACTGTAATGCACTGGCTAAATATTTTTTCATTTGTATTTGATTATCCACCGCTGCTCGCGCTAAATAAACAGGCGCTGGTGAAATCGAGGTTAATAATTTAATACCATCAATTTGCCAGTCACTATCAATAACACCAGTAGCTGTTTTTTGACCACGAATTGATGTCGGGGCCCTTTGTCCACCGGTCATACCATAGTTGGCGTTATTCACTAAAATAACAGTTATGTTGTCATTGCGCAGACGGGCATGAATGAGATGTTGCAAACCAATGGCATAACCGCCACCATCGCCAATCATGGCCAGGGCAATATTATTAGGCTGACTCATTTTGTAACCCACCGCCAGTGGTATTGTTCGACCATGATGAGTTTGGGTAGTATCCACATTAAAAAAATCCCACGCTAATAATGAACAACCGATATCCAAACTCAAAAAAGTTTGATTCTGAATATTCATCTCGTCAATATTGGCACCGAGTGCTTTCATTAATAAAGGATAGCCACAACCAGGACAAAAACGGTGTGGCTTAGAAGATAATTTCCAGCAATGTGGTATCACTAAATTACTCATTTGATTATTTTCCATATTTCTTGAGCGGAAATACCGATTCCGGGTTTACCCCAATGGACAATCGGTATGTCTTTTACT
>Ga0051984_10000403_pt1 | contig 18267 bp, 15 predicted proteins | sample CryGey02umfilter_2_FD_56240 | JGI IMG/M metagenome (GOLD analysis project Ga0051984, IMG submission 56240) | Groundwater microbial communities from aquifer in Utah, USA - Crystal Geyser 4/10/14 0.2 um filter | ecosystem: Environmental > Aquatic > Deep subsurface > Groundwater | place: USA: Utah...
AATAAACAGTTTGGAATTTAGAATTTAATATTTTGATATTGTTTAGAAATTAGAAATTAGGATTTAGGATTTATTTAATGATAAGTTTCACTATCAACAATGCCACGATATTTAAAATTTTTATCATCGGGTTAATGGCTGGACCGGCAGTATCTTTGTAAGGATCGCCAACTGTATCTCCCGTAACTGCCGCTTTGTGCGCTTCAGATCCTTTTCCGCCATACTTGCCATCTTCAATTAATTTTTTAGCGTTATCCCAAGCCGCTCCGCCAGTTGTCATCGAAATAGCGATAAAAATTCCGGTAACTATTGAACCAACCAACATTCCGCCCAAAGCTTCAGCACCCAGTAAAAAACCAACTAAAATCGGCGCAATAACCGGAATTAAAGCCGGCACAATCATCTGTTTTAGCGCCGATTTTGTTACAATATCAACTGCTTTCTGATAGTCTGGCTTAGCTTTGCCGGTCATAATTCCTGGAATTACTTTAAATTGCCTTCTTACTTCTTCGACTACCGCCGAGGCGGTTTTTCCAACTGCTTCCATCGCTTTAGCGCCAAAAAGATAAGGCAACATTCCACCAATAAATAAACCAATGATAACTAAATGGTTCGATAAATCAAAGCTCAATTTTTTACCCAAGAGATCAATTTCAGCCGTATAAGACACAAATAGCACTAAAGCCGCCAAACCGGCTGAAGCAATCGCAAAACCTTTAGTTATCGCTTTAGTAGTATTGCCAACCGCATCTAACGCATCGGTTACGGTTCTGGTTTTTTGTGGCAACCCTGCCATCTCCGCTAAACCACCGGCATTATCAGTAATTGGACCAAAAGCGTCAATTGCTACCACAATTCCGGTCAAAGATAACATAGCAAATGCCGCCAAAGCAACACCGTATAAATCTGCCCAATAGTAGGCTAGAAAAATACCAATCGCAATCAGTATAACTGGTAGAACGGTTGATTTCATTGAGAGCGCTAAGCCAGAAATAATATTCGTTCCATGCCCCGTCGTTGACGCTAACGCAATTGATTTTACCGGACCAAATTCTTTTGAAGTGTAATAATCGGTTAAAGCAAAAATTCCAGCTGTCACCAAAATTCCGACTATCATCGGATAAAATATTTCTAATCTACCATACTCAACGATTATTTGTTGATTACTTAAATAACTAGCAAAAAACCAAAAACCAAGTGCCGAAATTAAACCAGCGATCATTAAACCACGATACATACCGCTCATAATTTTAGCTTTGCTTTTGACTGATACAAACCAAGTGCCGATGATCGAACCAATAATCGCAATCGAACCTAAAAATAATGGAATCACAATCACTTCTTCATTGCCTCCAAAAATTAGTCCGCCTAATAACATTGTTGCCACTGCTGTGACACCATAAGTTTCAAATAGATCAGCCGCCATGCCAGCGCAGTCGCCAACATTGTCGCCAACATTATCGGCAATTGTGGCTGGATTTCTGGGATCGTCTTCCGGAATATTGGCTTCGACTTTACCCACTAAATCGGCGCCCACATCCGCCGCTTTGGTATAAATTCCTCCGCCCAAGCGTGCAAAAATCGAAATTAACGACCCCCCCAATGCAAACCCAATCATTGATGTTAAATCCCGTGTAAAATAGTAAAATATCGAAATTCCAAAAAGTGCTAAACCAACCACCAACAAACCAGTGACCGAACCACCCTTGAAAGCTAAAGCAAATGCTTGAGGTAAACCTTTAGAAGCAATATGAGCGACTCGCAAATTAGTTCGAACTGAAATAAACATACCGGCTATTCCCGCTAGAGCTGATAAAACTGCACCCAGTAAAAAACCAATTCCACTAATCAAACTAATCTGCCACCAAATGAGAGCAAAAACAATCACCGCCACGATTGCCAAGGTTTGAGTTTGTCGTTTCATATAAGCGTTAGCGCCGACTTGTATGGCTTGAGCAATTTCCTGAAGTTTTTGGCTACCACAATCTTTTCTTAAAATTTGTAATGCCAAACCAACTCCATAAAGAATTGAGACTGTACCGGTAATTATTCCAGCATAAATTGAAAAATCTATAAAACTCATAAATGAATCCTCTAAAAAGTTAATATTTTTCTACTCTTAATTTAGTACAAAACGAGAGAAAAGTAAAGAGAACCTATGATAATTTCTAAATCCTAATTTCTAATTTCTAAATAATATCAAAATACAAAATCATAAATAGTTTAGAATTTAGGATTTAATTTTTTTTATGCCCTGTACACCCAAAATTTATTCATAATAAAGTTCCAAATAGTTGAGAAGAAAGTGGCAATAATCAAAGCCAGAAATTCGTGATAACCAATTATATCAAAAAATAGATACAATCCGCTCACATTGATGGTTGCACCAACACATTGGACAATATACGATTTAATCAGTAATTTTGTGCTCCGTAATTCTTTTCGCCGAAACGACCAACGAGAATTCATTTCGTAGCTATAATATGATGCGACAAAAAATGACATCACTTTGGCAACAATATGATGAATTAAAAAATACCGAGTAAATAGGACATAGCCAAGCATATCTATAACAAATGCCGTAGCACCAACAATCGCAAATTTGACAAATTGGCGAACAACTTTGCGTTGCCGAATTTTGTTAATTTTTTCTGAGGATAATAACTTTTTCATTGTGTGTAATTATTTTATAATTATCACCGCCATTAAGATAGCCTTGACTAATTGTTTCATACTCTTCATCGGTCAATGGATAACGGCTTAATTGCGTCGCCAATACAATATATTCAGCTCCATCAACTCTCGGAAAAAGATAAATTGTTTCTCGACTACTCAATAATGGAGCAAGAGTATTTTGAGCTGAGACTGAAGCTTGAAGTGGAATTATTTTAAGTGATTCTGCAATTTCTTGATCTAAAATTAATTGAGATAATCTAAAATCTTTTAACCCAATTAATGGACTTCGCAAAAATAGCGAGGTTAATAGCGAAGCCGAAAGTAAATAGACTACGCCGAAGGTAATAATTTTGGTTTTTGGGTACCGTTTAAATAAATAATAGATTGATAAAACTGCTGTTAAGGCTAATATAGCCGAAAATTGAGCTTGATAATGAAAATTCCAATTGTACTGCACAAAACGGCTAGATAAAAAATTTTCTCCGAACATCGGCAAAGCCACAATTGAAATTGGGACTAAAATTAGTCCGCCAAAAGAGATTAATATTTTAAGCAGAGTGTACAATTTTGGATCAGGATGAAAAAAGACATAAAATGCATGTAGGGGATTGGTTAAAATTGATTTAGCAATTTGCGGAAATGAACTACCAAAATCTTGATAATTATTGGCATAAATATATGTACTAGTTGAGGTTTTCGCCCATGGATAAAAATCTTGTGCATGAGCCGGTATAATTATTTTGGTCGCTAGCAAAAACCAAACGACTGAAACAATAATGGTTGCAATAGCAATTAGTTTATGGCACTGAATATTGGCATTAAGCTTTGAAGTTTCCCCCCAAAAAAAACTGAATATTCCCAACATAAAAGCGTGGAGCGGAATGCTCTCTTTCAAGCCGATCCACAATATTAAAAATAGAAAATATTGCCAAATTTTTTGATTGATTAAAAACCAAAACGCCCAAAGAAATAGTGCTGGTGCCATATTTTCGGGGTAAAATCCAAAGCTTAATGCCATCTGTAAACCCGGGTAGAGAACATAAATCAACATCGCTGTTAATGACAACCAATAATTTTTTGTCAATTTTTTTACACTTAAATAGAGTGGAATAATGCCTGAAACCGCCACTAATGCTTGTAAAATTAATAAAATAATCGGGCTTTTCAATAGCCAATAGAATGGTACGAATAGCAGGATTGTTGGATGAAAATGGTCCGCCCAAATATGGGTCACACCTCGGATTGTGCTGTACGGTGCAACAAAACGGCTATAATTATAAAATACTTGGTTGAAAAGACCGACATCCGAAGCCGGCGCATTAAAAGTTGTTAATGGCAAACAAGAAATCAGTAAAAATATTAACGCACTCAAAATTACTACTATCCACCAAATAATTTTTTTAATCTTTGATGAAATTATGATACCAGCAAAATTAATCATACTGGTTAAATACAGAGAACTAGAAAAAGCTAAAATTAAAACAACAATTTCTTCACTGCCAGTTATTTGCGAAAAAGAAAAGTATAAAGTGTCAAGTAAATAAAATAGTTTTGATCCTCTGAGAATAAAGAAAATGGGAATAATAATTGTTGATAATAATATTTTTTTCCAATTTGTACAACAAGTAATTAAATCTTTATTATTGATGAAATAAGCAACAATATTTAAGCCGATTATCATCATTAAAACTATTAAGAAAATGGGAAATTGAGAAGTATAATCAAGACGAGGGTCATTAATAATCCAATCCATAAATTCTACTCTTCTTAAGAGCGCTAAGATTCCTAAACTAAAAAAGTAACCAAAAAATAAATTAGCTAATAAATATTTTGAGCCTAATATTTTCCCCTTATTAAACATTATAAATTTTTAAACCTTTCCAACGCTAATTTTAAAACTACTATAGCTGACTTTTTAAGTTCGCCACTAATTTTAGATTCACCAGCCCGGCGGTCAACAAACACAATTGGAAATTCGGCAATTTGATAATTATTTCTTTTGGCAAAATAGACGGTTTCGACCATCAAAGCATAACCACTTGATTGGATCCCGTAATCAACAATTTTATTTAATAATTTTCGGTTATAACGTTTGAAACCAGAAGTAACATCGTGAGTTTTAATGCCCAGCATAACTCGAGTCGCAAAATTTGCACCTCTCGAATTTAGCAGTCTTTTCCAATCCCAACCAATCACTCCACCACCCTTGATATAGCGAGATCCAACTAATAAATCAATTTTTTTATCCCCGTCCAGCATATTTTGCAAATATTTTGGTTGGTGCGATAGATCGGCGTCCATTGAGATAATAAAGTCGTATTTTTTCTCAAGTGCCCACCTAAAACCAGCTTCGTACGCCTTACCCAAACCCTCTTTTTTCATCCGGTGAAGAAGATTGACTCTATTATCTTTTATTGAAAAAAATTTTACTACATCATAAGTTTTATCCGGACTATTGTCATCCACCACCAAAATATCGAGGTCACTATTATTACTGTCAGAGACAGTCAAAACCTGTGGAATTATTTCGGCAATATTTTTCCGTTCATTATAAGTCGGAATAATAACTAAATATTTCATTCTGTTTTGTTTGATTGTTTTTAAATAAATATGTTGAATAATTTTCCTGCTCGTCTTTAGAAATTATTGTTGAGCCGATCGCCATTTTTCCAAATTAACTGTTTGCCAAAAAAGACATTAATTATATTAACCTTTACCGCAATTATTATCAATATAATCGATAATAATGAAACACATAAATTTGAAAAACATTTTATTTTTTGTAGATTTTAAACCGCATAAATTGTGGCAAGTGATAAAATGAAAAATAATCAAAATTAGCCACTGTATAAATACGATTCATAATCCAACTAATTAAGACAAAAAACCAAACCGAAAAACCTAGAATGATAACCCAGACAAGATTCTATTTTATTAATTTTAACATTGAAAACTTAATAAAAATTGTTAAATTGTAAATTGAAAATTAAGAATAAGATAGTCATCATTTAATCCTCTCATATTTATCCATCCCAACACTAATTATATCTTGGCTTGAAACCAATTTTAAATTGGGATCGTTTGGCTGACAATTACCAACATCTTTTGGATTGCGGATAAAATAAATTATATCAGCTGAATCTCGCCAGTCCAATTTTTTATTCCACTTAAATAAAAAATCGTAAGCTGGCTGATAGGAAAAACAACCTGGATAAAAATATTTATAGCAGACATTAATTTGGACTGGTTGACCTTGTGCATCCTCCACAATATAATTAGCCAAGTTTCTTAAATCAATATAAAGCAGATCTGAGGGTTGAACCGGATCGTGAGTCGCTCGAATCTCTCCTTGATGAATTTCATTAAAAATAGGTTGGCTATTTGAATAAATATAATAACCGCCAACGATAATTAACACGACTGTCCCCCAAATTTTTGTCTTTGAAATTAAATATCCCAAAATATCAGCTAATGTAATAAAAAGCATTGGATAAATAGCGATAAAATAATAATCCCATAATGGAAATCTAAATAGCCCGGATGAAACCAAAAAAAGAAGCACCCAAAGTGTGGAGAACAGATACCAATCTTTGAGTTTTTTTCGACCAAAAAATGTAAAAATAATGGTTGTGATTAAAGCTATAACCCACCCAATCGTAATACTCAATTTTCTCTCTCCGTTTCCCCACCGAATAAAACTTTGCATTGAAACATCTAAACTGGTCGTTACTCGCTCAACCGAAGCCATTAAACCAAGATTTTCAACGGTGCTCGGATCCTCTGCTTTAACTAAGGCGCCATAATATTGACGAATATCAGCCAGATCGTGAGTCGCTTGGTAAAAAATATATGGAGAATAGAGTGCCAAAAATATCGCCAACGCAATTAACCAATTTTTGATCCCTTGATAATACGATTTTTTCCAAAAAAGATAAATAAAAATTGGCAAAATTAGTAAAAAAGAAGAAGAGTGAATTTGTAATGTTGCCGACAAACTAAAGCCAAAAAACGCCCACCAACCCCAATGCACTTTTTTATTCTGGCTGATTGTCCAAACACTGTCCATCAACATCAATAAAAATGGCAATAAATAAAACGGATTAGTAAATCCTCTTCCCATAGCGGTAAATTTATAAGTAAAAGCCAAAATAAAAGCCACGATTATTCCCTTGGCTGAAGAATCAAAAATTTTTTTAACTAAGTAATAACTATAAACTACTGAAATTAGAGCTAAAATTCCTGAAAAATAACTGGCTGACAAAGCGTTCAAATCAGTTAATAATAATGGAATCGCTAATAAATAGTAATAGAACGGACCTAAATAGGCTTTATAGCCACCTTTTTCTAAAGCCGCCGGTCCTTGAAACAAAATATTTTTGTTCCGAATTGAATCGGCAACTGGATTTAGATGATTGCCCTGATCAAATCCAACAATGGCTGTCATATCGACTTTATAGAACATCAGAAAAGCCGAACCAAGCACAATTACGGTTATTACAATATTCTGCCAGTGCAAAAGTTGTTTTTTCTGAAATTTTTTCATAATTTACATCTCAATTATTGGCAATAAATTGTTTTAAAATATTATATGCCGGTCTTGGTTCGCCTAACTCAAATTGACCAGTGCTATTTTTCTTTAGACTTAGAATCCCATTGTACTGATTTGGTCCACCGAGCAAAAATGCTTGATCGTAAAGGTTAAGATTGATGATGCCTTTAACTTTACCGCTTTTTATTATTTCATCTAGCCGAACTTGATAATATTCAACTTGTGCTTTCTCATCATCACCCCTTTCGCCAAACTCCATTATCCAAACATCTTTTCCAAGCGATGCAATTCTGTCCAGAACTTTTACCTCCCCTTTATCCGTTTCAACACTTAAAATATTGCTCTTTTCAGCAAACCAATCCCAACCAATAATATCAAATTGAATTCCGTCATTGATTAACATATCTATAAAAGCAATATGGAGCCAATGTCCGGTAATAATTTTTTTAGCTTGACTATTGCCTATTTTTACTCCCTCGCTAGCTCCCTTTAGCCAAGTCGAAACTTTTTGATAACGTTCCGGCTCATAAGCGTTGCCAACAATACCAGACCAGCCCAACTTAATCGCATCTGTTGCTGGCTCATTTCCTAACTGAAAATAATTAATATAATGATAGTATTTAGAAATTTTTTGGGCAATATCAAAACCGTCTTGATAGGGATCGCCGATTTCATTATAGGCTTTTTGGGGCTGAATCAATAAAACTACTTCAAAACCAGCGTCAAAAACTTTTTTGATTGTTGGCTCGTGAGTTGCCGGTTCTTGACCATCGTTTGGATATTCGAGCCGAACATATTTAACTCCTAAATCTTTTAGCGACGCAATTATTCCGTCAAGCTCTTTTTGATCAATTTTACCAGTCGGAAAAGGATTAAGACTGGTTCCCCAAATAAAATCACTTTTCTTTTGTTCTTTCGAAATATCTTTTTTGCTAATTTGAACATAATAATCAGCAATTTTAACACGATTGATAATCATTAAATAAGAAAATCCAAAAGTAATGATAAAAAATAGAATGAATTTCATAAAATATTAGTTGGTTTTATGGTTTACTAACGATTCCCAATGTTAAAAATATCCAAAAAATGATTACCAAATCATTTTTCCAATACGGCGTATCGACTAAGCCAATAATAATTATCGTTAATAAACCGGCTAAGATCTGATATTTTCGGTTTTTATAACTTTTAATTATTGCTAAAATGATTAGATAAATAAATGTGAAAAGCATTAACAGACCACCTTGTACCCAAAAAGATAAGAAAAGATTGTGTGGCATTAAGGCTCTGGGAGAAATAAATTCAGGATAATTACCTTGATCAGCCGTAAAATTGGTAAAATAGTTTTGATAATTTCCTAGCCCAACTCCTAAGAAAAAGTTTTTAACATTTTCAGTTTCAATTTTAAAAGTGGTTTTCCAAATTTCATACCGAATATTATTGGAATTTGAAATTCTGCCACTGCCTTCTTGAGCCGATAGATTAACCCGGGCTAAGTAGGTAGTAATTAATAATAATACTGCCAAACCAATACCCATTCCGATTTTATAAACTTTAGAAATTTTATTTTTATCAGCTAAATATTGCCACAAAACTACCAAGACGGCTATCAAATCGGCTAAAATTGCCCCTCGAGAACCGGTTAGATAAACACCAATCATTATCAAAATAGAAGCGATCAAATAATAAATTTTATATCTTTTAGAACGGACAAAACTGAAAATTGAAACTGCAAAAGCCGGTGCTAAATACATCGCTAAATAGTTAGCGCTGGAGTTAGGCTCAAAAGAAAATATGCCAACAATTCTACCATCATTAGTGGTAATATCAAGACTTTTTTGACAAATCGCTAAAATCGCCATTAGCGTTGATGAAATAATTAGACTATCACAAATAATTGTTGGGCGAATTTTAGATATTCTCGGTTGAGTTCGCCAAACAAGCCAAGCAAAAATAATTGGATCAATAATAAATGCCTTTAACTGCCCGAGTGCAATATTTTTATCCGGCACAATTAAACTTGAAATAATTCCAGCTAAAACAATTACTCCCAAACTAAGATAAATTTTTTTATTTTTAGGTAAATTTAATTTTTTATCCAGAACAATTTGAATTAGAAAAGCTAACCAAATCAAAACTTCCAATAAAGTTGTTGGAATATTTAATACTTCAAAACGGACCATATAGATTGGAAGAAAGATTGCAATTAAAGAAAGTAAATAAAGCATATAATTAAAATTTTAAATTTCTAATTTTTAATTTTAATTCAATTTTTAATAATCAAATGATTTAATTTGAAATAACACATTAAGACATTTATTTTATATTGATTTTAAATTTTAAATTGGTAATTGGTAATTAAGTTGTATAGTGACACCAACAGACTAACATACACCCATATCCCAATAATCGCCAGAGTTGAGAAAAAATTGTACTGCACCAATACTGCCACAAAACCGATAGTTAAAATAGCTAAGTAGGTACCCATTTCACTCTCTTTAGCCAGTTTTACGCCCCGGAATCCAGCGTAAATAATTAATATAATTATACCGATAAAAAGAACTAACCCAAACATTCCAATTTCAGCCAATATTTCCAGATATTCATTATTAACAATTTGTTGGACAAAAGGATTTTCTAAATCGTAACCAGTCGCATAGGGTCCATAATTAAACAGTCCGATACCAGTTAATGGCTTTTCTTTAAATGCCTGCCAAGCAACTTCATAAGTATTTAGCCGACCCATTACTGACTCGGTGATTTGATAATCTTTTAAGGTTAATTGATTGTAAAAACTGGCTCTTTTCTCAGCTCCTAAAATCGAAAGAATTACTACAATCAAAATAATTGCTAATGATAAATTCGAGCTCAAAAAAGTTAAATTTTTTACCGTTAAAGTTTTTTTGGGGTAGAAAAAGAAAAGCAATAAAACAAAAACCAAATAGGCTAAAATTGCTCCCCGTGACAAAGTCATAAAAATCACTATCGAAGTTAATATAAATCCAGTTAAATTGACCCAATTTTTTTTACCTTGAAAAATCTCAGCCACAAATATCGAGAGTGGCAAAAATAGATAATTACCTAAATAGAGTGGTTCTAAAGAAAAAGCGTGCACTCTTGGAAAACCGAAAACTTTTTGCGTGTAGAGCTCTCTTAACCCAGTTATCCAAATTGGCAAATTAAGCATATCGCCAACGAACTGCCAACCAGCGAAAAGTATCACGATAAAAGCTGAGATTTTAATTATCTGAACAATTTTTTCAAATTTTTTGATTGTGTCAATTTGACTGGCAATAATTTGGAAAAGTATAAAAGTAAAAACTATTTGGAAAAAAGTTACTAAACTTAATAATGGTCGAGCTGATTGAAATAATGATAACGAGATAAAAAATAACAGCCCAAGCAAAGGGATGGTTATGTAATTAATTTTAAATTTTTCTCGTTTTTTTAGCAGACGTATTGTGTAGAACAAGATTAATAAAATTCCCAAAATATGATTGATTTTCAGTGTAAAGCCGGCAATTGGCAATGATGGAATTCGCTCTAACGGCAAAGCAAAAATAATCGCTAAAACCAACCAAAAATAATCTCGGCAAGTCGCTTTAACGACCCAAAAAAGAGTCGCTAATCCTGCAACACAGCCAACGAAAAAACCTAACATTTGGATAGTTTCATTCATTAAACTTCTCTTATGATAGCACAATTATCTTCTTTTAGCTAAACTATTACTCAACCACCCGTCTAAAAAGTGCTACTGTTTCAGCTACTGTTTTGTCCCAACTAAATTTTCTGGCTTGTTTAAGTGAAGCGTCAGATAATTCTTTCCGTAAATTATCATCAGTTAATATTTTTGTCATTTTCCTAGCTAATTCTTCTTTGTCTCGAGGGTTTTTCAAATAGAGAGCACCACCGCCACCAGCTTCGGGTAGAGATGAATTAGCGGAAGTAATCACCGGAGCGCCACAACTCATGGCTTCTAAAACCGGCAATCCAAAACCTTCAAAAAGACTTGGGTAAACAAAAAGTGCTGTTTGATTGTATAGTTCAATCAATTTTTTATCCTCAACCCGACCAAGTAAATCTACTTGGTGGCACAAATTTGCTTTCTTTAACTCCTCTTCAAATTCGTGATTATTCCAGCCTAAATTGCCGGCAATTTTTAATCGGTATTGGTTGGTCAAATTTTTAGGTAAAATTTGATAGGCTCTGAGCAAAGTAATAAAATTTTTTCTCGGTTCTAAAGTTGAAACTGAAAAAATAAATTTTTCTCGTTTCAATTTCTGGTTAATAAATTCGTTGCCCATTGCGCTGAGAATCAAATTAATTTTTTGAACCAAGTATTGACCAAAGCGACGCAAAATATCATTTTTAGTTGATTTTGACGGTACAATAATGGCGGTACTTTTTTTAACTGTCCAGGGTAGTAGCATTTTTTCAATTAATTTTGTTTTTAGTTTCGGTTGAGTATCTTCTCGATAAACAGCTAAATCGTGGATTACTACGACTGTTTTGATCGGCGAAAATAGGACTGGTAGATAACCAGTCGGCGCAAAAAAGAGATCGTATTTTTCTCGTTTCAATTTTTTTCTCAACCAAATATTGGTCGAAAAAGGATATTTTGTTTTAGGTAATTGGCAGAACTCTATTTTGGAGTTAATCTCAAAATTAAGGGCTGTCTTAGCTAAAACAGTCACTTGAAAATTATCTGGATAATTTCGACTCAGACCTTTGATAATTTCTCGAATATAGCGAGCTTTTCCATCACCCCCATTGGCTTCCCGTCCATCAATCGCTATTTTCATTAATCCCCCTTACTCAATTTTTTAATTTTAAGGGCAGTTTTAAATCGATAATAACTCGCCATTAAAGCAAATCTTAAACCGTGGTAACCATCTCGATAACCTTTTAATTGAATAAAACGCATATAAAATTCTTTTAATGGTTTGCCAATAAGGTAGATTAAAGAGAACCGTCTGCCCTTTTTGATTAAATGCTTAGCCTCAAGATTGGTGTAAAGAGAAATTTTCTTTAACCATTGATTCAAATAAGTAACCGAATAGTGATTGATATGACCATCAATTTCTCCAATTTTTCCATCTACATACAATAATTCGTGAATAGTATGACGATATTTTGCTTTCCGTTTATCAAAAAGTCGAATGTGCAAATCGGGATAGACGCCGCCATATCTAAGCCAATGGTTGAAAAAATAAGTTTTAAATTTGATATTGTAGCCAGAATTCACAATTCTATCACTCCGGCAAAATTTTTTTAGAGAACCAGCAAGTTGGTCATCAATAATTTCATCAGCATCTAACAATAATACCCAATTATTTTTAGTCTGCGCTATTCCAAAATTTTTATGATCCCGAAAATTACGCAGTTTTTTGACAACAATTTCAGCGTGAAATTGTTGCGCTAATTGTTTAATTTCAGGCAGAAATCCTTCGTCTAAAATCACTAACAATTGATCGCAAAATTTCTGATTAGACGCCTTTTCCAAAACCCGCTTAAATGTAAGTGTTTCATTTTTAGCAAAAATTAAAACGGTAATTTTGTTCATTATACCTGACTCCAATCAATTAGCGGAGCTAAAAAATTCGGTTCAGCGTGAGTGCTTAAAGAAGGAATGGGTGTAATTAATTTTCTACCTCGGCGACGCAAATCCTGAAACGCTTTAAAATCGTACGGATAAGTGTCAATTAAGCATTTCTTCCAAATTTTATAATCAGCTTTTAGTGTTTTGACCCGAGAAGAAAAAGTCATTGTGCTTGAATTGGTAAACTTCCAGTGAGACGACCGAGTTAAAATCACTTTAGTTTTCTCTCCACCATCTTTAACATAGGGGTTGAGTCCATCTTGATATTTGTCTGGATGATCATAAAGACTGACATAATCTGCTTTTTCTAAGCCCTCTTTTAGTGTCTGGTCAGAACCTAGCAAATAGAGATAATCATCCTCGGCAAAATAAATCGTTTCATCTAGGTTTTCAAGTTGACAAGCTTTGTCTAGAACATATTTAAAAGACCGAGTATTACCAAAAGTTGTTTCTTCAATTGAAAGATTTTTTTTCTGCTGAGCATAAATAAAATCTTTCAATTTTTTTTCTGAAACATTGTCAGCAATTACGATGATGTCATTGTCATTTCGATCAAACTCATATAAGAAATTTTCTAAACAGTGCTCTTTAGTAGCGTTAGATAATCTTTCTTTTTTTTCAGAATTATTGCTAATCCGATAATATATTTTCATACTTTTTATATTTTAGATGGGATTATTTCTTTGATAGTATCACGAGAGTAGACTTTTAACCAAAATGCCATCAAAAAATAAAGAATGCCTCCAGTTGTAATCAAAAATAGTAAATTTTTGTCTTTAAAAATAAACAGAAATAAGGCTAGTGGCAATGTAGCTAATATTATTTTTCCGACAATTGCAAACGAAATTTTCATACCGGTTGTTTTTATAAAAATCGAATAGACGATAATAAAAATTAATAATTCAGTTAGTGAAGTTGAAGCGCTTGTCGCAATATAACTGAAATGGGGGATAAAAATCAGATTAAAACCGATATTAAAAATAGCGTAAATAATAGTCGGTAAAACCAGTCTTCTTTGGGCACCAGCAATGATTACGGTCGTCGAAATAATTGCGTTTCCATAACTGACAATCAATCCCATAAATAAAAGTTGCAAGGCTGTAATGCCAGAAAACGCCCATGTCTGATAAAAAACATTTTCAGCAATAAACTCTCCCCCGCCAGAGAGAAAAACCAAAATTGGCTTGGCTAAAATAATACCCGAAATTCCCAATGGAATTGAGATTGAGAGTAAGATTGAAAATATTTTTTGAATGACTCTCTGGCACCGGTCTTTGTCAGTTTTATACAACCAGCCAATCACAGGAAAAGCGGCACCAACTAAAAATGATGGTACAGTAATTAATATTTCAAATATTTTATAGGTCGGACCATAAATTCCCACATCATAGCTATCTTTCATGAACGATAATAATAGAACATCCGATTTGAAGTAAAAATAACCAAAAACTCCCATCAAACCAATCGGCACAGACTCAGACAATATTTTTTTCCAAACCCGAAAATCAAAAGCTAAATGAACTTTTACAAGCGCATTAGCGTATAAATAACTCAAATAGATATTAAATAAATTTCCAATGACATAAGCTGTAATAAGTATATAAAAACTGGCTTTTAAATTGACAGTTAATATTATTAGCCCTAGAATTATCGCTTTGCCAATCGCATCCGTAATTACCCCTTTATACATTTGAAAACTATTCTGGAAAACGGATACAAAAGTCATATTTAAAGTTTGCAGTAAAAATGCCAAACTCATAATCGCAATCCCATTTTTTGTTTCAATATCATAACCAAGAAATCGTGAGATGACGACTGAAAGCAAAATAACTAAAATAGATAAAATGATTCGAAGAGTCCAGACATTATCAAGAATTTTTTCCTTTTCCTGTTGATTTTGGGCTAATTCACGATTTAAAATGGTTAAAATTCCAAAATCGGTCAAAATTGTCCAAAATCCGACATAGGCAAAAATGATTGTATAACGACCATAACCCTCAACTCCCAGATAACGAGTTAAAAGATTGACCGCAATAATTGAAAAAATCGTTGCAATAATTCTACCGATAACTTGAATAAAGGTATTATAAGCGACTTTTTTTGTATATGACATATATAAAAATTTAATTTAAATTTTTGTCAATTTCAAATTTTAAATTTCAAATTATTTAATTTAATAAATAGATTTATGTTTGCACTGACCAAATTTTCCTAAAATAAAATCGCTTAACCCAAACCAAGCACCCACTACCCTTTTCCATTTACCTCGTTTAGGCTTTATCAAAACCCCGACTATATTCCAAATAAAATCCTTATAGAGTGTAAAAAGAATAACGGTTGGAAAATGGTACCACTTACCATTTTTAGAGAGAAAAAGTAATTTATTTCTGACATGATAATAAATCTGTAATGGACTTCGAGAACCTAAGGTCGCATTAACTTTATGATAGACAACTGCCTCCGGCTCAAAATAGAGCAATTTACCAGCTTTTTTTAACCTTTCAGAAAAATCGCTATCTTCATTGTAGGCAAAAAACCGTTTATCAAAACCACCTAATTTTTTGTACAAAGAATTTTCAATCAACATACAACCGCCAGAACAAAATTGAGTCGGTTGCAAGTGCAAATTTTTTGGTAATTTTTCTTGGCTAAAACTGGTCCCTGACATAAACCAGTCCGTTTGTCCACCAGCATACCAAATTTTCTTTTTGTCCATATAGTAAATTAAAGGCGAAACTGCTCCAAAATTAGCGTTTTTTTCAGTAGCTTTCATCAATTTATCCACCATATTCGGTTCAATCGTCATATCGTTATTGATTAATAATAGATAATCGCAATCTTCTTGATCGGCGATTGTAGCTAAATAATTATTCCCTCCGGCAAAGCCCAAATTCTCTTTTGAATGAAAAACCATTTCGTTTTGTTTGACAATTTTTTGTAATTTTTCGAAACTAGCATCGCCCGAACCATTATCTAAAATATAAATTTTAAAAATTGAACTAGATTTTCTGAGGCTTTTTAAGCAAGTAACGGTGTTATTATACCCATTATAATTTAAAATAATGATTGAAAGTTTTTTATTCATTGACTACTTTTTGATAAACTTCAATGGTTTGTCTTGCCGTTTTCCCCCATGTAAATAGCTTGGCTCGTTCTTTGCTTAAAGCTGATAATTTACGCCGTAGATATGTTAGACGAGTAAATTCTAACATTGTTTTGCTCCAACTCTCTTCATCGTGAGGATCAAGCAAAACGCCCGCTTCACCCACCACTTCCGGCATAGAAGAAACGCATGAAGAAATTACTGGCACTCCCGCTGACATCGCTTCGAGCGGTGGCAAGCCAAAACCTTCGTAAATAGAAGGAAATACGAACGCTCCCGCCCCCCAATAGAGTTGATGTTTTTCGTCATCGTCAACATAACCGGTAAAAATAACTCGTTTTTCCAATCCCCTCTCTGCAACTAATTTAAATAGGTTGTCATAATACCAACCTTTCTTACCGGCAATAACTAGGTTCCAATTATTATTTTCGTGAACAATATTTGAAAACGCTTTAACCAAAAATTCTAAATTTTTGCGAGGATTAATTGTCCCAACATGAATAAAATAATTTTTTCCTGTTTGAAATTTTTTCTTAACCACTTCAATTTTGGATTTTTCCGGTTGTTTAAAATATTTCTCGTCTGCCCCTAAATATATAACTGTAATTTTTTCTTCGGGAAAAGCTAAGAATTTGATAATATCTTTTTTGGTTTGTTCTGAAATTGCAATAATATGATCGGCTTTGCGGTAAGTAAACGGCATCCATTTGCCAAAATATTGCCTAGAAATGAACGGAATATCTTGACCAAAAAAGACTGAAATCAAATCACAAACCGTAACTACCATTTTTTCAGAATAAAAAATTGGAGCTGAGAAAGCTGGTTGATGTAAAAGTTCAACCTTATTTTTCTTAGCGTACAATGGCACTTTCACTTGATCCCAATAAAATCTTTTTAAAGTTGAAAAATCTTCTTCGGTGTTCGGTTTTATCAACAAATAGTCAGAATTTTTATCAATTTTTTCTAAATTTTCCACCAAATTTTTAACATAATAACCAAAACCGGTTTTTTGTCCAAGGGCAGTTTGATAGTCTATAGCTACTTTCATGTTCTGAGTTTATCAAAAAATTTTCCTTTTTCCAAATAATCAGGACTAATTAAATCAAACTATTTTTTTGAGATCTTTTAAACTGAAAACCTTGAACCAGTTGAGTAAAATTAAATAGCTTATCATAGCTAAACTTAATTGCCAAACGACCGAATAGACTGGACTTGTCAAAAATTGATTAGTCCACAAAAGAAAAAATGACGCTGGCAATGATGAAACCAAACTAACAACTGATATTCTGAAGTTAATTTTGTGCTTAAAGATTTTCTTGGACAAATTATAAACTACGATTAGCACAATTAATTCATTAAATAGGGTGATAATACTACTAGCCAAATAACTATAAGTCGGAACAAAAATTATGTTTAGAATAACATTCAATAATACATATATAATTACTGGAATTAATAAAATATTTTGTTTTCCACTAGCAATTAAGACATAATAAAAAACTTGATGCAAAAAGACAAAAAATATTGCTAATAATAAAATTGATAATACGATTGGGGTAGTAATATAGCTACCTGCAAAAGCGACCGACGAAGAATTAACAAAGTCATAGCCAGCCACAATGCGAATGATTTGGCTACTTTTAATAATCCCAAAAAATACAACTGGCATGGCTAACAATAACATAAAATTGACAATTTTTTGTAAACTCTGATTAAAATGAGAACGATCTTTTTTGGTCATAACCGCTATGATTGGATAAGAAACTGCTAAAAATACGACCGGAAAGGAAAGAATAATATCAATAATCTTGACACCGGCTCCATAAATTCCAACGTCAAAATCTGGTTTTAGTAAGGATAAAACCACAATATCAGAACGAAAATAAATAGTGCTCAAAATCATAATAATCCCAAGCGGAAAGCTTTCTTTTATAATTAAAACAAAATGATTCCAATTAAAATCAGCTTTAAAATTAAATGGCACTATTTTTTTTAACCAAATAAACGACAAAATATAGGTCAATAGATCGCCAACCACATAACCACCAATGATACCTAAAAGCCCGTAATCATTTTTTATTGAGTAATAAACGGTCAGCAAAACCACCAGTCTGCCAATTACATCCGCCAAAACAAATTGCTTAACTTTCAACTTACCGTGATAAAGAGCCGAATTAAAAGCGAAAAGAGCCGTTGAAATTCCAGCTAGTGAAAAGATCGTAATGCCAATTTTGATGATATTTTCATACTCAAGCGTCCAAGCAACCAGCACCGAAATTGAATAAACTAGGGTATAGTCAAATTTTTGCCACCAAATTTAATAAATAATTCGTCTGTTCT
>Ga0051984_10000407_pt1 | contig 18218 bp, 18 predicted proteins | sample CryGey02umfilter_2_FD_56240 | JGI IMG/M metagenome (GOLD analysis project Ga0051984, IMG submission 56240) | Groundwater microbial communities from aquifer in Utah, USA - Crystal Geyser 4/10/14 0.2 um filter | ecosystem: Environmental > Aquatic > Deep subsurface > Groundwater | place: USA: Utah...
AGCTTCCTTTGCTCTGGTCATTGTTAAAATGGCATTGGCACCACCATAATAACTAATTAGAAAATAGATTGTTCCAATAACTAAAGCTAAAATAATTCCAAAATAAAGATTTCCATAAAACACTCCAATCAATAATCCTAAAAAGATGATGAATATTAGGAAACAGAATATCAATATGTATGATCTTCTTTTGTTGCTATTAATCTCTTCGTAGATTCCCATTACTTATCACCATAACTGATTAAACAAAAAAATAAAGTGAAAAAAACTAAAACTCAACTTTAACGTTCTTTCTTTCTTTTTCTTCCGTACCAAAAAACTCTTCCTGTTTGAATCCAAACATTTTAGCAAAAAGATTTTTTGGAAAAACTTGGATTGCTTCGTTAAAAGACATCACACTGTCATTGTAAAACTGTCTGGCATAAGCGATTTTTGACTCTGTTCCAGATAATTCTTCTTGTAACATCTTAAAATTTTCATTAGCCTTAAGTTGTGGATAATTCTCCGCTACTGCAAAGATAGACTTTAAGGCATCTGTTATTTGATTAGATGCTTTTGCTTGATTTTTCTTTGAACCGGACATCAAAGAAGTTCTTGCTTTCGTAACTTCTTCTAAAACTGACTTTTCGTGTTTCATATATCCTTTAACAGTATTTATCAAATTTGGGATTAAGTCATACCTTCTTTTTAATTGAACATCAATCTGTGCCCAAGCATTCTTCACCCTTATTCTCAAACGAATTAAGTTGTTATAAATATAAATCACAAACAATACTACTGCAATAATCACAATTATTAACCAAGTTGCCACCATTTTATTACCCTCCACAAGTTTATTAAGATTAAAATGTTAATCTGTTTTAAAAACCTTATTATTTAAAATTCATTCACTATAAAAACATAACCTAACAATATAATTTAAAATATTTTTAATCAAGCGGAAACTATATAAACAAAAACAACATCCTTTTTAAAAAAGAGGTAACTATAAATTGGTATTAGAACATATTTTCCCAGAAGACTGGTTGGAAAAGAAAGGACGATATGCTTTTATTTTGGGTTTTATTTACACAGTTATTGGAATATTAGTTGCTTCTATCTTGTTTCCTGGTGATCCGGCGTTGGTAGCTGTGGCGATAACTTCAATGTTGTTGCTTCCGGAGCTTTACAAAATATTTTCTATTGAAGAAAGACAGGAATCAATGGAAAAGAAAGTTTCCATTAAATCTTTATGGAGAGATGATATTGAGATAGTCCGGATTTATGTTTTTTTATTCTTGGGCATTTTACTGGTTTATTCTTTGGGCACCATTGTCCTGCCTCAAATGCAGGCTAACAATCTTTTTAGAGAACAATTAGAGATCAGGTTTGGGCAAGGATTTTCTGGTCAGGCCGTTAGTGTTGGAGAAGTAGCTGGCACTCTTAGTTTTACTCCGGGACTATTTTTGGATCTTCTTGGAAATAACTTTTTAGTTTTGATAGCTTGTTTTATTATAGCGCTGTTAGCTGGGGATGGAGCAATCTTCCTGATAACTTGGAATGCTTCCGTTTGGGGAACCATCTTTGGTTTAACTGCAAAATACGCTGGCGTCTTTTCTGGTAAACCCCCTTTGTATTTCTTTGCTTTGATCATGTTAATCGTTTTCCCTCACATGCTTTTGGAAGCGATATCTTATTTTCTGGCAGCCATCTCAGGCTCAGTTATCTCCAAAGATGTGATCCTAGAAGAATTTGCTTCTAATAGATTTTTTGAAGTTTTCAGCTTTAATCTTTACTTGTTACTATTTGCTTTGGTATTCTTGCTGTTAGGTGCGTTAGTAGAAACAGTAGTTTTAGATAACGTCTCTACGTATCAAGAGATTATTAGAATGAGTTTGATGGGATTAGGATAGTTTGTAAAACCGGAATCTTTTTATTCTCTCTTTCTTTCTCTAAGAGAAAATCTAAAGAGGTGTTGTTAATGGCAAAATTCAGTCAAGAATATGCAGAAGTTCTAGCTTTAGTAAAAGTTCACAAATATAAAGAGGCAGATGATAAGTTAAAAGCGCACATTGCAGAGGAACATACCCTAAATGCTTATATTCCAACGCTAGTTAGAGAACTTCATCAGTTGCAAGGCCTTGTTTCTTTGATGCAGAATCATTTGGAATCTTGGCAACAATCTCCTGGTTTTCAAGAAGAAGTTGGTACAGATAGAAACTTCATTGCCTAATTTGAAGAGAAAATGCGTTCTTTAGAACAAACCAGAAAGAACATACTACATTCGTTAAAGGGCTTGCTAAAAAAGTTTGAATAATTATCTTTTTATTTTTCATGTGGTTTACAGACATCATAAAAGTCACATTGGCCATTACCCCATTTACATAATGGGCTTGGCGATTTTGGATAATCGTGAATCTTCTCTGTAATTGAAGTGTGGGCGTGAATCAATTCAATTTCTGTTCTAGCCAAGTTTAACAACTCTTCATCAACATCCATAAACTTAAGCTTGTGGCGTAGGAAAAAGATTCCTACTTTGGATGGCATAGTGCCATGTTTTTCAAAGTATAGTAGCGAATAGATCGCCAACTGTAATTTAATACTGTCTTTCATATCAAATCGAGAGTTAGTTTTATAATCAATAATTTGAGCTTGGTCATCCACTTGATGGATGGCATCAATAAATCCCCTTACAGAATAATTATCCGAAGTATATTCCTGTTCTCTTATTGGACTTAATTGAAGAAAAGCTTCCTGTATGGGAATATTTTTTTCTTGCATAGTCTTCGCAACAGAATCAACAAATTGGTTGGTCCAGTTCATTAGCATCATCATTGTCTCTTCAAAATAGAATGATTCTTGGTCTTTGTTTAAATCCAAACTTTTCAGTTTTGGTTGATATTGTTGCCAATGGTGCATCAATAATTTTTGAATCGCTACCTTAAACTTGTTAGAGTAATTTTGTTCATTTACTTGACTTAGATCGATGTCATAAAAATCTTCTAAAGCAGAATGGGCAATGTTTCCTCTAACAGTATGGATGCTTGGAAAAGTGGGTAGTTTTTCAACATATTGATAATAATATTTTCTTTTACATTGTTTAAAGGTGTTAATCGAAGAAGGTGATTCTACTCTTTTTGCCATATGATAAAGAACGACTTTACTTTGTTTATATGTGTTTCCCTAACCTGTCCCGTGGGTAGTGGCTAATAGGAAGATTTTTATAATTTATTTAATTAAAATGGGATATGATCAAAAAAGAAACCCTGGTTATTTTTAAAGACGGCGAATTTAAAGGAGAACATGATTGGAAAGGTGGAATTCCTTTATCTATTGGAGAAATTCTCAAAGTGAATCTTAATGACAAGACCATAAATTATATTCTTGCCGATAAAGAAGTTAGTTGCGATGTTGAAGGAGAAGATCAAAAGGTAAGAGTAATTTACAAATTTAAATTAGATAAAAATTAAGAAATAATTTATTCTGTTTTTTCAACGGGATTAACTTCCTTTACTTCTTTTTTTGGAGCAACTGTCTTTTTAGCTTTCTTCTTATCAACTTTTTCTTTTTTCTTTACTCCAAAAAGATCGGCATTAACTATTCCTTTCTCATCCTTAGTTACAGTAACCTTAACATGGTGAGGTGGATTCTGGATACCATGCTTCCACAATTCTTGGTTAAGCTCTTTACTTAACTTAACGTCTTGTGATTTCATGTGTCTAACTAAAAAAGCTCGTAGTGCGTCAACGGCCTTTTTTGTCTTTCTCCACCTAGGTACTTTTTGATATTCTTTTCTTAGAGGAACGTTATAAGTTCTTTCAATTGTTTTAAATTCTGTTTTAACCATTTTTAAGCTTTAGTTTTACTCCTTCTCCAGTTTCTTTTTACTACAGTGTGTCTGGAAGGATGAACTTTTTTACCTTTTCCATAAATTTTGAAAACTGTCCAAAATGGTGCCCATTTAGTTTGTTTACTTAGTTTGATTAAACGTTTCTTTTTTGATGGGTGTTTGTTAGTAGCCATTTTATTCTTTAACTTTTCTCGCTTCTTTGCCGATTTGCACTGCTAATTTATCTAAGAAAGAAGTTCCTTTAGGAGTTAAAACTCTTCCTTTATGTGCGCCCTTTTCAGCTTTTGTAATTAATTCTGATTTTTCTAATTGTTGTAGAATCTTTCTAATGATTGAACCAGAAGCAGGAAAAAATTTTTCAGGTTTGTGACCTCGATTCTTCTTACCGCCATATTTGTGCCTTAATTTTTGTGTTCCCACTGGGCCTAATTTAGCAATACTTCTTAAAATAGCTGCAGATCTAGCATACCACCAGTCTTCACTGTCTGGCATTCTATCTTGGTGATGACCTGTCTTAACAAAAGCACTCCATTCAGTAGGTTGTACTAACTTTTGTTTCTTAAGCTCATCAGCAGCTTTATTAATCAATTCATTAGGGTTAATTTGTAATATTTGACTCATTTTTAAGACACCTTAATCATAATATGTTATCTGATGTCTGCTTTGAGAACGGGGGTTATTTATAAATGTTTTGGGTGTTTAAGATTCAATAAATCTATTATTTGCGTTTGTCTTCTAATACTATCCTAGTGAATCGTTGCTTTAGACTGAAGAAACTTTTAAATACCTCAATATTTTCTTACCTTTAAAGATTATGTTTAATTATCTTAAAACGAGGTGTGATTAAATGAAAAAAGGAATTTTACTAACATTCTTATTAATGGTTGTTTTAATGGCAGTTTCAGTAACTGCTGACCCATTAACGGCAATTTCTGGGTTTTTAAATAGTGTTTTTGGTTTTATAGGGAGCACTGCATTTTTAGGCGCAGCACAATTTGGTGGATTATTAAAATTATTATATGCGGGTTTAGTGTTTACACTTCTTTTCTCTGCATCTGCTTTGATTAGAGACCACTTAAAAAAAGGCCCTGCTGTAGCAATCTCTATCATCATTGCAATTTTAGTTGCTTTAGTAACTCCAACTACAATGTTATTGGCCTTTGTTACAACTTACGCTACTTTAACAATGGGAATTTTATTTGGTGTTCCTGTTGGGGGCATACTTTGGTTTACTGTTGCTCACAGAACAAAAACGTGGGGTATGTTCATTGCTAAGTTGATTGTAATTATGTTGGGTTTTTGGATAACTAGTCAATTTGTTCTTAGTGTGCAAGGCAGAGGAGGTAGTTTTGTGCAAGCTGTTCCGACGTCAGCTGGCGTTGCTGGAAGTATAATTACTTTCTTCACTGAATGGGCACCAATTGTGTTTGCATTAGCACTGTTCTGGGTAATTGTTGACTTCTGGTTCTTAGCTGGAAGAGAAGAACGTGGCGGATCTGAAGATTCTGATGATGGCGGTGATGCTGCTGGAAAAAGAGAAGGTTTGAGAACTAGTATTGGCGGATGGATCAGAAATAACCTTAGCGTGGAAAAAGAATTTACCGAAGATGAAATTATCTTGATTAGAAATGCAGAAAATGCCTTGACTAGAATTGATGCTGCGATGACTGCTTTACCTCCTGTTCCAACAGATGCAGAGGTTAGGACTATTGCGGAAAGATTTAGAAGACAAGTTTTAACACCACTTGCTAAGGCCGCAAAAATTGAGAAAAAAGCATTGGGAATTATGCGCGATCTTACTCGAAAAGAAAGAAGAGCAGGCACTTTAGATGCAAGGGACAGAACTTTAATGGCGGAAGCCGAAGCAATTGGTAATGAAGTTAGGGCCATCATTAATGGAGCTAATGGATTAAGAGAATTGATTGAAGAATTAGAAAGAATATTGGGTGGTTCACCAGCTCCAACTGCTGCGGCCGTAAGTTCGTCAAGGGGTAGAATTATGACTGCTCTTGCGGGATTGCGTGGTTTTATGACTTCTGCACTTGGACACCTTGGTGCCTTTGTAGCTGCTTTGAGAGGAAGAGCAGCCTCTCCAGGACCTTCTGGTGGAGCAACTCCCCCTGGACCGGGTCCTTCCGGTGGAAGAGGTCCAAGAGTAAGGACGCCTTAAACCTTTTTCTTTCTTTTATTATCTTTTCTTACAACAAAAAACTTATAAAGCGAAATGGTATCCTTAAACATTATGAAAAAGAAGTGGATGTTATTTGTTATTAGTTCTTTACTTTCCATTCCGTATGCTATTGCAGATATTGGTTCTACTTTTGGCAATGTTTGGTACAAAATTATGAATGTTGGTAGTCTCGGTTTTTTAGGTTTAGGTGAGGGAACAGTTGTTGCTGCATTTACTAGAATATTATTATGGATTTTAATGTTTACCGTTTTTTTTGCTGTGATTATTTACATGAGTGCAGAAGGAAGACCATTAAAATATTTTAAAAAAAACCATGCTATGGTTATTGCTGCTGTTTTGGCAACTATCGGAGCAATTTTCTTGCCAGTTGAAGTTATTCTAGCGGCCGGTGCAGGGTGGGGTACAGCAATCGCTCTATTATTAATTGGTGGTCCAATAGTCGGAATTGCTTATTTGTTATGGTATCTTCCTGGCAAGGACGAGCATGGCAACAAAATTCCCGAAACCAAGTGGACCGTATTTTTGAAGATCGTAATTTGTTTACTATTATTGTGGATTTTAAGTGTAATGAAATATCATGTAGGTAGGATGGCATAATGGCAATCGGTTCAGATATTAGCAGTTTTGTGAGTAGTACAATAGGCACAACTGTAAATGATTTTATTGACCTAGCTATTGTTATTGTTACTTTAATGTTAATTTGGTATGTGATTAAATTCTTTTTAGTTGGTCCTCCAACACCAGAGGATAAGGCTGCTAAACGAGATCGTGAAAGTGGTGAGGCGGAAGAGGCAAAAAGAAAAAGGGGAGAACTACTTGAAGAGAGAAGAACTCGCAAAGAAGCAGCAGAAAAAATTGAGGTTCAGAAAAGAAGAGAACACAATATGAGATTGCCGTTAGGCAATTTGATTCATGCCATGACTGATTGTACCGATACTGTTCATTCGTTGAGTGAAGGCAGAAACGCTGCACGCAGAGTTTCAGCAACGGGTGATGCAACAAGATCATTGCATAGTTGTAATAGTCGTTTAAGACAAGCCGCTAGGGCGGTTAGGGGAGCATTACATCGAGAGAGAGATCATACTTTACATGGGGCTTTAGATAATATTTATCGATTTTTAGGAGCTGCTGAACATGAAATTGCAAATATCACTATTCCTAATCATGCAGATCCAAACTGGGTAGCTCTGGCTGCTACGGCAAGTACTCAAGTAGATCATATTCGTGCAGGTTGTGACAGCATTAGGCAGGCAATTGATCAGTATATCCGTGATGGGACTCAAGCAACTATTGCTGCTATTACTGCTGGAACTCCTTCACCTGGGCCTTCTGGTGGAAGAAGACGCCCAGTAGGAACTCCTTAAAAAAAGAAATAAAATTAAACTTTTAATCTAAGCAAATCTTGTTCTAACCGAGTATAGACTTCTTGTGCTTTAACAGGGTCTTTCTCTACAACACTAAATCTAACCTGATCTACTAAATACCTTGCTCCAGCTTGATCTAATTGGCCCGCACCAGTTAAATCTCTACTAATAATCCAATCTAGGTGTCTTGCTAAGTTTGCGGCGTTGTAAGTTGAAAAGGCAGCATCTAATTGTGTAGATACAGATTCAACTAATTGTGAAGTACTATAATCAACACCTAACGTTCTTATTTCTGTTTGTTTTTGCATTTCTCTGTATTGTCTATTAGTTTCCACAATGTGATCAAACTGCATTCTAATCTCTTCGTTAGACAATTTTGAGAGCGCTCTGCCTGGGAACAAGTCTGTGTATCCATGATCCATCCCCTCTATGGTTCCCCATTGCAAAAATGGTTTACTGCCATCTCTTTCTACCCAGTCAAAGAATCCAGATGGTTTAACCATATTAATGTCTGTTCTTTCTAGGAAATATACCATGGATTTCCAGAGCCTTTCTGAGTCCCATCTCGCAGCCAAGTAAGCAGTTTCTTTTTCCTGTTTAGATTTATCAAAACCAATGTGGTGATGATTTACTACAGAGTCAGGGCAGTTAACTAATCTGAATCCTAAATCCGCAACTTGAAATGAATAATCATAATCTTCAAATCCGTTTAAATATTCTGGAGCATGGGCTACTTGTTCAACTACTTCTCTTCTGTATAATGTGGCTCCTCCACATAACCAGTCACAATCCATTTCCCCAGTAATATTTGGGTCATTCTGGTCCATTCCTTGGTCTACTTCATCAAAAGATCCAAAATAATTATCTTCTAGCCTTAATCTTCCGCCGTTAAGTTGAATCTTCCCATTAGGGAACACGATCCTACTGCTAACTCCCCCAATCTTTGGATCACTCTCCATTCTAGTTAATAATGCTTCTAACCATCCTTCATTATATGTCATATCATTGTCAATAGTGTAAACATAATCTCCTCTTGCTTGTTTGACGGCTTGTGCTCTACCTCCAGAACAACCTAAGTTCTGCGCACTATAAGTAACTCTTATTACTCCATTGCCATCTTCTCTTGAAGCCCCATCTATAGATCTAAGATAATTAATTGTTTCCGCTTCAGAATGGTTATCAAAGACAATAACCTCAAAAGGTAAGTCCGTATTGGCATATAAACTTTCAATATTACGTCTTAAATCATCTAACCGGTTGTATGAAAGTATAACTACTGAAGTCAAGGGTTGGCTATCTTCGCCACTTACAAGAGTTTCAAGAGTTTTTGTATGTGCCATGGTGTCTTTAAAGTGACCCCTATATTTAAATCTTTCTATTATTTGTCACTTACAAGTGACAATAAACTTTACCTCTCCAGTTTGAACAATTTTCTATTGTAATATTGAGTGTCCTCGCCTAGTGATGTTACAGTTCTGTACTGGGTGTTAGTTCTTATAAATCGTTCAAGATTTTCTTCTCTTAGATCAAGTCCAGATCCGGTCACTTGACCACCTTCATTTGCTTGTCCAATGTCAAAGTACATTATCGGAGCCATTTTACTTAACTGAGCAAATGCTTGCTTGGTGGCTTCAGGAAAACCTGCCTGGGCAATATTATGAATTATACTCAAACAAACAATTCCATCAAATTTTTCTGCGTTGTTATCTTTTAACCAAGCGGTTAATTCTTCATTATGGTATCTGCAGTCAGTGCCAATTACTTTGTTTAATATTCCTGCAATTTCTGCGTAAGGTTTATGCATCTCAACACCATGTGCTTCCGCTCCTGCTAAATTTAACATTCTAGTATGATATCCATTTAATGAACCTGCATCCAACCATCTTTGTCCAGTTAAATCTCCGGTATCGGCTGCAATCATTTCTGCTCTTTGTCTTCCTCTTGCAAAGTTCCATCCTTGAAATTCTGGGTGTTCTCTTTCTGGGAAAATAGGCATATAACTAAAATCACTATTTCTAACTCTTCTTAATCTATCAATCAAGTTTTGCCATTGTGGATCTCTTGCAGTAATTTCTATAGATAAAGTATCTATTCCAAGATGCGCCGCGATAGCTGCACTTTCATATCCTCTGTCTATAATTATTTCTCCTCTTGGACCAATCTGTGCACCAATATCTAATGGTCTACCTGATACTGCTGAATCTCTTCTTTCTAAAAATGTTCTAACATTTTTGGCAGCTTCTTCTGGGGAACAACCCCTTTCTAGAAACATTGTGTAATAATCTGTTGCTTCAACTTCTGTACCACTTAATATCTGACCCAATGTTTGAAATTGTGCCATCTCTGTAATTGGTACAAGGGCTGTACGCCCTACTAAATTTTTGGGATTAACGGTTATTGTGTTTGTCATTTTTATTCTCCTCTCTTCAAGCTTGCGTATGTGTTTGGTAAAAGTGAAACTGTTCTTGATATTCCTTGAAGAAAAATTTCGTCGGCATTAGCTCCTTTTTTCAATTCAAATTCAAGTCTAGCAATGTGTCGATATGCTGTAGTCAACAAAATTAAATCTTCTACTGGGCCAGGAATTGGAAACGTACTTTGATATGCCTCTAGAAAAGTTCTTGCTCTTTCCATATCAACTTCTTTGAGTTTGAATGTCCCGTCTGTTTCTTCGTAAATACTATTAAATTCATGAATCGCAAATGCTAAATCATATATTCTTTTTCCTGGTGCAACGCCATCTAAATCAAATACTCCAGAAACTTGATCATCTTTAAATAAAACATTTCTTTGGTGGTAATCTCTATGGATCAAAGACGTTTCTCTCATAGCAGGTAAATATCTTTCTTCTTGTGTAGCTTGATCAAAGTCTATTTTTAATCTTTCAAGTGCAGGTAAAGCTTCTTGTAATGTCGCAGCAATATTTGAAGAATATACTCCCTCTGCTTGTTGAATTTTTAAAATTAAATCTTCTGTTGATTGTGCACATCTTCCTAAAAATGAATCATCATTTCCTTGAAATGTTGTAAAGGGTACAGTAGCCTGATGAAACCTAGCTAATGTTCTGGCTGCATCTTTTAATTCTTCTATATTCCAAGAATGAAAATGGCCGTCTTTAAACACATAAAGAGCATAATCACTACCTTGGTGGTTAAATATTGTTTCTGTTGTACCTCTAATGGGGTAGGCTATTGGGAAAACATTTAATCCTTTATCATTAAGATATCCTAAAACAATATGTTGGAAAGCTAATCGATCTCTTTCAAAAGAAGAATCATGTTTTTTAAGTACTCTTGGTCCTTGGTCTGTTTTAAGAATATGTACTTCTCCACTTCCAGATTGTTGTGGGTCATCTTCTAATAAAGAAAGACCATATCTCTGTTCTACCTCTTCCATCAATTTAGTATCTAACGTTATCATTACACCGTAGTAATATGGTTGTCAATTTATAAACTTTTTGGTACAAAAAACGTTTATTTTGTATCCCTTAATTTAATAAAAAAATGAAAAATTAACTGTTAAAAAATCCGGCTTTTTGCATGTTCCAAAGTCCTCTTCTAATCCCTGTGTATACTTCTCTACCTTTTGATGCATCTCTTTCTCTGGAATTTTTCTTAATTTCAGAAACAACTAGTTCTGCAGTTTCATCCGTTAGTTTTCCTCTACTAGCAACAGCAGTTCTAACAAAGTAACTTAAGTGGGTAGTTAGGTTTCCTCTATTAAAACCTGTTAATGCAGCATCCATTGTTGGAGCAACACCCTCAATGATTCCTCGAACATAGTGGTCTGTGGCTTTTTCCATTTCTCCTTGTCTTAAATAAATTAGACCTAAACTAAAATGTAGCTGCGGACTATTTGGATCTACCTCTAAAACATGCTCTGCAAGACTTAATGCTTTTGTTAAGTAACCTTCTCTCCTAAGTTGTTCCACTCTTTCTGCATAAGCACTACTAATTACTAATTCCTTTCCTTCTGCTGCAGCAGTTAGTTTTGCAATTTTCGATTCATAAGTAGTTTTGGCTCTGGCAGCTTGAGTTTTTACAGTTTGTAACTCACCTTCTAAACTTCTTCTCGTTCTAGAAAGCATTTCTTCTGCAGCTTTAATTCCAGATTCGTAACCTGCTTTTTCTCGTCTCAATTCTGCACTAACTTCTCTTGCTCTATTTTCTGCAGTACTTTTAGCAGATCTTTCTCTGGCTAAGCTGGCATCGTAAGCTGTTCTATCACGCGCGATTCTAGATTCATATTCTGATCTTTGTTTGGTAGCATCACTTCTAGCCCTGCTTAACGCTTCCTCAGCAAAATGTAATCGTGATTCCAAGTCCACAATTTCGCTTCTATCAACACCACCACTAGCAATCAAACGCGGAATTTCTGTATCTGCATTAGCTAACGTTATTCTGACTCTGCCATTATTGTAAACTAAAATCTGTTCTGGGCGATATCCAATCCTTCCATTAACTATATCATACAACGTAGTCTGTAAAGATCTTAACTCTTTTGTTACGGAAGCAATCTCTTCATCTCTAGCAACAATTTCCATCATTGCACTTTCTAGTAGTGCTGTATCTCCACTACTTGATGGATCTGTAGTTACATATTGTATAACAGCGTCAGTTAATTCCTTAGCTTCTATGTTCCGTACATCAGCTGCGCCATTAACCTCACGACTAAAACGCTCCGCTAATGTTTTTGTTGCAGGATCTGCAAAACCATTTCTGTCTGGATGATACTTTAACATTAAAGCTCGATGTCTAGCTTTTAATACTTCTCTAACTCCATCTAAATCAACATGTCCACCTTCGTGGACATAGCAAGCTAGTTCTGCTCGAAGTGATAATGTGTCCAAATTTCCAATGGCTTTTTCTACAGTCATAGTTTAATTTTATTGACTTCCACCAGTTAACATTAATCTAACTTTATCAGCAGTTGGTCCTGCTAATTGATCTAAAAACTTTTGATATGTTTCAGGTCCACGAACCTTCTGTACCATTCCAACGATTGCTTCAGGTAAGATGGTTTTAGCTTCATCAAACCTTACAAAAGTACTTCGTCCTGTTACTTTAGTTGGTTCATAAGTTCCTTGTCTAAATACTTCTTCTCCCGTTGTGCCACCACACCCAACCATATAAGTGTAATCTGCAACAGTAGCTAAAGCAACTAGTTGGTTTGGTCCTTTTTGGTTTGGACAACCATCATCAGCGAAACTATAATTATAACCACCTACAGAAAACGATCTAGATTGTGTTCCGTGTGGCATAGCATCTCCAAACATAATAACAACTTGTTTTGTTGTCGGAGCGACTTTTTTTGCATCCATGATTCTTGTACTTAAATCTGCAGCTAAACATTCGTATGCTTCTGGTTCATCTCCTCCATGGGTGTTAATTAATCCTGAAACTTGTCCTGTTAATGCTGATGTATTTCTAGTAAAAGAATTATCTTGTCCATAAGTTCCTAACATCCTTACTCCCGCTCTTTCTAATTCAGTTCGGTCACAATGGTCTCCAACTCCTAAAACGCAAACTTCAATACCCTTGTCTGCTTCTAATAATTCTCTTCCAATATATCCTGCACTCTCTTTAACTCTAGAAATTACACTGGCCATACTTCCGGTTGTATCCATGACAAAATAAACTTGTACATTAGCACCTTCTTGTCTTGCTTCTGCTCTTTGATGTAATTCTTCCTCAATTCCACCTGGAAGGGTTTTTGCTCCTGGTGTGTCTGAACCTAATCTTAATCTGTCCCCAGCTCCACCACCTAATGCTCCTGCTGGACTTTTTCCTAATCTTGCTTCTAATGCTTTTCTAATATCATTTCCTGCCATAATAATTCACCTTTGTATTGTTTATTAAAATTAATTTAACCATACTATTTATAAAACTTGCGGTTTGTTTTCACTCCAAAGTAAGAACGAATTATTTTTTTAATGTTTAAACGTATTCTTGAACAGAGTTAAAACTAATCTTGAAATAACTAAGAAATAAATGAAATCTTATTCGATTTTAATTTTTGTGCCAATAGCTTGGCCAGGTAAACCTTTCTCGTCAAAAATGGTTCTTACATTACCAGTTCTACCATGCAAAGCAGTAATCTTACCCTTAATTACTTTTCCTGAAGGAGAGGTCCAAGCAACAACCTTACCGACCGTTTTAGCTGCATCTTCTGCACTATCAGCTACTTTAAGAATCATCTGTCTGGTGTTCTGGTGTTCTCTTCCTTGTCTAAAATGCATTACAGTTGCTTCCATAGTTTAAGCTAAAACTGACGGTTATTTAAAAAGCTTTTGATACTTATTGATTCAATTACCTAAATCATTAAAAACCACAAGACTTTTGGTTTGATTTATGATAAAAGGTCAGGTGGTTGCAGGAGATTTTTCTAAAGTAGTTATGCGTGTTAAATCTAATCAAGAAGTTGAGTTAGGGGAACTTGTAGTTATTGATGGAAAGAATGAACGATTCATTTTGCAAGTTTATGATTTAATTTACGGCAGTCAAATTTCGCAGCAGAATTTAGAAATGGTTGCCGGTATGAATCTTGAAGAAAGTAATTTTAACATTATGGATGAATCTCTCCGTAATTATCAATTAGCTTTCTTGAAACCTGTATTAAACATTGCAGATAAAAGTAAGACTTGCAAGAAACTTCCTGATTTCTTTTCAAAAGTTAGAGTTGTTACTAAAGAAGATTTGGCTTTTATTACTAAACCGCAGAACCCACTTTATCTTGGCCATTTGAGAAGTGGTAGTAAAGAGATGGATTTTGAAATTTTTTTAGCAGGAAAAGATGTTCTTTCTCATCACGTTTTAATTCCTGCAAGTACTGGAAAAGGAAAGAGTCTTGATGAAAATGAAGAAGTTCTGATCAAACTAGATGGTAATTTTTCTATAAAACCGATTGGTGAGATTGTAACTAATCCAATCTTTAGAGATTCTAAATTAGAAGTAATGAGTATGAACCCAAGAAATTATTCTGTAGATTTTAAAGAAGTGACCAATTTTGTTAGACATAAAGCCCCATCTTGTATGTATTGGGTAACGACAGAAAGTGGTCGTGAAGTAATGGTTACTAAAGATCATAATTTATATGTTTTAAGAGATGGAGATTTAAAACTTTTAAAAACACAAGATATTTCTAACCAAGATTATGTTCCTTTACCTTTAAAAATAAACCATCAAGGGAACATAACCAGCTTGAACTTGTTTGAACTTCTTAAAAATCAAAAGGAAATATATGTTTTACCAAATGAAGATATTTTCAGAAAACTAAAGCCCAAGGGGGAGTGTTTAAAGATCTTAGCAAAATACTTCACTAGGCCATCGCAAAAATACAACGATTTAATTGTTAGAAAAAATAAAATTAGAATGACTTTTTTATTTCAGTTACTAAAGGAAGAATTGTCTTATGACGAATTAAAATCTGTTATCTTATCAGATTATCATTCCAAAGAAAAATTAACCGCAATTTATTCTTTAAGTGAAGAATTCTTACAATTATTAGGATATTACATTGCGGAAGGATATTGTTTAAACGATAATAGTTTCAGGATTAGTTGCTCAGAAAAGGCCGGGCAAAGTTTATTAAACAAGATTTTCAGTAAACTAGATTTACATTGTTTCTGGATTAGGAAAGAAGGTAAAAATGCTGATGTTGGAGTATCTTCATCTATCTTTACAAAGATTCTAAAAGAACTAAATGTGGGAAGAGTTTCAGGAGATAAAAGGTTACCTAATCTCTTTATGGGTCTGTCCAATCATAATTTAGCAATCTTGCTTAGAACATATTTTGAAGGAGATGGGGGTGTAGATATTGTAAAAACATTAAAAAAAAGGAATTTTATGATCTCTACTACCACAAAATCTAAGAGGCTTGCTAGTGATTTGTGTTTTGCCTTATACCGGTTTGGAATATTCTCAAGATGTAAAAAAATGTGGAAGAGGTCTACCAACACTAATCACCTGGGAGGGTGGTATTATCGGATTAAAATTTCTGGTAAGTCTAACATAATTACTTTTTTATCAGAAATTGGCTTTCAATTCTCTAGGAAAAATAGTGTCCTTAAAGATAAATTAGAGTATAAGGAGAATACAAATGTTGATTTAATTCCTATGAACACTAATTTGTTTAAATTAAAGAGATTAGAAACTGGATTAAGTCAAGTCCAATTTGCCCAAAAGCTAAATTGCTCTTCTTCAATGATTTCTGCAATTGAAATCGGGAGAAGAAGACCTAGTAGAAATTTATTTAACCATATTCTATCTACATTTAATAATTTTAATGAATTACGCTATTTAACAAACTTCAGATGGGATCGGGTGAAAGAAATAAAAAGGGTAAAATATAATAAGAAATATGTCTATGATTTAACAGTTAAGGATAACAAAACATTTCTTGCAGGACACGGAGGTGTATTTGTCCATAATAGTAATTTAATGTCCTGTGTTTTATGGGAGATCCTAAATCATAATTATGCAGGAATGTTAGTCCTTGATCCTCATGATGAATATTATGGTAGAACGGGCTTAGGGCTGAAGGACCATCCAAACAAAGAACGGGTTTGTTATTACACCACATCAAACCCACCACCTGGTGCAAGGTCATTAAAAATTAATTTATCTAAATTAAAACCAGAACACTTTCAAGGGGCAATTTCACTATCAGACCCACAAAGACAATGCCTTTATGCATACCATCGCAAATTTAAAGATAATTGGATTCTTGCTATTCTTGAAGAAAAGATGATTGAAGGAGTTAGTTTTCATGAAGATACGATTTCAGTTGTTAAAAGAAAGTTGATCTCTTTACTTAATCTAGAGGTAGAGAACGGGCAGATTTATTGCCAAGGTATTTTTGATCACATTGCCGGAGAAAACACTACTAGTGAAATATGTCGAGAGTTGGAACAAGGCAAGGTTGTTATAATTGATACTAGTTTATTCTCTGGATCTATTGAAATTTTGGTTGGCAGCCTTATTACTAATGAAATATTTGATAAATATAAGTACTACAAAAAAACTGGGATTCTGGAGGATAAACCGGTTATTTCTGTGGTCTTGGAAGAAGCACCAAGAGTTTTGGGAAAGAAAGTTTTGGAACAAGGAAGTAATATTTTTGACACTTTAGCTAGAGAAGGACGTAAGTTTAAAGTTGGTCTGATTGCCATTACTCAATTACCAAGTGAAATCCCTAAAAACATTTTGGCTAACATGAACACCAAGATAATTCTAGGAATAGAAATGAATTCAGAAAGACAGGCAGTGATCGAATCTTCTCCCCAAGACTTAAGTCAAGACAATCGCAATATTGCATCTTTAGATAAGGGCGAAGCTTTAGTAACTAGTACTTTTACAAAATTTGCTGTGCCTGTTAAAATTCCTTTGTTTAAAGAATTAGTTCATAATAATAAGAACAAAGAAAAATTTAATCAAAAAATTGATGGTAATATATTCTCGTAATCAAATTTTTGTGTCTGTCATTTCAAAAGCGGCTCTTAGAGTTTTGTAGAACCCATCAGCTTTTTCTTGATCTTTTATAATTAAGCCTTTTCCAACTTCTACCATCAATCGATCAGCCTGTTCTGTAGTTAGTCTTCTTTCTCCTGCAAAATCTCTTCTTAACAAATATCCCACATGTTTTGCAAAGTTTGTTCTATTATATCTTGTGAAAGCTTCATCCATTTCTCTAGCCATGGGCTCGATTACAGCACGAGCGTAACATTGGTTTGATCTATCTTGCTCTTTGATGTGACAGTATGCAGTACTTAACACAAGTAATTTTCTTACATTATTACCTATTGCAACTTCAACCCCATTTAATGTTGAGATTGCAGAATCTTTTTTTCCAATAGTGTGATACTCTTCTGCAACACGAATTGCAAGAGGCACTAATAGTTCTTCTTGTGTTAAAATCTCAGCAATTTTATTTGGAACTGTATCAACAATCGCTCTTAATGGGACCTTAGCTAAAACTCCTGCTACAGATTCTCCTTCTTCTGCTCTTTGCAGATAATGTTTGGCCAACTCAACAGCAGGTTCAACTAAACGCTCATCTTGTGTTAATGCTTCTGTTAATAATCTGCCAGATTGGGCAGGATAATTATAAGTTGTCTTTCCAACTAATCCATTCAAATCGTAAACAGCTTTAAAGAATAAATATTCTGGAGTTGCTACACCATCATTTGACATTACAACCGCACTTATAGCTTGCAGTTCTGCTGGAGTAAACATTTCCCCTACAACTTGTTGGGATGGATCAGTATGAACTAATATTCCTAAATGTTCTGTTAACATTTCTCTTAAGTCTTCATTACTTAGTTCTGGAAAGGGAATATCTTTAATCATTTCTTCAACACCAGTATAATATTCATCTTTCTCAGATTTTCTATGCTCTCGTTTATCTCTAGCTCGTAAGATGCGTGGAATAATTGCTGCTTCTTTCATTAAAGTAAGAGAATGTATTGTGTCGTCTTCTGTATTCGCTCTAACTCCAGAAGTAATTAACATTGATAATTCCGGCAAGATACTTGCTTGTAGATAATCAGCTAATCCTAACCATGCCTTTTGTAACTGTGCGTTAGATTGATAGAGTTCTGAATTTAAAGATAATAATCTAATTAAATCCTCTGCCCTTATAGGAAGATTTTTTGTTACTTGGGTACCATTAGTTCTCACTTCCCATAATTTTGGATCTTCCACAAAATAAACTACTTTTTTTGCAATGTCTGCAAACTGTTTTAATGTGCTTGGTTCTACTCCCAATTCTGCTGAATAAGCGCGATCTTCAAATAAATGTCTTTTTCTTGCTTCATGTTCTCTAGTTAATTCTTGGA
>Ga0051984_10000580_pt1 | contig 15173 bp, 12 predicted proteins | sample CryGey02umfilter_2_FD_56240 | JGI IMG/M metagenome (GOLD analysis project Ga0051984, IMG submission 56240) | Groundwater microbial communities from aquifer in Utah, USA - Crystal Geyser 4/10/14 0.2 um filter | ecosystem: Environmental > Aquatic > Deep subsurface > Groundwater | place: USA: Utah...
TTACAAAACACTCTTTTCTGTCATCATTGAAATAAATTCAACGCAAGCTCTGAACTTGTTCCAGGATCTGTTTTATTGAGTATCTCTCTTTAGACCACACCATCATCCCTTACCGAGGTGCAAGATTTGGATTAAAATTAACTGATTAGACCACCAAATGGTGGTTTTTTTATCACTTTTATTTTTATATATTAGATGTTATACTATTTAGGATTTATGATTTTATAAATATGTATTGTCCGGTTTGTCGATCAAAGGAAACAAAAGTAGTTGATTCGCGTATTTCTCAAGATGGTATGACTATCAGAAGGCGTCGAGAATGCGAGAAATGTTATTATCGTTTTTCTACTTTGGAAGAAGCAGAACTTCTTGGTTTTGTAGTAATTAAAAATGATGGTAAACATGAAGCTTATTCAAGGGAAAAGATGGAAAAAGGTGTTATTCGTTCTTTGACTAAACGTTCTTTTACTCAAGATAAATTTCAAAGTTTGATTCATGCCATCGAACGGGATATCCAAAAAAAACCAGCCAAGGCCTGGAAACAAAATGGCAATAAAAACAGAGAGATTAATAGTAAAGATATTGGTGATATTGTCATGAAACATCTGAAGAAATTCGATAAAGTGGCTTACATTAGGTTTGCATCTATTTATCGTGCTTTTGAAGATGTTAATAAATTTGAAACCGAAGTGCAGTCTTTATTATCAAAAAAAATAGCCTAACCTCGAAATTATGTTGGAAATTAAAAAAAAGAAAGAAACAGATAATTCTTTCGCCAAAAAGGATCTTAATTTGCCTGACAGTGAAAAAATAAACACGCAAGACGGACTGGAAGAGTTGATTAAGAAAAATATCCAGTGGTCTCAGATAATATATGAACAAAATAAGAAGATCAAAAGAAGAATTACTTTTATGGTTGTTGGCAGTTATTTGCGTCTTGCCTTATTCTTTATTCCTCTTATACTCGGGATAATTTATTTGCCAGTCCTTCTCGGTAATGTTTGGGGCGAATATTCTTCTTTGCTTGGGGTTCAACCAGAAAGTTTATTGGACGGCTCAGTGATAGATCAGAATCAAATCAAAGCTTTTGTCGACCAATTTTCTGGTGGACAAAATCTCCAACAATTATTAAAAAATCAGAAATAAGATTTTATCTTAATTTTCAGAATGACAATTTGGAGTGTTTCGTAATTCAAAGTAATTTGTAATCAGCAAATGTATGAATAAAAGGACCAAAATAGTTTGTACTCTTGGGCCAGCAACAGAAAAAAAAGAAACTATTGTTAAACTTGTTGAAGCTGGCATGAACGTGGCTCGCTTGAATTTTTCTCATGGTACTTATGAAAATCATCAGATGATTATTGACAATGTTCGATCCGTTGTAAAGGAAAGTGGGGAGCCTGTGGCGATTTTGCAAGATTTGCAAGGCCCAAAGATTCGTGTTGGCGCTCTTCCAGAGTCAGGGGTTATTTTAATAAAAGGAAGCGTTATAACTTTCGATACTTCAAAAGAAGGTTATGAAGATGGCGTTGTTCCTATTGACTATGAAGATCTACATCTTTATATACATGATGGAGAACGCATACTTTTGGATGACGGGAAAATTGAAACACGTGTTGTACATCTCTCTGGCACGCACATCAGTGCCGAAGTTGTAGTTGGTGGTATACTTACTTCACACAAAGGGATCAATGTCCCAGATTCGCATCTCACAATTAGTGCTTTGGCAGAAAAGGACAAAAGAGACGTTAAGTTTGGAGTAGCACACGATGTAGATTTTATGGCACTTTCTTTTGTAACAAGCGCCAAAGATATACTAGATTTACGGTTTCTTATCAAAGAATATGAAAAAGAATTGGGCAAAAAACCTGAAAACCCAATTAGAATTATTGCCAAAATTGAGCGCCCTGCTGCAGTAAAAGATATAGAAGAAATACTAGACGTCGTCGACTGTATTATGATTGCGCGTGGAGATCTTGGTATTGAGATCCCCGCTGCAGAAGTACCGCTTGTCCAGAAACATCTTATTGATTTAGCACTTGCTGCCGCCAAGCCAGTTATCGTAGCAACCCAGATGCTTGATTCTATGCAACACAATCCAAGACCGACGCGATCTGAAGTTTCTGATGTCGCTAATGCTGTCATTGACCACACAGACGCTGTTATGCTATCAAACGAAACAGCCTCAGGTGAATATCCTGTTGAAACAGTTAAAACCATGGCCGAAATTATTATGGAGACAGAGGCCTCGGCATATGATGATTTGCACTTACACCATCTTCAAGAATATAAGAAAACTAGTGTTGACGAAGTGATGAGTGAAGCTGCTCGTGTGTTAGCTGAAGAGGTGGGGGCAGTTGGTATTCTCGCCGCCTCACTATCTGGAGACACGGCACGCCTCATTAGTCGCAACAAACCTGAATTGCCAATTTTTGTAGCTACCAGCGATGAACGTGTCCAGCGTCAAATGAATTTATCATGGGGGGTGGTGCCGTTCATGGTTTTGCCTGTGTGTAGAAGTATTGAGGAACTAGTTGAAAGATCAACTGTGGAATTGAAAAAAGCATCTTATGTTACAAAATTGGAGAAAATCATTGTGGTAGCTGGAGAACCAGTGGGGCATGCTGGGCATGTCAATTTGTTGGAGGTGAGGGAGGTCAGCTAATGATAGTTTTTTTGATAGTTTTGGTTTTTTGTAGTATACTATTATCCATATCCGTACCTATTGAATTGATATTCAAGTTTTTCATTTAACTTGTTATGGGTGGTTCATTGTTATCTAACATAAGTCCAAGATAAGTTTATTTATGACTCCAAAAGTCAACAAAAAGACAAAAAATATCCTTTGGTTTTGTGAGATTGGAATCAAGGATATTCCTCTTGTTGGGGGAAAGAATGCTTCTCTCGGAGAGATGTATAGTAATTTGTCCAAAAGAGGAGTTCCTGTGCCAAATGGTTTTGCCCTGACGTCTACTGCGTATTGGGCTATTTTGGATAATAATAATTTACGCAAAAAGCTTAAAACAACACTTGAAAAACTAGATGTTACTAATGTTTTAGAATTAAACAAAGTTAGCAAAAAAGTGCGAGCACTAGTTTTGAGTGTAAAAATTCCCAAGTCAATTGAAAAACAAATTTTAGAATCATACAGTAAGTTATCCAAAGAAAATAGTCAGGGCAAGCTTTCTGTGGCGGTTCGTTCTAGTGCCACAGCGGAAGATTTGCCAGAAGCTAGCTTTGCTGGTCAACAGGAAACTTATCTGAATGTCAAAGGGGAAAAAGAGTTATTATTATCTATAAAAAAATGCCTAGCCTCGCTCTTTACTTCGCGAGCAATATCTTACCGTCATGGTCTTGGATTTGACGATTCGAGCGTCGCTTTGTCAGTGACAGTTCAACAGATGGTTCAGTCTTACAGTGGTGCTAGTGGTGTGATGTTTACCTTAGACACTGAATCAGGTTTCCAAGGTGTTAGTCTTGTCACTTCATCTTATGGATTAGGAGAATATATAGTCAAAGGTAGAGTAACACCAGATCAGTTTTATGTTTTTAAAGATGGATTAAGGAGAGGTAAAAAATCCATTATTAGCAGCGTTCTTGGTTCCAAAGAAGTTAAACTAGTACATGGTAAAACTTCTGGTACGAAGCAGGCTGTGGTGCCAAAAAAAGATCGTCATAAATTTTCTATTACTGATAATGATGTGATCCAATTGACAAAGTGGGGAGAAATAATCGAAAATCATTATCAAAAACCTCAAGACATAGAATGGGCTAAAGACGGGTACACTGGTAAACTTTATATTGTTCAAGCTCGTCCAGAGACTGTCCGTACTCGTAGCAATCATGCTGTTATCGAAAAATACTATCTCAAAAAAACAAGCAAAACGATTTTGACGGGCATTGCTGTTGGACAAAAAATTGGTTCTGGTAGAGTAAGAATAATCAATTCTAGGACAGACATGAAATTCTTCAAAAAAGGAGAGGTGTTAGTGACAAGAATTACTGATCCTGATTGGGAGCCCATCATGCGGATTTCTTCCGCTATTATTACGGAGCAGGGTGGCAAGACTAGCCACGCCGCTATTGTGTCTCGTGAGCTTGGCGTTCCTTGTCTTGTGGGAGCTAAAGGGGCGAGAAAGTTGTTAAAGAATGGCCAACAAGTGACGGTCAGTTGTACCAACGGCGATGAGGGTGTTGTCTACCAAGGCAATCTTCCGTTTGAAGTTCAGACTACAATTATCGAGGATATCCCTGAGACAAAAACTAAGATCATGATGAATGTTGGTGATCCAGAACATGCTTTTGCTTTATCTTTTCTCCCTCACAGTGGTGTTGGGTTGGCTCGTGAGGAATTTATTTTTTCCAATTTCATTCGTGTCCATCCTTTGGCCTTGCTCAATTATAATAAATTAAAAAACAAAAAAGCTAAGAAAAAAATCAAAGAATTGACTGTGGGCTACAAAAATAAGGCTGATTATTGTGTGGATCGCTTAGCTCAAGGAATTGGTAGGATTGCCACGGCTATGTATCCAGAGCCAGCCATTATTCGTTTGAGTGATTTCAAAACAAATGAATACGCTTCTCTTATCGGTGGGGAAGAATTTGAACCAAAAGAGCAAAACCCAATGATCGGTTGGCGAGGAGCAAGCCGCTATTACTCCAAAGAATATAAACAAGCCTTTGGTCTAGAGTGTCAGGCTTTGAAAAAAGCACGAGAAGAATGGGGTCTAGACAATATCATTGTCATGGTTCCTTTTTGTCGTACTCCAGAAGAGGGCGAAAAAGTTCTTACGACCATGAAAGATTTTGGTTTGGAGAGAGGCAAAAATGGTCTGGAAGTCTATGTTATGTGTGAGATTCCTTCCAATGTTATTTTGGCAGAAGAATTTGCTAAGATTTTTGATGGCTTTAGTATTGGTTCCAATGATCTTACTCAGCTTACTTTAGGTGTAGATCGTGACTCTACATTAGTTAGTCATGTGTATAATGAAAAAGATTTGTCTGTAAAAAAGATGATTAGAGAAGTAATCAGGGTAGCCCACAAGTACAAGAAAAAAATCGGAATTTGTGGTCAAGCCCCTAGTGATTATCCTGAGTTTGCTGAGTTTTTGGTGAGAGAAGGGATTGATAGTATTTCACTCAATCCAGACACGCTTGTTGAGACAAAAAGAAGAATCGCCGTCCTAGAAAAAACTCTCGGCCGAAAAGGTAAAAAGACCAATTCTCCTTTGCTTGGTTTACTGCTTGCTGTTGGTTTTTTAGGGATGAGTTTAATTGGCCTTGGTGCTGGATGTACTGAAGTAAACAGTCCGTTCAATTTGGAACAGGAGGCTCCGCAAGTCAATGTTAGTTTGGCAGAAATTAGAAAAAAAATGGAAGAAAAATTATCAGCTTTACAACAAGAAAAAGAATATAATACTCTTACAAATATTGCCGTAGACAGTTTTTCAACTTTTGAAATTTCTTATCCAATCACTTGGAAGGCCAATCAATGGGATGGTGGAGTGAGTTTTAGTAGTTTAGACGGGAAGGAATTTATTAGCATTTTTGAACAAGTGGTTGGACATCCTGTGCCAGCAGAGGAGAGACAATCCGTCTTGATAGGTGGCAAACAAGCTCAGAAATACGAAAGTGGCCTTGGTAATGGTCAAAAAATTACAGTTTTTGAAATCCCTCAAGACAACAAAATAATTGAGATCAATGGACAGTCAGATCGTTTGGATGATTTGTTGGCTACGCTTATGTTTGACAAGGGAGAACAAGTCCCAGATAGACCACTTAATCAGTGGGATATTTTTGATAAAAGAATCTGTGTTCAGATGATTACTTATGCCAAGCATGGCGAGTCAGACCAATGTCAGGCCTTTTCCACACCTTGTGATGTGCCTAATGGTTGGAAGGTCTGTCCTGCCCAAAGTGGTTAAAAATTATTGACAAAGTCGGTATAAAATTGTTGTAGTCAAGGGTTTAAAATCTGTTCTGTTTTTTAGTTTAGAAGTATGTTAACTCATTCATTTTAGCTTGAAAATGTCGACAAAATCGTCGGGGAACATTTTTTATTTTGCTTGTTTCCAAATAATCTGCCACATTGATCTGAGTGTCATCGCGATAGCTCTGTCCTCAATAATCACCCCGGCATACGGACGGCGGAATGATAGCAGAGCAACTTTGTTGCCATAGATGTTTATCTCGGTTTCAAAATCTACTTCTTTGACGAAACGGGTCTCACGCAACTGTTCAACGTCATTTACCTTTACTTTTTGTGCTCGTGCGCCTTCTTTCGCAATGGAAAATGCTTTGATTCCTTTTTCGGTACGTCTTTTCGCATAATCCCACATCCATTCCGCGTCAATCGCTTCAAACATTTGTTCATAATCTGAAATAAGATAGATCGGGCCACCTTCTTTGAGTGTATCTTCATACACTCGCTTTAACCCTTCCGCACCCTGATAAAATTTCACTTTCGGTTTTTCACCCGGAAGATTGTAAATACTCAAAAACTCGGGCAACATTTCTTCAAGTTGCTTTTTTTGTTCATCCGCTTTTTTGAGAAGTGTGTGCGGGCCTTCGGCAATTAACAAGATTCTTTTGCCATGCGTTATTTCGGTTATAAATCCTCGGGCTTTCATGTCTTCGAGAAAATTATACACACTCGTTCGTTTTACTCCCGCTTTATCGGATACTTCTTGCACCGTCGCACTCCCAAGTTCAAGACAGGCCAAGTACACGTTGGCCTCTTTTTCGTTCAGACCTAAATTTTGGAGAATGGTTGTTAAATTTGAGGCTTTCATAATGGTACACTGCATTATTTGTCTATATTATAGACAGTATCATATATTCGCTATGTTGTCAAAATAAACAGCTTAAAACATAGACATAAAACTAAATAATTTAAACTTTATACACGTCTAAAAAATTGACATAATTATAAAAAATTATTACATTACAGTTCAAAGAGTTGACTCGTGGCAAAATTGCAAGGAATTATAAATTAATTATGTGTAATTAAACATATGGACAAATCAAAAAAATGGGTTATCGGTATATTTGTAGTCGCAATTATTGCGGTCGCTTATTCCATATCTAAAATGGACAGTTTAGGCCCAAGTCAGCAGGTTTCCATCGAGCCGATAAAAATCGGATTCATCGGGCCGTTGACTGGAGACGCAGCCAACATCGGACAAAATTCCCGTGCTGCAGTTGAAATCGCCGTCAAGGAAATAAATCAAGACGGTGGAATTGGTAACAGGCCGTTTGAAATTATTTACGAAGATGGACAATGCACCGGCAATGTTGCATCCAATGCCGCCAACAAACTTATAAACGTAGACAAGGTATCATTGATTCTCGGTGGAGCTTGTTCAGGAGAAACATCTTCTTTTGCTGGGATGGCCGAACAATCAAAAACTGTAGTACTTTCTTACTGTTCTTCGGCGCCGGAAATTTCTCAAGCTGGGGATTATATTTTCAGAAATTATCCATCTGATTTGTATCAGGGATCGTTTAGTGCGGAATATATTTACAACAAACTTGGCAAAAAGAAAATTGCTATTCTTTACGGAAAGTCGAGCTGGGGCAACGGTGTTAAAGATGTTTTCGTACAAAGATTTAACGAACTCGGAGGTACAATCATTGCAACAGAAGGTTACGAACAAACAAGCCGCGATTTAAGAACGCAATTAACTAAAATCAAGTCAGTAAATCCAGAGCTCGTTTACTTTCTTGGGTACACCGAAGCATCAATACCTGGCATGAAACAAGCCAGGGAGATAGGGCTTGATGTGTCTTTCTTTGGTGGTGATGTGTGGGATGATTCAAAAATATGGACAGATGTTGGCTCGGCTGGCGAAGGAGCAATGTATTCTGTGGTGTATGCTCCGCTCAACAGTGATTTCAAAGCAAAAATGAAAAATAGCGTAGGAAGCGATGAAATTACGATTTGCACTCCGCAGGCATACGATGCGGTAAAACTTATCGCGAAAGTGATTGAAAAAGTAGGAACTGACGCAGAAGCGATTAAAAATGAACTCTATAAAACAAGTTACACTGGCGGTGTTTCTGCATCGGAAATAACATTTGATTCAAATGGCGATCCAGTGGGCGCAAATTTCATCGTCAAGGTAGTCAGGAATGGTGAAGCTATAGAGGCAAAATAAAACAGTTGAAATATTTTACAAAATTGCCTTAATAAAATTGAGGCAATTTTATTGAGAATAAGCATCAGAAAAAATATAATCAAGATACATGGATATACTTCCGCAACTTATTATTAACAGCATTATCGCCGGAGCGATTTATACTTTAATCGCCCTTGGTTTTAATCTCATCTACGGTGCGACAAAGTTTTTTAACTTAGCACATGGCGTGGTAGTGGCAATTGGTGGCTATTCGTTTTTTTATTTTGCTAAAACATTGGGGCTGAATATTTACGTAGCAGTCATTATTGGGGTACTGCTTGTCGGTTTCGTTGGCTACGGCTTGAATAAACTGGTTTATCTTCCGCTCCGAAAACGTAAAGCGTCAAATATGGTGTTGTTGGTCGCTTCACTCGGAGCGTTTACCGCCCTACAAGCAATTATCGCTATTTTATTTACCAGCCAATTTAAGACGCTTTCGCATGGTGTCGGCATACAGAGAATTTTTGAATTTTTCTGCGGCGTTATAACGCAAACCCAGATTATCATAATACTCACCGCTATTTTGGTTATGGTTGGCCTTGTTTTACTTCTTTATAAAACACATCTCGGCAAAGCGGTTAGAGCAATCAGTGATGATGAGGAGATGGCACGAATTGTCGGCATAAATACGAATAAAGTCATCGGCTACACTTTCTTTATCGGTTCAGCGATTGCCGGACTTGCCGGAATTTTAGTTGGTTTTGACACCGGAATTGAGCCAACAATGGGATTAAGTTTACTACTCAAGGGGGTTATTGCTTCCATTGTTGGCGGAATTGGCAACATTTACGGCGGAGTTTTAGGCGCGTTTCTTTTGGGATTTGTGGAAAATTTCGGCATTTGGAAGATATCGGGAGAGTGGAAAGATGTCATCGCTTTTGCGTTATTGATTGTATTTCTGATTTTCCGACCAAAAGGAATTATGAATAAATGATATGGAGTATCTAATTCACTTAGCAATTCTGTTTGCCATTTACGCCATACTTGGCGTTAGTTTGAATTTGGTTGTTGGATATACCGGTCTTTTGTCTGTAACTCACGCAGCTTTTTATGGAATCGGCGCCTATGCTACGGCGATACTTTTAACCAAAACCGGCACGGGATTTTTTGCTTCTATTATTGTAGGGATGATTGTAGCAATTGCCGTAAGTTTTTTTATTGGCATAGTTTTATCTAAATTCAAGGGCGATTATTACGCTCTCGGCACTGTCGGATTTAATACGATCATTTTTGCAATTTTCCTTAACTTGCAAAGTTTAACAAAAGGACCTCTGGGTATTCCGGGAATTTCAAAGCCGAAATTGTTTGGCATTAACTTTGCTGACAATTTTAATTTTTTGATTCTTGTGCTAGTATTTTTAGGTTTCATTTACTTCGCCTCGTGCTTTGTTGCAAATTCCTCTTTTTGTCGAGTGCTTAAGGCGATTAGAGAGGACGAGGAGGCAATTCAAGTTTTCGGATACAATACTTTGTATTTTAAACTCGCTATTTTTGTAATATCAGCTGCGATAGCGGCTGTCGCAGGTTCTTTCTTCGCCTCCTATATTACTTTCGTTGACCCTTCCAGTTTCAGATTGATGGAATCAGTATTTATTTTAGCAATCATTATTTTGGGTGGGCTTGCCAATTTGCGTGGCTCAATCTTGGGAGCTTTATGTTTGATACTTTTGCCGGAAATCCTGCGCTTTGTTGGTTTCTCGGTCGACATAGCTGCTCAAATGAGGCAAGTCGTGTACGGAGTTATTTTAATTTTGCTCATGCTTTACCGGCCACAAGGATTGATAGGCGAATACAAACTATGAAAATACTTGAGACAAAAAATCTTACAAAAAGATTTAACGGCGTTCATGCCGTTGATTGCCTTTCAATCGGAATAGAAAAAGGAAGCATTACCGGCATTATTGGACCAAACGGTTCTGGCAAAACCACGCTCATCAATCTTTTAAGCGGCATGCTTCCTATGGATAGCGGAGAGATGTTTGTTGGTGAAGTTAAAAAACTTACTCGCATATTGCCTCATGAGATTTCTTTTTACGGTATTACCCGCACCTTTCAGCATGTTCGGCTTTTCGAACAAATGACCGTACTGGATAACATTTTGGTTGTCGTAACCGAACGGAATGTTTTCAACGCGCTTTTTGAAAAGCACACGGAGTATCATCTAAAACTCGCCGAGGAAGTATTGCAAAAAATCGGGCTTTGGGAAAAGAGAGAACAATTGGCCATCAATCTTTCTTACGGGCAAAGGAAACTTTTGGAAATTGCTAGAGCCCTTGCGATGAAATCAGAAATTTATTTTTTCGACGAGCCATTTGCCGGACTTTTCCCAGAGATGAGAAAGGTTGTATCCGGCATTATTCGGAACATAAAACAAGAAAATAAAACCGTAATTTTAATCGAACATGATATGGGTTTAATTCGTGAGCTTTGTGATTATATTTTTGTAATGGATGAAGGTACATTGATAGCAGAAGGTAGACCAGATCATGTTTTTGGAAAAAAAGAAGTGATTGATGCTTACCTTGGCAAATGATTATGGGGAGGAAAACTTTACTACAACTTCAAAATATATCTGTTCACTACGGCGGCGTCAAAGCGCTTGATGGTGTTGATATTTCGCTTGATGAAGGAGAAATTGTGGCGTTGATGGGACCTAATGGCGCGGGCAAATCAACGGTATTAAAGACGATTTTCGGCTTGGCGCCGATTCATTCCGGAAAAGTTTTATGGCATGAAAAAGAAATTAAGCCTATTTCCCATGAAGTCGTACAAAGAGGCATTGCTTTCGTCCCGCAGGGCAGGCGAGTTTTCGGAAATTTGACGGTTGAGGAAAATCTGGAAATCGGTGGTTTTATTGTTAGGAATAAACAAGAATTGAAAAGACGCATCGCAGAAGTAATGGAAACTTTTCCAATGTTGAAACAAAAAAGAAAGACAAAAGCGGGAACGCTTTCCGGCGGACAACAGCAAATGCTCGCATTGGCAAGAGGACTAATGACCAATCCGAAGGTTTTACTTCTTGACGAACCATCACTTGGGCTGGCGCCGAAAATCGCTAAAGAAGTTTTTGCAAAAATTAAAGAAATAAACGAGAAGCACAAAACAGCCATTATGATAGTTGAGCACAATATTAAATCTTTATTTGCTATTGCAGACAGTGGCTATATTTTGGATAAAGGAAAAGTTGTTGGAAAAGATACTCTGCAAAAAATTTTTGAAAACTATTTTTTGTAAACAAATACGGTTGTGTATGCTACATCACGATTATTGTGAGTATAGGGCTGGAAATTCGAGCAACCCACCTATGCGTAAAGCTACGGTGGACAAGTCGAAAAGTACTGCCGGCCTTCATTCATTTTAGCTGTTAACTATTGACAGGCATAGACATTATGGTATATTATTTGTAGTTTTATTTTTTAGTTATTTTTTATGAAAATAAAAAAAATGTGGGGCGGTGTGTTTTTTATTTTATTGGTTGTTGTGTGTGGTTTGTATACTTTGAATATTGTTATCAGTGCCCAAAATGATAATTTAGTGAAGGATGGTAGTATGGATACACTTGGAACTAGGGATTGGCAGGTTTCACGTGGCGTGATTAAGTCTAAACGGGCGTTTTTTGGTAGCGAAGGAAACAGTCTTTATGTGGTCTCGCGTAGTACAGATGGATTTGTTACTCAATCAAAAATTAATATTAAACCATATACATTATATAGATTGCATGTACGATACAATTTACGGTATGGTACTTTTTCGCCAAGGTTAGTATCTACAGGACAAACTGATGATTACAATGCGGTGACTGATACTTTGATACAAACAGGACAATGGCTTGATTACACCAGAGTATTTCAAGTTAGTGATGAGTCTGTTTTGTCATCTGATTTTGGTTTATTACTTTTTCTCAATAAGGCGCATGTCTATTTGGATGACATTTCAATCACACCTATTAATTTAATTATTACCGCCCCTACGTCTGAATCTAAACTTGATTCCAACATTTTAAATGTTGTTTGGGATGATATATCGGCTGATTCATACGAGTTGGCAGTAGGAAAGACGTCAGGTAGTTCTGAATATGGCTGGTTTGGAGAAATTAAAGATAACACCCAAAATGTTTCTGGGCTGCCTACTGATGGAAGTGATGTATTTATTCGTTTATTTGCTCATTTTGGTCAATATTCTATATCAACCGATACACATATTAAGGCATATAATGATGTTGCACCAGTTTTTGAGTTTACAGAAAATATAGATCCAATGTCACCTCAATTATTAGAACCTTTGGCTAAGGCTGTTATTTCTGGAACACAGACAACATTGGTGTGGAAAGACATCGGTGCGTCTTCGTATGATGTGGCCATAGGTAGTAGTGTAGCATCGCCTGATTATGGTTGGTATGGTGACCTGAACACTTCTTCAGTAGTTGTGGATAAGTTGCCAGCTAACGACTCTATGGTGTATGTCCGTGTGTTTGCTCATGTCAATGGAACAGCCTATACATATGATACGACATTTATTTCAACACCAGAAACAGAAAGCACGGAAGATAATGTTTCAGTCGAAATACCGCCGGATGTTCCTTCTTCCGATCAACAGGCGTTTGGTCTTATTCATCCCGATCCTTCATCAATTTTGACAGGAAGCACAGAAACATTCTCATGGAATAGTATGGGGCTTGGTGCGCATTACGAATTGGCTATTGGTTCTTCGATAGGGTTGCCAGATTATAAATGGTATGAAGGTGATACAACGTCTGTATCATTGAGTAGTCTGCCAACCGATGGAAGTATTGTATATGTGCGTTTGCTTGGCAGTTACAACGGAAAACAACAGGTATTATTTTATACATTTACAGCGGGTACAGATAGCAACACAGGAGAACAACAACCCGATTCTGTTCCTACACCAATACCTGATCCAACACCTACTCCACCACCTATCGTTACACCACCGATTGTTGTTCCGCCAGCACAAGATTGTGTGCATAACACGTTGATAACAGGTACATTGACTGCACTTTGGGTAAATGATGGGGAGGATAAAGTAGCACAAGGTGAACTTCGAGGTACGACAAACTATTGCACGACACTAAATTCTCTATGGAATGGAAGTACCATTTCATTATTTGGTGCAAAAAATGAAGTAGTTGATTTTAATCTTGTGTTAGAATCAGGACAAACGACTGTACAAGATGTTTTAGTTTCTTTCAATACACTTACTGGGCCAAATGGTGCCGTCATTGCGTCAGTTCCTTCTATAAAAAACAATATATTCAATTGGGTTGATAAAGATATTGAATTGTTTTACGTTCGTTATTTGGAGATAAAGGGACTCAGCAAATTGTCGTATGAAAGTTATGACGAACGGCATATTCCAGAACGATTCCGTCGTCCATTTACTGGGGAAGGGTATGGATTTGGCACATGGCTTGATAGGCCTGATCACAATGCTTTTTATCCAGATATTGCCGTACCACTTGTGCTTGAGCAACCATTCGCTATTCAAAAAGGACAAAACCAAAGTATTTGGTCAGACATCTATATACCTGCTGATGCTGTGCCTGGTGTGTATACGGGTACTGTAGCTGTCTCTCAGAATGGCAATATAGTGGCACAAATTCCTGTATCGTTGACTGTTAATAATTTTAGTTTGCCTGACAAACCATCTGCTGAAGCATTTGCAGTAATTAATAGGAGCAATATTAATAAACGATTTACTGGTGACCCGTGGGCAAATATAGAAAGTCCTGCAAGCCAAGCAATTCGAGATACATATTTTCAAATGGCTCATCGTCACAAGATTGATTTGGTAGATGATGGCAATGCTGATGGAGATAAGCCTCTTGATGAATGGATTCCTCGTCTTGATGGATCACTTTATACATCAGCACGTGGGTATGACGGGCCAGGTGCTGGTATGGGGAACAATATCTATTCTATAGGCACATACGGTTCATGGTCATGGAAAGATGGTGGCGAAGCTGTGGTTCAAGAACACGCAACAGCATGGGAAGATTGGTTTAGTGCACATTTTCCAAATACTGATCATTTCCTTTATCTCATCGATGAATCCAACAATTTTCCTCTGATAGACCAGTGGACAACGTGGATAAATAATAGCCAAGGCAGTGGAAAAAATCTTAAGACACTCGCAACACTTGGTGCGCCGGATGCAGTGACAAAAACGCCTGATTTGGACATTGTCGCCAGTGGCTTTACCGTGGGTGACCCACAAACCTGGCAATCTGCACATGATAATTTGCACAGCGCTGGAAAGGAAATGTATGCGTACAATGGCAAACGTCCTGCTAACGGCTCTTTTGCAATAGAAGATGAAGGTGCGTCACTTCGTAGTGTGCCATGGGTTCAATATGAAAAGGGGATTGATGGTTGGTTTTTTTGGGAGTCTACATATTACAACAATTACCAAGGTGGTATGGGCGACACCAATGTCTTTGAACACGCTCAAACCTTTGGAGCATACTTGAGTAATGATACATCAATCGGAGAAACTGGTTGGAATACATCCAATGGCGATGGTGTACTTTTTTATCCTGGCACTGACAAAGTATTTCCACAAGAATCGTATAATGTTATGGGCCCTATTGCCAGTCTGCGTCTCAAACACTGGCGTCGTGGTATTCAAGATGTTGACTATATTACACTTGCAATGAAAAGAGATCCTGTAAAAACACAACAAATTGTTCATAAGATGATGCTAAAATCACTTTGGGATTATGGTATAGACAATCCAGCTGATCCAACATATGTCCGTACGGATATTGCATGGTCTACTAATCCTGATGATTGGGAAAATGCACGAAAAGCATTGGGTGAGATTATTATGAAGTAGATGCTGAATAGACTTTATTGCACAGAAAAAACAGCTCTTGAGAATGAGAGCTGTTTTATTTGATACTAATACAAATTTGTTGGTTTACTCCAATTCACTCCCATCCCCATACACTTCTGTATCTTGAACAGTGACGATCCTGTC
>Ga0051984_10000585_pt1 | contig 15077 bp, 22 predicted proteins | sample CryGey02umfilter_2_FD_56240 | JGI IMG/M metagenome (GOLD analysis project Ga0051984, IMG submission 56240) | Groundwater microbial communities from aquifer in Utah, USA - Crystal Geyser 4/10/14 0.2 um filter | ecosystem: Environmental > Aquatic > Deep subsurface > Groundwater | place: USA: Utah...
TGAACGAGTGCTCGTAGCCTTCGCCCACCGACGAAGCCGAGTTCACTTCCAGCGACACGAGTTCGCACGCGCGCCAGCCGGCGGCGGAAACCGCCGCTCGGTTAAGCTCCATCGAGCGCTGGTAGGAAACCAGTGAGAAGAACACGAGCATTATCAGCAGCACGCCGAGGAGGGAAAGGAATTCGAGCGAGGTTTGCGCGCGCACCGCGGTCAACCCTCCGTAATGCTCACGAAGGAGTCAGTGTAGTTTCGCTCGGCCTTGACTATCACGGTTCTCGGCCCGCCGAAACTGGGAAATGAGTCGAGGGAGCCCGTGACGTTGGCAACGGTAGCCGCGTAAACTTCCGACGCGCCCCACGGCTCATCCACCAAAAGCGCGACTTGCTTGCCGGCTATGCTCGCGGACAGCACGCCGTCGGGCACGTTCACCTCGACGGCGAACTGCGCGGGCGGGCCCTCGGCGTAAACCAGGTCCGCCGCGTCCCTGATGCGGTCGACCGCCTGCTGGGCGTAGCCCAGCCGCAGCTGGCCGTCCACGCCCGTGCGCTGGCCGTCCACGTAAAGCCAGACCGGAACCAGCACCGCCAGGCTCAACGCCACGATTGCAAGGTATTCAACCGCAGCCTGCCCCCTTTTCGTCAAAGCCACGCGAGCATTAACCGAACGGCAATTAAAAGCGCTTCCCCGCCAACGCAGGGGCAATGGCGGAAAGCGGAAGCGGCGCGGGCGGGGGCGAACGGAACGCGCCGGCACGGAAAAAGCGGGCCAAATCGTCCCGCAAACCGAAAACGCGTCGTCCAATGGCGTTTAAATAACGGGCGAGTAATGCTTGAGGCGACCCGTACGGGCGCTGTAGTGGAGGTTGGAAGAATGGCTAAAACCAAGAACGCAACTGAAAACAGCAACTTGTACGGCGCGCTGTCGTACCTGCTGGGGCTGATTACGGGCGTGGTAATGCTCGTGGTGGCGCCGAAGGACAAGTTCGTCAAGTTCCACGCGATGCAGTCGATACTGCTGAGCCTGGTGGTCTTCGTGCTCCAACTGGTGTTGGGCGTGATAATGGCCATGGTCACCCTCGCGACGATGGGCATGGGCGCGCTCATCTTGGCGCCGCTGATGATGCTGGTCTACCTAGTCATAATCGTGCTCGTGCTGTTCCTCATGTACAAGGCGTACAACGGCGAGAAGTACATGCTCCCCGTCATCGGCAAGTACGCCGCGGACTTGGCGGACAAGAACTAGGCGGAAACCAAAGGGGGTTTTCCCCCTCCCCAAATTTTTTTATTCTAATTTTTTATTCTGTTTTTCGTTTTATTTTTTCGCGAGCGTCGCCTTGAGCAGCGCGTCGAACAGCGGCTCGGGCGCCTCGAGGCGCGAGTCGAACTCGGGATGGAACTGCGACGCCAAAAAGAACTGGTGGCTCGGCAGCTCCATGAGCTTCATTATCTCGCGCTCCGGGTCGCGGCCCGAAAAACAAATGCCCGCCTTCTCCAGCGCGGGAACGAGTTCCGGGTTCACCTCGTAACGGTGCCTGAACCGCTTGGTTATCTTGTCCGCCCCATAGGCGGCGTGCGCCTTCGTGCCGCGGCTGACCGCGACTTCATAAGCGCCCAGCCGGAGCGTGCCGCCCAAATTAGTCAGGCTCTCCTTCTCGGGCAAAATGCAGATGACCGGATGCTTGGTCTCCGGGTTTATTTCCGCGGAATTCGCGTCCTTCCAGCCGAGCATTGAACGCGCGTACTCGACCACCGCGAGCTGCATGCCGTAACACAAGCCGAGGTAGGGCACATTGTTCTCGCGCGCGTGCCTTATCGCCGCCAGTATGCCCTCCACGCCGCGGCTGCCGAAGCCGCCGGGAACCACGAACGCGTCGAAAGCCTTCAAGTCGACTTTGCCTTTCTCGATTTCCTCGGAATTCACGAGCACCGCTTCAAGGCAAACGCCGTTCTTTGCCGCCGCGTGCTTCAGCGCCTCGAAAACGCTCGCGTAAGTGTCCTTCATGGAAGCGTATTTCCCGATTACCGCGACGCGCTTGTTTACCTTGCACGAATTCATCTTCTCGACTAGCTTGCGCCACTCCGCCAAGTCCGGCTCGCCCAGCTTTAAACCCATTTTGCCCGCCACGGCTTCGGCCACTCCCTGCTTTTCCAGCAGGAGCGGCAACTCGTAAACGCTCCCCAGGTCCGGCGAACAGAACACGTATTCCGGCGGCACGTTGCAGAAAAGCGAGATTTTCTCCTTGGAATCGCGGCCTATGGGCTTCGCCGAGCGCGCCACCAGGAAGTCGGGCGAAATCCCCCTTGCCAGCAGCGCCTTCACCGAGTGCTGGAGCGGCTTCGTCTTCTCCTCGCCCGTAGTCACCGTGGGCACCAGCGCCACGTGCACGAACACGGCGTCCCCGCGCTCGTGCTCGAACTTCATCTGGCGCACCGCCTCGAGGACGACTTCGCTCTCGATGTCGCCCACCGTGCCGCCGATTTCGACAATCAGCAGGTCGCACTTGGTCACATCCGCCGCACGCTTGACGCGGCGCTTTACCTCGTTCGTAACGTGCGGAATGACCTGCATCGTCTTTCCGAGGAACTCCCCGCGCCGCTCCTTCTCTATGACCGTCTTGTACGCCGAACCCATCATCAAATTCTGCTCGCGGACCGCGAAAACGTTCAGAAACCTTTCATAGTTGCCCAGGTCCAAATCACACTCGAAGCCGTCGCGCGTCACGAAGACCTCGCCGTGCTCGAACGGGTTGAGCGTGCCCGCGTCGCAGTTGAGGTACGGGTCGATTTTCATCTGCGCCACGTTCACGCCGCGCGACTTCAGGAGGCGCGCGAGCGAGGAGGCGAAGATTCCCTTGCCAAGCGAGGACAAAACTCCGCCAGTGACAAACAGGAATTTAGGCATACGGAAAAATACCAGCGCGCCAAAATTAATTAACCTTCGCCCACGGCAAAGCGGTTTAGTGATTAAGCACTCTTTTTTCGCGAAGGTAAACGATTAAACTCTGCGTCCTGATCTCAACGCCTTTGATTTCCCTTAGTAACCCGAGCCGGCGTGAAACTAGCCCTTCAATCGCCGCCTTCTGCTCCTGCGACAATCCGGACGTTTCCAGTTCACTCAGCACCCTTTCGTGCTGCGTTATGTGCGGAATCAAAAACTTGTCGAGAGGCGAGGAAAACGGCGCGTTACTAAACGTCCGTCCGTGCATGTTGTGTATGTTGTCTTCAAGGTAAGCGACCAAATCCTTGTGAAGGTCCAGTTTGGCCAGTTTGTCAAGTGAAGACATAACGCCGAGATGCTGGCTTGCAATACCCAGCTTCTTAAACGTGGAGAGACTGCCGAGAGCCTCGCCCTCCGCGCGCTCAAGCCGCGCAGCCTGCGCAAGACCCGACCTATATCCGCCCATGCAAAAATATCGCTGCAGCGGTTTAAAAGGCTAATTAACGAAACCGAAACCAAACGCGACTCAAACGAACGCAATGCTCGCGTAGTCAACGACGGCGGAATAGTCCCCGCTCGCGTCGCCGGAATTCGTGAAGCCGAGCAGCCTGCCCCGCTTCGCGCCCTTGAGCTTCGCCCAATGCAGCGCGCACGCAATCGGCGCGTAACCGCACGCGGTCGCGCGCTCTTCCCGCAGCCTTGCATAAAAATCTTCCGCGTCCATTTTCAGGAGCGCGCCGATGACCGCCATGTCTTTTTCCTTTGCCTGCGCCGCGGGCTCGTAGTGCGTGAAGTCGCTCGAAGCGATTATGGAGATATCCGCCGTGATTTTCGCCAGCGCCTCGGCAACGCGCAGCGCAGCCGGAAGCGATTGGTCCAAAAAAGTGATTGGAACGAAATTTACGCCGCCGTGCAGGAACTGCAAAAACGGCAACTGGACTTCGATGGAATGCTCCTCCGCGTGCGCACTCTCGTCCACTTTCGCGACTTTTGCCTTGACCAGCTCGCCGACCAAATCGGAATCAACCTTGCAAACGCCCAGCGGGGTTTCCCAATCTTCCGCGCTGGTCGAGACCGCGGAACCGCGCCCGGTGTGGTTGGGCGACAATATTACGAAAGTGTCCGCATTTTCGAGCGCGAGGAAGGAACGCATCGCCGTAGCGCCGGAGTAAACCCAGCCCGCGTGCGGCGCAACGATTGAGCGGCTCTTTACGGCAGGCTTGCCCGCGGATTTCTTGAAGGCTGAAAGCATTCGCTCGCACTCGCTTTTTTCCGCGGGGTAAAACGCCCCCGCGACCGCGGGATTCCTCACGGTAACGGGCAGGAAAAACTAAAATAAAAAGAAGGGTTTGCGGCCTATGCCTCGAACTCTTCGGGCTTTTGCGTGAACTGGTCGTCCGACGCGATTTTCCCGGTTACCTTCAGGTACTCGCGGCTGAACAGCCAGAAGAGCAATGCGAGTGCCTTGCGCCCCTTGTTGTTCGTGGGCACCACCAAGTCGACAAAGCGCGGCGAGTTGTTCGTGTCGCACAGCGCGATGACCGGCAAATTCAACTGGAACGCCTCCAGGACCGCCTGGCGGTCCACGCCCGGGTCAACCACGAACACGAGCTTGGGCTCGCAGAAGTCCTCGCGTAGAGGATTGGTAAAGCGGCCCGGAGTGAAGCGGCCGACGAGCGGCTGGAAACCCGTCAGCTCGCAGAACTTCAATATGGGCTCCTTGGCGTTCGCCTTGCTGCCCACGATGAAAACCGTCTTCGGGTCGTAACGCGAAAGCAGCTTGACCGTTGCGAGCACGCGCTCGTCAAGCTTCTTCAAGTCGATAACGTGCAACCCGTCCTCGCGCGTGCGGTAAATGTAGTCCTTCATTCCGCCGCTCTTCATGCGCGTGCCTATGTGCACGCCCGCGCTCAAGTACGCCTCTTGCTCTATCAACATCGCGTTTTCCCCGCCGTATCGCCCCACGCTGGTAGGCTGTTGTTAGTCTGCGGCAAAAGTGCGCCGCAGCCGCTAACAATCCTGCCGCCGCCGTATTTAAGCGTAACTAATAAAACCACGGGCTGCGAACGACTGCTATATGCCCGTCGACATGGACCTAGAAACGGCCGAAGAGGAGAAGAAAGCAGAAGAGGCGCTAGGCGAAGCCAGGCAAATAGACTTGCAGGCAAAGCCAGACCTGCCTTTCGAAAAAGTCGTGGAAGCCGCGCTCTTCCTCGCCAACCGCGAGGTGTCGTTCAAGGAGCTTTCGGAAATCACGGGCAGGCAGCCGCGCTTCGTGAAGGAGGCAATCGAAAAAATCCGCGTCGAATACGAGGAACGCGGCGCGCCCGTCGAAGTCACAATCAAGGAGGATGGCGCGGCGATGCAGGTGCGCCCGTCCTACTTGACCGCGGTTGGCGGACTCAGCAAGCGCAGCGACTTGTCGCGCAAATCCACGCGCATGCTCGCGCTCATCGCCAAGAAGGGCAAGATGCTGCAAAAAGAGCTGCAAAGCTATTTTCGCGGCGAAATTTACGAGTACATAACCGAGCTCCGCGAAGCCGGCTACATAGAGTCGACGCGGCAGGGCAACACGCGCCTGTTGCGGCCCACCCGCAAATTCTACCGGGAATTCCAAATGTCGCCAGTCAATCCGAGCCAATAGAGTCAAGCACTCGGCGGATTTCGTTCGCACGCTTGGCGCCGATTCCCTCGACTTCCTGCAATTCTTCGGCCGAAGCGTCCATTATGGCGCGCACGCTCTCGAAGTGCGCGAGCAGGGCCTGCGCGACCTTGGGTCCGATTAAAGGCAGCGACTCGACGATGAAGCGCTGCTGTTCGGAAAGTGTTAAACCTTTACTGCCGAAGCGCACGCGCGCCTCACGGTCCGGCAAAAGCTGTTCGCGTTCGCCCAACGCGTACAAAAAGTCCGCCAGCTCATCGTCCGTGTCGAAGAAGAACATCGGGATTTTGTAGTCCACCGCGAGCGAGATGAACGCGCCGCGCAGCGCCTTGGGCTGGACGCGCTGGAAGCGGTCGCCAACGAGCGCAATCATGGGCGCCTCGAAGTTCTCGCGCAAATCCTGCGCCTGCTTGAACAGGCGGCCGTCAATCATGCTGGACTCGAAGTCTTCCGCCGTCTTGCGCTCGACGCACACGCGGCTGCTGAGCACGTAATCGCCCACGGGCAGCCGAACGGGCTTCAAGACCGCTCCCTTGGCAAACAGCGCCTTCGCGACTCCACTCTTGAGCTCGCGGTCGTCGACGAACACCTGGACTTCCTTGGATTCTTCAAAAATTATTTCCGTCATGGCGCGCCACCCAGCGTTTCCTGCTTCGCGCCCGCCTTGAAGTCGCCCTCGACGGTGCGCAGCACGCGGTGCATCTCCTTTTCCTTGCGGCGCGAAATCCAGAGGAACCCCTCGTCCTTGGTGTCGCGGGTAACCAGAACCACGACGTTGCCCGCCTTGACGCGGCCCGCCCTGCCGCGGCGCTGGATGAGGCGTATTTCCGAAGGCACCGCCTCGAAGAAAACCACGAGGTCAACCGAAGGAATGTCCAGCCCTTCCTCCCCGACGCTCGTCGCGACGAGCGCGTTGAAATCCCCGGCGCGGAACGCGTCGATTGCAGCCGCCTGCTGCTTCTGGGTCATGCCCTCGTTCCCGCGCCCCACGAGCTGGCGCGCCTTGACTCCCGGCAATAAATTCAGTTCCCGCTCTATCTCGTCAACGCTCGAGCGGTAATGCGCGAAAACGATTGACGATTTTCCTTCCGCCGCGGCGTGCGCGACGATTTCGCGCAGCTTCGGCAGCTTCGGATGCTCCACGCCCTCCTTGATTGCCGCGAGCGCGTCGCGCTTGATTATCGCCACCAGCGGGTCCGCCAACAGCTTCTGCACGGCCTTGCTCTTCTTGTCGCGCGTTTGCATCCCGTCCAAAAAGTCCACGAACGCGGCTACGCCCTGCGACTCCAGCAGGTCAATCGCGTGCACTATGTTCAGCGCGCGCGCCTGGCTGGACAGCGCCTTGTACGCGATTGCGTTCGGCGTCTGCGCGAGAATCGGGCCGCGCAACGCGAGGAGCGTGCTCTTGTTCGCCTTCTTCAAGTCCGCGGACGGGAAGAAACCGTAATCCTTCAGCTCTTGCAGGGCTTCCGACAGCAGGTGCCGCAGGCGCTCGCGCAGCGTCACGAGTTGCGGCGGCAAGTCCACGAACTCCCACTCCAAGAGGACTTCTTTCGCGTATTTGCGCGCGTCCTCGTCGTCTTCATTCTTGACTTCCACGTGCTTGACGCCCAGGTTTTCGCAGACGTCCAGTATTTTTTGCTTCACGGACGAGGGCGAGGCGGTCAAGCCGAGGATGAAGCAGCCCGCGGCTTTCGCCTGCGCTCCGATGAAAACGTACGCGTAATCCCCGACCGCGCGGTGCGCCTCGTCGAAAACCACCAGGCGGAAGTCCTGCAGGCGGATGCGGCGCGCCAACAAGTCGTTCTCGATGCACTGGGGAGTAGCCACGATTAGCTCGGCGGTTCCGTAAGACTCCGTGCGCACGGCAGGCGAAACCTCGCCCGTGACCAGCAACGTTTTTTTGCCGACGAGCTCTTCCAGCCTGCGCGCCTGTTGCACGGCAAGCGGCTTTGTCGGAACCAGGAACAGCTGTTTGCCGCCCAGTTTTTTCATGACTATCGCCGCTACGAAGGTCTTGCCCATCGCCGTAGGCATCACCAGCAGCGAGTTGCCTTCGGCTAGAATCGCGTTCGCGGCGTTCTCCTGGTATTCGCGCGCTTCCATTGTTCCATTGAACGCGCGCGAGTTTTTAACCCGCGCGAGGCGTTGCTTCCGGTGCGGTTAATAACGCGCTTCGCGGAAAACCGTTCGTGTTCTTCGACCCTTCGCTCGCGCTCGAAAAAAAGAACGACATAATGGAAGGCGACCTGGTTTACGCGGTCACCCGCAAGGGCGCGCTACAAAAGATAACCAACGCCAGGGGGCCGCTCGACACGATGCTCAGGAAACTCGAAGCGCCGGGCACCGCGGCAGCCATAGTGCTGCGCAAGGCCGACGACGAAATGCGCCTGATCGGCCTGCAGGGCGCGGGCGGACGGTTCACCTTGAAAAAGGCGCGCGCGCTCGCGGAATCCATCGAAGCGGTAAGCCGCGAAAACGGCGCCAAGCGCGTAGTCGCGAGAACCTGGATTTTCGCCGAGACCCCCGAATTGATGCGCGCGCTCGGCTTCAAGCCGAAAAACGCCGTTGAAGCCAAAAATCACGAAGAAGCGGCAAAGCGGTTCGCTGCGAATGCCGTCTTGAGGCGGCACGTGAGGCACAACGTCAGCAGGGTTCCGGTAGGCCAGTGGGTCGAGTACTCGCGCGAAGTGCAACAGTAGGCGCGGAACAGTGGAAGCGGGCTGCTTCCGCAAAATCTATTTAAATAAGGCTTGTGAAACCGTGTTCCGCCGAAACGGGGAACCGTGGGGGTTCTTTCAACCCGTTGAAGCTAGACAAGGTGGTTCTTAATGGTAATACTGCCAGTCGCTCCCGTGGAGCGCATCATCCGCAAGGCCGGCGCCGAGCGCGTTTCGCAGGACGCGGCGGAGGCTTTGGCGGACGCGCTCGAGGAGATAGGCATAGACATTTCGGTGAAAGCGGTCCAGCTGGCAAAGCACGCCGGGCGCAAGACCGTGGTCGCGGAAGACATCAAGCTCGCGAGCCGCGCGTAAGTGAAGCGCGGTTTTTTAAACAACTGCACTCCAATTCTTTCCTTACTCAAGATGTAGGGTCCCGCCCGCGAAGAAAGGGTCGGCCTGAATTGGGGTGTTTAGAATGGGTGCAAGCAAATACATCAGGCAATCCTTCGCGGAAACGCAGGGAAGCCAAATTTACAAGGCCCGCCTGCGCGTCTGGCGCCAGGGGCACAGCATGGAACGCGTCGAGAAGCCGTTGAACCCGGCGAGGGCGCGCGAATTGGGTTACAAGGCAAAACCGGGCTACTTCGTGGTGCGCGTGAAGACCAAGCGCGGCAAGCGCGTGCGCAACCGCCCCGCCATCGGCAGGAAACCCGGAAAGAACCGCAAGCGCGAAAACCCCGGCAAGCCGTGGCAGTGGTTCGCCGAACAAAAGGCGATGCTCAAGCACAAGAACGCCGCGGTCGTGGGCTCGTACTTCGTCGGCGCGGACGGCGAACGCCAGTACTTCGAAGTCATCCTGAAGACGAAGCAATGAAGACTGACCGCGTCACCGTGGAAACGCTCGCGCAAAAAGCGCGCAGCCTCGGCTTCGCCTCGGTTGAAGTCGCAACCCCCGTGCAGCCCAAGCCCGGCGTGAAGCCCGCCAAGGGCGCGCTCGTGGAATGCGCCGACGCGAAGCGGCTGTGCGCATTGCTCGAGGCGAACGAAGGGCTCCGCGTGAACCCGTTCAAGACGATTGACTACTGGAAGAACGGCGGGCTGTACGCCGCACTCAAGGCGCACTCCGTGGAAATCCCGTTCGCGTTCTTCCTCAATTCGGCGAAGCCCGCGAAAGAGATATCGCGTGCGCGCGCCTTCGTAAAAAAAATCGCGCGGAAAGGCCTGCACTACCGCATCGTGAGCGGCGCGAGCGACGAATACGAGTTGCGTTCGCCCCGCGACCTCGCCGCGTTCGGAATCCTGTTGGGCTTGACGCGCGAGCAGGCGCTCGCGGCGGTCGGTGAATCAAAATGAACCTGCTTTTCGCGACCACGAATAAGGGCAAACTGGAGGAAGCGCGCTCGGTTCTCTCGCCCGCAAAAATCTGTTCGGTTTCAATCGAGCTTTTCGAGCCGCGCGAGGAGGGGCAGCTCGCGGTTGCCGAGGCAAAGGCAGGGCAGGCGCTCAAGGCGGTTGGCAAGCCCGTGTTCGTGGAGGACTCCTGTTTCTATCTGGACGCGTACCCCGGCTTTCCCGGCGAGTACTCGAAGCTAGTGGTGCGCAAAATCGGAGTCCGCGGCGTACTGAAACTGCTGGAGGGAAGGCAACGCGGCGCGCGTTTCGTAACGATTCTCGCGTTCGCGGCGCCGCGCAAGCGCCTGAAAATATTCAAGGGCGAGTGCCGCGGCCGCGTGCTTGAGCGCATTGCGGGAAAACCGCGCGAGGGCATGCATTACGACTCCATTTTTGCCCCTACGGGCGCGAAAAAGTCGTTCGCACGGATGAACAAGGCTGAGAAATCGGCTTACTCGCACAGGGGCAAGGCGCTGCGCGCGTTCGCGAAATGGCTGGTGAAACAAAATGATGCTTGAAAAGCGGCGCTGGCTGCTCATCGACGCGCTCGGAGTCAGCGGTTCCGAATTCACTAGTTGTGTTGCCGAAGCGATTGCCGGATTTTCGGGCGTGAACGGAGCGTCGCGCGCGAGGGCGCAGGCGGAAACCGTTTCGGGCTTCAACGTGGTGCGCTGCACGCGCGCCGCGCTAGAGGAGGTCATATCCGCGCTCGCGTTCAAGAAGGAATTCAAGGGCAAGCGCGTGGCGTTGCGCACGGTAAGGGTTTCGGGGACGCTTGACGCGCTGCTTGCGGGAAAGCGCAAGGCAAAATAAGCCGCGCCTCCAGCAATAAGCGCATGGGCTTGTCTTCCTGGCTCAGGTCGCTGTTCGAACGGCGCTCTGATATGTCAAACGCGAGCCAATGGCGCGAGTGGCACCAAAAGAATTCGGGGCTCAAACCAATCGACCGCAGCATTTATCGTTACGACGCCCCGGTTTTGGCTGCTCTCGACAACAATCCGGGCTTGACGCTGCTTTCCGCGGTATTGCACGAAAAATTCCCGCATCCCGAACCACTTGTGAGGGAAAAAGCAATAGTGGAAGTCGCGGCGTGCTTGCGCGACGAAAGCCGCCGCGCAAAGCTCGCCAGAAGGCTTGCCGCGGTGAATTGGCGGGGAAAAAGCAGGAGGGAAATTTCGGCGCTTCTGCCGGAAACGCTGGAACAACTGCTGGTATTGGCACAAAATGAGGATTCAAGCGAACGAAACCAGCGGCTCGCCGCCTCTTTCTTGGAGAAGCCGCTCTCGCCCGAGGCAAGGCGCAAGGTTTTTCCGCCGGGCGAGGCGGTGAAGCGGTGGCAACCCGAAGCCAAAGTAGTCGGCTTCCGCGAGCCGCCTCGCGAGTGACAAATCAATAATAATAAATAGCCCGTCGGGGGAAACATTCTTGCAAACTATTAGAATTGAACTCGCCCCGACGAGGGGCCTGATTCGTTAGGTTTTGGAATTAGGGGTGGTAGGTAACATGTATCCTCCTTCGCAGGCGGCTTACGACAGGGCGATTACCGTTTTCTCGCCCGACGGCAGGCTGTTCCAGGTGGAGTACGCGCGCGAAGCCGTGCGAACGGGCGCTACCAGCATCGGGGTCGTCTGCAGGGACGGCATCGTGCTCGTGGCGCACAAGCGCATAACGAGCCCGCTCGCGGTGAGCGCCAGCCACGAAAAGATTTTCCAGATAGACGCGCACATCGCCGCGTCGTCCAGCGGACTCGTCGCGGACGCGAGGCGCCTGGTGGACACGGCGCGCCTCGAAGCCCAGAAGCACCGCCTGACTTACGACGAGGAAATCCCGATAGAGCTGCTGGCGAAAAACATCGGCGACCACATCCAATTCTTCACGCAGTACGCGGGCGTTCGCCCGTACGGCGTCTCGCTCCTCATCGCGGGAGCCGACGGCGACCTGCACCTGTTCGAAACCGACCCGAGCGGCGCGCTGTTCGAGTACAAGGCGTGCGCAATCGGCTCGGGCAAGAAGGCGGCGGAAGAGTTCCTCAAGAAGGAATACAAGGACGGCATCACGACGGACGAAGGCGTCCGCCTCGCGTTGAAGGCGCTGCGCAAGGTCGTCGAGGAAAAGCTCGATGCCGGCCTCGTGGACATCGCAGTCATCAGCGCGGGGGAAAAGAGGGTGCACGCGCTCTCCGAAGCCGAGATTTCAAAGGCGTTGAGCGAGAAATGAGCGGAATAGAGAACACGATAATCGCGCGCCTCGAAAGAAACGGCGAGCACTTCGAGGTGCTCGTCGACCCCCAGAAGGGCTTCGACTACAAGACCGGCGCACGCAGGGACTTCTCGAACGTGCTTGCCTTCGAAGAGGTATTCAAGGACGCCAAGAAGGGAGAACGGGCGACTGCAAAGGCGCTGGAAAAGGCGTTCGGCACCGGCGACCCGGTCGCGGCGGGAAAAATAATCCTCGAAAAGGGGGAACTCCAGCTGACCACCGAGCAGAAGCGCAAGGCGATAGTCGACAAGAGGGCGCGCGTGATTGCGCTCGTGGCGCGAGTGGCGGTGGACCCGCGCACCAAGGCGCCGCACCCGGCCCAGCGCATCGAGAACGCGATGGAGCAGGCGAAGGTGCACATCGACGCGATGAAGACGGCTGAAGAGCAGGTGGAAGGCGTCATAGAACAGTTGCGCGAAATCCTGCCGATTAGCACGGAGAATTTGAAGATGGAAATCATAATTCCCGCCCAGTATGCCGGACGCGCGTACGGCGCGCTCAAGGAGTACGGCATGAGCGGCGAGGAGTGGCGCGGCGACGGCTCGTTCCGTTGCGTGTGTTCCTTCCCCGCGGGCATGCAGGGAGAGTTTTACGACAAGCTGAACAAGATGACCGCGGGCAGCGTGCAGACGAAAACGCTGTGACGCGGCTTGCGATTAAAAAAAAGGTGTTTTGAAAAATGAGGACAATCGTTGTGCCGGGCGAAAAAGTGGCCGACGAGCCCAGGCAGCAGGACGAAGCCTGCTTCGCGGACTCGCACGGCACGTTCGCCTCCGTGGTCAGCCTCGCGGACGAGGGGCGCGTAATCCCGCTGAAGGGGCGCTACCTCCCCATACTGGGCGACTACGTAATCGGAATAATAAAGGAAATGCAGCTCACGGGCTACATCATCGACTTGAACTCGCCTTACGAGGCGCGCCTGAGCGACCGCGACTGCCGAGAGGAATACCGCATCGGCGACGTGATTTCCGCGAAAATCTCCTCGGTGAACGAAGTGCACGACGCGGGAGCCATGGAGCCGCGCGCGTTCCAGGGAGGGGAGCTGCTGGAAGTCGAGCCGGTCAAGGTGCCGCGCATCATCGGGCGCAACGGCAGCATGCTCGCGACCATAAAGGAATACACGGACACCCAGCTGTTCGTGGGCAAGAACGGCCGCATCTATCTGAAGGACGGAAACACCGTGCTCGCCTCGCTGGCGGTGCTCAAGATTTGCAGGGAAGCCCACATTCCGGGCTTGACGGAACGCATGACCGCGTTCCTGCAGGAAGAATCCAAAAAGGTGAAAAAAAATGAAGAGTGACAAGGTACTGTTCAACCCCGACGGCTCGCGCCTCGACGGGCGCGGAGCGACCGACTTGCGCCCGCTGGCCATAAGGGCGGGCGTGCTCAAGCGCGCGGAAGGCTCCGCCATGGTCGAATGGGGAAAGAACAAGGTAATAGCCGCGGTTTACGGACCCCGCGAAGTGTTCCCCAGGTTCATGACCGACCCCTACAAGGCGATAATCAGCGCGCGCTACATCATGGCGCCGTTCTCCTCGCTCGAGGAGCACAACCGCAGCGGCCCCAACCGCCGCAGCCAGGAAATCAGCAAGGTCTGCAAGCACGTTTTCGAGAACCTCATCCTCACGGAAAAATTCCCGAAGACCATGATTGAAATACACATGGAAGTCATCCAAAGCGACGGGGGCACGCGCGTTGCCGCGATTACCGCCGCGGCGGTCGCGCTCGCGGACGCGGGCATCCCCTTGCGCGACATCGCGTGCGGGGTCAGCGTGGGCAAGGCGAACGGGAAACTCGTGCTGGATTTGGACAAGACCGAGGACAACTTCGGCGAGAGCGACGTACCCCACGTGATTTCGCCGCGCACCGGCGAGATTTTGCTGTACCAGCTGGACGGCATGCTCACCAAGGAGGAAATCTCGCAGTCGTACGACATGGTTCTCGAGGCGTCCAAGCAGATTCGCGAGAAGCAGGTCGCCGCGCTGAAGGAAAAGTACGAATCCGCGCTGGACGCGCAAAACGGTGAATGAAAATGATTCTGGACGAAGTGAAGGAAACTTACATCAAGGACCTGCTCAAGCAGGGCAAGCGCGGCGACGAGCGCGGGCTCATGGACTACCGCGAAATCAAGCTGACCAAAGGCTACATACCGAACGCGGAGGGAAGCGCGCTCTGCCAAATCGGGGACACGAAAGTCCTCGTCGGCGTGAAAATCGACTTGTCCACCCCGTACCCCGACCGGCCCACGGAAGGCTCGTTCTCGGTGAACGCGGAATTCTGCCCCATGTCGCACCCGGACTTCAGGCCGGGCCCGCCCAACGAGCAGTCAATCGAGCTCGCCCGCGTAGTTGACCGCGGAATCCGCAGCGCGGAATGCATCGACTTGAACGGCCTCTTCCTCGAGGAGGGAAAAGCGTTGGGCGTGTTCACGGACGTTTACGTGCTCGACCACTGCGGCAACCTCATCGACACGGCGGCGCTCGCGGCAATGGCCGCGCTCACGAACTGCCGCATGCCCAAGTACGAGGACGGCAAGCTCGTCCGCACCGAGTTCAACGGGAACCTTAAATTGGCCCGGAAGGTGGCTGCGTGCTCGTTCGAAAAAATCGGCGACAAATTCATCGTCGACGCGAACAGCGCGGAGGAAACCGCGAGCGACGGACGGCTTACTCTCTCGACTTGCGACGGCGATTTGGTTTGCGCCGCGCAAAAAAGCGGGAAAGTCGGCGTAAGCAAGGCGGAATTGATGCAGCTCGTGGATGCCGCGTTCGAAAAAGGCAAGTGGCTGCGCGCCAAACTCTGAGGTGTACTAGATGGGCTCAAGATACGGAGTAAAAATCAGGAAGCTCGAGGACAGCGTGCTCAAGATAAAGCGCGCCAAGCACCCCTGCCCCAAGTGCGGCAAGGTCAACGTCAAGCGCAAAGCCAAGGGCCTGTGGCACTGCAACTCGTGCAACGCCACCTTCACCGGCGGGACTTACGCGCCGGTTACGCAAGCCGGCGCGGCCACGCGCAAGACGGTGTCGGGGATTTGAACGAGTTCTGCCTCATCGAAGCCTACCTGCCCGACTCGTCCTACAAGTACGCGACCAAAGACGGCAAGGGCCTGGAGGAAGCGCTGGAAAAGCTGCGCGGCCTGCTCACGGTGAAGGCGTTCGACTACG
>Ga0051984_10000646_pt1 | contig 14403 bp, 13 predicted proteins | sample CryGey02umfilter_2_FD_56240 | JGI IMG/M metagenome (GOLD analysis project Ga0051984, IMG submission 56240) | Groundwater microbial communities from aquifer in Utah, USA - Crystal Geyser 4/10/14 0.2 um filter | ecosystem: Environmental > Aquatic > Deep subsurface > Groundwater | place: USA: Utah...
AACTCAATACATTGAGTAACATTTTTGGGACTGATTGTTTTAGCACATCTTTCAAAGTCTAGCAACACAGGAAGATTCTCAGAAGTAACAATAATATGTTTATGCGGATGATGCATCTCTTCTTTGTTAACACCTAATTTATCCAAAGTATAACACTGCTCTAAAATCTCTAACAATAATTCTTTTATCTCTGCTTTGTTACTTTGTTCTATCCAATCTAAAATGAATTCTCCCTCCACAAAACGGTAAACTAAATACTCCTCGCCGGAAAACATAAACCTTGGTCCAATACCCTCTTTATTCAGAATCTTTAACCAATTGGCTTCATTCTCTATTCTACCTTGAGCCTGACTTTCTTTTCTCTTAACCTTTATCGCTACCTTTACTAAATCTTTTTTCAAAGGAAAATGAGTTTTTACTAAAGTACTTTTGTCAATCACCCCAACAAAAATGTTTCCTCTCTTTCCATGAGTTAGATATCTTATTTCAATGACTCCCTTTCTTTCTAACTCTCGAAGAATATTACTTTTCTCAACCAAATACACATAAAGTTCTTCAAACATCGGCATCTTTTCACAAGCCAATTCTTTAAATTTTAAAAGATTAGTAGAGAGGAACTCATCAATTTTCTCTTTGTTTGTTAAAGAAGAGAAAAGGAACAAGATTCTTCCATTCGGAGCTAAGTAATTGCTAACTTCTCCAAAGAACCTTTCTGAGATTTCCCAACCTTGCTTTCCACCATAAAGAGCTGGATCTTCAATTATCTCCTTGCCCACTTTATCTTGAGGAAGGTAAGGCGGATTAAAGATGATTAAATCAAACTTATTTTCAACTCCAGAAAACAAATCACTTTTCTTGACTTTTAACTTAGTATTTAACTTAACTTCTTCGCTCTCTTTCAACTTTTGTAAAGCTTCTTCATTAATGTCGACAGCTAAAACTTCTCTAACGTTTTTGTTTTCAGCAGCAGTTAAAGCCTGAATTCCCGATCCTGTGCCTAGATCTAAAACTCTACCAAAGGCGTACTCTTTGACAAATTTCTGTAATAAGTAAGAGTCTTCAGCAGGGTCATATATATCCATGAGAACACCAAAAAGTATATTAATAGATAAATTTTACCTTTACTGTACTTAAAATAAGTATTTATCAAAACAAAATGAGGTGTTAAAAAATGGGATGGTTTAGTAGTACATTAAAAGTTTTACAAGAAAGGAGAGCAGTTCCTTTAGAAAAGGCACAAAAAGTTGATGCAGCTTTGACAAAGGCATTAGCAGATCTAGAGAAGAGTTTTGAAAAAGATGAAGCTGCTCAGGGTGCAGAATTACAAGCAGCATTCAAAGCTTATTATGCTCGTGCAGGAACAGTTAAAGCATTAAAAGCAGAATTAGCTAGAGAAGGGGAAGCCATTGCTGTTGAGGAAAAAGTTACTAATCAATTAATAAAAGCAAGAAGCTGGGCTAATACAACTGCAGCATTATGGCGTCAAGATTGGGAATTAACTAAAAAACATCTTGCTTCAATTGGAGCTAAAAGAGCTACACAAGAAGACATTACTGCAGTAAGAAGATTTGCAGCTACACAACAAACAAAATTAAGAGAAAGTGCAGCAGAACTTAAGGCTTTAGAAAGACCAATATTAGCTGACTTAGCTCCTAGAGAAAGAGCAGAGTTAGAAAAAAGAAATGGTCGGATTCGTACTCTAATCGCTGATGCAAATCAAAAAATCAAAGATCTAGAAGCCATGAAACAAGGTCAAACTGTTAAAGGAGAGATTGGCACTAGGTTAGGAGAGTACTGGGAGAGTGTAAGAGCAGAAACAAGTACAAATGAGCTTCCTCCCATTGCAAATTTAAGGGAATCTCCTAGTGTTAAAAGGTATCGTGAATTATTAACAGAGCAATTACAGGCCATGGAATCAACTTTGTTATACATCCAAGACGAACTAAAAGCGTTTGAGAAGTGCGGAATCGCGATTATGCCTAAAGCAGAAGAAAGATTAATGGGCAGAGGTTTAGGATTTTTAGCAAGAGCAACAGAAAAGATTGGTCGTTAATAAGACTTAATTTTTATTTTTTATTTATTTTTCTTCTGATTCTGGTAAGACACTCCATCTACTATCTAGAAAAACAAAAGTATCAATTTGTTTTCTTAAAGCGGTTAACATTGATGGGGGGACGGTTTTATTATGTTCACAAAATCTTAATGCTCTTTCTAAACCACCATCGGCTAATGAGATGCTTCCGGAACCAAATTCATTCAAAACATCCAACAAACCAAAAGGGCCAGATCTTCTAACATAAATATCTCCGTTACGGACATATTCTGAAGAATTTAAGTGAGGGATCTCAAATTCCCTTACATCTTTAGCATCAAAATGATCAGGAGCAACAAAATAACGAAAAAAGTCATAAACAAAACGAGAGAAATGTTGTAAATCAAATCTACCACCTAATCTATGGGTCCAGTGTGGAGAAGATCCAAAATAAACGCTAGGAGCGCTTGTTTCCCCCATCAACTGTTTTGTAGTAAAACCAGAATCATAATATGGATCATCTCCAAATTTTGGTTCAGAAATATGAGGAATAACATCGGGAGCGACTTTAGCAGCAATATTCGGATCGTCCTTTCCCCCCACAAGATATAACGGCATTTTATAAAACTCTAAAATTAGAACTTTATAAATGTTTTCATTGGAAAGTAGTAATTTATCGGGAAAGGAGAAAGGAAAGCCGCAATCAGAAACTTTTTTAAACAAAGGCCGTTTCTGCAGATAAAGCGGGCTCATGGTCTAGCGGCTATGACAGCGCCCTTACAAGCATTAAAGCTAAGTGAGGCGTTGATCGCCGGTTCGAGAAGTATGCAAGGTCCCTTGCTACTGCGAATATCCGGCTGGGCCCATCATTTTTCTTTATTGTCTTTAGAATCATGAGGCTTAACAAAGTTAATGCCTCATTTAAGTAACTTGCATATCCTCAAAAATTAAGAATTTTTGGGATGTTACAAGCATTGCTTGAAACAGGTTTGCTTGCGGCGAGGGCTCATCATTTTTCTATCTCTTATTCTAAACATTATTGTAAAACAATAAACTTATAAAAGCAAAAATTTTCTTCTATAAGATAGATGCAAGATCAAATCTGGGATTTAATATTTGAACAAGAAGAAGTTAGTTGGAAAACTATTCTGTATGATTTAGTTAAGAGCGAACAGATGAACCCCTGGGATATCAATATTTCCCTATTAACAAAAAAATATATTGAACTGGTCCGTAAGATGCAGGAACATGATCTAAAAGTTTCCGGAAAGATTATTCTTGCTGCAGCAATCATGCTTAAATTAAAATCTAGTCATTTAATTGATCATGACATCTTTAATTTAGATAAACTACTAAATCAAACTGATGAAGCTCTTGATGATGAAATGTTAGACGATGTTGAAGAAGCACTTCTTTCTCGTCATAAAGATAAACAGCAGTTTCAACTAATTCCAAGACAACCTCAACCAAGAAGCAGGAAAGTTTCCATTCATGATTTAGTTGATGCTTTGCAAAGAGCGATGGAAAGTAAAAAAAGAACCTTGGCTAAACAAAGACCGGTAAAATATCAGTTACCTAAAAGAAAAGTTGATATTATGGAAATTATTTCTGATGTATACCACAAACTAATGTATTATACAAAGAAGAAAGAAGCTAAAAAGATTACTTTCACTCAGCTTCTTCCAAATAATGCTAGTAAAGAGGACAAGATATACACTTTCTTACCAATTCTTCACTTAGAAACCCAACGTAGAATTGAAACTAGTCAAAAGGTTCCTTTTGATGAGATTCAGATCCAACTGTTAAGCAAAAATAGAATAAAATAGTACAGAAAACCAAAATTCTTTTAAAGATAGCTCAAATTTAATCACAAGTTAGTGATAGATGTTCTAATAAAAATGGCTAAAATCAGTTCAACGAAGGACATTAAGATATCAGAAAAGATTATTGATCAAGTAATTGGTCAAGATGAAGCAGTTAGAACTATCAGGAAAGCGGCTTTACAAAGACGTCATGTTTTACTGATAGGAGATCCAGGAACCGGTAAGTCTATGTTAGGTTTAGCTTTAGCAGAAATGTTACCGCAATCTGAATTAAAAGACCTGGTAGCAATGTATAATCCTAACGATGATAATAATCCATTGATTAAAGAACTTCCTGGAGGAACAGCTAGAGAAGAAGTTAAAAAGTACGCCTTAGATGGAAAACAAGTCCTTAAGAACAATAATTTTTTACTATTTATCGTAGCAATTTTGGTAATGATTGCACCCTGGTGGGTTAGAAGCCACTACAATTCTGATTTAATGTTCACAGCATTTTTCTTAGGAGGAATGATGTTCTTAGCTGCCTTTGCCATAATGACCAGTATGGGACCAAGAATGTTTAAAACAAGCAGTTCTATCGCACCAAAAGTTATTGTTGATAACTTTGGTAAGAAACAAGCACCATTCTTTGACGCTACTGGTGCACATGCAGGAGCATTATTAGGAGATGTACTACACGATCCATTCCAATCAGGGGGATTAGGCACACCAGCTAACCAAAGAGTTATTGCAGGAATGATTCACAAAGCACATTTAGGAGTTTTATTTATCGATGAAATTGCGACATTACACCCAAGAACGCAACAAGAACTTCTTTCAGCATTACAAGAAAAAAAGTTCCCGATTACTGGCCAGTCTGAAAGATCTGCAGGAGCAATGGTAAGAACCGATGCAGTACCATGTGATTTTATCATGGTGGCAGCCGGAAATTTAGACACAATCAAAAATATGCACCCCGCCTTAAGATCTAGATTAAGGGGATATGGTTATGAAATTTATATGAATGAAACCATGATAGATACTACTGAAAATAGAGCTAAGATTGCTCGCTTTGTTGCTCAAGAAGTAATTAAAGAAAATGGAAAGATCCCCCATTTCTCAATTGGAGCCTTAAAAACAATTGTAGAAGAAGCAAAAAGAAGAGCTAATCGTAAAGGACATTTAACTTTACATTTAAGAGGTTTAGGTGGGTTAGTTAGAGCTGCAGGAGATTTAGCTAAAGAAGAGAGTGCAGATTTAGTTACCGAAGACCATGTAAGAAGAGCTAAACACTTAGCAAAACCATTAGAACAACAGATCGCTGATAAGTTTATTGAAAGGAAGAAAGAGTATGAAATCATTGTAACTTCCGGAAAACAGGTTGGTAGAGTTAATGGTTTAGCTGTTATCGGTTCTGGTTCCGCATATTCAGGAATTCTTTTACCGATAGAATCTGAAGTAACTCCCGGTGGTAAGAAGTCGGAAATCATTGCTACTGGGAAGTTGGGAGAAATTGCTAAAGAAGCAGTCAAAAATGTTTCTGCCATAATTATGAAATATTTTGGGGAAGATATTAAAGAAACGAAAGATGTTTATGTGCAATTCCTACAAACTTATGAAGGAGTAGAAGGAGATTCTGCCTCTATTGCAGTCGCCACATCTATTATTTCTGCATTAAAGAATATCCCAATTAGACAAGATATTGCTATGACTGGTTCTCTTTCTGTTAGAGGAGAAGTTCTTCCGGTTGGAGGAGTTTCGTCTAAAGTAGAAGCTGCAATTGAAGCAGGCATAAAAACAGTTTTAGTTCCAAAATCAAATCTACAGGATATTGTTATTGAGCCAGGCAAGGTAAACAAAATTAAAATCATTCCCGTTACAACAATTGAAGAGGTTCTGCAACATGCATTATATTGGAATGGTAAAAATAACTTGAAAGATTTGATGATTAACGGCAAGAAAAAAGCAAAACCTTTAAAAAGCAAACCCAAATCTAAAGCTTGAAAAATGGCAATATCACAATTAAAATCAAAAAGAAAAGCAAGTGGTGGCCGATTAAGGTCATCTAGAAGTAAAAAGAAACAAGAATTAGCTGGTTTCCCAACTCACACTAAATTGTCAAATGAAGAAAGAATCAAAGTTAAAAGAGTGCTTGGTGGGAATTCAAAGATTAAAATCCTTGCAGCAAACAAGATTAGTGTAGCTGATAAAAAAGGTAAGGTAACTGTAACAGAATTGGTTAACGTAGTTGAGAACCCTGCTAACCCACACTTGGTTAGAAGGAACGTAATTACTAAAGGAGCAGTAGTTGAGACTAAGTTAGGTAAGGTTAAAATAACTTCTCGTCCAGGTCAAGAAGGAACGGTCAGCGGAAAATTGTTATGATTTTTTTCTTAATCTTTTTATTTAATTGTTAATTTCTTATTTTAAAAGTCTAAAATAAATAGCAAGTTAGATAGTGATTATTCGGTTAATTGATGAGCTTGACCAATTAAAGTATCAATCCCACCAAAACGAAGCAAATATTGCTGTAAGAATTCTACCCCAAACAGTATTGCTACCAAAATTAAGATTATGCCTAAAAAACCCAAGATTATTCCGGTTATGGCCATCCACTTACCCTTCATGTTTTCTCTATGAGTCTGCATCAAACCGCCGATGCCAAAAATTATTGCTAGTGTACTAAAGAGAGGAAGAAGCAGACCAAATATTCCTAAAACTAAAGACATAAAAGAAAGTTCTGAATGAAATTTCTCTTCATAAGGATTTGGTCTTAAGGTTTGAGAAGTTTTTTCCTGAGGTTGTTGTGTTGACTGTCTCTGTTGAGAATAATTTTGAGAAGAATATTGTGCAGATTGTTGTGTAGGATAGCGTTGTTGAAGTTGCTGGGAGTACTGCTGCTGATTTCTTTGAGTCTGATCTTCTGACAAACTAAACACCTCTAACTAAGATAAAGAAGAAAGGTATTTAAAATTATTCCTCACAAACCATTCTCCGAAAACGGCTTTAAAGCCTTAAGAATGAATATTTTTCTGTTTCAGTCTTTGATTTATAAACCACTCCCCACTGGACAAGTGCGGATAGAACTTATAAATGACCTTTGACAGTTGGAGTATATCAACAGACATAAAATGGTGTCAACAAAAGAGGTGATAAAAAATGGTTGATCTTTCCAACAAGACCATTAAAAATTTATTTGAAGAACAAATAAGACGACTTACTGCTCAAACAATAGCAACGAAAGTAGACTCTTTTGATTACCAATTTAGCGGAGGATGGATAAAATGAATTTTAAAGATAGAATAAATCATCTAATTGATAAGTACGAAAACGGACTAGGTTTATTTCCACAAACCAGTACCTATGTAAAACAAACCTTTATTGATGAATTTTAATTTTTATTGAATCAAGCTTAACACCTTTACAACGCCACCACGCCTCGTCAGAGGGGGACACAAAATATTTAAATGGCCCCCTCCTTTTTCTTTTTTAATGGAAATATTAACCAAAAGCGAGTTCAGAATAAGATTTGAAGAAATTTCTAATCAAATTAAAGAAGGGGCTTTATTTATTCATCCTACCGATACGATCTATGGAATAAGTTGTGATGCAACTAACCCAAATGCAGTAAAAAGATTAAGAGAAGCAAAGGATCGTCCGGAACTTCCTTTATCAGTTTGGGTTCCATCAATAACATGGATCAGAGATAATTGTGTTGTCGATAAAAATGTTGAAGATTGGTTAAAAAAACTTCCCGGACCATACACATTAATATTAAGGTTAAAAAACAAAAAAGCAGTAGCTAAAGAAGTTATCCCAAATACAGATTGTTTAGGAGTACGTATTCCAGACCATTGGTTTAACGAGATCGTTTCTTATCTTAAATTCCCAATTGTAACTACTTCTGCAAATAGATCTGGACAAGCGTTCATGACCTCAATAGAAGATTTAGATGAAGACTTTAAAGAAAGAATTGCCTTTGTAATTTATGAAGGTGAAAAAAAAGCCAGACCATCAAAAATTATTGATTTAACTAAGGGGACAATTCAAGAAAGATAGTTATAATTCCAATAAGTTTCCGTCAAGATAGATTTTGGGGTTCTTAAAGATTTGATCACCATGGAATACTGTCTTTATTTCTCCACCAAACCAATAATTACTACCTAAAGCAATATGGGCTGTGCCTAAGACTTTCTCGTCCATGATTGTTGAACCAATCAAAACAGCTCCTGAATTGATACCAATTCCGAATTCACAAACATGTCGAATACGATAAGGATATTTTGCCCTGTTTTCATACTTTACAAAGGTTTGTTCTAGAATCTCTGCATACTTCCCCCGCATAGAAACCACCCTCCCTTCTTCAACATTTAAGATTACCGGTTCATCCAAAAGAATTGTTCCGTCACTCGTTTTCATACTACCATCAATCACAACAACACCGCTTACCCCATAATAACCTTTTGGAGGGATATAAACTTCACCAGCAGGCATATTTCCACCAGTTCCAGGAAGTTTGTAATCTCCACAATTAGCAATTGATTTCATTCCGTCGACATCAAATGTTATATCCGTACCGGCATCTGTTTTAACACGAATCTCTTTAGTTTTATCAAGTTTCTTTTTAATAATCTTACCTTTCTTAATCATACGAGCATAGTTGATTCCCATCGCTTCCATAAACAAATCGAATTTATTACTTTCAACATCTCCTAAACTAGTCGATGAAATAAATTTATGTTTTTTACGTTGACAGAAACCGCGAAAACTTTTAGTAACACCAATTCTACCCAACTTATTTGAAACAGATAAGATAACAACGCTTCTTTCTGGCAAAGACTCTAATGCGTTAATAACATGATCATCAGCATGCATAAACCCTTTTTTAATTTCTTGCATCACTAACTGCACAGTATATCCTTTCTTTAAAGAAGCATAATGGTAACCATATGCCAACATTTTAGATAGTTCCCTACCTTCCGTACCATAATCAGAAATAATCAAGATTTGTTCATCTTTAACGCTTAGTGAGCTTTTAAGAATTTTATAAAACTGTCCGCTGTGTTTCTCCACCTTCTTTTTTAATTCTTCACTAATACCAAACATATCACGATTGGTTTGCAACTAGCTATTAAAAGATTTCTTTTATGAAGTATTTATGTTCTCAACAATAGGTTAATATCATACAACACATCAAATTCAAAAACCACAAAACCCTACTTCCGAACAAATTTAGCAATGAAAAAACCTTCAGTATCATTATCTTGCGGCCAGATCCTTAAACTATGTTTCACCCTAGAATCATATTTTTGATTATTAAACTCTAAAATGGCCGGACTTGTTTTTAAACCAAGAAGTTTTGTTGGAACTATGTCAATATTGTCAAATTTCTTCAATAAATAATCAACAACCCCCTCGTTTTCTTCAGGTTCCACGGAACAAGTAGAATACACCATCTCCCCACCGGCCTTTAAATTTTCAAAAGCTCTTTCTGCTAGTTCCTTTTGTTGCCTAGCTAGTTTAGTGATCATCTTTGGGTTCCAAATACTAATAGTTTTCAAACTTTTTCTAATCGTGCCAGTCCCAGAACAAGGAGCATCCACTAAAATCTTATCAAATTCAAATCCATAGAATCTTTTTCCATGCATAAGACTTACAATCACGTTGGTTAGACCGCTTCTCTGCAGATTTATTCCTAAAGATTGTAATCTCAACCCCTTGTAATCATTCGCTACAATTAGGCCTTGATTTTGCATCATCGCTCCCATTTGTGTAGTCTTACTACCGGGTGCAGCACACATGTCTAAAACTAGATCTCCTGGTTTTGGATTAAGAATTAAAGGGGGAATCATAGAGGCCGCTTCTTGCACATAAACCTTTCCGAGATGATGTTCTAATAGATTTCCTACGTCTCTCCGATCTGGATTAGATATCCAATAACCGCCTTTACACCAAGGAATAGGAACAAGGTTCCAACCTTTTGCTTCAATAGATTTTTTAGTATCTTTAACTGATCCAGCGATAGTATTAATGCGAATACTCCTTCTTAAAAAAGCTAAAGAATATTCTCGAAATTTCTCCCAATTTGTAAGCTCAGAATATCTACTAATAAACAGAGGTTTAAACTTAATATTTTGAGCATTAGTTATAGGTTCTACAGCATCAGATAAATCCTCTGATTCTTCTGAGGGAAATCCTTTTTCTTTCATTTAAGCGAACTTAACAATTATCCTTTAAAAAACTTTATATAATGCTAGAGTATATAACTAACATCAGGGTGTACTAAAATAATATTAAAGAGGTGTTTTTATGGTTAATGTTGCAATTAATGGATTTGGTAGAATTGGTAGAATGGTTCTAAGAGCAGGGTGGAATGACAAGAAAATAAACCTTGTAGCCATCAATGATTTAACTGATACTAAAACCCTGGCTCATTTACTTAAGTACGATTCTGTACATGGAATTTTCCAAGAGAACATTACATTTACAAAAGATTCAATTGTTGTTGGGAAAAAGAAAATTCCGATATTTGCTGAAAGGGAACCAGAAAATTTACCGTGGGGGCGTTTGAAGGTTGATGTCGTTGTTGAATCAACAGGATTTTTCTTGACAAAAGAGCTAGCAGGAAAACATTTAACTGCTGGAGCAAAAAAAGTACTTCTTTCTGCTCCTGCAAAGGGCGACGATATTCCCACTTATGTTTATGGAGTTAACCATAACAAATATAAAAAAAGTGAAACAATTGTATCTAACGCTTCCTGTACAACAAATTGCTTAGCACCAATCGTTAAGGTATTACAAAATGAATTTGGGATTGTAAAAGGATTAATGACTACGGTACATGCCTATACTAACGACCAAAGAATATTAGATCTGCCACATAAAGACTTGCGTAGAGGCAGGGCCGCTGCAGAAAATATTATTCCTACAACAACTGGTGCTGCCAAAGCTATTGGCTTAGTTTTGCCAGAGTTAAAAGATTGCTTAAATGGAATCTCTATCAGAGTGCCAGTTAAAGACGGTTCTTTAGTTGACCTAACTGTCGAATTAAAAAAGAAAACCACCCCAGAAGAAATTAATTCTAAAATGAAGAAATATGCACAAACTAAAATGAAAGGAGTCTTGCAATATAGTGAAGATCAATTAGTTAGCACAGACATAATTGGAAATAGTAACTCTTCCATATTTGATTCTGAGTACACGATGCAAATGGGCAATAATTTATTTAAGATATTATCTTGGTATGACAATGAATGGGGTTATAGTAGCAGAATGATAGATATGGTAAAACTAATTGGCCAATAGGTTGTTTAATTAATTACCAATAAATCCGTTTTACTCAAAGAATACATTTGTGGTTCCTTTTACTTTATTAACTCTTAAAATTAGTTCTTTAAGATGATCTAGATCTTTAGGGATAACAACGAAATTACATTCGGCGTGCCCCATGTCAATCAACTTTGCCTTTGCCTCCTTAACTTCAAATCCAGCAACAGCAATAGTATGTAAAAGATCTGCCAATAAACCACTACGTTCATGAGCAACAACAAAAAATTTAATCTTTTGATTAAACGAGTTTTTCCAATTAACAGATAACCACCGATCTTGCTCTTTTATCGCTTGACGACAATCTATTTTATGTACCGAAATAATTCTTCTTTTCGTAGCGATTCCTGCTACCTCCTCTCCAGGAAGAGGATTACAACATTTAGCTAATAAACAAGTTGCCTTAGGAAATTCTTTTGATTCTAAAAGAATTCCTTGATCCTCTTTTATGGCTGGCTTAAATAAGTGAAAATGGAACGCTGGCAGGGATTCAAATTGACGTAAAGATTTTCTAATTCGTTGCTTAGCTTTGGTAGATTTAACTACTTTAATCCAACTTCTTCTAGGGCGTTGATTTTTGTTAGTCACAATCTCAACAACATCGCCATGTTTAACCTGATGTTTCAACGGCACAAAAACGCCATTTACTCTTCCACCAACTGCTTTATTGCCTACTTCTTCATGGATAGTATAAGCAAAATCAAGAATTGTTGCCCCGAGGGGAAGTTCTTTCGAATCTCCTTTTGGAGTATAACAAAAAATGCTATCTCCAAAGACATCAACTTTAACAGCTTCAACCAAATCATTCCCACTGTCTTCCTTCTCTAGATCAATAACACTTTTTAACCAAGCAATCTTTTTCTCAAAAATATGTTCTGAAGTTAAACCCTTATAACGCCAATGTGCAGCAATTCCCTCCTCTGCCACTTCATTCATTTCAGGAGTTCTTATCTGAATCTCAACAACTTTTCCATTTGGTAATTTTACTCCAGTGTGAATAGAACGATAAAGGTTTGGTTTTGGATTAGCGATGTAGTCCTTTAATCTTCCTTGAATTGGTTCAAATTGCTCATGTAATAAACCTAACAAAGTATAACAATCTTTTTCTGTTGACACTAATACTCGTATACCTAATAAATCAAATAGATCATTTAATCTGTAATTCTTATTTTTTATCTTATGATAAATACTATAAACATGCTTGTTTCGTCCTTTGATCTCAACAATATTTAATTGCCCCTTTGCTAAATCTTTGATTAAACTTTTAGCATAATCAATATCTTTCTCGCTTCTCTGTTTCGATTCAAAAAGATACTTGGAAATTTCATCGTACTTTCGAGGATTTAAAATTTGGAAGGCGCGATCTTCTAATTCAGTCTTAATTTTATCTACGCCTAGACGATAAGCTAAAGGTGCATAGATATCCATTACTTCTTGGGCAATTCTTAGTTGTTCTTGTTTATCTAAATATTGAATGCTACGAAGATTATCTAACTTGTTGGCAAGTTTAACTAATAAAACCCTGATGTCACTCATAGCAGTAAGAAATATTTTACGCAAAGCATCTGCTTCAATCTGTTTGTTACGATACTTAATTTTCTCTAGCTGATCAACCCCATCAATTAAGTTAACAATTTCTTTACTAAATGATTTTTTTACTGCCCTTTCACCTTCCTCACTTAAATGTCCGTGTAATAATCCGGCAATAACTACTTCTGGTACGGAACGATTCTCTACTAAGATTGCAGCAACGGCCAAATTGTGAGAAAGAAAACTTTCTCCAGAAAGCCTTTTGCTATTTTGAAGATGTTTTTCTGCAAACTCTAAAGCAAGTTTTAATTGAGTGATCGCTTTAGGGTTATACCCATTTTCTTTGCAGAGAAAAATAAACTCAGTTGGATTCATTTGAGATAGTAAGTAATAGAAGTTTAAAAGGATTGTTGTGATTTTGTGTAAAATAATTCTAGGATTTAAGATTTAAAATTTAATAGTTAAGATCAAAGAAATTATCTTTTTTGAATAGTTTCTTCAATTCTAAGTAATTGATTATACTTAGCAGTTCTTTCTCCTCGGCAGGGAGCTCCTGATTTAATCATTCCACAACCAATACCTACTGCTAGATCTGCGATAAAAGAATCTTCCGTTTCACCGCTACGATGAGAAACCATAACTTTCCAGCCATTATCATAGGCCATTCTAACCGCATCCAATGCTTCAGTTAATGACCCGATTTGATTAACCTTCAGCAATAAACAATTACAACTCTTTTCTTTAATGGCTTCTTGAATTCTGTCCACATTTGTAACAGTAAGGTCATCTCCAACAATTTGGATATTGGTGCTTTTAGTTAATTCCGCAAAATCTTCAAAAGCCTCTTGCTCAAACGGATCTTCTATAGAAATAAGAGGATACTTTTTAATTAAACTTAAATAAAATTTTATTAATTCTTCCTTTTTTAATTTTTTACTATCAACATGATATCTTCCTGCAGAATAAAATTCTGATGCTGCACAATCCATTGCAATTTCAACCTTGCCAGAATAACCTGCATCTCTGATGGATTTAACTAAAATCATTAAGGCTTCTTCAACTTTATTAATCTTAACCGGTGCAAACCCGCCCTCATCACCAACATTAGTAGAACTTCCACCATAAATCTTCTTTAACTCTTTCTTTAAAGTGTGATAAATCTCGCTAGCAACTCTTAAATTTTCACCAAATGATTTAAACTTTGGGGCAATCATAAATTCTTGAACAGAAAGATTATTGTCTGCGTGCTTACCACCATTGATTATGTTAAAAAACGGCCTAGGGATTCTAATTTTCTCATCTCCCACTAATTGATTAATATGTTCAAATAACTGCTGATTTTTCACTTGCGCCCCAGCCCTAGCACATGCCAAGGACACCGCCAAAATTGCATTTGCTCCCAATTTAATCTTATTATCTGTGCCATCTTTTTCTATCATCAATGTATCAATTTTTCTTTGCTTAGTGCAATCTACTCCGATTAATAACGGAGCAATCTTCTGATGGACATTTTTTATTGCTTTTTGTACTCCCTTTCCTAGATATCTTTTTGTTTTATCTCGAAGTTCTAATGCTTCGTGCACTCCCGTTGAAGCACCACTTGGCACAGATGCTCTGCCAACAAAACTTTTTGTAAAAACATCTACTTCAATCGTTGGATTACCTCTTGAATCAAGTATTTCTCTTGCGTTAATCTTTGTTATTTTTGACATT
>Ga0051984_10000684_pt1 | contig 14009 bp, 12 predicted proteins | sample CryGey02umfilter_2_FD_56240 | JGI IMG/M metagenome (GOLD analysis project Ga0051984, IMG submission 56240) | Groundwater microbial communities from aquifer in Utah, USA - Crystal Geyser 4/10/14 0.2 um filter | ecosystem: Environmental > Aquatic > Deep subsurface > Groundwater | place: USA: Utah...
TAGCCCATTGATTACTCTGCCACCAGAGATCATAAAAACCGCCCTGATCGTAAATCGGTACCACTTGTTTCACCCAGTACTGCAAATAGACGTCTTGCGGTGAAAATTGTAAATTATTGATATTTAAAAGGTGTTCACTAATAAAGAAACTAAGGCATATTTTATTTTTTTTATTCTGCTTGGTTGGTCGCCAATGTAATAATTTCATCAAAGTAGTAGCAAAAAATCTCGCGGTCCATAATTTATTTTTGGTAGTAATAACTAGCAGATCAATGTCTGCATCATCGGAAGCATTGCTATAAGCTAGGGTATTGCAAATACCAATAAATTTAATAAACGGTAAAATTCTTAACAGTTTAATAGCGCGAATACCAATCTGAAATTTCAACTCAGCGTAGAGATAGCGTCGCTGCCGTAACAGCGCTAGACTTTCGCGGCCCGATAGACAATAAAAGCCATTAACGACAATCAACTGACCATTAGCCACCAACAGTTCCAGTCGATCTCTAATTACTGGGATATCAATGTCCAGCAAACTTTCTTGATTCTGATCGTCCAAATAAAGCCACTGACAACACTCCCACCAGGTCAGGGGGAAGTTAAATAGATCATAAAAATGAATTGTCGCTAACAAATAACGCTCTATTTTGTCCATATTTATCCTTACTTATCTTGAACTTATTATATAATGATATCAAATAATAACCCAGTTCCTCATCAAGTACTGGGTTTTTCCTAACAAATTAAGCAAGCAACTATTTACTAAATAGCTTTTTCAAATACTGACCTGTATAGCTCTCTTTGATTTTAGCTAAGTCTTGTGGTTTACCTTCGGCTACCAAGTACCCACCGAGATCACCACCCTCGGGACCTAAATCTACCAGCCAATCAGCTGACTTAATGACATCCAAATTGTGTTCAATCACTAATACGGAATTACCCTTATCAACTAACCGATTTAATACTTGTAGTAATCTCTTGACGTCATCAAAATGCAAACCAGTCGTTGGCTCATCCAAAATATATAATGTTTTACCGGTTGCCCGGCGTGATAATTCGGTAGCAAGCTTAATCCGTTGCGCCTCACCGCCAGAAAGTGTGGTTGCCGATTGACCCAGCTTGATATAACCCAAGCCAACATCGTTAAGTGTGGTCAATTTTTGATAAATACTCGGAATGTTACTAAAGAAAACCATTGCTTCACCAACGCTCATCGCGAGCACGTCGGAAATGTTTTTATTACGATAATGAATCTCCAACGTTTGCGGAGCAAATCTTTTGCCATGACACTCCTCGCATTCCACATAAACATCGGGTAAAAAATTCATCTCAATTTTAACTAATCCGTCACCCTGGCAAGACTCACAACGACCACCTTTAACGTTAAAAGAAAAACGACCGGCTTTATAACCGCGGATTTTAGCTTCTGGTAATTGGGTAAACAAATCACGAATATACGTAAAGACACCGGTGTAGGTGGCGGGATTGGAACGCGGGGTGCGGCCTATGGGTGACTGATCAATAGCAATTACTTTGTCCAAATTTTCTAGCCCCTCTATTCTTTTGTGCTGACCAGGAAAGTCTTTGGCATGATGAAAATGATTGGCTAGGGCTTTGGCCAAGATTTCTTGCATCAGTGTTGATTTGCCCGAACCAGAAACTCCGGTAATACAAACTAGTTTACCCAAAGGAATAGCGACATCAATATTTTTCAAATTAAACTCCGTGGCGCCGATAATCTTAATTTCTTTACCATTGCCGTTTCTAACTTTTTTTGGTAATTCAATAAATTTAACGCCGGATAAATATTGACCAGTTAACGAATTCTTATTTTTCATAATTTCTGCTGGTGTGCCGGCAGCGACAATCTTTCCTCCCAGGGCACCGGCACCAGGACCAATATCAATCAAATAGTCAGCGGCTAACATAGTTTCCTCATCATGCTCAACCACGATTACGGAATTACCCAAATTTCGTAATTCTTTCAAAGTATCAATTAATTTTTGGTTGTCTCGTGGATGTAAACCAATTGATGGTTCATCTAAAATATAAATAACACCCACCAATGAGGAGCCGATCTGCGTCGCCAGTCTAATGCGTTGTGCTTCACCACCAGATAAAGTTGCCGCTCGCCGGTCTAATGTTAAATAGCTCAAACCAACATTATTCAAAAATTTTAATCTATTTCTAATTTCTTTCAATATCTGATGAGCGATTTTCATTTCCCGCTCAGTTAATAAAGCCTTCTTGCCGCCTTCAGTTAAAGAAGCAAAAAAAGCATCTAGCTTATCAACGGTCATTTGCGTCACATTAATGATGTTTTGATCACCAAGAGTGACAGCTAGAGATTCTGGTTTTAGCCGCCGCCCCTGACATGTAGGACAAGGATAGATGCGCATATATCTTTCAATCTCACTACGAATATAGTCCGAGTCGGTTTCCCGATACCGACGTTCCAAATGCGGTATCACACCATCAAAAGTAGAAGTCCAACCACCATCAAAAATTTCTGACGTATAATTCATCTTCACTTTTTTGTCACCAGTGCCGTGCAGGATCACTTCCATTTGTTTTTTGGACAACTTATCAACTGGCACGTTGACGGAAAACTTGTAAGCTTTAGCTACAGCTTCAATAATTTTATAATACCAAGTTTGATTAGCGGCAGTACGCGACCATGGTCTGATCGCTCCTTGAGCTAAGGTTAATTTTTTATTAGGAATAATTAATTCAGCGTCAACTTCTAGTTTGGTACCAAGACCGGTACAATCAGGACAAGCGCCATGCGGACTATTAAAAGAAAAATTACGCGGTTCTAGGGGCGGTAAATTAATATCACATTTAGCACAAGCTAAGTGTTGAGAAAAAACATAGTCCTTTTCGGCACTGCTATTGTGAACCGTTAATAATCCATCGCCCAAATCAATAGCCTTTTCCAGAGAATCTACTAACCGTGCTTTGTTATCGGGCTTTACTTCCAAACGATCCACCACAATTTCCAAATCATGTTTTTTCTGTTTATCCAAATTCAATCGCGCAGCTTCCTCAATACTATAAAGCAAACCATCAATCCGCATTTTGGCATAACCAGCTTTTTCTACTTGCATAATGATACTACGATATTCACCCTTTTTGTCCCGTATCACTGGAGCTAAAAGCATAATAGGTGTACCAGTAGCAAAACTAAAAATTCGCTCAGTAATTTGTGGTATTGTCTGCTGACAAACTAGTTGACCGCAATTAGGGCAGTGAGGTTTACCGATGCGGGCATATAATAAACGAAGGTAATCATAAATTTCCGTGACGGTACCAACGGTGGAACGCGGATTGTGCGCGGCAGTTCGCTGATCAATAGAAATCGCTGGTGACAAACCATCAATCTGATCAACATCAGGCTTGTCCATTAAACCCAAGAACTGCCGCGCGTAAGCTGATAGTGACTCTACATAGCGACGTTGTCCTTCGGCATAAATAGTATCAAAAGCTAAAGATGATTTACCAGATCCTGATAAGCCGGTAATAACAACTAACTGATCACGCGGAATGTCCACATCAATATTCTGCAAATTATGCACACGAGCACCCTTGATTACGATTTTATTCGTTCGCGTTTCTGCTATTTTCTCTTTTTTTGACATCTTTTGCAGTTATTATTAAATCAACGCTCATTATACAAAAGAAAGTAAAACAAGTCAAGATTATTAAACCAACACCGGGAGTTGGCAACTCCGGGAGTTGAATCGTCTTGACATCTATCAAGAACTGCTTTAAACTATATAAATAACAAGACTCTATGCTAAACCAACAAGCAAAAATGATGATGTCGATGATGATGGGTATGATGCCCCAATCTTTTAGCTTGGAAAATTTTGTTTAAAGTTTAGTCAATAACAATTATGAAGATTTCCCAAGCTCTGGGAAATTTTTTGTTTTTAAAATTAATCCTTATTAATAATAACTACTTATGATTACCACCATTATTACCGATTGCCATGATGCCAATGCCACTGGTAGATCGGTAGCCCGTGCTACTGCCTTATTAAAATACCCCACTCAACTGGTTGGCGTCGGGAGTGATTTAGAAGCGGCTGGCAACTTAATTGATCTAATTGATGCCACCGACGGTGAAGGTGGTGTAGTTTTAGCGAATGTCGCACCCCGCGATCACTACGCTAAAAAATGGCCCAATGGTACGCCGTTTGGTTATTTTTATTATCAGAACATATTAGTAGTTTCTACTATTGACGGCTTAACTTTATCTTTGGCAAAAAAATATGGCTTGATTGATCAGATTCAAGTGGTTGATATTCCTGCCGCCACCAAAGAAATGGCTGCCACTAATTTTATTGCCGATCATTTGCCGGAATATATAGCAAATAGCCAATTTAGAAGTTTTGATTTTATGCCACGCTTGGCCGCTTATTTATTAAAATATAAAAAAATCATTAGTCAGCCTTTACCGATTGAACAAATTCCTGATGCACCAGCTGCTATTTGGTGGGTGGATAATTTTGGTAACTGCAAAACAACATTATGGGCCAGTGAATTTGCTGCTGAATTAAACAAATTGGGTAAGACGGATCTCATCGCTAGCTATAAAGGTTTGAAAGACGTACCCGATGATCAAGTTGGGTTAATTACCGGCAGTTCTGGCTTGGATAGTCGCCGTTTTGCAGAACTTGTTTTGCAAGGTGGGAGTGTAGCAAAAAAATATAATTTAGTTAGTGGTGATGACTTAAAATCCATTATTAATAAAATTTCTCAATAATTAAAAAACCTGACACAGAATTGAAGAAATTTTATTTCTTTCTATGTCAGGTGTATGCTAATCAGCTGGTAAATCAGCTCGGTTGATCCGCGTAAAGAGAAATAGGCCGGAACCGAGTAAAGTGCCAGCTGGCAAGGTAGTAAATCGCCAACTACCTGTTGTCGGCGGTAAGTTAAGAATGTTTGCCAGGCGTTGACAGGTAAAAGGCAAAAATGGTTGCAATAGACTGTGTAAGTTACAGAGAACTTGCCAGCCTACATAGAGCGTATTGGCTGCCTGCTGGCGGTCAGTTTTTATTTGCTTCCATGGCGCCTGTTGATTTAAATAGGCATTAGCCTTTTCGACAATCTCGAGCCACAACCGCGATGTTTGACGCATTGAACCAGCTTCTAAAGAGGTACCGATGTTTTGATAACCATCAACTAGGACTTGGAGCATAGCTTGATCAGGTGTCGATAATGCAACTGGTTCGGGAACTTGATTGTGAAAATTATCCAATGTCAATTTATGGATACGATTAACTAAATTACTGAGTTTATTCACCAGTTCAGTGTTGTGCTGATTAGCGAGCTCAGTCCAAGAGAATTGCGCATCCTTATTTTCCGGATGGTTAGCAATGAGGAAAAACCGTAATGAATCTACCTCGAGACCACTAACTTTTCCGACTAAATCCAGAAAGTCCGGAATGGTAGTTCCACACCCTTGCGAAGTAGAGAATTTTTGACCAGCTGGTAATTGCAGATACTCGGAGGAAATGATGTGAGTAGCTAGAGCCAGATTACCATATGCCAAAAGCATAGCTGGGAAAATAATGGTGTGAAAAGGAATGTTATCTTTTCCGTGAACATAGTAGTGTAAAGGATTGTTTTCTTTACGCCACCACGCCTCCCAAGGACCAGCGTCTAAATCACCACCACAGTGTCTGATTGATGTCGTCAGATAACCCAAGACTGCTTCAAACCAGACATAGATGACTTTGTCAGTAAAACCTTCAATCGGAACAGGAATGCCCCAATCGATATCACGGGTAACTGCGCGGTTAGTCAAACCTTCCTTGAGCCAACCTTCCGTAGTGTGTTGAGCATTAGTGCGCCAGTTGTGCTTGACTTGATCGATCCAAGCTGTCAATTTTGGTTGCAAAATTTGCAAATTAAAATGGAGTTGGGTAGATTCTTTTATTTGAGCACTACTAGCACAAGTTTTACAATGCGGATTGATCAGGGCGATTGCCTCATACGTTTTTCCGCAGAGATCGCATTGGTCGCCGCGAGCGCCATTGGCATGACAATTAGGACACTCACCCTCTACATAACGATCTACTAAAAATCGTTGGCAAGGGGAACAATAAAGTTGCGGAATGATTTTAGGGAACAGATATTGCTGTTCATACAAGCATTGAAAAAATTGTTGGACAAGTTGCTGGTGTTCTGGGTCCATGGTTTTAGCATAAAGATCATGAGTGAAACCAAGACGAAGAAAGTTGTCGGTAAATTGCTGGTGATAAAAGTCCACGATTTCAGCCGGATTTTTACCTTCAACAAATTGACCAATTTAGGATTGGCGTACCGTGGCAATCAGTGCCGGAGACAAAGAGAACTTTGTCACCTCGCAAGCGAAAATAGCGAGCGAGTACATCCGCCGCTAGTAAACCAGCAATATGTCCCAAGTGCAGTGACCCATTAGCGTAGGGCCAAGCTTTGGCAATTAGGACATGATGTGACATAATCTTTCCTTTCAGAAAAAATGAAAAAAAAGAAGCTGACCAAATTGTCTGATCAGCTCCTGTGTTTAGTATTTCGCCAGCGCTTCTTTTAAGATAGCGATAAGATCCTCAGGATCTTCCAGACCCACAGACAAACGTATCAAATTGATAGTGATACCGCTAGCCTTTTGTTCTACTTCACTCATCTCTGAGTGCGTGGTAGTAGCCGGATTGGTCATCAGGCTTTCTATACCGCCCAGAGAAACAGCTTGCAAAATAATTTCATATTTGCCGACTTCGTTCAAGAAACGAAAAACGCGTTTCTTTTCCGCGGTCTTCAAATAGAAGGTTATGATAGAACTAGGACCAGTGCAATCCCGGTGATAAATCTTATAATCAGGAGAGTTGGGTTTGAGTACCGAAGGATGTAAGACGCTGACTACTTTTGGGTGTTTTACCAAAAATTTTGCCACTTTGGTAGCATTAGCAGCTTCTTCTTTCATCCGGATTTCATATGTACCAATACTCATAATTAATTCGTTAGCTTCTGATGGATATAGAATCGTACCCATCACCGTGCGCATATTCATGACCTTTTTCAAGAGATCTTCTTTGCCCTTACGAACTAAGGTAATGCCGCTGATAATGCGTGCGTGTCCACCAAAGAACTTGGTGCCAGAATAAATTATCACATCTATATGCGGGGAAATTTTGAATGGCCGTTGGAAAATGCCCATGAAAGTATTGTCACAAGCGACAACACAATCAGGATTGTTTTCTTTCGCCATCGCTGACAGGGCACGCAGATCAACAAACTTGAGCGTCGGATTTGCCGGTGTTTCCAGAAATAACATACCCAACCGGTGTCCAATGTTTTTGAGTATTTTTGCCGCGCTCCGTAAATCGCCGCCATTAATTTTAACAACTTCGACTCCCATACTATAAAGAACTTCTTCAAAGAAAGCGTGGGTACCACCATATACCGGCGGTGAATAGGCCAGTACTTGTCCTGGGGGAAGCAATGCTAGAGTCGTCGTTACTATGGCAGACATGCCAGAGCAAAACACTTTAGCACCACCTGCTCCTGGTTCCAAATTTGTTAGCCGGTCTTCCAAAATTTGGGCATTGGGGTGATTGAGCCGACTGTAAATCAGTGGCCCGTCATTACTGCCAGTGAGTGCGATTTTGAAAGCTTTCTCGCCCTGTTGGGCGCTATCAAATGTATAGGTGGTTGATCGAAACTCCGGCACAGCGACAGCCCCTTGGCTCCACTTAGTTTTATAGCCAACGTGTATTACGTCAGTTGCCGGATGAATGTACAGGCGTTGTTTTTTTTTGCCTGCGTTGATTCTGTTATGGCTGCGATGCTTTTTTGAGCGACGCATGTCCATGTCAGAATCTTTTTCGGGTGAATCCATGGTGTGTGTCATGGTATGTTCTCCTTTGTTTGAATTGTGACTGGATTATAAATCAGTACGAATCGCTTCCCAGGTCCAAATATGAAGCAACCCAGGATGTGCTACATGATCAACGCCGTAATGTCCACCAACGTTGACTGTGCGGTAAATCGGACGCCACAAGTTAAGCGTTTCAATAATTGCCTTAGGTCGAAGATCAAAGTGTTCTCTTACCCATGGCGATACATCGACGCCCTTGTCGGTAATGGCAATCAATCCCATTGGTTCCTCTTTCATGATTGCATACGCCAGGTGAACCAAGGCTTCTTTAGCACCGGAAACGTGATGAGCAACGATGTTTTTGGCAATAAAACGTGCCATGTAAGCAGCGGAGCGGTCAACCTTTGTCGGGTCTTTACCAGAATAAGCTCCACCACCGATAGGAATTTCCGGACCATAGTTGTCGATCACAAGTTTACGACCGGTAGTACCAGCATCAGCAGCAAAACCACCAATATGGAATTCACCACCGCCGTTGAGCACAAAATTCTTCGGCATATAACCCAACGTGGGTTCAATGACGTGAGAATAAAGATCGTGCGTCATTTCTTCTTTGGTGACGCCTTTCTTATGCTGGATAGCAATTACTAAAGTTTCGACTTGATTGTTTTTCATAACGACTTCAGTCTTACCATCAGTATGCATCCAATGGACTTTACCGGATTGCGCTACTTGATAGAGCAATGAGGACAACTTACGAGCCAACATAAATGGCAACGGCATCATTTCCGGAGTTTCTGTCGTAGCAAACCCAATCATAACGCCTTGATCACCAGCACCACCAGGATCAACTCCTTGAGCAATGTTTGGTGATTGTTTGGCCATGTGTAACGTAATGGAATCAATGTCGTCGTGCGTAATTTCTTTGTAAACCTTACGCACTAGCGGGCCAACGCGAGATTGGAATGAGGCCACGGAACCGGGAACTTTGCATTCACCAGTAATGAAAATACGACCGTGACCGCCAGTAACTTCTGCGGCCATACGGTGGCTGTGATACTTGTCTCTCTGAATAGCCAGATCAACAAGAGAATCTGCGATCTGATCGCAAATTTTGTCAGGATGACCAGGGGTCACCGACTCAGCGGATCTTTCGAATCCTTTTCTGAGTCTCATAGGCATGCCCATTAACATAGGCTAGCTCTCCTTTCGGAATTTGTTTGAAAAATGATTATTTAGTTATCAAGGGACGAACCATCAAGGGACGAACCCGTGATGCTTCATATATTGATACTAAACTGTTTAAAAATCAAGTTACCTTGTCAAGTCCACATCATAATTCGGGATTAAATATGTTAATTTGGCGCCAAATTAGCAAAAAAGCCAAATATTAATTAAAGGTTAATCAACACCGGGAGTTGCCAACTTCCAGTGTTGACGAATTATTTGACTGATATTAATTTGTATGCTAAAAAATATACAATCAGCACCTTACAATAAAACAAAATGAAAGGATTGTTATGAAAAAGGAAAATTTGGAATTAATCATAAAACTTCAACTATTCTTAGATCGCAATACCTTGGCTCTCAAAGAACTAGTTAAAAAAATTCAAAGCATCAAAGCTTTTATTAATGAGTTGGAAAAAACAACTCCGGGCTCGGTTAAAGAGAAAATAGTAGCTACTGCCTTCACTGATTTTCTAAATAACGTTCACGTTATTAACAGAATTGAATTTTTACTGGATGCTTGGGACAAAACCGCTGCTAATAGTAGAAGTATGTTCTTGATTGAAGATCTGATAACTAATTACTTAAATAGTTTAACTGTAGAGAAAATAAAACTATTAGCACAGCTAGCACCAAAAGATATTCCCGGGAAGCTAAAACCGCTCTTTGAACAAGCTGCGGAAACTGCTATTAACATTCTTTCTTAAACAACAAAAAAGCCACAGTGTTTACTGCGGCTTTTTATTTTAATCACAAAGAAATTGTTCCTTGGGAGTGGTGGAAAGCTTTTCCCACTGCTCATGAGTTAATGGTGGTGGCGCGTATGATATTTTAAGACAATATGCGCAAGTACAATCAGCACTACCATTGGTATTGATCAATAAGGTACCAGCTGAATAAACATTTTTTCGCTGACACCAAGAGCAATTAAACCTCAACTCCTTGTCGTTCAGATGCACAACTGGTCGATCCATAGCTACTCCTTTGTTCTTGAATAATATATTAAACATATGTACAAATTACTCCTACCATAATTTTTTTTTTGCTATTTGTCAAGTTATAAAGTTTATGTTTATACTATCATCATGTTGCGCAAACTCCAAGACAAACTAAATAACTTACCTAGGAAACCTGGCATCTACCAATTTCTGGGTCATGATGATCAGCTTTTATATATTGGTAAAGCTATAAATTTGAAATCGCGAGTTAGCTCTTATTGGCAAAAGAATAATCAGCTTACCCCAGCCAAGCAATTAATGATTTCACTACTTAAGAAAATTAAATACACGGTGGTAAATAATGAAACAGAAGCGATTCTCTTAGAACGAACGTTAATCCAAAAATACCAACCACCTTACAACATTGATTTGAAGGACGATAAGTATTGGCAATATATTAAAATTGATTTACGCGATCCCTGGCCCCGCGTGGAAACAACGAGAAGATTTTTGCCAGCTGTGAAGATTCGCTATTTTGGTCCTTATACCTCAGGTAAAGACGTGATTCAGCTAATCAAATTAATCAAAAAAATATATCCCTACCGTATTTGCGATCGCGATCTTACTAGTTTGCCCAATGGCTCTGTTTGTTGGCAGTATCATCTAGGGCTGTGCCTGGGGCCCTGTGAAAAAAAATGCAGCTCCCGAGATTACCAAGGAATGATTCGCCAAATAATTCGTTTTTTAAGTGGTGACACCAAGGAAACCATTAACTATTTGGAGCAAAAAATACTTACCGCCGCTGATAATCAAGATTTTGAGTTAGCCGCCACCTATCGTGATCAACTAATCGCCGTCAAGAAAATTAAAACCAAACAACAAGTACTCTGGCATCAGAAAGTAAATGAAGACTATCTGGGGTTGCAACAAAACAATCAATATTACTTTATTAATTTATTTAAAGTACGTCAGGGAAAATTAATTGATCAAAATAATTTTACCGTCAAAAAAAATCAACATCTTAATGATGAGGAGATACTACTACAATTTATTGAACATTACTACCAACAAACTACTGACCAACCAAAGAAAATAATTGTCGCTCCGAACTTTAAGAACTTAACCAAACCGATTTTTGCGGCTACTCGCGGTCGGCAACAACGCTTGCTTAAATTAGCTGAAGTTAATGCGCTGGAATACGCCAGGTTCAATCATCAGCCGTCAGCTACGGACAAAACTCTTGGCGTGGGGTTAGAGCAATTACAAAAGGGTCTGCTGTTAACTAAAATTCCTGAGCGCATTGAAGTATATGATATTTCCAATATCCAAGGAGTCTATGCTGTTGGCTCCATGATCGTTTTTATTAACGGCCAAGCTGCAAAAAACGAATACCGTAAATTTACTATCAAAAAAAGTAATGAGCCTAATGACCCCGCAATGATGCTCGAAGTATTACAAAGACGAATTAATCATCCTGAATGGCCAGCACCCGATTTGATAATTTTAGATGGTGGTAAAACACAACTGGGAATGATCAAAAAGATAGCTAACTGGCCAACCTGGACTACGATTGCTCTTGCTAAACAAAACGAAGATATTCACTTGCCTAATGGCCATATTATAAAATTTAAAAAAAAGAGTTCCGCTTACTTTTTACTACAAAGAATGCGTGATGAAGCTCATCGCTTTGCCATTAACTACTATCGCCAACGACATCAAAAAGGTGGCTTATTGTCGCAACTGGATAAAATATCCGGTTTGGGACCGAAAACAAAAAAAACTCTACAACAAAATTTTGTCTCCCTCAATGAAATCAAATTAGCAACCGAGCAACAACTAAAAAAACTAATCGGTCCAACAAAAACAAAACTTCTAATTAATGCTCTTAATTAATATTTACCATCTACTATGGAACTTAACAAAATCAAACAAACTGTACAAAAATTTTATCAACAAATTGCTACGGAAAAGAAATCTTCTTGCTGTGGTAGTTGCCAGTGTCAAAATAATAAAATGGCCGAAGTTATTGCTAGAAGTATTGGTTATAGCCAACAAGACATAAATTCCGTACCTGATGCCAATTTGGGTTTGGGTTGCGGTAATCCTCTGGCTTTAAGTAAAATAAAGGAAGGCGATACTGTTTTGGATCTCGGTTCTGGAGCTGGCTTTGACTGCTTTCTCGCGGCCAAAAAAGTTGGTCCGACCGGTCGCGTCATTGGCGTGGACATGACACTGTCCATGATAGAAAAGGCTCAACAAAATGCCGACAAATATCATTATCCGCATGTCGAATTTCGCTTGGGCGATATTGAAAACCTACCAACTGAAAACGACTCTATTGATGTCGTGATTAGTAATTGTGTAATCAATCTCGCTCCGGACAAAAAGAGAGTCTTTCAAGAAATTAAGCGAGTTTTAAAAAAAGGTGGTCGTGCTTATATCTCCGACATTGTTTTACTATCGGAATTAACTGCCGCTCAAAGAAATGACGAAGATCTAATTGGCGGTTGTGTTGGTGGCGCTTTACTCAAAGACGAATACTTAAAATTAATTAGCAGTATTGGATTGGAAATAATTATTCAAGCCGAAGATAAAGATATTAGCAAAAGACAGTACCAGGGCATTGCTTTAGAAAGTATCAAGATTGAAGCAATAAAATAAAAAACCCCGCCGATTTAATCTTTGGGGTTTCTAATAAATATTAATGTTCATTGCACATCAATATATATTGGGCTTTGCTTTTTAAACAGTCAACCAATTTTACGACTTCCGTACGACCAATTAACGGCAGTACTGGCCAAGAGAAAATATCCACTAACCAAGTAGGAAAATCACTAAATTTAGTTTCGCTGACAAAGTCAAATTCTTTGATCACTGTTTTGCACAGCCAAGAGATTATTTCATCCGGCCCGTCTTCACTACGAGCGCTGTTCGTAAATAGTCCATCAAAATACAGCTGGGCTATCAAGTTCGGATGTTCTTTCTTGTTCCACTGAAAAAATTCATCGGTTAATTTCTGCAAATAAATAGCAAATCCCGAACCAGGAGTTGCTTGACACCACCAATACAACAACTGAAAAAAGGTCAAAGCACCCTCTTCTTCGCAATCCAATCTCTCGTGAAGAGTTCGATCAAGCATGGTCGTCAAACGGGAAACGCTAGGTTCGCCATCAGCAATAAACATTAGTGACAAAAGTGTATGACAAGTTTTCCAATCTAAGCCATTGATGTTTTTTTGTGTTCCTCAAAAACTTGAGATAATATTTCGCCTTTTACAAAGGAATTGATAGTAACTTTGTCCAGTACCAAAAAATGTACCGTCAACCGCAACGATCTAGTAATACTATCATCTTCACTTATCTGTAATCGGCTCACCAATTCTTTTTCCGCGACAGTTCTTAACCGTCCATCCGTTGACTGTAGTAAGTTTCGTAAGAAACAATAAGGGATACTTTCTGCTCCCTCGGAATTAATGCGCTGATACAATGTTGACTGAACTAATTTTCTGGCCTCTGATTGCTCGGGTAATAACTCGTCAATAACCAGCAAATCAGTAAATCCTTGAGTGCTAATTATGTCTTTAATTTGCTCAGTGATAGTCGGGTCCAAATTTGGTAATTCATTTGATAAGTAGTTAAAGGCGTATTTATGTTTCTGCCAATAAGAAAGCAAATTCACCGAAGAAAAAAAATATTTACATCTCAGCACGCTCGGAACCAACATATTTTCCACAAAATCAGCGGGTTTCTTTTTGTTAAACAGTTCTAAAAAATGTTCAACTAAAAGCAATAAAACTTCCTGACTCATATTCTGCTCCTACAATTTATGTTTATTTTAAAGTAACTAATTACAGCAACATTACTGCGATCCAGCAACAATGTCAATGTTAAGTTGCTAACTATTGCTGGAAAATGACGGTGTTTTAGGTACACACATTTTGCACTCTAGCTAATACCTCATTTGGGGTTTTACCACCC
>Ga0051984_10000690_pt1 | contig 13917 bp, 11 predicted proteins | sample CryGey02umfilter_2_FD_56240 | JGI IMG/M metagenome (GOLD analysis project Ga0051984, IMG submission 56240) | Groundwater microbial communities from aquifer in Utah, USA - Crystal Geyser 4/10/14 0.2 um filter | ecosystem: Environmental > Aquatic > Deep subsurface > Groundwater | place: USA: Utah...
TATTGTATGATATTGATGACTATCGTGCTGAGTCTGCTAAAAAGTATTCATTTTTAGATAATAAAGAATCCATAATAGAGTATGCCAAAGAATATGGAAAATTTGAAACAGTACTCGTAGTAACTGTCTTCCATCATTGTGATGAGCCTGAAGTCGAAATAGAATTTTTGTCGAGAGTCGCAAAAAGAGTTATAATAATAGAAAGCGTTATAAATGAGACCATGTCTTGGGGAGCACAAGGTGTGGTTGATTGGCTTTACAACAGAGGAATGCATCCAGGTGCTAGTATACCTGTTCCAGGCAATTTCAAAACCGTAGAGAATTGGAAGGAAATTTTTGTTAAACACGGATTTGAAACTACACGCATTGATGATTTGGGTCAAGATTTACCAATTGTGCCTGAGTACCATGTTTTGTTTGTTCTTGATAAGGTGGAAAATAATTAACACTGGTTGTATAGTTCTGCCCACATGTCAACAGTAAAATGGATTTCATCAGCTCTAAACCAAACACCCAGTGTAGCCAGAGGATCTTATATTTTTGACTAGAATAATCTCGGTTTATATTCCGACAAAGTAGGCAATCCACTCAATCTGCTGGCGGGGTCGACGGTGAACAAATTTTTATTATTAACCAGTAGTATATGAAAAAAATCAATGTGGCTATTATTGGCGTAGGTAGTTTTGCCAAAGCACTTGTAGAAGGCGTTTCTTTTTATACAAAAAATTCAGATGAAAAAATAGGGTTGATGAATTTTTTGATTGGTGGTTATCATGTTAAGGATATTAATTTTGTGGTAGCATTTGATATTGATGAAAGAAAAGTAGGGAGAAAACTACACGAAGCAATTTCTGAAGGTGGCAATGTGACTAGACAAATAACTGAGCCGTTAGAATACGACGCCCTAGTATACAGAGGCCCTACTCTTGATGGTGTGATTGAAAAAATGAAAGGAACTTTTGTGCAAGAAAGTAAAGCCCCGATAGCAGAGGTGGCTAATATTCTAAAAGAGAAAAAAGTAAATGTTGTTATAAATTTGGTTCCATCGGGGGGAGACGAAGCAACTTACTTTTATGCTAACTCTGCCCTTGACGCAGGGTGTAGTTTTATAAATTGCATTCCAACTCCACTGGCAATCCTGCCAGAATGGAAAGAAAAATTTGAAACAAACGGACTGGTACTTATAGGTGACGATATCAAGAGCCAACTCGGGGCGACAATGCTCAATCGTTATCTTTTGGAACTATTAAAAATGCGGGGGATTCTGGCCACAAAATCAACACAAGAAAACCGTGGGGGTAATGCGGACCACTACAATCTTTTGTATAGGGCAGGTGCTAAAGAAAAGTCCAAACGAGAAACATTGAGCAGTGCTCTTGGCGAAAGTAATATAAAACCTTCTGTTTCTTTTCATTATACTGGCGAGCCTTCTGGCCATAAAGTCGTGAAGCTGAATATTGAAGGAGAAATATTTGGTCGCACCCCAATCAGCATTTCAGCTGTTATTGAGGACGAGATTAGTATTAACGGAGCGGGCACAGTGGTTGACGCTATTCGAATGGCCCAAGCTCTGGTCGATAGTGGTAAACAGTCAGATGCGGATGTAGTGGCTCCTTTTCTCATGAAGTGTTCTGGAAAACAAGTCTCTGATTCGCAGGCCAAAGAAGATTTTTTGGGTGTAAGGTTAGAGAATTAATTTACTTAAATTTGGGACAATAAAATAAAAAACAGTCTGAAATTTTGAACTGTTTTTTTTGTTGTATCTTACTGCCTGTATTTTGTATCATGTGATCAGTCATATCTCACCACGCCTTTTTCGCCAAAATTTACGTGATAGTGGGCGATAGCTAGTTTCAATTTGTGATAATCAAATTTGCCCTCCAAACGATCATAAAGAGTTTTTAATTTGGTAGGTATGCCTTTATCTTTTATGGAGATAATGATTTTTTTTAGATCATCCTTGGAGATAAATTGACTGATGTCGATGTTATATCCCTTTTCATATAGCTCAGCCAGATGACCATAGATAGTTTGTTCGGCCAGATTTCTTTCCTCAGCAATTTGTCGGACTGGCAGACCTTGGTTGTAGTAGGCGAATGTGACATCTTGGGTACTGCCTTGTATTTTTTCACCAGATTTATCTTTTTCTTTGATAAAGCCAGTGATGATTTGGATGAATTCTTTACCATAAGATTCAAACTTAGTATCTCCAACCCCAGTGATTTTTTTCATCTGCAATTTTGTTGTTGGTATCGCTCTCGTCATCTCATCTAATGTTGCATCTGTAAAGACGAGGTATGGTGGAATGTCTTTTTTTTTGGCAATGGACATTCGTAGTTCTCTGAGCTGAGCAAATAATTCTTCCTCGGCTGTTTGTCTTTTTGATTTTGATTTTTCTTCGTTCATTTGGATCACAGCTCTTTCTTCGATCGATTCAATAGTGACAAACTTTATTTTTTTTTCACCTTTTAGAATTTTCAATCCTGCTTTGGTAATTTTCAAAGCATAGTGTTGGTCATAGGCAATATCTACCAGACCCATATTGAGCATCTGTAAGATGTACTGTTGCCAATCTGGTAGAGAGATGTCTTTGCCAGCCCCATGAGTTTTTATTTTGTTATATCCGTGAGTCATTATTTCATATCTATTGGAGCCTCGCAAAATATCGATCAACAAATTTACAGGTACTTCTTGGTTGGCGCGGTAAATGGCCGAGAGAGCTTTTTGGGCAATCTCTGTCCCATCAAATAGAGTGGGAGGATTATGGCAGACGTCACAGTTGTCACAGTTTTTTTCGACATGCTCACCAAAATATGACAGCAGAATTTTGCGTCGGCAAATCAGAGCATCAGCGTACTGTTGCATTCTCTCCAATTTGGCAGTCTGGAGTTGGGGCTGTCCACTGTCAGTGGCAAATTTTTTGAGTAATATCACATCAGCAAGCGAATAGAACAACAAGGTTTCGCTAGGTAGTCCATCTCGACCAGCTCGACCAATTTCTTGGTAGTAACCTTCAATGTTTTTTGGTAAATTATGATGAATGACGTAGCGAACATTGGATTTATCAATTCCCATTCCAAAAGCAATTGTAGCCACAATAATCGGAACACGGCCATGAACAAAATCTTCTTGAGTTTTGGATCTTTCATTGGCTGGCATGCCAGCATGGTAATAATTGGCTTTGAGTCCTTCATTTGACAATGCATCAACAATTTTTTCCGTTTGTTTTCTCGATAGACAATAAATAATTCCAGCCTTATCTTTTCTTTTTTTAACGAATTCAATAATTCTCTCAATTCTTTTTTTACCAGGCAGAACAGTCAGTTCTAGATTTGGTCTATCAAAAGAAGATACAAAAATTTGAGGGTTTTTTAGATTCAATTGTGTTAGAATATCTTTTCTAGTCAGCTTGTCAGCTGTGGCAGTGAGAGCAATTATTGGTACTTCAGGAAAATTATTTTTTAATTGTCTTAGTTGGGTATATTCTTTTCGGAAATCATGACCCCATGCGGAGATACAGTGGGCTTCATCAATGGCAAATAGACTGATAGTGATTTGTCTTAAAAAGTTTTGGAAGGACGGGGAGACCAATTTTTCTGGTGAAACATACAATAATTTTATTTCACCATTTTTTACAGCTTGCCCCATTTCTTTTTGTTCGTGTTCCTCTAGAGAACTATTGATATATCCGGCCGGCACACCATTGGCTACCAAGCCCTCGACCTGGTCTTTCATAAGAGCAATAAGAGGAGAGACGACTATGGTCACACCAGGTAAGACAGTGGCTGGGAGTTGGTAACAGAGAGATTTGCCTCCACCAGTTGGCATCAGCACAAGGCAGTCTTGTTGTTTGAGGACAGTTTGTACAATCTCTTTTTGCATGGGGCGGAATTCATTGAAGCCAAAAGATTTTTTTAATTGTTCTAGTACTTCTTGCACAGTGTTTATTTTTTACTTGGCAAACAGCCCTGTGACTAGGGCTGCTGGAAATCAGGTGGTTTGTTGACAACTCTAATTTAAATCTGGACAGGATCCACTGTGAGGCGGTATTTTTTGTTGTTAGCAAACATTCAGATCCTGAGTTTGCAGTCCGGAGCTTTTTTTGCTTAGTGCTTCATTTACCATATGTGAGTCTATGTATGGGTTGTAGGTTACTAGATATCCAAATTTTTTACGCTCTTAGCATGTGTCTGAATAAACTTCTTACGAGGTGCTACTTCACTACCCATGAGAATGTCAAATATTTCACTAGCTTTTTCAGCATCTTCAATCATAACTTGTTTCATCACTCTAGTCTCAGGGTTCATAGTGGTTTCCCACAGTTGGTCAGGATTCATCTCTCCCAAACCTTTGTAGCGTTGCACATTTAATTTTCGTCCAGCCAACTTATCTTTTTCTTGCTTTGTTTGTTCTTCTTCGATTTCTTCATTTTGGTCTATTTCACTTTCTTCCACCACTTCTAGATCTTCAGCTTTGATACCATTTTTAATTTTGAATTCTTCGAGGGCTTCCTCATTATAAAACCAGGTCATTTCTTTGCCTTTTTTGACACTGTAGAGTGGTGGCTGGGCAATGTAGATATGGCCTTGGGTGATCAATTCAGGAAAATAACGAAAAAATAGAGTAAGCAATAATGTCCGAATGTGAGCACCATCGACGTCAGCATCAGTCATAATGATGACATTGTGATAACGAAGTTTACTAATATCAAAAAGCTCACCAATATTTGTGCCCATAGCGATGATGAGTGATTTCAATTCGTTGTTGGCAATTATTTTGTCTAGTCTGGCTCGTTCGACATTTAGCACTTTACCACGCAATGGTAAGATGGCTTGAGTTTTTCGGTCACGACCTTGCTTGGCTGAGCCGCCAGCAGAGTCGCCCTCAACAATATATAATTCAGAGTTGTTGGCATCGCGGCTAGAACAATCAGCTAGTTTACCTGGCAAAGTGAATCCTTCCAATGCTCCTTTTCGGAGGACTGACTCACGGGCGACACGGGCAGCATTCCTAGCTCGAGCAGCCAGTAGACATTTGCCAAGGATTCCTTCTGCGTCTCTTGGATGCTCTTCTAGGAAGATCATGAATTCGTCGCCAAAAACAGTTTCTACAGCTGGCTTGACTTCAGGATTACCAAGTTTTCCTTTGGTCTGTCCTTCGAATTGAGGGTCTGGAAGTTTGACAGAAATAATTGCGGTGAGTCCTTCTCGGACATCTTCACCAGTCAGATTTTTGTCTTTTTCTTTCAAAATACCTTTGGTGCGAGCGTAATTGTTTAAAGTCCTTGTGAGTGCAGAACGGAAACCTACTACATGACTACCACCATCTGGATTGATAATGTTGTTGGCAAAAGCCCGGAGACTTTCGGAATAGTCATCAGTATACTGGAGAGCAATTTCGATCATCATCTCATCTATCTTTTTTTCTACATAAAAAACATTATCATGTTTTGGTTCACGATTTTTGTTGATATGTTTTGTGTAACTAGCAATTCCTCCCTCGAAGTAAAATTGAAAGGTGGCATTAGGAAATTGGACAGCAGTTGTGTCTTTTTCTTTCTCTGCCACAGGTCTTTCATCAATGATGATAATGCGGACACCTTTTGTCAGGTAGGCTTGCTGGCGGAGATGGTCGACAATAGTCTTCCAAGTGTAATCAATTGTTTCAAAAACTTCTGGGTCTGGGTGGAATTCAATGGTGGTTCCAGTGCCTTTGACTTTTCCAATTGCTTGGACTTTTTTTACTGGTTTACCTCGTTTGTATTCTTGAACCCAAATTTTTCCATCTCGGTGGACTGTGGCTCTGACATCAGTAGAAAGTGCATTGACCACAGAAACACCAACCCCATGCAGACCACCAGACACCTTATAACCGCTGTCACCAAATTTACCACCAGCATGAAGCTGGGTTAGGACAAGTTCTAGGGCACTAATTTTTTTCTTAGGATGGATATCCACTGGGATACCACGCCCGTTGTCAGTCACTGAAATCCAGTTGTTTGGTAAAATGCGCAATGTTATTTCATCACAATACCCAGCCATGGCTTCGTCAAAAGCATTGTCAATAACTTCCCAGATCATGTGATGCAACCCTTGTGGGCCGGTCGATCCAATATACATGCCAGGTCTTTTTTTAACAGCGTCAAGACCCTCCAAAACAGTAATGTTTTTGGCGGAATATCCAGTACTGTCTTTGTCTATTTCTTTTTTAGAAGAAGCACCAGCTTTTATTTTTTTTGGCAAAGCGACTTTTTCTTTGACATCAATATTTGGTTTGGTAGTAACTTTTTTTGGTTCTATTCTACCTTTGTCCACACGTTTTTGGGGCATATTGTATTAATCATAAATCTAAAATCATAAATTTTTGTTCATAGATATAAACAAAGTTTTATGATAAAAACCCGTGTCAGACTGTGTTGTCTTTATTGTTTGTAGACAACAAGAAAGTCTGTGTGGGGTTCAATGTGAGAATATTGTAGCATGAGAAACTGTTCATGACAAGGGAGGTTTTGGGCTTTGTAAATAGATTAGTTTATTGATATACTAATAATGCTGTTAAATTTTCAAGCATTGTTTATATTTTTCAACTTATCGTTGTTACAAGTGGTACGCAATTTTGCAATCCTCAGAATTAGAAGATTGTTCATCGTATTTTTACAAAAATAGTTTTTGTTTAAAACTATAAATAACGCTCTTGTATTTAGGTTTTTATACATGTTCAAAAAAAAACAAAACAATTTAGATCGCTATATTGACCCAATGGGGGAGATCTCCAATAAGGAATTGGAGATATCTGGTTGGTATGTACGCCACAAACACCAACTGTTTAATACGCTTATTGGACTGCTTGTTGTTTTTAACATTATTACAATAGTCTTTAGCTTTTGGAAATGGGGAGAGTATGCGTTGGTTGGGTATAACCAAGACAGCCAACTTTTGGTTCAACAGCTTGATGAATTTCCAAATTATGAAATTGTTCATCAAATCTATGGTGCTAGTGATTTGAAATTATCTCCGACTGCGGTCTTTCAAAATAGTGATGGGTATTATGACTTCGTGTCTGATGTTTTCAATGATAACGCCCGTTGGGTAGCTAAAGTAAGTTATCGGTTCCAATTTTCTAGTGGAGAGACAGATCTTTATGAAGTGAAAATTATGCCAAACACCAAACTTCCTGTGTCCGTCTTTTCTTTTCCTGTTTCTGGTTTTCCCAGCAGTGCTTCTATTGTTATAGAGGGCGTTGAATGGACACATATCGATGCCCACCAGATTCCGTACATCGAGACTTATTTGTCTGATCGTCTTTCATTTAGCACTAGTGAATTTGAATTTGTTTATGCTGGCGAGGGTGGTTTAGATGCTAGCCAAATTAAGTTTCGTGTTAGTAACGACACATTATTTAGTTATTGGGCACCTAGCTTTTATGTTGATCTACTTGATGGTGGACAGAGGGTGGGGGTGATATACTTTACTCTTAGTGCTATGGGCTCTGGTGAAACCGAAGTGGTAGACTTGAGATCTTTTGTCGAAGGAATTTATGTAAGTGAGATTGAACTTCATCCTTTGGTAGATGTATTTGATCAGAATGAATTTATTTTATGATTACTTTGAATTACGAAACTCCATCCGCTGTCATAAGGAATTAGGATTGCTATGCGTTTTTTTGGTCCGTCTTTGTCATTTAGAAATTATGATTGGCTACTCACCGTAGTTATTTTTGTTTTATCGTCAATTGGTTTGGCTGCTATCTATAGTGTGGATTTGTCTTTGGGAGAGAAGCTTATTTTTTTTCCTACTCAGGTGGTAGCTTTGTTTTTGGGATTGGTTATTTCTCTTGTTATTTCTGGTTTTCATATTGTTACTTATCAATCTTTGTCTAGATTAATTTATATTATTGCTTTTGTTTTGCTCGTTGTTGTCCTTATCTTTGGTACCACAGTGCGTGGCACTACTGGCTGGTTTCAAATTGCTGGATTTTCTTTTCAGCCTGCTGAGGTGGCGAAGATTGCTTTGATTTTATTTTTGGCGTGGCTAATTCATCGGCATGGCCAACGTTTTGATACTTGGCAATTTGTTTTTTCTTCTGGTTTCTTTTCTGCTCTTTTGGTTGGGTTGATTATGCTCCAGCCTGATCTTGGTTCATCACTTATTTTAGTTAGTATTTGGTTTGGGCTTCTCTTACTTACGGGGGTCAAAAAGCGTTATGTATTTTTGATATTTTTTTTGGGTATTGGGGTCTTTTTTGTTAGTTGGACATTTCTTTTTGCCGATTACCAGAAAGATCGTCTGACTACTTTTCTTTCTCTGGACAGTGACCCGCTTGGTGCTGGGTACAATGTTTCGCAATCTATCATTGCTGTTGGATCTGGTAATTTTTTTGGGAGAGGTCTTGGTTTTGGTTCGCAAAGCCAGCTCCATTTTTTGCCAGAAGCACAGACAGATTTTATTTTTTCTGTTTTGGCTGAAGAACTTGGTTTTGTTGCTGTACTAACTATTTTTTCTATTTATTTTTTTATGCTTTGGCGTTTTGTCAAAATAGCTAAGGGGTGCAGTGATGATTTTAGCACCTATGTTGTTCTTGGGGTCACTATTTATTTTTTTACCCAGATTGTCATCAATGTTGGCGGAGCTATTGGGTCGTTGCCTGTCACTGGGGTCACCCTTCCTTTTTTGAGCTATGGAGGATCCTCTCTAATTGCCAATTTTATTTTGATTGGTATTGTTCAAAGTGTCTCCCGTAGCACACCTTTCACGAGTCATTCTTAGATATTTCTGTGAGATCAGGATAATGGACAATCATGGACAAACCATGGACAATCTCTTGACTATCAGATATAATTGTGTTATATTCCTCTTGCGTAAAAAAGGGACGACCCTCTTTTTGTGTGGGTAGCTAGTTGAAAAAGAATTTTGTAGCCTATATTCTAGTTTTATGCAGTTTAGAGATGAAAACAAAAAACATCATAATCAGCTTTTGGAAGGTCTAAAGTTGATGCGAGAATGCCCGATGTGTAAAAATGAATACAAGATTGAGCGTTTTTCAGTTCTGGACGAATATCATGGTGCACATTTGGTTCATATTGTCTGCCCAAAGTGTGCTAATTCTATTTTGGCACTAGTGACTATTTCTCAGTTTGGGATGAGCTCGGTCGGTATGGCGACAGATCTATCTGCTGAAGATGCCAAAAAGATTTTTCAGCTAGATGCCATTACAGATGACGATGTACTGGATTTTCACACCATGTTGAAAAATATCCAAACCCATATTTTTGTGTCTAAAAAAGTTTTTCCTCCTTCATCAGAACATCCTGTTCGTTCGTGATGGTGGGGTTGACGATTTAAATTCTCATCTTGTACCTTGGCACAAGATGAGAACATGGTTTGACCTGCCTGCAGGTTACTTGATCCTGATTGAATCAGGATCGAAAAAGGACTCAAGGTTTGTTCAGGGATTCATACCGTTGATTATTTACAATTTTACAAAATTTTCATCTTGTTTTGGAGGACAAATCTCCGAGTTACATATCTGATTATTTTGAAAAATATTTTTTAATTATCTATATAAATATGATATCTATTACTGCTAAGAAACGTGAACCAGGTAATGCTAGTGAAGATCGGGCAGCCAGCCTGATTCCCGGCGTACTATATGGGCCAGAGATCAAACCTATTTCTGTGTCACTTGATTACAACACATTTGACAAGCTTTACAATGAGGCTGGTGAGGCAACTTTGATTGATTTTTTTATTGAAGGAGAAAAAGATCCAACCAAAGTGTTGATCCAAGACGTAGAACGTGATCCAATCAAGCAAATTTTTACTCACATCGATTTTCGTCAAATTAAGATGGGCGAAGAGATGACTGCCACTGTTCCTCTTAATTTTATTGGTGAGCCAGAGGCTGTAAAGATTCTTGGTGGTACGCTTATTACTTCTCTTGACACTGTTGATGTACGATGTTTGCCAAATGATTTGGTTTCGCACATTGATGTTGACCTGACTGTTCTCAAGACTTTTGAAGATTTTATTAGTGTTTCTGGTCTAAAATTGCCAGCTGGCATTACGGTAGATGACAGTCTAGAAGCTTTGGTTGTCAAAGTTATTCCACCTATGACAGATGATCAATTCAAGGCTTTGGATGAGAGCCAGGTTGGCGATGTTAGCACAGTTGCTGTAGATGGCGAGAAGAAAGACGGAGAAGAAACCGCCGAAGGGGCCGAAGCAGTAGACGAAAAGAAGAAAGAAGAAAAGAAAGATTAAGACTTTGATTAAGATTAAAACCACCCGCCAGGGTGGTTTTTCTTGTTTCATTAAAGTTTTTGGTGTAACATAGAGGCGTTGTTTTTTTTAGAATTTTAATTTTGATCTCGTATTTTGGTACGGTACGGGGCATGTTCTAACCTGCGCGCCTGCAGGTCATCTGATTCTGATTGAATCGGGATTAGAAAAAATTGCTCAGTCCAGATAATATCGGGACATGGGTTCATACTGTTTGTTATATGAAAAATAAAATTGTTGTTTTTTTGCTAAACTTGAGACGGGATAAAGTAAGAATGATGTATGCTATGGCTGGTGTTATTTTTTTTCTAGGGGTTGTGTTTTTGATAATTTTGGTTAGTAACAATTTTTTTTATGAAAACACAGTGTACAACGACTTTGGTAACGAGGTGTTAGACAACAAGACAGACGCACCTAGTGACTGTAAATTTAGACGACATATTGACGGTATTTGTGTAGATGTTTCTTTGGCTGTCAATCCAGATTTGGTCGGTATTATGATTGAAAATCATTATGAAGCTCGGCCTCTTTCAGGAATATCAATGGCTTCTGTGGTCTATGAAGCTCCTGTGGAAGCCAATTTTACTAGGTTTTTGGTGGTTTATACGAGTGACGCAGATGTTTCCAAAGTTGGCCCAGTCCGTAGCGCCCGACCATATTATCTCGACTGGGTGAGTGAGTATCCAGGGATGATGTATATGCACGTCGGCGGGTCACCAGACGCCTTAGACCGTATCAAAAAATTTGATTTGTTTGATCTCAATGAGTTTTATTGGGGTTGGTACTATTGGCGTGGACAAGATAGGAGTGCTCCGCACAATGTTTATACCTCCAAGGAGCTCTGGCAAAAAGCAAGAGTTGATTATGGTGACTCGTATGAAACAGACAGTGACACAGAGTCTTGGAAATTTGAGTATTGGGATGAATGTGAGGATGATTGTACGGACAATATCACCATTACTTTTGCTGGTGAAGTCTACCAGCCGACTTGGCAATATAATTCTTCTACCATGCAGTACGAACGATATGAATTGGGGGAGCCAGTGTTTGACCCAGAGAGTGGGGACAAAATTGTTGCCGATACCTTGGTTGTTCAGTACGTCAGTACCCAAGTAGTCGATGCTGTTGGGCGTCTGTCAATGGAAACGATTGGCTCTGGTGATGCGGTTATTTTCCGCAATGGATTCAAAGTAGAAGGGGAATGGTGTAAGGCTTCGCAGACAGAAAAAACTAGGTTTTATTATCTTGACGAAGATGAACAGCCTGCCCGCCGAAGTGGAAGGGAAATTGAGTTTAAGCCTGGGAAGATTTGGGTGAGTGTGGTGAATCTGATGGATGGGGTTACTTATATGTGACAAATATCATATAACAAAAACTCTCTACTGCTTGATGGGGAGTTTTTTTGTTTTGTGGGTTTTGCTCAGCGTTTTCGTGTATGAGATGTTGCGATGGGAATATAGTATGTAGAAGATATATGCTGTATACACGAACTCCTTTATTATTTGGCTAAAGTACGCTATTTTTTTTGATAAAACCTGTTTATAGTAGGCTTCCTATAAACCTAATATACACTTTTACTATACCAGAAAATATCTTCAACTACACACAAATTATTCTCCCCAAGAAACAATCACCACCCGATCTTTCCCACTGAGATCTTTTTTTATCTCCAACTTTGTCTCAGGCAGAATATTGCCGATTAATTTGGCGATTTGTGCGGATTGTGAAGGATCAATCTCACAGTAACATGTGATATGTAAAATATGACATTTAACAATTTGTTTGATTTGTTTAAAAAGCTCTTCGTAAAGTGCAAGGCCATTGTTGTCGGCAACAAGAGCAGATTTTGGTTCATGGTGAATCTCCGGAGTAGGAGAGTTCTGGTATTGTTGTTCTGTTATGTATGGTAAATTCGCTGTGATTATGAAGGGCAACTGATTACAGACAACAGATGACAATACAGGCTCCAACAAATTTCCGTGTTTGAAGGTAATGGGGACGTTATGTTTTTTTGCGTTGCGTTTTGTTACTTTCAGCGCTTGCTTTGAGATATCCGTTGCAAATATTGAAACCCGAAGTCTGAAGTCTGAAGTCCATTTTGCTATTGCGATTGGGATACATCCAGATCCAGTGCCAACATCAATGAGGATTATTTGCTGTCCGTCGTTTGTAGCCCGCAGTCTGTTGACCACTGCTTCAACCATGATTTCCGTATCAGGACGTGGAATCAGAGTATGTTTATTCACCAAAAAATCAAAACCATAAAATTCCTTGTGTTTGGTCAAATATGCTAATGGCATACCTGACGTTCTTTTTTTTAGCAAATATTTGTATTTTATTACACGCATCATGTCTATTGTTTGTTCTGGATTTGTAGCCAAAAACTCACGTGATTTACCAAGCACGTGAGCGAGAAGAAGTTCGGCATCGAGATATTCAATTTTTTTAGAAGCTTCTTTTAGAAGTTGTTTTACAGTGTTTAAGGGCACGTGTGTGTTGTTAAAAATCAATCATGAACTATTTATACCTCATCCATCCTCGCATAATCGACCTCTTTCAATTTTTTAATCATATCATCCAAATTACCATTAAGAATTGTCCCAATATTATTCCAACTTTCGTGTATCCTGTGGTCGGTGATACGATCTTGTGGAAAATTATAAGTGCGAATTTTTTCACTTCTATCACCAGTGCCAATTTGGTTTTTTCTCTTTTCATCTTCTTTGGTTTTACGCTCGGCTTCCTGTGCTCCATAGATCCTAGCACGCAAAACTTTCATAGCTTTGTCTTTATTTTTCATTTGGGATTTTTCATCCTGGCACTGAGCCACAATGCCAGTCGGGACGTGCGTTAGGCGGACAGCTGAGTATGTGGTATTGACGCTTTGTCCTCCGTTCCCTCCAGCACAAAAAGTATCAATTCGAATATCACTAGGATTGATTTCAATTTCCTCTTCTTCGATCTCAGGCATCACAGCCACACTGGCAGTAGATGTGTGGATGCGCCCTTGCTTTTCTGTTTCTGGAGTTCTTTGTACCCTGTGGACTCCCATTTCATATTTCATGTTGTTATATGCATGTGATCCTGCGATCGAAAATATTACTTCTTTGTAGCCACCGATCCCAATTTTGTTTTCAGACATAAGCGAAGTTTTCCAGTTTTGCCTTTCAGCATATTTCATATACATGTGCATCAGGTCGCCAGCAAAAAGAGCAGCTTCGTCCCCACCTGCTCCGGCTCTAATTTCTATAATGACATTTTTTTTATCCATTGGGTCAGTTGGTCTAGTAAAGTTGGCTATTTCTTCCTCCAATTTTATTTTGTGATCTATTAGGTCTGGTAATTCCAATTCAGCAAGTTCTGTCAGTTCAAGGTCGGCTAGACTTTTGATGATTTCCTCGTTATCTGCAATATTTTTTTCTATTTTTTCTAATTTTAGTATTTTCTCTACCGCAAGTTTGATTTCACTATATTCTTGAGAGACTGCCTTTAATTTTTTTTGATCACCAATAATGGCCGGGTCTTGGAGGGCTTTTTCTAATTCAAAGTATTTTGTTTTTAGTTGGATATATTTTCCTAACATATGTTTTAAAGGTTGCAAAAGAAGCAAGCGTTATGAATGGATTATTGGAAAAAAAAA
>Ga0051984_10000711_pt1 | contig 13671 bp, 5 predicted proteins | sample CryGey02umfilter_2_FD_56240 | JGI IMG/M metagenome (GOLD analysis project Ga0051984, IMG submission 56240) | Groundwater microbial communities from aquifer in Utah, USA - Crystal Geyser 4/10/14 0.2 um filter | ecosystem: Environmental > Aquatic > Deep subsurface > Groundwater | place: USA: Utah...
AAAGGCGGGTCCGCCTCCTCGCCACGCTAGCGCTTTGGCGCAGCGGGCGGCGGAAGCTAATGCTGGAGTCGGTGTATCGGGTTATCATGGGACAGGATTGAGAAGGAGAGAGGTAAATATGAAAAAAATAAATCCGCTGATATTAATCAACGGATTTTTTTGATACTAAAAAGATAACCAAGAGTTGAACCAAGAGCAAAGGGCAGGGCGAGTGTCAATAAGCCAATAGCCATTACGCGGAAGGTGGTGGGCGCCAAGTCAATGATAATTAGTAGACCCGCACCTACTAGTTCCAGAATAATTTTTATTTTCCCGAGTATGTTGGCTTGGGTGGCCATGGTGTAGGGCAAATGCCTGATTATTATTTTTATTGTGGCGATAATAATAAGAAATGACTCCAAGCTGACAATGGACCAAAAGAGCCAACTAGGTAAATTATGATAGCCCAAGGGAATCAATACCGAAGCTAACAATATTTTATCAGCCAGCGGATCGAGCATTTTACCAGTGTTAGTGATCATGCCCAGGGCTCGGGCCATTGGTCCGTCAATCAGATCAAGAAAGCTGGCGATAATGAAAATAATAACCGCTAGCCCATAAGACTGATTGAACAGTAAAAGCATTACTACGCCAGTCAAGATAATACGAATCAGGGTAATCAAGTTTGGTGGATTAACTATATCCTTAATGATTAGTGGTTCAATAACGAAACCAATGTACTGTTCATACCAAAACATTTTTTTTGCCCGATAGCGAAGTTTTAAATTGTGTGCCCAAACTCTAATAGCGCTTTGCAAATAGCGATCTTTAATTTCGCTAATCTGATCGATACTGGCAATCAGCCAACGGAATAGATGCATAACGCCTCCAATAATTTGTGATGTGAAAAAACTAATTGATCAAACTTTACGCCCAGAAAACGAGGTTGTCAAATGGAGGTGTGATTAATAATGGTATAATATAGTTAAGTATCTTTAATTAGCAATTTATCTTATGCCCCACATTACTCACCGTCTTTTGCATTTTTTACCAGCCCGGATGCAACCCGAAGTCAAAGAGCTTTATAGCTCAACATTGATTTTGAACTTTGGCTTGGCCTTGATTTTTATTTTTGAGCCAATTTATTTATATCATTTAGGCTACTCCTTGCAGCAGATTATGTTTTTTTGGTTGCTTGTTTATGTTGCTTATTTTTTCTTCTTACCATTGGGAGCCATGATTTCGGAGAAATATGGCTATGAACATACCATTTTTTATGGTACCTTTTTTTGGGTATTGCTATATTTATGCATGTACTTAATAGGACAGTATTCTTATTTTTTTTATATTACACCAATCGTCTATGCTTTTCAGAAGTCCGTGTATTGGCCAGCTTACCACTCTAATTTTGCCAAGTATTCTGCTTCTGAGGAGGAAGGTCGAGAAATTAGCGTTTTGTATATCTTAAGTTCCCTCAATTATGTTGTGGGCCCGATACTTGGTGGTTGGATATTATCGCAGTGGGGTTTTAATGCGCTATTCATTACCGTAGCCTTAATTATGATGTTATCTAATGTACCAATGCTATTGACCAAAGAAGTTTTCCAGTCCGAGCCCGTGCATTACCTCACGGAAATTAAAGCTGTTTGGCGAAAAGCCAATCGGCATAAATTCTTCGGTTATTTAGGTTTTGGCGAGGAGTTAATCGCTTTGGTGGTGTGGCCTATTTTTATTTCTCTTTATGTTACGGACTTTTTATCCATCGGTGGCTTGGTGGCGATTGGTACTCTGGTAACGGCGGTAGTGACTTTAATCGTTGGTCGTTTGTCAGACAAAACCGAAGCGGGAAAAATACTGCACATCGGCGCTTGTTTTTATTTTCTTAATTGGTTGGCGAGACTGGCTATTGCGAGACCCTTAGGTGTTTTGATGACCGATACTGTTTCTCAGATGACCAAAAATACTATTTTGGTACCAATGATTACCATGTTTTATCGCGAATCCAGACGGCCAGAAGCTATTCACCAGGTTTTATTTTTGGAAATGACGCTAGCGGTGGGCAAGGTAGCAATGGCCGGAATTATGTGTTTATTATTATTTATTATCAGTGGTGCCCTGATACCATTTTATGTCAGTTTTGTTTTAGCGGCGTTGTTTGCCTTACTATACTTATTACTTTAAATATGGATTTATTAACCGAAGTTCAGAATTTGTGTGCCCAGTATGATCTAGAACCCAGTAAAAAAATGGGTCAGAATTATTTGATTGACGCCGAAGTTTTGGCAGAGATTATTAGTACGGCGAAGATAAAAAAAACGGATCACATAGTTGAAGTTGGACCGGGTTTTGGTGTTTTAACCAAAGAGCTAGCCAGTCGAGCGAAAAAAGTATTGGCGGTGGAAATGGATCCGCGAGCAGCATTGGCTATTACGCGACTAGGAAATATTTATCAAAACATTGAAGTAGTTACTAATAATATTTTAACTATTAAGAACGCTGAATTATTGGCACAGTTGGGCAGCAAAAGTTATCGGGTGATTGCCAATATCCCTTATCAGATAACTTCACGACTGTTGAGAAAATTTTTAAGTTACGATCCCAAACCCAAGGATTTGTTAATTTTGGTCCAGCGGGAAGTGGCCCAACGAGTAGTGGCCAAGAACGGTCAACGCAGTTTATTGTCACTCAGTGTGCAATTTTATGGCCAACCAACAATTGTGACTATGGTGCCCAGTAGTAGTTTTTGGCCAGAGCCGGATGTTAATTCCGCACTACTGCATATTATAATTAATGACGATTATATTAAGAAATTGAAGAAAGCTAAGTTAACAGAACAAGATTTTTGGTCTTTACTGAAAGCCAGCTTTGCTGGTCGGCGGAAAACTTTAGTTAATAATTTAAGCAACAGTTGGCACTGTGAAAAAAAAGAAGTTATTAAAATTCTCAAAAAATTAAAGATTAATGAAATGGCTCGAGCTCAAGACTTATATTTGGATCAATGGTTGTCTTTGGCCAGTGAGGTGTATGAGTAGATTGATGATGGTCAGAGTACCGGGGAATCAGGATATCCGGAAATTATGGAACCTGGTTAATTGGATGACAAACGTGGTTTTGCCCGCCAGAGGCGGGTCCGCCATCTCGCCACGCTAACGCTTGCGCAGCGGGTGGCGGAAGCTAGCGCTGTTTGGCCACCCAAGGACCTAGTCATTTCGATCCAGCCTTTCGCGAAAGGCTGGGGAGAAATCTCTCGCGACTGCCTCCCCGCTTACGCTGAAGCTCCAGCGAGGCGAGCGGGCAGGATGCGAGCGGTAAACGTTAATACCCGCCCAGCACGAAGCACACTACTACAAAAAATGTTCGGTGACCTAATTCCGTCAATGATAGAGACTTATTTTTTACTATCAGCACGGATGCAGGAAACACTATTACTAAAGAATGAACGTCAGGCGCTCAGACAAGCTGAGAGACTCCTCCTCATCCGCCATCTCGCCACGCTAGCGCTTGCGCAGCGGGTGGTGAAAGCTAGCGCTGGAATCGGGAGATCAGGAAATCAGAGTACCGGGGAATCGGATTGATATAGTGTGACAAAGAGGAGATGGATTAAGCACCCGATACACTACTGGCTAATTATGACAATCAAGTCTTTGACGTAATGATAATTATTTATTATAATTTGGTGGTAATAGTTAGATGACAAGATGATGGAATTCAGAAAAAAACAGTTGTCTTACCTGGCGGTCTTTGTTATAGCCGTCAGTGTTTTTGGTTTTGCGTTTTGGCAGGTGCAAAAAAATATTGCTGCACCGTTTGCTCTGCAAATTAAGGAAAATACCAACAGTAACGAACAGCATGATAATCTTTTTTTAACGGAAACGGAAAAAATGGAAAAATTAAAGAAAGTTGATAGTGATAATGACGGCCTTTCGGACTATCTGGAGCTATATATCTATAACACCTCGCCGTATTTAGACGATAGTGACTCTGATGGTGTTACTGACAAGGATGAAGTGCTTGCCGGCTCTGATCCCAATTGCGTTGGTGAGAACTGTGGCAATATTAAAGACACTGGCGGCGTTGAGCAAATAGAAAAAACAGCGCCCGAGATGATCAGAGAGCTGATGACAATGGGATTTGGTGAGTCCGAGTTAAAGAAAATGACCGAAAGTGAACTAAAAACCTTGTACGCCGACGCTAAAGTGGTGGCGGGTAGCAACGTTAATGTTCCTGAAGAGCTTAGTAAACTGACATCGCCGGAAAATATTGATAAATTATCTGTTGAGCAAATTAAAGCTATTTTAATTCAGGGTGGCGCTAAGGCTGAGGATCTAGCTAACGTTACGGAAAGTGAACTAAAAGAGATTTTCAAAAAAGTTATCAATCAACAAAATAATAATAAATAGATGTGGTGCAAAATAAAACTTTTTCTGAGTAAATTATTGGTCGTGATCATTATTTTAACGGCGATAATTTTACCATTACGCTCGCAAGCCATGGCGGTAGCTGATTTCGGTGCTATTGGCGCCACCATTACGCAAACTGGTAAAGATGTGGTGAGTTTTATTTGGGAGAAAGCCAAAGGATTGTATGATATCACCGCTCAATATATTACTTCGCAAGCGGTAATGAAATCAGTAGATCTTTTTGCTCAACGGTTGGCTACTTCTACCGCCAAGACCATTGCTTCCTCAGGTTCAGGCTTAAACAGTCTTTTTGAGGGCCGAGTCTTTGAAGATATTATGAAGGATGCTGCGGGTGCGGCGGTTGGTGATTTTATCGGCACCATTGCTGAGGACTGGGAAAAAGAATCAGGAATCAATCTGTGCAATCCACGATTGGATTTAAAATATACCATTGCCATGTCATTACTGAACTATGCTCAGGAAGAAGGTATGGCTAATGCTACAAAACCAAAGTGTGATTTAGCGGAAGTAGTCAAGAATTGGCAAGGATTTTTAGACACCGTTGATTTGCCTGGTATGAGTTTGAAGGGCGAGGGTAATAAAGCAGTAGAAAGTATTTTGCAAGGACTGCAAGAAGGCATGAGACCGGGCAATTCCGATGCCACTATCACTTTAACAATGAATGATAAATTGATTTCTAAGCGTTCTACTGAGGAAGATGCTGCTAGATTTAGAGCCGAGGGTAAGGAGGGGTCAGCAATAGGTAAGACCAATACCACTGATACAGAAGTGAAGACGCCAGCAGCTTTAGTACAAAGAGTTGGTGAAATGCCTATTACTATGGCGGAAGTGGAAGTGCCAGCAAAATCAGATCCGGCAGCTCTGAATATCACTGGCGTTTTAGCTCGCGCTTTTAGTACGTTTACTAATTCTTTAGCTTCACAATTATTACAACGTTGGATTAGAGAGGGCTTATATAATTTAACCAAAGCCAAAAATGCTCAGGTAGCGCTCACTATGCCACCCTGTCCATCTTGTGCGCAACAGCCACCAAGGCCGGGAGCTACTTTAGACGGTGCGGAGCTAGCTAAAGAAAATATTTTTACGCAACCAATTACACCGGAAGCTATAGAAAATTATTATGATGGTATGTTTACGGTATCAGTGGGTACCAGTGAACTATATAACCCATTGTTGGATTTCAGTTTTTGCCCCGAGCAAAAAGAACTGATCGGTATTAACAACTGTGTATTGGATCAGAAGTGGTATAACCTTTTTGATCGCAATGAATTTTTAACTTTGCAACAAGCGATTGATTTAAAATTAGTGGATCCCAAGACGCCATTGATTGCCGAAACAGATGCTCGTAATGGCGATATTCAGTACTGTTTTAAGCAGGGATTGTGTTTTTCTAATTTGCAGAAGATGCGCTTGGCTCGCTTAATCCCCCTGGGCTGGGAAATAGCCGCCAGTAAAAGCGATGGTAGTGTTACTCTCGGCCAGGTAATTGACTGTTTTGATAATGTTGAGTGTGAACTCAATACTAAGAGAAGTGATCATTTTGAAAAATTGATTGATCCTGATTGGCTACTCAAGTCGCCAACCGCCATCTGTCGCGCCAAGGGTTATGGGCCAAAATTGCAAGCAGCCAATGTCGCCGCGCGCGCTGAGGTTTGCGCTGATGCGCCGACTTGTTTGAAGGAAAATGATTTTGCTAGTTGCCAAGCTGGTGCTTATGGCTATTGTACCAGAGAAAAAAATGTTTGGCGTTTTGGTGGCGAGCAATGTTCACCGCAATATGCTTCTTGTCGTTCTTATGAGCAGCAAGGGTCAACTAATTATTGGATTAAGGACAGCTTGGAGTATTGTACTGCTGATCAGGTGGGATGTCGCTGGTATAGTCGTACCAAGGAGATTGATCGCAGCGCCGGAGCGGAAACAACTATTGTCAGCCCCAATCTAGCAACAGATATTTGTGATGGGACCTCGCGACTAATCTATCCTGATGCAGCAACTGTCAGTGCCTTTTGTAAATTAAAGGGTTATGCTGATGGTCAGATCAAAACTCCTGGTGAAACATCAGGTTTCAATACCTGGTGTCAGCATAATGGCAACTCTTGGGTAACTAGCAGTGCTAATAGAATGCCGCTCGAAGATATTAATTGCTATGGTTTGAATTGGACCAATAGCAAGGTTGTTTACCTTAATGGACAAGCTAAAAGTTGTGTTGCCAAAGACGCTGGTTGTCAGCAATTACTGAAGGTTGACGCTAGTATGAATTTGCTGGCTAACGGTGATTTTAAATTGGATGACGACGGTAATAGCCGACCTGATGGTTGGAATGAACTTAATTGGAGTAGTAGTTTGCCCTATGAAAATTATGAACGCATTCAAGTTGGCTATGGCTGGGAAGTAAATCAAGCCAATGTGCCAATTTTACCAGACACTATTTATACCGTATCATTGTCCGCTGCGCAGACGGCCGTTGATAAAACCGGCACGGCTCGTGCCACAGTTGTTCTATGCAATCAACAGGATAATTGTAATAGCGGTAACGGTATTGCCATCACCTTGGTTGGTGAGAACAGCGCTTGTTGGATTAGTAATAATGAAGTTAACATTTCTTTCCCACCAGCTGGTACAGACAATCAGCGTGAAAGCTGTAGTTTTACGGCTAGCGGACCTATTAAGTTCAGCAGGGTATTTTTGTTATCGGGCAGTGGTGGTGATGCTGTCTGGATAGATAATGTGCAATTAGAAGTCGGTGAAGGCGCGACTGACTATACTGAATACGGCACTACTAATTTTACGTATTTGAAAAAATCACCAGACTATTTATATTGCAATGATCCGCAAAGAGCCAGCTCTTTGTGCGCTAATTATTCGCCTAGCTGTAGCGCCAGCGATGTTGGCTGTGAACTCTATACCCCGCAAAATGGTGAACCAGCAGTACCTGGCGTCGTGAAAGCAGAGAACTATTGTCCAGCCGAGTGTGCGGACTATAGTCATTATCTGAAACGCCGAACACCAACGGAAGAGCATTTTAATGACAGCGCACAGAACACCGGCGTGAATATGATTGCCAGCACTGGCCAAAGCTGTACACTGGCCGATGTTGGCTGTGAGGAATTTACGGACATTACCAATCAAGAACAAAAAATTTATTATAGCTATTTACGAATGTGTGTGGATAGCACTGATCCTAATATTGCCACGTATTATACTTGGGAAGGATCTGACACTACTGGTTTTGAGCTTAAGACTTGGCGACTACTGAAGAGTGATTTTATTGATGACTTTGGTGGCGTTTGGCCGGGACCATGTACTGATGTTTATTACGATAGTACAGCGGGCAAAAACATTTGTCATGATAATGTCAATAGGTTTGTAGATAATTGTCAAAATAATTATAGTGACCCTAGTTGTCGAGAATATTTGGATGAAAATAACCAAAAGTATTTTCGTAAAGAGTCGCGGGTGGTAGCAGCGTCCACTGAGTGTCAGAAAATCCGAAGAACTGTCAATCCTACTGGTCCTACTGATTTAGCAATGATTTTGCCAGCGCAATCAACCACTTGTTCCGAGACAGTAGCCAATTGTCATGAATTTAAGGGCAATGACGGCAGTAATGTTCGTCAGGTTTTTGTGGACGATTTTGAATACAGTACCAATGATTGGACTGGTAACGCCGTATCTTTGAGTGCCGAGTCTGGTGTTATTGGCGGGCATTCTTTACGAGTCTTTACCGATGAAGATCCAAGAATTTTCAAAGGGGTACAATTGGAGTACGGACGATCTTATACGTTATCTTTCTGGGCTAAGAGCTGGGGTGATGATGAGGGCGCATCTTTGTCTATTGGTGCCGGCATCAAGAGCGGTAATAATTTTACGGAAAAGTTTCGTTTTAATAGTAGTAATGCCAGTATTGATTTGAGCACCCGATGGAAAAAATATGAGTATGGACCAATTTACTATCACTATGATAGTGGCGCGCCAACAACACCGGAGAATTTAACCATGCAATTAGCTTTTGGTTTGCCCAATAGTACGATGTATTATATTGATAATATTGTGTTAAAAGAGATTAGCTCGGATGTTTATTTGATTGATAATTCTTGGTCAGCAGCTGCTCAATGCGAGCCCTATCTTGGCTGTCGCGCTTACACTGATCGGGCGGATAACACCCATTATTTGTCTAGTTTTTATAGTGTTTGTCAGGAAAACAAAGTTGGTTGTCAGCAGTTTATTGATACCAAAAATAGTTCTTATCCTTTTGCTAAGAATTATAGCGCTGGTAATATTCTGAAAAATTCTAACTTTGAAGGTGATTATGATTATAATGGCGTTCCCGATGGTTGGAATTTTTGGAATAATTATGCTGATAATCTAGCTGGTAGTAATAAGATGAGCGTTGAATATAAAGCGAACGAAGGTCATAACGGTAGTAAGTATGTTAAATTAAGCGGCGATGGTTATGCACCTAATGGTGATAGCTGGATTGTGGCTAATCAGTATGTGGCAGTAAAGCCTAATACTAATTATTATTTTAGCGGTTATGTCCGAGCTGATTGGGCTGGATCAAATAATATGGGCTCGGTAGAGTTAATAGCTAAGCTGGGCATTGATAAGCCACGCAAGTCTAATCCGCGCGTGAGCTATGATATTTATAAAAATTCTGGCAGTCTGGGTAATAGTTGGACTAAAGTAGAAAAATCATTTACCACCGATAATGACACCTATGGTTTAGAAATTACTTGCGCGATGAATAATGGCACCAATCATGTTGCCAGCTCTTTCTGGTGTGATGATTTTCAGTTAGGCGAGGCTCTAACAGAGTCCACGGACCAGACAGTATATTTAGTTGATGATCAGCAGTACTACTGTAGTGAGAGTGCCAAGGGCTGTACAGAGATGGGACGTCCTACTATTGGCTTGAATGCAGTTGGTGGGGAAGAAATAAAATCTTGGAGTGAGGTTAACTATCTTTTGGATCCTGATCGCTATGAGTCAATCTTGTGCAGTAGCGAGTCAGCTGGTTGTGAGCAATATAAATCTGAAGGTCAGGTAGTGAATGTGAAAAACCCCGGAGCTAATACCTGTACCTATTTGAATAACTTTATTTATAATGGCACTCCTTATGAGCCTGGTTGGTATAAGACCTACTCCATACCAATAGTCGGTAGCACTTTGCCGGCTGGCGAGATCATGAAAACCTGTGCGCAGACAGACAATCAACCCAACCCTAGTTTACCGCGGCGCACTGATGATAATTGGCAGGGCTATGCAGGACTATGCGATGCCAAGAGTAATGGTTGCACCGAGCTTGTTGATCCACAAGCAACGCAAGGACAAAGCGTATTAGATAATGGCGACTTTGAGCAAGAGAGTGATGGTATTCTGACAACTAATTATAATATTCCTGACTTTTGGTATGACGAAAACGCTCATAATTCTACATATGAGTTATATAATCTAAAATATTATAATGGTATTAATTGGACATCAGTACCATGGGACAGAGATAAAGGTAAGAACAAAGGCAGGGATCAAGGGTACGGTATTAGTTTGAAAGCCAGCAGTGCATTTCTGTCCGGTGATTATAATATTTGGCTGCAAAAATATTTACATCAAAAGTTAAGTTTTCTGCAACCACAGACAACATATAACGTGTCAGTAGATTTGAAAAAGGAAAGCTATGGTCTTAATAATGATTTTCTGATCGGTGTGTCTTGTAAAAAACCAATTAAATCCATTGATAACAGTTTTGTTGATAGTAATCCTAGTGGCAGTAAATTGCAAACTATCACAATAGCTGGAGTAACATACTATACTGGCTATAAAAGGATTTATTTACCTAAAGATGCCAGTTCTGATTATAATACTTATTCATTTAAGTTTAATACCGTAGAAAGTAATAGTAAATGCTATTTATTATTGTTTGGCGCCTTGGGTAATGGGAATATCTGGACGGATAATGTGCGTATCCAGCCGACGCAATCTTACTATTATATTAATAGTAATCAGATCAATGAGGGTGATTGTAATGGTCAGGTGTCCTGGGATAAGGGCTGTATCGCCGTACTAGATAAGAGCAATGTTTCCTTAACCACCGGAGAACTTGCTAAGAGTTATAATTCTGTTGTTTCCTACCAAAAAAGTGTACAAAATAATGGCGCTAAAGCACCGGCACAGACGTGTACTAATCAGGAGAGCGGTTGCGACAGTAATCGCATCATCAAGGTGCGAGCAGATCGCGAGTGCGGTGAGTGGCTGTCCTGCTCTAGCTGGTCCTACTATACTGACCAACAAGGTAATGTGGTGCCATCGTGCTATGACCTTAACCGTTGTCAGCAACTGGACCCGGAGAATCCGGATACTTGTTTGAGCTGGGTTGACCAAGAACAAAAAACACTAACCAAGGAAGTTTATCAAGGCCGACAAGTTGGCTGGTCAGGCATGGAGTATTCCAGCTATTCTATTTTGAACACCTATCCGCTGGATGGACTAGTTGCTCGAAATGTTGATGCTAGCGGACAGTCTAATAATTTTTATTTAACTTATATTGGCAAAGATACGGAAGGTAAAGATAATAAAGATTTAGGGCAGGTTGGTGAGAATAGAGCAAAAATAGCCAAGAGTTGCCGGCTATATCCGGAACAAGAAGCGCCATTTGTTGCTGCTGGTGGTTCCGGACTGGAATTTGATGAATATAGTAATATTACCAATCGTCCAGCCACTTTAAATCAAGCTAATTTTTGTCAGTCTGGTGAGAATTGTGAATGTGACTACTATAAGACGGAATATACGATGGGGGAAACCAGATTTTATAGTCTGGGTGGTTCCACGCCCAATTCTATCATTTATGACGATCATGATGTTCTGACTAAACCAGATCCAATTTCTAAGATCAAGAAAAAAGCTGAGTATCGTGGCTGGTGGGGCTATTGCTTGGAGCAGGATAAGTCACGTAAAATTAGTGGTAGCAGTTTTGGTGAATATCCCTGTACTACTTGGATGCCGCTGGATATGGTCACGGGCGACTTTAATATTTTTGGTGGCGAGGCAGCAAATTCAGCTTGGCCAGAATCACTTTATTATTGTGCTGTTGCCAAAGGTGCTGCGGTTAGTTCAGTGGCGTTAAAATTACATCAGAGTAGTAGTGGCTGGCGGAATTATTACAACGGAACGGACAGCGATGATCCAATAAAGTGCGATTTGTATCGTCATGACATTACAAGAGGTGATATATCCTGTGATGGTAATGATATTTCTACTATTGAGAATAAGGATTATTCTATTTCCTTGAATACTACTAATATTGGTCAGAGCGTGTATAGGGATTCTGCGCTTACGAGTTATAAGGGGGATAATAATATTTGCGTACCCGATTTAAAGGGTACATATTACGTGACTCCATTGATACCAAATCTGCCAGACGGCAATCAATTAAACGATAATGGGACTCAAGTAGAATTTAAGCGTGTTTTTAGCGCAACAAGTACCAAAACTGGTAATTTAGACATAATTAATATGATGCCAGACAATATTACGGTAAACGATAATAATAAGCTAGATAAAAATATTTTTTATGGATCATTTGTTTTAAACTTACAGGACAAACATGAAAGTGATTCGGCGTCCTATGATGTTTATGCCAGATGTTTTATTACCAATAATAGTTTATCGTACACATGGGAAGAAGTAGTACAAAGTGATTTTGCCACTCTCTGTAACCCATCAGTTACCGGCGATAGGGCATTTGCTTTGTTGTTTTATTATGTTAAACACTCAGGGATTAATACAGGCGAGGACTCTACTTGTGATGAAAACAGTAGTAATGGTTTTGCTTTGGGGACTATGATTGTTTCCGCTACGGTATCCGGCCAATCATGGATTTTTGCTGACGGGCCCATGCAATATGCGTATGACGTACAAGTGTTATTTGGTACTCCTAGTGCAGACCACGATCAATGTACATATATAGTAGAAGGGAAAAGTCCTAAGACAACAGTTGTAGCAAATGGCATTCCTAATTTTCTCTATCCTTTCAATCAAGGAATTGATGGATTTTATGGGGCGTTAAACGGTAAAGAGAATAGAACTCTTCCCGAGACACTAGTTTCGTTGCAACCTCAAGCTAGTCATCCAAGTAGTGGTTATAAGCAAGCTGATACTGTTTATGGCTCCGATGGTTATCAGGTGGAGTGGGATGGAACGGTAGGGCACTATGGCGTTGATTTGGACCCGGTTAAGATACCAGATCCCAATAGGAGAAGTAGTATCTTGTTATCAATTAATAATGTCGCAAATGCGTTAGCAAAAGCCAGGGAATGGCTAGAGAAGATTTTTAATAATGGTAATATTTTTATAAAAAATAATTCACAGATCTATGTACCGAATACGAGTTGGTCAACAGGTCCATCAGTTATTGAGCCTCCGGTGGTCCATCCAGTAGAATTTAACCAACAAAAAAATGAATATTTGGAAAAAACAGAAATAAGCGGTTTTTCTATTAACAATACTTATAATCAGGACATTGTTCGTTATGGTCATTCCTATAACGCGACAATGAATTTTTATGCTTACGCTAAAGACGAACAGTCGCCGCTAGCCAGACTGTATATTGATTGGAGTGATGGCAATGTGGTTGATTATACGGCTCCAATTCGTAACCATAAGCCAATTTGTAGTCGTTACTGTACGAGTTCTGATATGATGTTGGATAGTTATGACATTGGTAGTTTTGCTATATTAGACAATCAATCTAATGTTAATCCAAACATTCCCAAGGGTTGGCAAGCCGACGTAATGTGTGGAAGTCCAAATAATGCAGAAATTACTCAAAAGGGGGATGCTAGTAGTGGATATTTTATGGAATTACTGACAAGGAAAGGGGCGTCATGGGCCGGATTAACAACAACTATGCCAGTGGTCGGTGGAAAACGCTATCGTTTGAGTTTCGAATATCAAACCCCCAATTCGCCGTCATGGGAAACTTACCCAAAACAGCTTGTAGTTCAGTCGTATTGCGCTCCTAATACAACGGGGTGCAGTGGAGCAGATGATAATTGGATTTCGCCAGGTGATATCATTTGGTCAGAATCACAACAAAAAACATCTTGGGAAGTTGTTAATTTGGATTTTCGAGCTAAATACAGTAATGAAATATTAAGAATATTCATTCCTTATGATATGTGTAAATCTTCAGCAACTGGCCCCACGATAGATTGCAGTGGTGGCGCTGGCTGTGCACCTGGTATGTGGTCAAATACATATGATGATCCACGAAAAG
>Ga0051984_10000732_pt1 | contig 13387 bp, 9 predicted proteins | sample CryGey02umfilter_2_FD_56240 | JGI IMG/M metagenome (GOLD analysis project Ga0051984, IMG submission 56240) | Groundwater microbial communities from aquifer in Utah, USA - Crystal Geyser 4/10/14 0.2 um filter | ecosystem: Environmental > Aquatic > Deep subsurface > Groundwater | place: USA: Utah...
TGCAGGAAGGCGTCTCCGGCGAAAGCGATGATTCCGACCCGGCTTCCGACAAGACCGTCGATCAGCTGCGCCATCGCGCTTTTCGCTCGCGCCAGACGATTCGGCTTGAGGTCTTCAGCGAGCATCGAGGTCGACGTGTCCAAGGCGATCACGACCTGGGTTCCCTTCGCCCGCGACTGAACCAGTTCAACCCCCCATTGCGGACCGGCGAGCGCCGTGAGGAGCAGGCAGAGGGCCGCCGCCCGAAGCGCGTTCGCCCGCGCGCGGACGGTCAGCGCGGCCGGGTCGAAAAGCCGAGACAGCGTTTCGGGATCGGCGAAAGCTGCGGCGAAGCGCTCCCGCCTGCGCGCGGCCCACCACGACAGTCCGGCGCAGGCCGCGAGGCCCGCGGCGGCGGCCAACAGATAAAAAGGATCTCGGAACAAATTCACGGGAGCCTCATCAGAACGGTCCGGCTCAGCAGCATCTCGCCGAACAGCAGCAGCGCCGCGGGGATCAAAAACGGAATCAGGATGTCCGAGTAGGAGACGATCTCCGGGCGTTCGTATTCGGTCTTTTCGAGGCGGTCGATTTCGGCGTAGATTTTCGCGAGTTCCTCGGCGCTCTCCGCCCGGAAATATTTCCCGTCGGTTTCCGCCGCGATCTTGAGCAAGGAATCTTCGTCCAAGTCGTCCTTAATTCGCACCAGGCGGCGTCCGAGCAAAGGACTGTCTACGGGGACAAACGATTCGCCGCGTTTCGCCGTTCCGATCGTGTAGACCTTGATGCCGAAGGCACGGGCGGTTTTCGCGGCGGTCAGCGGATCAACGAGTCCGGTGTTGCTGCGTCCGTCCGTCAGAAGGATGATGACGCGGCTTTTCGCCGGGCTCTCCTTCAGGTGATCCACCGCGGCCGCCAGTCCGTCGCCGATCGCCGTCCCCTCGCTGTGCGTCATGCCGGCGTAGACGCGGTCGAGAAATCCCGAAAGGGCCTCGTAATCGAGGGTCAGCGGGCACATCAGAAGCGGGTCCCCTCCGAAGACGAGCGCGCCGATGCGGTCGCTGACTCGCTTGCCGATGAAATCCATCGCGGCGCGCTTCGCCGCGGTCATCCGGTCCAACGGATCGAAATCGACGGCGTTCATGCTGGTGGAGGTATCCAGGGCGAGCAGAATGTCGATCCCTTCCGTCGGCCCGGCGGATTCGCGGGAAACCTTTTGCGGCCGGGCGAGCGCGACGACCATCAACAAGAGCGCCGCGGCCGTCAGCGCCGGGGAGGTTCCCCGCACGACTCGGGCCTTCCACATCGGGGCGTGTCCGAGACTTTGTGCATCGGGAAATCGGAGCGTCGCGCGTCTTCCGCTCCAGCCGAAGAGTGCCGCCGCGCCCGCGGTGAGAACGGGCAGGGCGGCGAGCAGCCAAAGGGGTTCCTCGAATCTCACGGCAGGGCCTTCTCCGGGGAAGGGGCCGGGCGCGGCGTCAATCGGCGGACGATCGCGCGCGCGTCTTCCCGAGCCTTCTCGCTTTCCGATTCGCTCGGCGAATGACGGGCGAACTTGGCGAGATCGCATCGGTCCAGCAGCGCTTTGATCTCCTGGCGCGCGGCGGCGTCCGCGTCCGCGCGGACGAGGGCCCGGCGCAGGTCGTAGGTGGTCATCGTCAGAGCCGGAATCCGGACTCGGCGTTCGAGATAGCGGCGCAGGATGTCGGAAAGCGAATCGTAATATTCCTTGACCGGCATCGAGAGGTTGACGAGGGCGTCGAGTTCGGCGAAGGCGATTTGCTCGGGGGTGCGCGACTCCGCGGGCTTCGCCGTCTCCGGCAGGGGAGTTCCACGGCGGCGGGTTTCGACCCAATAGCCCAGCGCTCCTATGACGAGGACGGCCCCCAACAGGCCGAGCATCCACGGCCAAAGCACGGCTTCAAGCGGGGGTTTGATATCGCGCAGTTCCCCGCTTTCCCCCTCGACGGGTTTCGGCGGATTCACGATCAAAGACAACGGCGGGCTCTCGATTTCCCGGACGGTTCCGCGGGCATCCTTGAGCGTCCAGCGCAGCGGCGGCAGAATCTGCCGGCCGAGCGCGAACACGGAGAGGGTTACTCGGACCGACTTCCCGCCGTCGAGGTTCGCGACGTCCAGAATCTCGAACGATCCCTTTTCCTGATTGACGAGAGCCGGGTAGAGGCGAAATCCGTCGGGGACCGCGAGATCCGCCTCGACCGCCACCGCGCCGCCGATCAGCACCGGCGCCTCGGGCGCTTTCCAGTGCCACGCGTCCGCGGCGAACGCGCGCGCGGCCAAGAGCGCGAAGAGTGCCGCCTTCACCGGAACCTCCGCGCGCGCCGCCGGAAGAAGCGGATGACGGGATCGACGATGGGTTCGTCGGTGCGGACCTCGATCGGCTCGACTCCGGCGCTCGTAAACAGGGCTTTGAGTTTGTCGCGGCCGGCCCGGCGGCGTTCGGCGGCTTCGGCCCGCGCCGCGTTCGACGACGCTTCGAAAAGCACCGAGGTTCCGGTCTCGGGATCTTCAAGTTCGAGGTAGGCGCCGAGGGCCGGAATCCGAGTCTCGCGCGGGTCTTCGATGAGCACCGGAATCAGATCGTGTTTTTTCGCCGTGTTCCGGAAGGCGCGCTCAAATCCCTCGCATTGGAAATCGGAGACGAGGACGACGATGCTTCGGCGGTGCAGGAGGCGGTTGAGCGTGTCGAGACTCGCGCCGATGTCCGTCCCGCGGCGCTCAGGTTCGAACGCGAGGAGGTCCCGCACGATCGCGAGCGCGTGCTTGTGCCCTTTTCGCGGCGGGATAAAGCGCTCCACGCCGTCGGTGAACAGAAGCGATCCCACCTTGTCGTTGTTCTTGAGCGCCGCGAACGAAAGCACCGCCGAAAGTTCCGCGGCGGCCTCACGCTTGAACCGCTTCGCGGATCCGAAAAACTGGGATCCGGAAAGATCGCAGGCGACCACGAGCGTCAGTTCCCGCTCCTCCTGATACTCCCGTACGAAAGGCTTTCCGGAGCGCGCCGTGACGTTCCAATCGATCGTGCGGATGTCGTCGCCGGGGACGTACTCGCGGACCTGGGCGAATTCCATCCCCCGTCCTTTGAACGCGGAGAGATACTTGCCCGCGAACGTCTCGTTGACGAGGCGTCCGGTCTTGATCTCGATGCGGCGGACTTGCGCGAGCAGTTCAGCGGTCAGCATGTCGGTTTTCTCCGGCGGACGGGCCGGAACTCGTTACGGTACTTCGATCGTTTCGAAAACGCGTTTGACGATCTCTTCGGAGGAGATGTTTTCCGCCTCGGCTTCGTAGGAAAGGAGGACGCGGTGGCGGAGCACGTCGGGGCCGATCGATTTTACGTCCTCGGGCGTAACGAAACCCCGTCCGTTGAGGAACGCGAACGCCTTCGCCGCGGTCGTGAGGAAGATCGTCGCGCGGGGACTCGCCCCGTAGCGGATCATTCCCTGTAGTTTCGAGAGGCCGTGTTTTTCCGGCTCGCGCGTCGCGAAAACGATTTCGAGAATGTAGTTCTTCACCTTCTCATCGATGTAGATGGAGTCCGCCACCGCGCGCGCGCCGGCGACCTTTTTCGGTGAGATCACGGGAGAGGCTTTCGGGCGTACGGCCTGGGACATGCGCTCGAGGATCACGCGCTCCTCGTCCTTGCGCGGATAGGTGACGACGAGCTTCATCATAAAGCGGTCGACTTGGGCTTCCGGGAGCGGGTACGTCCCTTCTTGTTCGATCGGGTTTTGCGTCGCCAGCACCATGAACAAATCCGGAAGCGGGTAGGTCGTTTCCCCGATGGTGACCTGGCGTTCCTGCATCGCTTCCAGGAGCGCGCTTTGAACCTTCGCCGGAGCGCGGTTGATTTCGTCCGCGAGAATCAGGTTCGAGAAGATCGGACCTTTTCGGACGAGGTATTTGCTCTCCTTGGGATTGAAGACCAAGGTCCCGGTCAAGTCGGCCGGCAGCAGGTCCGGGGTGAACTGGATCCGCTGGAATTGCGCGTCGATCGCCTGCGCGAGCGTGTTGATCGTCAGGGTTTTCGCGAGTCCGGGGACGCCTTCTAGAAGAATGTGCCCGTCGCCGATCAGCGCGACGAGAATCCGGTCGAGCATTTCCTCCTGACCTACGATGACTTTGGACAGTTCGTTCTTGAGTTCAGCGACAAAGACGCTTTCGCTCTGAACCCTATCGGAAATTTCCTGGATGTCGGATGCCATTCGTCTAATTCCCCTTTTCGATCTGATTGAGTGTCGTTTGGAACAGGTCGCGGGCTTTACGCTCCGCCTGTTGTTTCTTGTAGGACATCTTGGACTTGATCTCCTCGACCTGGTGTTCGTAATCGCGGCGGATTTTTTCCTGGTTTTCCTTATGCTGGGCGTCCCGTACTTCCTGAATGCGCCCGAGCGTGTGCAGCGCCTGAGTCCGGACGTCCGGATCGATGTCGACGAGCGCCTTTACGATGTAGGGCGTCGTCTTCGGTTCGGCGATCTCCCCGAGCGCGATCAGCGCGGCGATTCGGATGCTCTTCTCCGTGTCCCGAAGGGCGTTGACCATGTCCATCGCCACTTCGGGGCGTTTGATGCCCTGCATGATGGCGAGCGCGTTCTGACGGACGCTCGGTTCGGTGTCGATTTTGAGCGTCTCCTCCAGAATGCGAAACGACTGCGGATCCTGAAGTTGGTGCAGCAATTCGATGGCCGCCCAGCGCACCTGCGGATCAGAGTCCTTCGTCGAAAGACGGATTTTGGTTAATTCCAATTCAGACATGACCGGCGGCGGCTCTTGTTCCAGCTCCGGCGGCGGCGGCGGAATTTTCATCGCCAATTCCTCCGCCTGCTTCGCCGCGATTTCCTCGGGAGTCGGCGGGGGCGGGGTGTTCTGCTTCTGATAAAGATAGAAGAGCCCCCCGACGAATACGGCCAGCATGAAAAAACGACTCATTGCTGCGCGGCCTGCTGTTTGCGCTGGAGTTCCGCCTGGCGCTCCTCGTACTCGCGAACCTTGTTCTCGTACTTCTCCAATTTTTGCTGGTTGCGGGCCGCGCGATCCGTGGCGAGTGTTTGACGCTTCGCCTCCAGTTCGTTGAGGGTGCGCAGCGCCTGAAGCCGCACGCCTTCGTCGACGTCGCTGAGAAGCGATCCGATCGAGGGCGCCGCCGACGGGTCGCCGATCTGACCGAGCGCGTTGAGAGCGGCGAGACGGACGTTCGATTCGGTATCGCGCAGCGCGTTCGAGAGCGCCGCCACGACGTTGCGGTCTCCCGTCCTTTCCTGCAGAATCGCGATGACCTTTACTTTGTTTTCGGGACTGCCGTCCTGTTGGAGCATCTGATAGAGAATCTGGTCGGCCATCGGGTCGCGGGACTTCAGAAGCAGTTCGGCGGCTTCCCAGCGGACATCCGGGTTGGTGTCCCGGGTCGAGGCACGGATGCGTTTGAGTTGTGACGGCGAGAGCACGGGCGGCGGCGCTTGTTCGATTTCCGGCGGCGGGGGCGGGATATCGAGGCTCTGCTGTTGGACGGCTTCCTCGGCTTCTTGCTGAAGAATTTGCGCTTGTTTTTTCGGTTTGAGGACGTATTCCTGAGCGACATAGCCGAGCATCGCCAGGCCGATGATCATGCCGATATATTTCACGTCTTGCCCCCGGTTGCCGTAAGCTCGGCGATCTTAAAAACCTCCAAAAATTTAACATAAAACCTGTGGAGCCGCAAGAATGGACCCTTGGACCCCGGACACCCAGGCTTTAAGACCCTCGGCGCTCTGGGTCCAATGAGTTTTTCCTGTTCCCCCGTTGACCCTACTGACTCGCGGCTCTAAAGCCAATAATGGAAGTGCCATGAGAGCTTCGAACGCCTTGTTGCGCCGCATCGCGGTTTCACTCGTTGCTTCCATCCTTGTTTCCATTCCCGGACCCCGCGTCGCCTACGCCGTCGCGAGCGCGGCTCGCGGGACGGTTTCCGGGGTCGGCCTCCCTTCGGCTCCCCTCGGACTCGCGCTGGGCTCCCTCGCGGTTCCGGGTTCGGCTTCGCTGTCGCCGGCGGAATCGGCTCCGGGGTTGCGCTCCAGTCTTCCCCTTCTTTCCGCGCCGGGCCTCTCGGAGGCTCCCGGCGCCGCCGTTTCCCCCGCGGTCCGCGCCGCCGCTCCGTTATCAGCCTCTCCGAAATCCGCTGCCGCGCCGGCCGTAGAGAGAGACACCGTTTCCCCCGCGAAGGTTCCGGCTCGCGTGATTTCCGGCCGCGTCGCCGCGACGGCTTCCGAAGTCTCACCCGAAGCGCCCGCATCGGAAAGCGGCAAACTGCGAACGCTTTCAGAAACCGCGGCGTCCTTGGGCGCCCGCGTCGGTTCGTCCCCTCTCGAATCGCTCAAATCGGACGCCGCGTTCGACTCCGCGGCTCTGCGCTCCCCGTTCGTTTCACCCGTTTCCGTCGCGAACTCCGTCGGCCGCGGCGGACCCGCGCTATCCCGCTTCCAGGTCCGGAATCCGGCCGACGCTTCGGTGCCCGCCGTTCCCGCGAAAAAGGGGCCGACCGCGCGCGGACACCTGACGTGGTCTGCCTTCTTGGTCGCTCGGGGAGCTCTTTCCGCCTGGCTCGGCATGGAAGTGCTGAGCGGGTCCGTTTGGCTGTTCGGCTTTACCGTCGCGACCCCGGCGTCTTGGGTCGCGATTCCGTTGTTCGTCCTGGCCGGCGCCTCGGCGATCGTCGGGACGGGGTACGGCGTCCTCGGGCTGCGAATCGCCGGCGCGCTGCGCCGCGAGTTCAAGGGGATCGACGCGGACGCCCGTCCTTCGCCTTGGTCCACTCCGATCGCCACCAAGGACGGGGTCGAGCCCGGCTTCGAACAACTGCCCGAGCACGCGAAGAAGGTCGTCGGCGTACACGCGCGGGCTCGGGGCCGCGGTTGGGGAGCCTTCCGTTCGTATTTGAGGCAGGCCGCGAAGTTCCACGTTCCCTTCCTCCTTGGAGACATCGCCTATATCGTTCGCGGCGCGGCGGCCGGGATCCGGGCGGGGCTCTCTCTGGTCAAGCGGATGGTCGTCGGAGACAAGCGCTTCCGCTTCGCGTGGCTCCCTCACAAGAGGCTTTTCTTCGGCGCGGCCGCGTTTCTGCTGCTCGACGGCTTTCTGAGCATGGGCATTCTGTGGCTGCTCCAGCCGCTGCTCGATACGGGCGTCGCTGCGGCCGCCAACGGAGTCGCCGCGTATCTGCCCAAGCTGTTTATGTTCTCGGGGGCGTTCGTCGCGCTCTTGATCGCTTACGCGTTCACCGAGCGCCAGCACACGCTGCTCGGCGGGTTGGCGACCGTGTACACGGTCCGCGAACTGCGCAACGCCTTCCGGGCGAAGTTCACCGGCCTGGACATGGGGTTTCACTCGATCAATAAATCCGGGGAGCTTTCGAATCGCCTGCGCGACGACACCGTCCGGCTCGCGAGCAAGGAGGTTCAGGTCCGCTACGCGCTTCCCCATTATCTGACCGTCGCCGTCATGAGCATCGCGACGATGTTCTATCTGATCCCCGCGCTCGCCCCCCTGGTCGTGGCGGTCGCGCTGCCGATCGGAATCATCAGCGGGATTTTCGGACAGAAGATCGCCTCCTACAGCCGGCAGCATCAGGATTTAAAGGCCGACATCACCGGCCACAGCACCGAGGTTTTCGAGAACGCGGACGTGATGAAGTCCTTCGCCGCGACCGAATTCGAGGCGGCGCGCTACGACCGAAAAGCCGACAGCGTGAAGTCCCTCGACACGCGAATCGCCCTTCTCTGGGCGAAGTACATGGCGATCAACGGCGGGGTCGCGGAGCTTTTTACGCGATTTCTGGTGTTCGGCATCGGCGCCTGGCTCATCGCGACCGTGGCCGGAATGAGTTTCGGAACCGTCACGGCGTTCGCAGGCTTCGCCTACATGGTCACCTATTCGCTCAGCGGCATCGCGCAGAATTTCCTGAAGTTCAGCGCCGACGACGGGGCGACGACCCGCATTCGGGAGATTTGGGACCAGCGGTCCAAGATCGTCGAACCCGAGACGGAGGATTCGCTCGGACGGCTTCAGGGCCGCATCCGCTTCGAGGGAGTGACCTTCGCTTACGAGGACCGCGAGGGAAGCGGCGAAAAGATGGCGCCGGTGCTCAACGATCTTTCCTTCACGATCGAACCCGGACAAACCGTGGCGTTCGTCGGTGAGACGGCTTCCGGCAAGAGTACGATCACCAATCTCGTGATGCGCTTCTGGGATCCGGACGCGGGGAAAGTTACGATCGACGGAGTGGATCTTCGCGACATGAAGTCGGCCGACCTGCGGCGGAACGTTTCGATCGTCCTGCAGGACAACCGCCTGTTCAACGAAAGCATCCGCTTCAACGTCGCCTACGGTCTCGAGGGCGTCCCGGATTCGGAGATCGAGAAGGCGCTGCGCATGGCGCAGGCGGACTTCGTCTACGATAAGTCGCTTTTCCCGGACGGACTGGAGCAGAACGTAGGAGAGGGCGGCGGAAAGCTTTCCGGCGGTCAGCGTCAGCGCATCGCGATCGCCCGCGCGCTGCTGCGCCGCGCCCCGATTATGATCTTCGACGAGGCGACCGCGGCGCTCGACAACGAGAGCGAACGCGAGGTCCAGGCCGCGATGCAGAAACTGCTCGACGAGGGCGAAGGAAGGACCTCGATCGTCATCGCCCACCGCCTTTCGACGATCCGCAACGCGGACAAGATTTTCGTGCTCGATCACGGGCGCATCGCCGAGAGCGGCAACTGGGAAGAGTTGATGGCAAAAAAGGGCGCGTTCTATAAGATGCGAAAAGCCCGGGAGTTGGAGGATCCCAGAGCCCCTCCCGCGACCGCCGCCGGTCAGTTCGCGGCGGCCGCCGTCTCCGCCGCGATCGCCGCGGGCGCGGTGTTCGCGGGTCTGACGCTGCTCGAAACCTCCCTTCCTTGGCTCGCGGGAATGCTGGTCCCCGTCTTCGGAGCCGCCGCCCTCTCCGCTTTCTCCTTTCTTACGACCGGCCGCGCGATCGCCAAGGCCGTCCGGGCCGAGCGCAAAAAGATCGAATCCGAAGACCCGGCCGCGGCGTTCAAGCGCGGCGTTTGGTTCGAGCCGATCGCCACGGCCGAGTCCCGCTCGACGGCCTTCGGAACGCTTCCGGAACGCTATCGGAATTTCATCGATCTCCACGAAAACGCGCACCGCGACCGCGGCGTCGGCGAAGTCCGCGCGACCCTCGCGCAGCTGCGCGGAATTCCGGGATTGCTGAAGGCGCAGTTCTCCGCCGCCCGGGAGGGTTTCCGGGCGTGGCGCGTTTTGGTCAAGGAATTCGCGATGGGCGACGACGTGTCGCAGCCGTTCCTTAAGCGATACCGCGGACGCATCCTCGTGACGGCGGCCTTGATGGTCGCGCACGCGGCGATCAACACCGGCGGCGCGCATTTCGTCGGAAAGATTTTGGACGCCGGGGTCGCGATGGGACTGGCGCAGACCGCCACCGCGTCCGCGCTGCTGCCGATGCTCGGCTGGCTCGCGGGAGCGCTGGCGGTCGGAGCGGTCTTCCAGTATTTCTACCTGCGCTACGGCGGCGTGATCAACGCCGGAATCATCGCGGATTACCGCAAGGCTCTCAACCGTCACTTCGCGGCCCAGAAGCTCAAATTTTTCAAGAAGGAAGGCTCCGGCGAGCTTTCTTCGCATCTCAACGGCGAGGATCTCGAGATGCTGGCCTCGAAGAACGTCGAGATCCGCGTTCCGCTGATGACGCACGCCGCCACCTTCGTCCTCGCTTCGATTCTGATGCTGTATACCGCCGGGCCGCTCGGGATCGGCGTGTATCTGCTGCCGTTCATCCTGGGCGGCGTCAATTCGATCTTCGGGGGACGCTTTGAGAAGGCTCTGACCAAAATGGTCGAGGTTCGGGCGCAGATTCTCGGTCTCGGGAAGGAATCGCTCGCGCTCACGAAGGTCGTGAAGGCCTTCAACGGCGAGGCGCAGGAAGCCCAACGCTACGGCAAGAAGAACTTGGAACTTACCGAGGTCGGGCGAGAGGTCTACCAGCTTCAGGCCAATCAGTGGATGTTCGAGAGTTCGCTGACCGATTTGTTCACGAAGCACCTGATCTATTTGGCGGGCGCGTGGTTGATCGCCTACGGCGCGGGACTCAGCGCGGGCGGCATTATCGCGACGACGCTCGCCGCGTCTTACATCAAGGCTTCGGTGCAGGGGATCTCGAAAAACTGGATCGTCTTCAAGCAGAAGCGCGGAGGCGCCGCGTGGGTGACCGCGCAGCTGCGCGCCGCGCAGGAGGCGGCGGCACGCCCCGACGCCGGGTTGGACCGTCTGCCGGTTCCGGAGCTCGAAGGACGGATTCGCTTCGAGAACGTCGATTTCCGCTACAGCGACGATGAAGACTCCGAATTGATCTTGAAGAGACTTTCGCTCGATATCGAACCCGGAGAGACGGTGGCGTTCGTAGGCGCCTCAGGTTCGGGCAAGAGCACGGCCCTGCACCTCGTGCAGAAGCTCTACGAGCCGCAGGCGGGCCGCGTGCTCATCGACGGACTGGACGTCGCGAAGCTGGACGGCGACGAACTCAACCGTCAGATCGCCCTTGTGCCCCAAGAACCGCCGTTGTTCCAAAACACGATCCGCTATAACCTCCTCTACGGGATCGAGGCTTCGGACGCTGAAATCGCACGCGCGTTGAAGATGGCGGACGCCGAGTTCGTCTACGGCCTGCCTCAGGGTCTGGAAACGATGGTCGGAGAAGCAGGCGACATGTTCTCCGGCGGCCAGAAGCAGCGGATCGCCATCGCCCGGGCGATTCTGCGCAACGCGAAGATCCTTCTGCTCGACGAGGCGACCTCCGCGCTCGACGGCGCGACCGAGGCCCGCGTGCAGCGCGCGCTTGGCGAATCCGAGAACGGTCGGCCGACGACCTTGGTCGTCGCGCACAATCTGAACACGATCAAGAACGCCCACCGCATCGTCGTGATGGAGCGCGGACGCATCGTCGAGATCGGAAACCACGACGCACTTTTGGCGAAGGGCGGCCGCTACACCGAACTCTGGAACGCGAGCAAGGGGACGGCGAAGCCCAAAGAATGATTCCCGTTTGCGAATGATCTTCAAACGGGCCCTCTGCCTCGGATTGGCCTTCGCCGTCGCGGCGAGCGCTCCCGGGCCGGCCGCGGCGCGGGTGATCGGGCGGATGGCGAATCCGACGACGCCCGCGGCTCCGTTTTCAGCGGCCGCGCCGTCCGCCGGGTTCCTCCCTCTTTCGTCGCCCGCGTCTTTCGCCGCCCCCCGGCTCGACGGGGCCCTGCCGTCCTTGACTCTCCAAATACCCGTTTCCGCGATCGCCGAAGGTCCTGCCGCCGAAGCCGCATCGTTTGCGGTTTCCAATCGGTCCGCGCTCCCGTCCGCCGATCCCGCCGTCGCCCATTCGGCGCTGCCGGTCCGGCCCCCGAACGCGCGGCGCGCGCCCGCCGGCGCCGCGTTGCGCTCGATCGGACGCGTTTCCGAGTCTCTCAGGGCGGCGCGTACGCTCGGCTCTGGGCCGCGGCCCAAAAGACCTAATCCGACCTAGGTCTCTTTTGTTCCTCCCGATTCCCCGGAGGACCTGAGAGCGCCCCTCCTTTCCTATTATAATCGTAGAGATATGAAGTCCCGTGATGCGTTCCGAAGGGTTATGGCCTCGGTCGCGGCGTTGGCCGTGTTCGCCGCCGGCCCGGTGTCGGCCGGCCCGATCGCTTCGGTCTCGGTGAGGACGCCGATCGGCGGCGCTCCCGTCGGGCCTGCGGGCTTCACGGTGGGCGCTCCCGCAATGACCTTTTCCCCTATGGGCGCGAGCCTGTCGGCCCCAACGTTGAGCGGGGGCGCGCTCCCGGGATTGCAAACGCTTTCCACGCCGGATTCCGTGACGCCGACCGCTCGTCCGGATTTCGCCTCCGCCCCCATTCCTCTGCCGACGACGGTTCCCAACGCGAACGCCCGCATCCCATCGATGCCTCCGTCCGCGCTCCCCACGACGGACGCCGCGCTTTCAGGAAGCGTGACGGGCCGGGGGGCGGTGCTCGGAACCCTTCCCATTGACGCCGCCGTCAAGACCGCCGAAGGACTCCCGCGGGATATGGACTCGTCGTTAAGCACCGTGCGCGGAAAGCGAAATCAGCTGGGACTGCGCTTCGCGCAATTGCGCCGCGCCTTCGGGATGCGCGCCGATGAGGGGTCGTTTTCTCCGGAAGGCGCCGCTGCGGGTTCGTTGAACGGCCGGGACGCCGGAGCGGTGCGCGTCTCTCTTAGCGCCGAGTCTTCCGCTGAGGCTGCTCCCTCGGCCTTTCGGAATGCGGGCGCTTCTTTCGGGAGCGGCGGGGCCTTTGCCCGCGCCCTCGCGCGTCTCGCGGAGCTGGTAGGACCCGCTCCGGCCTCGGGAAGGGCCCGGGCGCCGCGTGCGTTGACCGTCAATTTCTCAGGCGACCGTCTCGGGGTTTGGATCTTCGGGGAGGCGGACTCATACGGCGCGAACGGCGCAGGCCCGGTGTTGGAAACGCCCGGCGCGGCGCGCGACCGCGTTCTGCGCGTCGCCGTTCCGACACCGGGAACCCTGTCCCTAATTCGCTCCCCCGCCGCCGCGAAACGGGCGCCGATGAACCTCTCCGCTGCCGGGACCGGCTTCTCCATCGTGGGAGTGGGCCTCTCGTTCGCGCGAGACGGCGTGGTTCGTTCCTTTTCCGATGACGGTCCCGTGCGCCGCTGGCTTCGGGCCGCGGTTTCCCGGTTGAACGCGGGCGCCGTCTCCGCGTCTTCAGCGGGGTTCTCCCGCCTCTCTCGGCGCTTCTTCCCGCGTGCGTCGGGTCGTTTGGTCCCCGATCCTTTATGGGCCTCTCAGTCGGCGAGCGGTTGGTCCGCTTGGTTGGCGTCCTTGATCGTTCCGCTCGTGGCGCTTTACTACTACTTCTCGGACGCGTGGACTCCTGGATTGGCGTCGGTTCCGGTCTCTTCCCGCCCCCGGGCTTGATGCCGGCGTAAAAACCTCTAATACTATCGTCGTTATGGACCATCCGCCGCTCACTCCGGCCAAGCTGACGGACCGGTTTCTCGCGTATCTGCTGGATCTTTTCCCGTTCGTCTTCGGGTATTACGCGACGCTCTACCTTTTTATCGTCTATTTGCATCGATGGCCCTATTCTCAGACGGCCATGCGCCGCGCCTTTATCGCCTGGCTGCTGCTTTACCTCGTCTATCAGACGCTTGGGAACCTCTCGGGAGCGACGGTCGGAAAGCGTCTCTTCGGCATCCGGGTCGTAGGCATGGACGGAAATCCGCTGGGATTCGTCCGCTCGTTCGTGCGCGGCTTCGGCTATCTGATCAGTTCCCCGCTGCTTAATTTGGGATTCCTGTGGAGCCTGTTTCAAGC
>Ga0051984_10000740_pt1 | contig 13274 bp, 15 predicted proteins | sample CryGey02umfilter_2_FD_56240 | JGI IMG/M metagenome (GOLD analysis project Ga0051984, IMG submission 56240) | Groundwater microbial communities from aquifer in Utah, USA - Crystal Geyser 4/10/14 0.2 um filter | ecosystem: Environmental > Aquatic > Deep subsurface > Groundwater | place: USA: Utah...
AGGTTTCCTCTGGCTGCTTATAATGTCAGCGGCGAATATAGCATGGTTAAATATGGCGCGAAAGCCGGATTGTGGGACGAAAAGAAAATGGTTTTTGAAGTATTGACGTCGATCAAACGCGCCGGAGCGGATTGGATCATTACCTATCACGCTAAAGATATTGCGCAATGGTTAAGAGGATAATAATGCCACAAGGAAAAAGATTATGGCAAGAGGCTAAGAAATATTTGGTTGGCGGGGTGGATAGCCCGGTGCGGAGTTTCCGTTATGTGGGAGGAGAACCGCTGTTAATCAAAAAAGGCAAGGGTTCCAGCGTTTGGGATTATGCTGGAAAGAGATACATTGACTATGTGCTTTCATGGGGGGCTTTGATATTAGGCCATGCTCACCCTCTTATAGTTTCGGCGGTCCGCAAGGCAGCTAAAGACGGAATGGGGTTTGGTACGACCCATAGGTCTGAAATAGAGCTTGCGCGGGCTATACATCGAGCTATACCTTTTATTGAGAAAATACGTTTTGTCAACTCAGGCACAGAGGCTGTGATGGGGGCGCTGAGATTGGCAAGGGCAGTAACAGGCAGGGATAAGATATTGAAATTTGAAGGCGGCTATCACGGATGCGCGGATTATCTGTTAGCCAAGGCGGGTTCGGGCCTTGCAACGTTGTCAATACCGGTAAGCGCGGGAGTACCCAAGGATTTTATTAAACAAACACTCGTCGCGTTTGAAAGAAACATTAACGTAATTGAGAAAATATTTGAAAAAGAAGGCCAGGATATTGCCGCGGTCATTATTGAGCCCGTGGGCGGCAATTATGGCGTTATATTACCTGACAGGTATTTTTTGAAAGGTCTTCGGCAGATAACGAAACGCTTTGGCGCTTTGCTTATTTTTGACGAGGTGATCACGGGTTTTAGGTTTCATTATGGTTCTTTTGCTGAGCTCGTGGCCATAACACCGGATTTGATATGCCTTGGTAAGATAATTGGCGGAGGTTTGCCTGTTGGCGCGTATGGTGGGCCTGATAGAATAATGAAACACCTTGCGCCAGAGGGCAATGTTTATCAGGCGTCTACATTTTCAGGTAATCCTGTTGTTATGGCAACAGGGCTGGCAACTCTTAAGGTTTTGGAGGCCTCAGCCAGCAGATACAGAAGTTTGGATGATCTGGCCCAAAGATTAGTTTCAGGACTGAGAAGTGAGGCTCAACATAAAGGAGTTGATCTTAAGGCGTCTCAGTTTATGTCCATGTTTGGCATGAAATTTAAAGATAAAAAGAAGTTTAGCCTGTTTTGTAGACGGATGTTTGGAAACGGCGTATTTCTGGCACCGTCGGAATACGAGTCTAATTTTCTTTCTTTTGCGCACAGGCAGGTTGATATTGATGAGACCATTAAAGCCGCATCAATTGCGTTTGGAGGATAATATGCAAATGGAAAATATTGATCACGATCTTTTAAAAAAAAGAGGGTTCTTAAGACAGAGGCAGGACGGTTTTTTTGTATTACGAACGCGCATGGCAACAGGCGTCTATAAAAAAGAACAATTAGAAAAGCTGGCTGATATCGCTTCGCGATATGGGAATGGTATTGTACACGCCACTACGAGGCAGGGGCTCGAGATACCTTTCATAAAATATGAAGATATCTCAGCCGTTGAAAAAGAATTGCGCGCATCGGGTATATTGTTAGGGACTTCCGGGCCGCGTTTAAGGACTACTACGGCCTGCCCTGGGAACAATTGGTGCAAACGGGGGCTTATTGATACGTTTCACCTGGCAGAACGTATTGAAAAAGAATTGGGAATGGTTTGCGGTATGGACCTGCCGCATAAGTTTAAGATATCAATATCAGGCTGCCCGAACGGCTGTATGAGGCCGCAAAACTCAGAAATAGGCATTCATGGTACGGCAGGCGGTTTTGTGGTTTATCTGGGGGGCTGCAACGGCCGTACTCTCAGGAACGGTTTAAAATTAGATAAAATATTTACCGAGGATGAAGTCTTGTCTCTGGTACAGAGGTCAATAGCTTTCTTTAAGAGCAAGGCTAAGCCTAAGCAAAGGCTTGCCCTATTGATCGAGGAAGCAGGAAAGGAGAACTTTTTAAAGGAAGTAAGAGGTTGAAATTTCTATTGTGAGCAGGGTTTGTTTTAGGGATAATAGATAAGTCAAACGTACTTTTAAAGGGAGGAAATGATGTCTAAAATTGACGCAAGATTGAAAGTTGAAACGCTGGCGTTGCACGGAGGCCAGGAGGCGGATCCAACAACTGGGTCGCGCGCTGTTCCTATTTATCAGACTACGTCATATCAGTTCAAGAGCGCGGAGCACGCGGCTAGTCTATTCGGGCTCAAAGAGTTTGGTAATATCTATACGCGCCTGATGAATCCTACCACAGACGTATTTGAAAAGAGGATGGCCCTTTTGGATGGCGGTGTAGGGGCATTGGCTGTTGCAAGCGGCCAGTCTGCCATAACCCTTGCTCTTTTGAACATCGCGCAGTCGGGCGATGAGATAGTATCAGCTGACAACCTTTACGGCGGCACGTATAATCTTTTTCATTACACGTTCGCGCGCCTGGGTATTAAGGTTAAGTTCGTCAAGTCAAATGACCTGGCAGCGTTCCAGAAGGCGATAACTCCAAAAACAAAAGCTATTTACGCTGAGTCCATAGGTAATCCAAAATTGGACGTTGTTGAGTTAGATGGGTTGTCAAAACTAGCGCATAAAAACGGCATACCGCTTGTCCTGGATAATACTGTGTCACCGTATTTATTGCGGCCCATTGACCATGGCGTTGATATTGTTGTTTATTCCGCGACTAAATTCATCGGCGGGCACGGCACATCATTAGGCGGCGTTATCGTTGATTCAGGAAAGTTTGACTGGACTAATGGCAAATTCCCGTTGATAGCTGAGCCAGATCCCAGTTATCATGGTATCAATTTTGTTGAGGCATTAAAGCCGTTAGGCAATATCGCGTATATTATAAAAGCTAGAGTAACATTGTTACGCGATTTGGGCCCTGCGGTATCGCCTTTTAATTCTTTTCTGTTCATACAGGGCCTGGAAACTCTGCATCTGAGGATGGCCAGACATTCGGAAAATGCTTTGCTGGTAGCAAGATATCTTGCTAAACATTCTAAGGTTGCATGGGTGAATTATCCTGGGCTTGAATCAAGTCCTGATTTCGCGCGCGCGAAAAAGTATCTTCCTAAGGGGGCGGGCGCTATTTTAGGTTTCGGTATAAAAGGCGGCCTGGAAGCAGGTAAAAAGTTTATAAACTCTCTTGAATTGATATCGCATCTTGCGAATGTAGGCGATGCCAAGAGCTTGGCTATCCATCCAGCGACAACAACGCACCAACAGTTATCGCCAGAGGAGCAGTTGGCTACGGGTGTAACACCTGATTTTATCAGGTTGTCTATTGGCATAGAACATATTGATGATATAATTGCTGATATTGAGCAGGCACTAAAAAAAGCGTAGCACCCCGCGCTTAATGGAATTGCGCGGGTATCGCCCTTTCTGGGCGAGAAGGGTATAAAATGGCTAAGATATATGAAGATATAACAAAGACCGTAGGGTGTACTCCTTTGGTTCGTATAAATAAGTTAAGCGCGGGCCTGAAAGCCACGATCGTGGCTAAAATTGAATCTTTTAATCCTCTTTCCAGCGTCAAGGATAGGATAGGCCTTGCCATGATAGAGGCAGCTGAAAAAAGCGGCGTTCTAAAGAAAGATTCTGTGATCGTTGAGCCGACCAGCGGGAATACGGGTATTTCGCTCGCGTTTGTTTGCGCGGCCAAAGGTTACAGGTTGATATTAACCATGCCTGATACGATGAGCATTGAGCGCCGTCAGCTTTTAAAGATATTTGGAGCCGAGCTGGTTTTGACCGATGGGACAAAAGGTATGAAGGGGGCTATTGATAGGGCGGAAGAACTCGTAAAGAGTTTAGGCAATGCCTTTATGCCGCAGCAATTCAATAATCCAGCTAATCCGGAGATACATCGTAAGACTACGGCAGAGGAGATCTGGAAAGATACAGACGGCAAAGTGGATATTTTTATCTCAGGTATAGGCACAGGCGGCACTGTTACAGGCGTTGGGGAGGTTCTTAAAAAAAGAAAGCCCTCTGTGAAAATAATAGGCCTTGAGCCGAAGGATTCGCCTGTTTTGTCAGGCGGAAAGCCTGGGCCTCATAAGATCCAGGGTATCGGCGCTGGTTTTGTACCAGGCGTATTGGATAAAAAGGTCATAGACGAGATAATGACAGTCTCAAATGATGACGCTGGTAAAGTCGCCCGCCGCCTTGCCAAAGAGGAAGGCATACTTGCAGGTATTTCAAGCGGCGCTGCCATGTGGGCCGCTTTAGAGGCCGCCAAAAGAAAAGAGTCTGAGGGTAAGTTGATCGTTGTGATCTTGCCGGATACAGGAGAGAGGTATTTATCAACATGGTTATTTCAGGAATAGGTATAGTTGATACGAAGTATTTTACGTTTGCTCAGCCTCCGAACGAGCTTTATCTGGAGGGCGGCCAAAAGCTTGGGCCTATAACGCTCGCCTATGAAACATATGGCGAGTTGAATAAGGACAAGTCTAACGCTATTTTAATTTGTCATGCTTTATCCGGAGACGCCCATGCCGCGGGGTTGCATAAAGGTGATAGCCATCCTGGATGGTGGGATTCTATAATAGGGCCTGGCAAGGCTTTTGACACCGCGAAATATTTTGTGGTTTGTTCTAACATTCTTGGCGGCTGTAAAGGCTCAACTGGGCCTTCTTCGGCAGATCCTAAGACAACTAAACCCTATGCTTTAGATTTTCCTGTTATTACTGTATCTGACATGATCCACGCGCAGAGGCGTTTAATAGGCCATTTGGGTATTGAACATCTTTTGTGCGTTGCCGGAGGTTCGGTGGGCGGTATGCAGGTCTTGCAGTGGGTGGCTTCTTATCCAGAGCTGGTGCGCTCTGCTATGCCTATCGCGACGACGGCCAAGCATTCTCCGCAACAGATCGCTTTTGATGAAGTTGGGCGTCAGGCTATTATGGCAGATCCAGATTGGCGTGAAGGAGATTATTATGGGTTTCTCCAGCCGAAAAAGGGCCTTGCTTTGGCGCGCATGATAGGCCATATCACTTATATGAGCGATAAGTCTATGGAGGAAAAATTTTCACGCAAGCTTAAAGAGAAGGACTACAGCTTTAAGTTCAATACGGATTTTGAGGTGGAGGGGTATCTGCGCCACAGGGGAGAAGACTTCGTAAAACGCTTTGACGCTAATTCCTATCTTTATATTACTAAGGCTATGGATTATTTTGATCTTTCAGGTGATAGGCTTATCCCGAAAGGAAAGACTATTAAAACGCGATTTTTGGTGATTGCATTTAAGTCGGACTGGCTGTATCCGCTCTATCAGTCTCAGGAGATCGTTCGTCAACTGAAGATAAGGCGCGCGGACGCGACTTATTGCGAGATAAACTCAACTTATGGCCATGACGCGTTCTTGCTTGAGGTGGAAGAAGAAACGCATCTGATCAAACATTTCTTAGATAAGACTTTTCAGGGTTACCGCGTGAGGTTCTTCCATGGTATTTAATACTCTCCGATTAGACTACAAGATGATCTATAATATCATTGAGTCCGGTTCTAGCGTTTTAGACCTTGGCTGCGGCTCCGGCGATCTGCTCTATTTTTTGGCTAAAGAAAAGAATGCCTTAGTCCAGGGTATTGAACTTAGTGAAGCGGCTATTTATAAATGCGTGGAGCAAGGTTTAAGCGTCTTTCACAGTGACATAGACTCAGGGTTGATAGAATATCCAGGCAGGTCATTTGATTATGTCATACTTAATCAGAGTATGCAGGAGGTTAAGAAAGTAGATTTTGTCATTAAGGAGGCTTTGCGAGTGGGTAAAAAAGTTATTGTTGGTTTTCCGAATTTCGCGTATTGGCCGGCGCGTTTCAGGCTTTTCTTCAGCGGAAAAGCGCCTGTCACCGTATCTTTGCCTTATCGTTGGTATGATACGCCGAACATACATTTTTTAAGTATCAGCGATTTTACGGATTTTTGCGCTGAGAAGAAGATAAAGATACTGACTACTTACTATTTAGGAAAAAAATGTCTCGTTAAGTTCTTGCCTAATTTTTTTGCTGTAAACGTTATTTTTGTTATTAGCCAGTAAATATAAATGCCGAGGCCCGGCCTTGATAGAGCAGGGAGGATATATGCCTTATGTTAATCTTAGAGTCGTAGGAAAATTGACCAAAGAACAGAAACATCAGATCGCGAAGGAATTCTCAGATACTTTGTTGCGCGTCGCCAAAAAACCCAAAGAAGCTACTTATTTGGTCATTGATGAGGTGGATGGTGCCAACTGGGCTCAGGGCGAAAAGTTCTTCGGTTAAGATAGACTTCACGATCAAAATAGGCGGCGAAGCCGGGCAGGGCCTTGTGACCATGGGCTTTCTGTTTTCAAAGGTTTTTGCCAGAAAAGGCCTCAATGTCTTTTCCAATCAGGCCATCCAATCTCGTATAAGGGGCGGCCATAACTGTTTTCAGATAAGGGTTTCAGATACAAGAGTCCTCGCCCCAGCTGCCTCTACAGACATCCTCATTGCGTTGGATCGCGAAAGTTCCTGCCATTTAAAAGAATTAAAAGCAAACTCCATTGTGATATTTGATTCTACTGTGGCGCCTCTGCCGTCTCCGGAGGCCTTGTTGCCTTTAGGATGTATTTTGGATATACCGCTTGCCAGGATAGCCTCGGAGAACGGCGGCAATAAGATAATGAGCAATATAGCGGCTGTTGCCGCTGTGCTCGGGCTTTTAGAATATGACATAAATGTATTATCTGAGCTTATCAGGGAGAGTTTCGGCGATAAAGATAAAGCAGTCGGGGAGGTCAATGTCAAGGTAGCGCAGGCGGGCTATGATTTTGTTTTTAAAAAAGTAAAATGTAATAAACTGCTGTCTTTAAGCGGTCTGAATGGTAAAGGCAAGATACTTGTGTCCGGCAGTGAAGCTGTGGCGCTTGGCGCTTTAGCCGCAGGCTGTCAGTTTATCTCCGCGTATCCCATGAGCCCTTCAACTGGCATAATGACATATCTGGCGTCAAAAGAAGATGATTATCACGTAGTGGTAGAACAGGCAGAGGATGAGATAGCTTCTATTAATATGGCCTTGGGCGCTTCTTTCGCGGGCGCGCGCAGTATGACCGCCTCTAGCGGAGGAGGTTTTGCACTTATGGCTGAAGGTTTAAGTTTAGCCGGCATGGTAGAGACGCCTATCGTTATTGTGGTAGCTCAACGGCCAGGCCCGGCTACCGGCCTTCCGACTCGCACAGCCCAGGAAGACCTGCAGTTTGTAATTCATGCCGGCCATGGCGAATTTCCCAGGATGGTCCTGGCGCCCGCGACTATTGAAGAAGCCTTTTTTGCCACGGCGCGCGCTTTTAATATCGCGGATAATTATCGGGCCCCTGTGATCATACTCACCGACCAGTTTATAGCTGATTCTTACATGACTGTTGACGATATTGGCCTTAAGGCTGTAAGCGTAGAAAGGAATATTTTGTCCGATGAGGAATTAAAAGATATTAAGGAATACAAGAGTTACAAAATTACAAAGTCCGGCGTTCCTCCCAGGGCCTTACCGGGCAATCCATATTGTTTCGTGACCGCGGATTCAGACGAACACGATGAGACAGGCCGCATAACCGAAGACCTTGATCTTACGCGGCCGGAAATGGTCAAAAAAAGAAATAGAAAGAATGTGGGGCTTTTGAGGGAAGCCAGGCCGCCGATAAAATACGGGCCGAAGGACGCGGATAATTGTCTCATCGGTTGGGGTTCAACGTATGGCGCTTTAAAAGAGGCGATAGACTTACTGAATTCTGAAAGTCGTAAGCAGCATGAAAAAGTAGCTTTATTCCATTTTAGCGATGTCTGGCCGCTCAACGAAAAACACTTCGGGTTTTTGAAAAAATGTAAATTCGCGGCTGTTGTTGAGAATAATTTTACAGGGCAATTCGCCCAACTTATAGCTGAAACAACTGGTAAGATTATAAAAAGTAAGATCAACAAATTCAACGGCTTGCCGTTTGAGGCAGAAGAAATTGTTAAGGCGTATAGAAGGTTGAAAAAAAATGGTTGATCTGGGATCTTTAGGAAAATACGAGACAGCGTGGTGCCCGGGATGCGGCGATTTCGGTATATTAGATGCCTTGAAGGACGCGTTGGTTAAGCTGGATGTGGACATGCATAAAGTAGTTTTTGTTTCCGGTATAGGCCAGGCGGCAAAATTGCCGCAATACATCAACTGTAACTTTTTTAACGGCCTACACGGCAGGGCTCTTCCTGTGGCAACAGGTATTAAGATAGCGAATAAAGAGCTTTCCGTTATCGTGGCATCAGGCGATGGTGATATTTACGGGGAGGGCGGCAATCATTTTATGCACGCCATACGCCGTAACATAGACATAACAGTTATCGTCCACAATAATCAGGTTTATGGCCTGACTAAAGGCCAGGCTTCGCCTACGAGCGACCTGGGTTTTGTTACCAAGGTCCAGACGCATGGTGTCATTAGCGAGCCTGTTCATCCTTTAGGGTTGGCTGTTACATTGGGCGCGGCATTTGCGGCAAGGAGTTTTTCAGGAGACAGGGAACATCTCTCATCTATGATACAGGAAGGCATCAAACACAAGGGTTTTTCTCTCATAGATGTTTTGCAGCCATGCGTGACTTTCAATAAGAAAAATAATTTCGTATGGTATAAGCAGCGCGTCTATAAGCTTATGGCAGATTACGACGCCCACGATAAATATAAGGCTTTAGAGAAAGCTTTGGAGTGGGGAGATAAGATACCCATCGGTATCATCTATCAGGATGGCAGGCCTGCTTATGAGGATGCTTGCGGCCTGATGAAAGATAAGGCCTTGATATATCAGGACGCGCGCGGCCCTTCCCGCATACAGCCCATCTTCAGGGAATTTTTGTAAAAAAACTTCAAAACCCCACCTTTAAGTAGTACAATAGGTTAACCTTTCAAAAGGATATTAATGTCGGATACTCCTGTAAATAAACTTAACAAATTACGCCAGCTCGGCCAAAGCCCCTGGTATGATAATATTGACAGGCGCCTTATTGATAGTGGAGAGCTAAAGTCTTTTTTTGATATGGGTATCGTAGGCGTGACTTCAAATCCGACGATCTTTGAGAAAGCGATCAATGGTTCAGTAGTATATGATGAAAAGATAAAGCGCCTCAAAAAAGAAGGAAAGTCTCTTGAGGCCATTTATGATGATCTGACGGCAGATGACGTCAGGGACGCGGCCGACATGCTATCGGGAGTCTATGACCGCACAGAAGGGTTAGATGGTTACGTCAGCATAGAAGTCCTGCCTACCTACGCGCATGATCCTGAAAAGACATTAGAGTACGCGCGCTATATTCATAAGAAAGTCGGCCGCAAGAACATCATGATAAAGGTGCCGGGTACGCCCCAGGCGTCCAGCGCCATACGCGCGCTGATAGCCGAAGGCATAAGTGTCAATGTGACTCTGCTTTTTTCTGTTGAGCAGTATGAGCCTGCAGCTTTAGCCTATATGGACGGTTTGAGAGATAGATTGCGGCTGGGTCTTGATCTTAAAAGTGTTTCATCCGTGGCGAGTGTATTTATAAGCAGAATAGACACCAAGGTAGATAATATCCTGGATGTTCTTATAAATCGTGAGGCGGGTGTAGGGGCGGGTGATAAAGTGGCTTCTTTAAGAGGTAAGATCGCTATTGCTAACGCTAAATTTATCTATCGCAGATTTAAAGAACTTTTTGACGATAGGATATTTGGGGAATTAAAGGCATGGGGCGGACGCGCGCAAAGGCCGTTATGGGCATCAACTAGTTCAAAGAACCCGGCCTACAGCGCTTGCATATACGTTGATAATCTCATCGGCCCTTTGACGGTCAATACGATGCCTCATCAAACAGTGTCGGCATTCGCGGGCCATGGCCGCGTTGCATTGACATTAGAGAGTGACTTAGGGCGGGCCGAGGCTTACGCGTTACAGCTTAGCGAATTAGGTGTCAATTTGGCTACGATCTGTGATGAGGCGCAAAAGGAAGGTATTCTTGTTTTTGGGCGCTCTTTTGATACGCTTATGGCTTCGCTTAAAGCTAAAGTTGGATAAGTCTTTCGTTCCTTGTCTAACCGCTTGTGATTTTTTTGTCAGCACACGTGGGCAAAAAAAAATCACTACGCAGACTTCGGAACAAATTTTGTAAGGAAGAGAAATCCCGATAGATTCAAAATTTGGAGAGGTGGCTGAGCGGCTGAAAGCAGCTTCCTGCTAAGAAGTTGTCTGGGGAAACCTGGACCCTGGGTTCAAATCCCAGCCTCTCCGTAAATTTTTTTCTGAAAAAAGTCTTTGGCTTGATTATATAATTGCAAGGATACTAAAATGGAGAACATTCCAGAAGCATATGACAGCTGGAGGAGATGGAGATTAGAGCAGAGAAGGCGTCGCCGTGAAAAAGTCGAACAGGACAAGATAAATAAACGCGTTCCAAGATTTTCACTGGTTGGCCTTTTTAAGGCGATATCTTCGTTTACGCGGCCAGTACGCAAAACAAAGGAGTAGCGAATGGCTCAGAATGTAACTCAGGAGATCCTGGAGATAGTTTCTATGGTTTTAGAGAAAAAGCCGAGCGAGATACCCCTGGATGCTCATCTTATCCAAGACGTAGGAGCGGATTCTATGATGGCACTTGAGATACTTGCTGCCATGGAGAAAAAATACAAGATCATTATTCCGGAGGATAAACTTAAGGAGATGACTACGGTCAACAAAATTATTTCCCTTGTTGAAATGGCGGAGAAGAGAGGTAAGCAGGAATCTCGTAAGGAGGAATAAGGCATGAAGAAAGAGATAATTGTTTAACTGAATAAAACGTTTGAAGGATCGGCTTATACCCAGAATGGTGTTGAGTATTGGATGGCGCGGGATATACAGAAGTTATTGGATTATACCGAATGGCGCAATTTTTTGTTTGTTGTCGATAAGGCCAAAATTGCCTGCGCGAATTCTGGTCAGAATATAAGTGATCGTTTTGTTGACGTCAACAAAACGATACCTATGCCTAAGGGGGCTGAAAAAGATATACAGGACATAATGCTTACCCGATATGCCTGCTATCTTATTGCTCAAAATGGCGATCCTCGTAAGGAACAAATAGCTTTTGCTCAAAGCTACTTTGCTATTCAAGCCCGTAGGCAGGAATTGTTAGAAGAACGTATTGCGTTGGTGGGGAGGGTGCGCGCGCGCGAAAAGCTCGCTGATACCGAATCAGAACTTTCAGGGGTTGTCTATGAGCGTGGCGTTGACGGAGAAGGTTTCGCGCGGTTACGCAGTAAGGGAGATCGCGCGCTTTTTGGTGGATATACAACGTTGGATATGAAAAAGAAACTAGGCATTCCTGAGAAGAGGCCGTTGGCTGATTTCTTACCGACCATAACCATTAAAGCCAAAGATCTTGCCGCGGAAATAACGAGTTTTAATACAAAAAATAATAATTTACGGTGAGCCGGCTATAACAGGAGAACATATAAAGAATAATAGAGATGTCCGGGACTTGCTTGGGAAAAGCGGCATAAGGCCTGAAGCGCTGCCTCCGGAGGAAGATATTAGGAAATTACGGCTCCGGCTTAGATCCAAAGGTAAAAAGATCGCTAAGGATATAAAAAGGATATAGTAGGATCCTCACATTTTTTGAAATTCAAGCGCTTTAGTTACCATTCTTTTGCTTACTTTTAGGCTTTTGCCGATCGCCCTCAAAGACATTCCTAAGACAGATAATTCCTTTACCTTTTCCGAATACTTTTGATATAATAGATCTAGGTTTATTATGGCACTTTTACTTTTTAAAGCATTCGTGATCGTTTTTTCAACCCTGGCTACTTTTTTGAGCCTCGTCTTTATGCTGTTCCCGTCGTTTTTTTCAAAAATAGAGGAGTTTCTTGGCATGGAGTTCGGTGGTAGCGCCGCGTTTGTTACTGTCCTTGAAGGAAGGATAAATTTCCTGAATGATTGGGTCAGCAGGAACAGGGCATTTTTTGGGCCTTTATTTGCCATCCTTGGCGCGATAAATATCAGGAATGCGTTCTTTTTTTAATATATTTAAGTTTGCACCCGGCGCTTATTTGGTTATCCGACACTTATTGGAATTGCGTCGGTATCTCGCCTCTGCGAGAAATTTAGCAGGTGCAAGCTTTTCTAGCTTGCGCCCATAGCTCAATTGGATAGAGCATCAGCCTACGGAGCTGGTTGTTAGAGGTTCGAGCCCTCTTGGGCGCACTAAAATTAATGATGAATAATAGTGAATTAGAAAGCGCTGACGAATTCTTTATGAAAAAAGCGTTGTGCGAGGCGCGGCGCGTAGTAGCTTCCGAAGACGTTCCTGTAGGCGCGGTAATTGTTTTGCAAAATAAGGTTATAGCCCGCGCGCACAATCAGGTGGAGTTGTTAGGCGACCCGACAGCTCACGCCGAGATGATCGCGATAACAGAGGCCGCGGCTTTTTTAAAAAGCAAGTGGTTGAAAGATTGCGCGCTTTATGTGACTATTGAGCCCTGCAGCATGTGCGCGGGCGCCCTTGTATTGTCCAGGATCTTTAGGGTTGTCTATGGCGCCGGCGATCCAAAGACAGGCGCCGGCGGTTCTGTTTTTAACATTCTACATAACGAGAAATTGAATCATCGCGTGAAGATTAAGGCAGGCGTTCTTAAGGAAGAGTGCGCCGCGCTCGTACAGGATTTTTTTAGGAAACAGAGAGCAAAAGATAATTGATCTTACCGCTTTGGAGAGGTCGCGTAGCCCGGTTTAGCGCGCGCGCCTGGAAAGCGCGTAACCCAAAAGGTTCGAGGGTTCGAATCCCTCCCTCTCCGCCAATTGTTGACGCTCAGGCGAACCTTGGCAAGCGGGATAGCCAGGGCCGTCATGAGCCAAAGTGAGGGGACGTGAATAAAGAAATAACTACGACTAAAATAGCGATTTTCCGGAAACGAGAGATCAGAAAGGCCGTTCATAACAATGAATGGTGGCTTGTGATTGTTGATGTTGCGGCCGCGTTTACAGATTCGGTTCAGCCGGACGGTTATATTAAAAATATGCGTAGGCGTGACAATGAGCTTAGCGGAGGGTGGGGACAAATTGCCACCCCCTTTCTGTCAAGACATCAGGGGGAGATCAAAAGCTTAATTGCGCCAATACTGAAGG
>Ga0051984_10000775_pt1 | contig 13012 bp, 14 predicted proteins | sample CryGey02umfilter_2_FD_56240 | JGI IMG/M metagenome (GOLD analysis project Ga0051984, IMG submission 56240) | Groundwater microbial communities from aquifer in Utah, USA - Crystal Geyser 4/10/14 0.2 um filter | ecosystem: Environmental > Aquatic > Deep subsurface > Groundwater | place: USA: Utah...
AACTAAAGTTACTACCATAAGTAGTGCGATCAGATTAGTCTTGTTAAATAATTTCTTCATTATTTTCACCCCCTTTCGTCAAGGAAAGTTAATTGATTATGCTAATATTATACAATATTTTTTACCGACAGACAATCATTATTACTTATTAAGAATATCTAAAGTGGAACGAACAACCGTATAAGAGCTAAATATGACCAATAATCCCAAGGTGGCCCAAATCAATGTATCACGTCCTTTTTTTACTTTTTCTGAATTTCCCCCAGCAGTCATCCACATAAAACCGCCCGTAATAAAATAAAGTAAGGAAATAATACCGATCAAACCCAAAACGGTTTTTATTATCTTACCAGCCAATAGTTCTGGCGAATTTATCGCACCGAGCGGATTATCAATTTTCACCGCCAAAACCGGCAAAGCTATTATTAACAATAAGAGAACTAACAATATTTTTTTGGACATAGTAATATTTGATTAATTAAGTTTAAATTGATTACTACTTCGGCACACAACAAATAATAGCAGTATTCCCCAGACAATAACCGGTCTTAATAACATTGGTTTTTACATCACACGTTGATTTGTTCTGACAAATGCCGCTGGTCGTAATGGCGCTAATACCACACTTATTAACACATATAAATGCTCGACCAGAACATTCTTTACATTTTGTATCATAAACGTCACAAGCAAAATAATCCTTCTTCACAACATTCGCGCAGTTGTTAGCTCCCGTATTTTGTAGACAAACACCGCTTTTACCACCGCCACAATCTTTATTAACATCAGTCGCTGCTTCACAATCAGTACTGGTAATTTTATTACTAAATTGTGTAGTATCCGTTAATTGCGTACCGCCCAAAGCACCAATCACAGTATTCACTATCAGCCAAGAACCCAAAACAATCATCATACCAATAAAAGTATTGACCATAATATCACGTCCTTGTTTTATTTTATTGGTGTTACCGGCCGAGGTCAGCCAAATAATGCCACCATAAACAAAATAACACAAAACAACAACGCCTAATAATCCCAAAGCCCACTTAGCAATTTGCACAAACATCATCCAAAACTGATCTAAGCCGCAAGAACCGTCAGCAATACATTTTGGTAGCCAATCAGAAGCACCGGCGACAAAGGGAACAATAAGGAGAAATAGAATCAAAACTAAATAATGTTTTTTCATTCCGCTGAATTTAAATACTTATTAAGTCTACTTACTATTAATTGTAATAACTGCTCAACCGTAAATTCCTCGGTCAGACTATGATTATTTTGCTGAATCATGTCTTGCATAACTTGTTCCGCATCCTCTGGTCGATAACCGCGATACCAAGACTTAGAACTTAACAACTGATTCACAAAAACCTCTACCTCTTCTACTTTCATTTGATCATTAATTAGGGCCCTGAGAGCAGTCGGTCTTTTCACTTTTTCCAAATACGGCTTCAATACGCCCGAGGTCGTTGAAACGGTTTTAATAAAATCCCACGCTGGGTCAATATTGGCTTCCGGTATGCCAAAATAGACTGTTTGTGCCCAAAAATCAGCAAAATTTACTTCTTGATCACTTTCGGTAGCGACCTGTAACATCGGCGCTATATTAACATTTAGTTTGGGGGAACGCGATTTGATAATCGGCCATTGATAAGAATAGCCAATGAAATAAGCTAATTTGCCAGCAGTAAACTGTTCTAAAGCATCGGGCATTTTTTCTGACCACGTATATGAGTCTTTGCTGGGATTAATAAAACTACTGTAGAACTGTAGGGCACTTTGTGCTGGATTAAAATCCGAATCTTTATCTGGTGGCATATTAAAAACAGCTTGACCTCTTTCGTCGGTCATTCTAGCACCGTTTTGCATCATCAATAGACTAACGATATCAGTTGCCCGTGGCACATTATTTTCGGTTCCTAAGGCAATGGCTGCTTGCTTGATATTTCCCTCTTTATCAAAAACAGCTAGTGACGGAATTTGTTCCAATAATTCTTTCCAGGTACGAGCCGGTAAAGGAATCTTAGCCGCGGCTAATAAATCACTATTATAATATAAAGCTAAATTATCAAAATTTAATGGTAAGCCGTAAACTTTATCATCAATTACCGTCTGCTCACTAACAGCATCAATAAAAAGTTCTTTAACTTTCTTACTGGTTAAACCAGCAACGTCCTGTACGGTTACTACCTCCTTTTTATTTAACCCGCTCGTGGTTTCCACAAAGGGTATCTTCATAACCTCGGGCATGGGCTTGATAATGTTTTTATATTTCTTTAAATAACTGGCCGGCAAAGCAAAAATGTCTGGGCCTTTCTTTTCCAGCCATGCTTTGGTTAACTCTTTTTCATATTCCTCAAAGCGTAATTTACGATAAGTAATGGTAATATTTGGATGCACGGTACGGTAAGCTGTAATCAGTTGCGCCACATCGGCGCTATCCTCCCAAACGCCCCACCAATTAAGGGTAATTGGTTTATAAACTGCGGCGACTTCAGCGTTTTGCGTTGTTTTACAACCAAAACCAAAAAGTGGCAAGGTGCTAACTAGCAAAAGTAAGGAAATAATTTTAACTTTACTAACCATTATTTTATTTTCTTTAAGTATTTTTTAAAATCTTTTTTTATCGATGTATGCTGCAAACCAAAGTGAACAGTCGCTTCTAAAAATCCTAACTTACTACCACAATCAAAGTATTCGCCGGCAAACTCTAAAGCGTAAATTGGTTTTTGTTTACTATATTCGCGCAAGGCATCGGTAATTTGTATTTCACCGCCTCGTCCCGGTTTAGTTTTTTTTAAAATGGAAAAAATCTCCGGACGTAAAATATATCGAAAGCCGATGGCTATATTGGACGGGGCTACTGCAATTTCTGGCTTTTCAACCAAATCATCAACTTGATAAAGTCCTTCATTTATCTTATGGCCGGCAATAATGCCATAACGGTTAACAATTTTCTTATCCACTTTTCGTGCTGCTAAAACTACAGCGCCGTATTTATCATAGACCTCCATTAATTGCTTAATGGCTGGCTTTTTGGCAGCTATGATGTCGTCTCCTAAAAAAACTGCAAATGGTTCATTGCCAATAACTGGCTCAGCTGTAGCAATGGCGTGGCCCAATCCTTTTGGTGTATTTTGTCTAATATAAACAAAGGTGGCTAGTTCGGATAATTGAGTAATTGACCGCAAATCATCCTTTTTACCCTTTTGACGTAAACGATATTCTAATTCAAAATTGCGATCAAAGTGATCTTCAATGGCCCGTTTGGTTTGTGAAGTAACAAAAATAATTTGTTCAATGCCGGCCGCTACCGCCTCTTCAACTATATATTGAATTATCGGCTTATCTACCAAAGTAAGCATTTCTTTGGGTTGTGCTTTGGTAGCTGGTAAAAATCTCGTTCCTAAGCCGGCCACTGGTATTACTGCTTTCCTAATTTTTTGCATAGAACAATATTATTATACCATTTTATCAACAAATTCCCAAACGAAGTTTCTTTTAATCGCCCTTGGTAATAATTCTCAACACAGTCACGGCAATAAAATAATTGAGTAATGTTAAAACCTAAACCTGATAGTTGCCCACAAAGCTTCTAGGCCGTGTCGCCAATTAATCTTTTTACCCTCCTCCTTGCTCCGCGGTGAATAACTAATTGGTACCTCTACTATCTTGACTCCTTGTTTAGCTAATTTAGCGGTAACCTCATTTTCCCAAACGTAATTATGAGAAACAATATTCATCTGCTTTAATAAATCAATACGTATCAACTTATAGCAAGTTTCTACGTCTGTTAACTTCTGCCGATATAAAATATTTGTTAACCAAGTAATCAAATTAGCACCCCATAAGTAAGTTAGATAACTATAATGACTTTTGTCTCCCAAACGGCGTGAGCCATAAACTACTGCTCGCTGATATTGATCAACCTCTTTGATCATGATTAATAGATCTTGCGGATGATACTCCAGATCGGCGTCTTGAATAACAATGTAGTCACCGCTGGCTTCTTTAATACCAGCACAGACAGCCGCGGTTTTGCCACTATTTTTGGCTAAACGTAATAACTTAATATCACCTTGCCATCTTTGTAATAATTGCCAAGTTTGGTCAGTTGAACAATCATCAACAACAATTATTTCTTTGGACCATGATAGCAAATCTAAATCAACAATTTTTTGTAAAATCAAATCAATTGTTTTCTCTTCATTATAAGCTGGTATGATGATGGATAATTTTGGCATTGTTACCTTGACGACTATAAATTCTTAATTGCTTGTAAAAATACTTCTCGTAAATCAGGAAAGGTTAATGAAATCAATACCGCGTCCTGATCTAACCACTGAACTTCCTTTAACTCCGAGGTGCCGACTATCGCACTTTTAATATTAGTGGCATTAATCAAAAATACTTGATAGGAGCCGTGGCAACCGGCCCGCTCCTTCTTTTGCGAATTAAAAATAAATCTTTGCTTAATGTCGGTTGGTTGAATAATGTCGTCAGCGATTCTTAATCCTAACTCCTCAAAAGTTTCTCTCTTTAAAGTATCAACTAATGTACGATCAAAGTCTTCCTGAGCACCGGCGACAAATGACATATTACCAGTTACGGCATTCTTGACTACTAAAAATTCTCGTAGCCCATCAGTCTCACGATAAAATAAAGCAATAATGCCTTGATATTCTTTTTCTAACTCTTCTTTTAATAGCGGTACAATTTGTTTTCGCATAATTAGACTCTCGGTTTCTGCGCAAATACCAACAAATTTTACCTTTAAAATTCTGGTTAAAATTATCTTAGTTAATTCATCTGCGGTAATAATATAATTTTTACCTTTTTCTAATTCAATGGTATTTTGAAAAACTAAATCTAAATTTAAATCAGTTTTCATTTTATCTAAACTCTTTAGAATTTCATTGCTTCTTTCGCTAATCAACTCGTCTGCCCCGATCATCTCTATTTGTGCGATACCAATCCTTCTTCCACCCAAGACAAACCAAGCAAAATCTCCCTCTATCCGCTCGGCTAACTTTGGGCCGGCGAGATTGGATTTAGCGCTAAAAAGTTCTCGCCAAAAATCTGCAGGCATTTGGCGATAATGACTAAGCCATTCAACGGCAGCTCTATCCCGATCAGTAGTAACGCCACCTTTGAAATTTAAAGTATTAGAAATAATTGCACTACTAAGAAGAGTCGCTGATTTTTCAGAAATCTCCACGTTGTTCTGCATAAATTTTTCAGCAATTAATGTGGCCGCTGCTCCCACTAATTCGATCTGTACTTGCGCCTTAGGAAATTTGTCTGCCTCATTTATTTTTCGATGGTCAATAATCTCAATAACTTTATCCGGTGCAATGTTTCCTTCCAGCCCGATGAGATCGCTAGCATCCACCAAAATAACTTCGTCATAAAAACCTGCATCCTTGATTATTTGCGGATAGGTAAAATGAAAACGGTCTAACACAAATTTTGCTTCTTCGTGAGGCTCGCCAAAAATCCCGACGGTTACTTCTTTTCCTATTTTTTGCAGCCATTCACTATAGGCCAGCGCGCCAGCCACACCATCTAAATCTGGGTTGACATAACAAGTTATCAGTATTGGTTTCATATTTTATAAATTTAGTACTCTAATCTGACGCTTACCCTCGATCAAGAACTTCTAACTTTTGTTCTAGTTGTTCTCGTGGTTTTAGAATAGCTAACGATTTCGTGAAAAAATCAGTAAAGGAAACCTCGGGTTCGTGGGAAATATACTGAGAGATTAAGGAAACGTATTCAAAAATTTTTGGATCAACTCGACGTTTTCCAATTTCTGGATACATCCAAAGCTTCTCGCTAATAGCCTTTTGATTACGCGTTAATTCTAGAATTGGAAGTAAGGAATCCCAAGCTTCTTGCAATCTTTCTTATAAACTACTTTCGATTTCTTTAATTTCTTTCTTTATTATATCTCGCAATACTAGTGAATCTTTTTCTGACAAATTTGGTTTCAACTTCTGCAAATCAATCAAATCGTAGGGCCTATTTTGATGAAATTTATGATAAGCAACAACCATTGGCTGAGATAGATTGATTTCCTTACCATTAGAAAGTTGTTTTTTTATGGGTTCGAAGTACTCTTTCGGCAGCGTCGCCCTATTATAAAAAATAACGGTATTACCCTCCGCATCTTTACTATGAATATGCATATCAACAAAATTAAAAGGGTCGGTAGTTTTCTTATCTCTATTTCCTTCAGAATCAACTTTACAGATAGATAAATTAGATAAATCCGGTTTGTCTAGTTTTGCTATTTCTTCGGCTAATACTTTTTTCATCTTAATCTTTTTTTTATCATCAGTTTCGTCATTTACAAAAATACCAAATCCTTGTTCAGTTAATAATTTTTCTACTGCTGCTAAATCTTCCATAAAAACACTCATGTCAAGATCTTTATGATCACGCATCTGTTTATCTTGATATAAAGAAATATTAGTGGCGCCATCCAGATACCACTGAAAATTGGCCTGCTTAAAAATTTCTGCTACTCGCTCAACTCTTTTTTTAAATTTTTCTTCTTGTTCTGGTGTGGGTTCTTGATATTCACCAACTTCATTTACTTCAGCACCGCGAAACTCACCAAAGAAAGATCGTTCGTCATTAGATGTATCACTTAGGTTATCGGCTTCTGATTTTACTGGCGTGCTTTCTAATTTTTCACTTAATGTCTCCTGGTGATTAATAGGTTCTTCACTCTTTTGCTGATTGTTAATTGTCACGTCTAATCTTTGTTTCATAATTTTTCATCTCCAAAATAAACTTGATATTTATAATAATTTTTTCACAATATTGTGCTCGGGTTAATGGTCGCCACTACTCAATCATTATAATGTCTTCTGCTATATTTTTCAAAAGATATTTTGAGGCACATGAGTCGTGGTATTAATAAAACAAGTGATGCGTCCAAAACAACCACTAGCGATTATTGCCTTATTGCAAAAAGGGATGCTGCGTGCCTTGCTTTTTCCTTTACAAATTTAATTTACCAAATTGAAACATCGTATTTTTCGTAATGATTAGTGGTGACTGTTTTGTTTTTGTCTTGTTCTCTTTTAATCTTCCTCGTAAATTTAATCGAATATAAAATCTTATTAGGGGGATCCATTTTTTTATTCTAATTTTATATTAAAATACTCTCTTTGAAGCTTAAAAATATATTTTTTAAGATCAAAAGATTCTGACTCTTCATCTATTAACTTATGAAGTTTAGTGTTAAGCAGATCCTCAGATATAAGCTTAATCGTTCCACTCCCATATTTGGATTCAAAATTCGCAATCCCTTTTTCCCAATTCAATGTAAGTTTAACCGACTTGTCATTTAATATAGAATATATATATTCCCTAACTTTCTTTTCATTATTTATTTCAACTCTTGGTACTTCAAGCTTAGCCATAAAATATTTTTTAAATGCATCTTTAATCAAGCCTACCTCTTCATTTAATCTACGATAGAGGGCGTCTTTGTCATTTTTTGTAAGCAATCTATCGTCGTAGGCATCTTTAAAAAGCGAATTTTCGATCCAGTCGTAAGTTTTATTATGTGCGTTTAGGAAGCATTCGAAATTCATAAAGATAGTATAATTTTGTAATACACTGTCTAGGTCTTTATTTTCTGAATCACTAGGGTAGTCTATTTTTTTTAAAATCGAGTATTCTTTTAACCCCGTTAAATCTTTAGCGAGTAACAATTTCTTAATCTCCGGTAAAAAAAAGTATAGGCGGTTGTACTTATTAATAATCTTATTATTTGTATCGCTATTTTTATAAAAGGGAGCTAATATTTTCATTCTAACCCGATCACTAGATAGTGAGTTTGTTTTTTTATCCCTTAGACCAGTTTGCTCTTCAAAGTCAAAATCATTCCGAAAATAACCCTGGACATTCCTAGAAAATATCTCTATTACCATTGGGGCGACTTGATAAGTCTTGATTAGTTCGAAATAGTCTTCTCCGCATTCATCAAGAAAATACTTTCGTAGTTCAGAAATCCTGGAAACTAGGTGTGCCTCGTTTCCGCCGAAATTGTTCTCAGTAGACTTTATGACTTCAAAAACATCATCTCTTTCAAAAATATTTAACGCACGTTTAATTTTATCAAAATCATAAGATGCCGCACCGTCACTGCAATAACTTATTTCCACTATCAGTTCAAAAAGTAAAGAGATGATTTTTGGATAATTTAAATACTTCACCAAAATAGAATGCACTGTATTCCTCGTTACTTCATCAAAAGACATTATTTCAGATAGTTCATTTAAGGAATTAAACTGTTCGGATCTAAATCTAAAAGGAATTCTATCAATATTTTCTGAAAGTGCATTCTTACTTAACAGCATCTTCTTAGTTTCTATTTCTGATACATAATATGATTGTTTTTGGGCAATATCCTCATCATTAACCATCATATTATATTTTTGGCTGAGCGAGATAATATCGTCTATATTACTACTATCCACGCTGTCGTGTGTTGATGGTATATTTAAATTTGTTTCTTTCATAATTTTTGATCACCTAAATAAACTTGTTAATTAAAATATTTTTTTCGTTACGAAGCTGATATCAGCAACTTTTAAACGACAAAACGGTAAACACTTAGATTATTGATTTGATTATACGAAAATTAGGGATACTTTACAAAGAAGAAACATATCATTTCGATATTCTAATATCTGCCTAAGAAATTTACCAACTTTACCGCTATAATTCGCTACAATCGATTATATATACCGAATTAATGATTGAATTGTTCTATATTAAAAACATGTGAATTTTCGGCCTGAGAATCTTTAGCCAAAAGTAATAGTTCCGAATTACCAAAATGAAACATTGTTAGAATCTCCAACCAATCTAATTGATAATAAGCAGCATAAATCATTTTGCCAAAATCACCGTGAGTAACTAACAAAATAGAACCGTCTGAGTGTTTTTCCATTATAAAATTCAAAAACTTTTCCGCTCTCACTACTAATTGCGGAAAAGTTTCGGCGTTCTTAGGTGAAAAAAAGTAAGTTATTGTATTTGTTTTCAAAATATCTGGTGCACACAATTTTTCAATATCGCTTGTATGTTGCCCGGTCATAATACCAAAGTCTCTTTCAATTAAACTAGCCAATTTAATTGGTTCGCTCAAGTTCTGGGTATCACTAATGATTTGAGCGGTTTTAAAAGCTCTTTGAAGGGGTGAGCTATAAATGATATCAAATTTAAAATTAGCATCGCTAATTTTTTGAGCTAACTGTTTCGCTTGATTGATTCCAATATCAGTTAAGGGTTCATCTCTCTGGCCGTTAAGTATGCCGTTGGCATTATCTTGATCCTGTCCGTGTCTTGCTAAATATATTTTAAGCATAAAATTGTTGTTCTAATCCATGGCGGGTTGAATTATTTTAAAAGCCATTGCGCCGTATCCGCCAAGGGCGGAGAAGGCGAATGGCGGAGACGGGAGGATTCGAACCCCCGAGGCCTTTTGAGGACCTGCCGCGTTTCGAATGCGGTGCATTCAACCACTCTGCCACGTCTCCTTAAATATTAAACAGCTTACTCTCCATTAAAAACTTTTTCAACTGCGTAAAGGCTAAACCGCGATGCGATAAAAAATTCTTTTCTTCATGAGACATCTCAGCAAATGTCTGATTATAACCATTGGGCTGAAAAATAACATCATAAGGCAAATGATCACGTATTAATCCACGAGGTGCTGCTGTAATAACTCCTTTGACTTGCCCGCTAAAAAACCATTCTCGTCCATCAGGCGCTACCAAAGCTACGTCGGTTTGAAAAAATGCTCGTCGGTCTGTAAACTCTTTCATTTTGTCTAAAGTAAAATCAACCAATCTTTCATCACTCTTATTTTCTCCCGACCAGCGTTTGGAATGTACGCCTGGCAACCCATGCAAAGCCTCAATGCATAAACCGCTGTCGTCACCAAAGGCCCATTCTCCGGTTTTCTCAACTAGCCATTTAGCTTTCTTCAAAGCGTTTTCGGCAAATGTTGTGCCGTCTTCCACCACATCGGTAAAAACACCAACCTCTTCAGCACTCAAAATAGCAAGAGGCGCCATAATTTTATGCATCTCTATAATTTTACCCTTATTATGGCTGGCAAAAATTAATTTCATGCTTCTTTACTACTTAATAAATTATAATTGATAACTATCAAACCCATCACCAACCAGAATAAAATACTAAGATCGTTTTTAAAATAATGAACATCCACTAGACCGTGAATAAAAATAACTGCTAACGCTCCAGCGCCGGCTAAGAGATACTGCTCATACTGTCGTCGCTGCTCAAGGTTGGTTTTTTTAATTATTAATATCGCCCGATATATTAGCAAGCCGGCGCCGATAATCATTGCTAAAAAAGCTAATAAGCCAATCAAACCAATCTCTGTCCAAAAATTCAAAATAATATTGTGGGGATACAAATATATTTCTACTGGCTGCCACTGACCATCAATATTCATACCGCGCTGATGATAAGGACTAATGGCTGCTTGATAGTTAGCTAAGCCACCGCCTAACAAAATATTTTTTTCTAACATCTGTGTAGTTTCTGTCCATTGCTGCTGACGAATTTGCCCGGATAAATCTTGCAATAAAATCTTTTGTTTAATAATCGGCAACTGATCAATTTGTGTCAAAGACAATGCTAATAATATAATAACTAAAATGATAACTCTTTTTCTCGTTCTCTTTTGCACTAATAAAATTACTAACATTACCAAACAACTAGCTACTAACGCTCCTTCGCTTTGCGCCCAGACAATAGTGCTTAATGATGCAACAACAGCTGTAATTTTTAATAATCGAGAAAAAATATTTTGGGATAAAAAACTGGTAGCTAAAAAAATCACTGACAGTGGTCCGAGCAACAAGCCGTTGGCATTGGGATAGCCAAAAAAAGTTGTCACCCGACGATCAAAAGGATTAGCCCACTCCGGATTGGGAATCTGCCAACCAGTTAACTTTTGTATTAAGGCATAAATAAAAATTACGATCGCCAAAATAGCTAAATTATTCACCACCCAATTGAGCTGCTGGTGATTCTTAATGTTATAAATAACCAGAACAAAAAAAACAACGGCTTCCAAAAAATAAGCTTTCCAAATTCCGGCAGCAGCGAACTGATTAGGTGACCATAAAAAAGCGACAAAAGACGCTGCTAAAAAAATTACTAGTGGCCAACGAATGACTGGTGGAATTAGATTAATGACCACCATATTTTCCGACCAGTTACGCCAATGAAACAATTTTCTGATCTGACCAGTAATCGCCAAGTCCAAACTCTGATCCTGATAAATTTTAATTAACCAAATTATAAATAAAATAATAATCATGCCCTCGAGCAGAGTGAGTGGTATGCCACCAATAGTAAAACGCACTAAATAAGTGGGCAATAATAAACAAATAGCATAAATACCACGCCGAACATTAGACCAACAAAAAAATGCAAAGGCAATAAAAAACAAAATTAAAAAAATTAGATATAACATTATTTTGGTGCTCTCAATTCATTAAGAACGTCTTTGTTTAAACCTTTAATCAAGTATAAAACAACTAAATATATTGCTCCGGCTCCGACCAAAAGAATCACCAAATGCCATTCTCGTGCTAACCACAAAAACAAAGCCATTACTGTACTAGCCAACACAATTTTCGGTGCGGCAATCCAGTTAATATTAATGCGGCCAGAATAACGATAACTAATTCGCCAGGCAAAAATAGCATAAAGAACTTCAATAAAAACTGTGGCCCCAGCCGCTGCCCAATAAGAGTAGGTTGGTATCAAAGAAAAATATAAAATGAGAGATAGTATTGCTGTAATAATATAGTAGGGAATCATTTTTTTCTGCTGATCAATGGCCAAAATAATATAACCAAAAAGTGAGCCAAAGAAAATAATCGCTGTGGCCCATAATAAAATTTGTAATACCGCTCCGGCTGATACAAATTCTGGTCCGGCGACAAAAACCATAATCCTCTCAGCTAGCATTGAGCCACCAACTACCATTGGTATGGTAACAATGAGAAAAAAATCAAAGGCTTTCTGATAAACACGTTTAAATCTTTCTAAATCACGAGTGACATAGGCGGTGGTTAATATTGGTAAAATCAAACCCAGGAACATGTGGGGAAAGGTACCAATGATTTCTAATACTTTATAAGTGGCACCATAAATACCAACCTCGCCCTCAGGACGATAAATGGAAAGAATTACCGTGTCGGCTTTAAAATAAACTAAAGTTAATAAAGAGGTAATGGCGATTGGCCAAGCTTTCTGATAAATACTACGCCAGTAAATAAAATCAAAAGCTAAACCAAACTTCACTAACCTTCTGGCAAAGAAAAAAATTATTGCTAAATAAATAATATTAAACACTAAATTGCCACCTACTATATAAAGTAAATCTTTGCCCCAATAAACAAACAAGGCTGTGGCGGCTAAAAAAAGTATCCGGCCAGCTACCTCAGCAATCAATACTTTGTTCATGGTTAGATTTTTTTGGAATAGTGCTACTAGTACCTGAGCTAAGGTAAACAAAAAGAAAGACAAAGACATTACGATCGTTGCCTGCTTAACAATGGCGGCATAAGGAAAAAATAAAACAACTAGCGGTGCCAAAACAAAACAAACCGCTGCGGTTACTAAACGAATAGTAAAAATATTACTGACAGCTTTTTTCTGATCTTTGTTCGGGTCAGCTATTTCTTGAATTAAAACTAAATACAACCCAAAGTCTACGATCACGGCAAAGAATTGAACGAAAGCCAAGACTGTTGTGTACTGACCATAACCATTCTTGCCCAGATGACGCGTTATTAAGGCCACTATGGCAACACCAATAATCGTGCTAACTATTTTACCAGCAAACTGCCAAACAGTATTATATGCCACTTTTTTCGTTAAAGACATGCCTAAATTTTACAGAAAAATGGCTAAAAAAGCAACTTTTTTCGACCCGCGGGGTTGA